>Ga0123342_1000355_pt1 | contig 69817 bp, 36 predicted proteins | sample Turbeawhitnodule_FD_89960 | JGI IMG/M metagenome (GOLD analysis project Ga0123342, IMG submission 89960) | Root nodule microbial communities of legume samples collected from Mexico - Turtle bean Mexico white nodule | ecosystem: Host-associated > Plants > Roots > Nodule | place: Mexico: Nepantla... | reverse complement strand
TAGGAACTTGGTAGTGTTTAAGCAAGGAGTTGTAGATGCTGAAGAGATATTCCAGCAAGCCCAACTGAAATCTTGGTTATGGATGAAGTATAGGGTGCCCAGGTTCAATTACTCGTTCGTGGATTGGGTCTTGAATCCCTTGCTCTGTATTAAGAGCTATCAGTAAAGGATCACCAAGGAGTAATCCGGTTTAGGAAAGGTCGAAGGGTATTCTGAAGACTGGATTGTTTGTAGGATGTGGAGCAGATGGGTGCATCGGTTGTTGACAGGTTCTATGTTGTTTGACGGTGTGGCTTATGGGCTTTTCAGGTGCAAGTTTGGATTGGTATGCTACAAATATGGAATGGGTTGGTGCCATATTACAGATGAGTGAACTCGTTTGCGGAATGAGGAAACGTGGAAGACCAACATGATCGTCGGTCGATGAAGCGGCGATCTCCGTGCCCGAGTAGTCGATGGTAGCCGAAGTTGTGCATTACCGTCGTTTTAGAAGAACAGAAGTCCAGATATTGGAAGTGAGGGGCAATGTGGATGAGGAAATGTGGAAGGCCAATATGATCACCGGTATGATAGCCGATCGCCGGTCGATGAAGCGGCGCTCTCCATGCGTGCGTGGTCGGTGGTCGTCGAAGGTACGCATCATCGCCGGTTCTTAAGAAGGCCAACATGATCGTCGGACGACAAATGAGGCGTTCTCCATGCGCGCATAGTCGAGTTTCGATGAAGAGGCGATCTCCGTGCGCATGTAGTCGGTGGTCGCCGAAGGTGTGCATCATCGCCGTCCTTGAAAAACAGAAGATCATTGAAAGAGAGGGGCGATAGGGAGGAGGACACGTGGAAGGCCAATATGATCGCCAGTTGATAAAGCGGCGCCCTCCAAGCGGCGCCCTCCAATGCGTAGTCGGTGGACGCCGAAGGATATATCATCACCGTGACCAACATGATCGCCGGTCGATGAAGCGGCGGTCTTCGTGTGTGTGTAGTCGGTGGTCGCCGAAACTGTGTATCATCATTGTTTTAGAAATGAAACGGTGATCTCAGTGTGTGCGTAGATTACAGGGTTTGGGTTTTGTAAAGGGTTGGGGTACCCCTTTTGTATCCCCTTAATTTAAATTAATTCTTTGCTGATAAAAAAAAAAAACTTCAAAAATCAAAAATCATATGTCAAATTTAAAGTCATACAAATTTAAAATCCAATGTAACTGAAATAAAAAAAAAAAAATATTGATAGACAAAATCATGACAAGAAAAGTAAACAAACGTCATGTTAATTCAAAAATACAAAATTAAAGTAATTATACCCATTAAGTTTAGTTTATTATTAAAAATTAAAAATAAAGTATATGAAAAATATTTTCAATGTGTAAAAGTGTATTATAGGCTCATGAAATAAACTAATTATAGATTGCGTTGCGTATAAAATTCAATTGAAGTTAAAATATCTTTTCATAAAGAGATAAAAACTATCCTCTTAATGAATTGAGATTTATATTATGGATTTGAATTCTAATTACATATTTAAGTAATATAATTACTTGTTAATCATGTATCTATAATTATAAAAATTGACACTCAATTTCTTACTCTCAAAATTGCATGTTATTTTCAAGTTTATTTGCTAACGTAGTTAAATATCATTGGTTAATGTATATTTTATTTAAGAAAATATTTAAAAAAATAAATCATTGTCGTACAAATTCCAAAAACTATTTCGTTTTGAGAAAGTGTGAGAAATTTTATTGATTATGTTACTAAATTTTTAGAAGTGAAAAGATGAATTTCAATTTCTGACCACGTATTTCTAAAATTGTTGTACAAATTTCAAAAACTTTTTTTATACATATTATCTTTTATGATTGTTATTATTATTTCTACGCTTTTAATTCCAATTCATCTAATGTTCAATTAGTTATTGCAAGAAGTTGAACTCATTCACTTTTTAACCACATTCAGAACACGAACCATCTTCTGCCAATTTCATGATTGACAAAAAACGATACAAAGTATAATAATAAAAAATTATATATAATAAGTTATATACAAATTCAATAAATTCACATGTTCTTAGAATAATTAATGAAATATTATAGAAAAATAAGTAAGTTCTACAAACTTAAAATAAATTTAGTAACAAATTAAAAATATAGTATATCCAAGAGTAGTGCTAGTTATATCTTTGTTATATAACTAAACAATTGTAATAATCGAATGAGTTTAATAGTTATTTTCCTAATTCTTTCTTAATAATAGAAAAGAAAAAAAAAACAACTTAAATTATAATTAAATGGATTAAAAATATAATATTATTTTAAATATTTAAAAACTCACATATATTCGGGGTTTTTTTTTTAACTTGTTCACTTCTAATGCTTGTGAGTACTATCATGATATTTGCATAAAACAAAAAGGTCATTAAATGACAAAATGTAATTAACTTCACACAATTTTCAATCAATATAGTCAACTTACTAATTAAGTAGTCTCTTTCAAAATAAAGAGTAGTAAATACAGAAATATTATATATTGTGAGATTTTTTTTTTAATTTACTATCAATTAAAACTACATTTATTCTTGCAATCAATTTTATAACATCCATCATTTGAGGCAACACTTTGAGGCAACACTGAAAGATTATATAGAATACACACTATTGTCAATAATTTCACTTTGAAATTTATAAATTAGAGTCATTTTAATTGAAGCATGGATTCTAGCTTCCTTTATGAAAATTTTGAGTAAAGAAATTTACAAATTAGAGACATATAATACAAAATTTGAGTAAAGATGTTACCTTTTGTCTTTTGTCTTGTAGGATCAACTCTACTAAAAACAATAACTCTTGTTTAGTGAAATTTGTCATGAACCACAACCTTATAACGCTGGCGATGAGTTTTTGGTTTTATTTTTGAATAATGGCTTCTTGTATGGAATGTATTTGCTTTTACAAGATTAAGACATCTAAATACTAAAACATTAAACAAATTAAATAGAGATAGAAATAAAAATAAATAAAGTTCTAAAACCCTAATTTGTTAAAAAAAGATAAACTTTAACATATAGACATGATTGGCATGTTGTGGTTTACAAAAGAATATTGTAAACCTTGATATGTTTAAAGTTTAGTATTTTGCCCTAAAAAATATTAACTTGAAGTAGTAGAAAGAATAACATAAATAATAGCACTTTTAAAATTCTAATTTGTTGAAAGTTGTGCTTTTTCCAAAAAAATAAAGACATAGTTTAAGGCGTAAATAACAAAATCATCGGGTAATATATTTTAGAAAGGAAGATTGTAAACCCTCATATGGTAAAAGTTTAATATTTTTTCCCAAAAAGACAAATTTTAAACTCTACTAAGAAGAACATAAAGAAACTTTAAGTTGTACTTCAAACCATAAACAACTTTGGATTGCGGCAAAAGATCTCCTTGCATAATTTCAAATTAAAATGGATGTGAGATGAGAGATTTTACTAATTCGCTTTCCAAAGGTTCACATGACCTTAACTAGAGATTTTCTATTTTTGGTAATTGTTGGGCTCAAAGAATAGGGTGAATACAAAATGCAGAGCATCATTTTTTCAATGTGTGCACTGCAAAAATTGCTTTGAAGATGATGACATAGTGATTTTTTATCAACAAGAAAAAATAAATAAATATGAACCACTTCAGAGGTGATCCAACCCTTTTACATAACAACTCCTAACAAAAGAGAGACCTCATAACTCACTAAAAGCTGTCAACTCAAAACCAACAAAGGCAACTAAAGAAAACACCAGAAATCCACCTACTCAAAAGTAACAAATGTTCTTGATCATAGTGTGCATAGTGTGCATTGCGCAAAGAATATTAGGTTTGAGAAGGTAAAAAGTAATGTAAGGTTTGAGTGAGTGGAAAGTAGTAAAGAGTTTGAGGGAGTGGAAAACACTTTACAGCGCATTGTAACACGATTTTGACAAACCTTGAAATTGAGGATGATGCAACATAAACATGAATAAAAAGTTTGTGTGAAAAAGAAGTAGGATTTGGAAAAGTGAGAGGCACTAGAATGGATGGGGAGTGAGAAAAACAACAAAGGGATTGATAGAGATACTCATTTGAGAGTTTTTAATTAAGGCAAATCTCACATCATGTGTTGGATGAGCCACATGTCATGCTTAGAGCAAAGCACTTATCGTTTACTAGATATGCCACATGTGTGAGTTTATTGTTATGTTTTGGCAAAAATTAGATTTTCTTTTTGTTTTGACTTTTTTTAATTGTGATACTTAGTAAAAGTTATTGTCATCCTTCAATTTTATTATCTATAGATATATTAATAATACTTTAAAGATCAAGAAATTTAATTTTCATAATCATAATAATTAATAGATAAATTTGAGAATAAAAATAACCATGTGGTTACAAGAGTTTTTGTTAGCTATTTTGTTGGGAAATGGTAGAATACACAAATACATTCAATATATTTTACACAAAATAAAAAAAATCATACTTATTTCTTTTAAATATACAATTCAGTAACACAATTAAGTTTTAAATTTTACGCTTTTTAAAAAATTCAAATTTTATAAACAATGAATAAAAATTCATTATAATTTTATTGTTGTTTTTTTTAACAATAATGAACACATTACCCATTGGTTACAAGTACCTATATTAATTTGAATTACGTTTCTCATTGGTTACAAGTACCTATATTAAAATGATACATCAAAGCGCATTCAATTTGTTATTACGATTTAATATGAGTAAAATCAATTTGCTTGAGTCAATAATATAATGCCTATAACTATTTTGAGATTCTAAATTAATTAATGCAATTTTGTTGTCATATTGAACCGACAGAATAAAATAATATATTGATATAAGTGTATAAATAAAAGTGACCCTACCAAACCACTCCCTTTATAGACTTAAACATGCACCACATCAATCTTCTAATTTGGATCAATCAATAGTTCAAGTGAATAAGTGAATTTTGAGGATTTAAATGAATTTGGATTTCAAATTCAAATTTCTCATCAAGGGTTTCCCATTATCCCCAAACCTTTTAGAAACCAATTAGGGTTTCTAAAACACTTTTTGTTTAAATAATAATGACTTTTGAATCACACATAACCCTTTCAAGACCAACCAAAATCCTTATTTTGGCATAAAAAAGGAAATGAGTGCAGGCAATAATGATAACTTCTCATCATCATTTTTACTTCTCACATAAAAAAAAGGCTTCAAATAAGCTAAAATAAAATCAAAAAAAATATGAGACATGTTATGAAAACGTAGGTCATTTTCTTTAAATAGATTAGGGCTCACCCATATTCACACCCAACAAAATGGTAATTTGGAACTTTTTCACATAATCGTCCTACATAATTTATTCAAATAAGTTACAAAAATCAAGAGTGTTTCTGATTTTCATTCACTTGTAAATACAAATTCGTTTACCATACAATTTAAATTTCTTGGATTCACTAGGCAAGAGCATTAAGTGAATGATCACGTTTTTTCTATATCTTTTATTAGTGAAACACTTTTCATCTCGTTATAGTTCGAAAATTATTAAATACAAATTAATTTTAAAAAATAAAAATATTATATTAATTAAATTAAATATTATTTAAAAAATAAATAAAATATTAATATTTAAATTAATTTTTATTATTGATAAATAATTTTTAAATTTATAAAGATGAGACATTGCATGTCCTCATTTATTTTTTTTAGTTATTGTCAGTCAAATTCTATATTCGTTAATATTTCAAATTATTGTAATATTTATATATTACATGTGTTTGACTATCAATATAAAATATGTCTCATTTTCTTTATTATATTGGTCGGCACCGGACGAGTCTGTCTTGGACATAGCAACCGATCGAGTTAAAGGACACTTCAAATCGCACATTGAGTGATGTTTGGCAGAGCCGTCGTTTCAAGGTGCATTGTTTCCTCACATGTATTTGACTGATTTTAAGGAGATGTTCCCACATATTTCGGATACGGTTACAACACATTAAATGCTTTGTAACTAGTAATTTTTATTCAATGCGCGATTTCAAGTGTCCTTTGACTTGACCGGTCGGTCGCCATGTCCAAGACAGACTTGTCCAGTGCTAATCGGTACACTTGTAAATAAATTATTTAAAATAATTTTTTATAATAGTGGAACTAACATATTATTTTAATATTTTTTAAAAAAAAATTTGACGAGAATTAAAATAATTTTTTTTTTGAAAAAAAAAAACTATAAAAGGATGATTGAGGAGAACCTTGACAAGGTTGGTTAATATTTAAAGTTAGAATTTTTCATTATGATATGAGCCTTTACCCCATAACTATATAAGTGAAGGTGTGACCTATGCAGTGATGAGTTGATGAAAGTGTGGGTGGTGGTTGTATATAAATATGATATAAAAGGGATATTTTTGTTGTTGTATGTTACTATATACTCTATTAGGTAATGGCAAAAGGAAAAAGGAAACAGTGAGAGAAATATATAATCTTCAGTTAAACAGTTAGACTAAATTAACTGAAATTTGTCATATTGAATATAACCAATTATTTTTTTACAATTCGTTGTTTTTGTTTTGTTTTTATGATTAGAGGTTGTGATAAGTTTGAACAACTTTAATTTTACGTTTGAAATCTAATATTGAATCTTGAACCATGATTTAAATAAAATTTTTAATACCTAATTAAAGATTAAACTTTTCATAAAAAGAGTTGATTAGATTCAACATAAATAATTAAGTTTAAATCTTTAGAATACACGTGACTGACGACAGTGAGAAAAAACACATTTTAGAAAATTTAAATAAAGTCTTTATTTATAAGTAAACTTTAGTTTAATAGTAATATATGTAGCGAATAGTTGAACTCGTTTTCAAGCTTTTATTTATTATACGTGAAACATATTTTGAAATTGATTATTTGTTATGATCGTGGTGACTTTTATAATTGTTAGCAACATCATTAAGTTTGCCATTAACAGGAACTAAAATGCTCATTTTAAGGATACAAATCAATATGATACAAATATAATATATTTTATTCTTCATCGCTCCGTTATTCATCGTACTAGAATCTTTTGCTTACAATGATTTTGTTTTTCTTTTACATGAACCATACTTTCTTTATTCAACTGGAATAGAAGTGTTTGACTTGAATCGCTTTTAAAATTACACTTTTATTTTATTTTTGTTGATTCTTCTGAACTAATTATAATTTTAGACCGTTTCTGGGTTATTAATTGAATTGAATCTTTGCTTGTTTTGAAGTTGTATGATATTTTTTGTTTACCCAGAAAAAAGAAGAAAAAAAAATGGAGGCAGAGAATATTGGAGCTACCATCTCCACACAGTTACCATATCTAATTGAATATCTTAAAAGATATTCCACAGTGAATTTAGAGAAAGAAAAACCATTTACCACATTGAGACACTGACTCACACTGACACACCAAGTCAATAATTAATATTTAATAATTGTGATTTTTTTTCTTTGAGAGTCCAAATAATATCTGAATTTTCAAAATAAAAATTGAAGAGCAAAAACATTAAATAGTAGTTATGATGATTCATGGGTATCTGATTTGGAAGAGAAAGATGAAGGAGAGAGAAAAGTGGTAGTAGGAATACAGAAGCATCAATGACAATCTCTTTGCTTTTAACTTTTTCTTGCTACTTATTACGCCTCACACACACAAATTTCTTTTCCATTTGGGTAGCACGCTTTCTCTATCTCTCTTCTATCACACAAACCTCACTTTCATTTAATAGATATTTTTATTTTGATTGTTGAAAAAACAGTTTATTATCACTATTATTATTTATGGCAATATATTTTCCTTCTCAAAAATCCGTACTCTGACAACGACCACTGAAGGATGGTGGCACATGCCTGCAGTCACATCAACGCCCAACCAACGGTTGAGATTCGAATGTACGGATCATCCGACGGTTCTGATTCTCTTTGTCGAACATCTTCTCTCTCCTCTCACTTTCTCTCTCCTCTGCACCCATGTCCAGCTTGGTCGGGACCCCCTTATATATGGCAAAGACCCTTCCTTTACGCTCTCCCTCTCTCTCTCTTTACTCACTGTGCGTTTCAAACCCAAAAATCCTCACTCGGGTCTCAATCCGAAAGCGATAGGCCACAAAAGAGGGCCTTTACTTCCTCATACACTCACTTGTTGTGGCTCCATCTTTTGATATTTCTTGTTCATTTTTGCTTTCTTCTTGTTCAGTTTCGTTCATGGCGATCTTGGAGAACGTGCCACGCTCGGTGTTGTTGTGCGCTTTCAATTGGGTCGCGCTTCCTGGGTTTGCTTGATGTTTTTCTTTTCTGGGTTTTTTTCTTCTTTGCTTTGGTTGCCGGGGGTTTTGGGGATTATCAGCATGTGGAGCTTCATGGATCCCTTTGAAGGGGTTTTGGGGTGTGTTTGATTTTTGGGAAGTTGGGTTTTTTGTGGACATGGAGTGCATTGGCAAGTGGGACGGGAACATGGGGGAGTGCAATAATGATAATTATAATAATAATGGGTTTGGGGAAATTGAGGAGGGAGGCTCTGAGCTAGGGTTCCATGTGTTTCTGTGATTGCTGAATACTGTGTCTTCAAAAGGAGGAAAAAGGGAAAGCTTGAGATGAAGCTTTCAACATCAGGGTTGGGTCAGCAGGGACATGAAGGTATCCATTCACTCAATTTTCTCTCTTTTCACTTTTCTTTTGATAAAAATAAAATTATTTAGCTCCCTATTCTGAGCTCTTGGTTAGGGTGAACTTCAAATGTAAATTATTAGTATTAGTATTAGTCTTAGTAGGTGTCCCTTTCAAAAACCCTTTTGTATTTGCTTCAACGTTGCCTTGTGAGTTCTGAGTGTTCTTTCCTCTTTTTTTTTTTGGTTTCTTTTGTTTTTCAATGTTTTTTTTGGGATAATTTGATATGTGAAATGATGATAGGAGGGGAGAAGAAGTGTTTGAATTCAGAGCTATGGCATGCATGCGCGGGTCCCTTGGTGTCCCTACCAACTGCAGGGACTCGTGTGGTCTATTTCCCTCAAGGTCATAGCGAACAGGTGCTTTTTTACTCTAGTCCCTACTCTACTCCTGGTTGTTTTTGTCTACTTTCCTGGCTATGAGGATGAATAACTTTCTTCCAATTTTGAGAATGGAAGCAATTCAATCCAGCTGTGTTGAATTTTGATGAATGGAGATTGGACTGAACATGTTCTAAACAATGGTTTTAGGTTGCTGCCACAACTAACCGAGAAGTGGATGGTCACATACCCAATTACCCGAGTTTGCCACCCCAGTTGATTTGCCAACTTCACAATGTTACAATGCATGTGGGTATTATACCTTCCGTGTTGCTTGCTATGATAGTTGAGTTACTTCTACCTCCCACTAGAGTAGACTCAGTCAACTAGAGGGTATCTTGATTTTCAGGCAGATGTTGAAACAGATGAAGTGTATGCTCAAATGACGCTGCAGCCATTGACTCCGGTATCTTGTTGCTCTTTTGAAGCTTTGGTGTATTGGTGATAGGAATATTTCTTGTACATGGAATTGAAAAAATGTGTCTTCAATCGTATGTGTAGCAAGAGCAGAAGGATACGTTTCTTCCCATGGAGTTGGGCATTCCAAGTAAGCAGCCTTCAAATTATTTTTGCAAGACATTAACGGCAAGTGACACCAGCACGCATGGAGGGTTCTCTGTTCCTCGTCGTGCAGCTGAGAAAGTTTTCCCTCCACTGGTTGTGTTCATATTTTCCCTTTGTGTTTTAATTCTGGTTAGACATATATATATTTCTCTTCTTTCTTGGCTGTACAGGATTTCTCGCAGCAACCACCTGCTCAAGAACTAATTGCTAGGGATCTCCATGATGTTGAGTGGAAGTTCCGACATATTTTTCGGGGTAAGGTTTTATTTCTTTGTTGTTTCAATTCTTATTATCTTGCATTTTATGGGACGAGTTCCACTAAGTTGAAGAGGATTACAACAAGAATATGTGTTCTATCGATTGTAATGATCTGCTATTTTATACATCCACCATATGTGCACCCTGATTTAGCACTTTGCATTACCAAAACAACTATCACTATACAAAAATTGAAACCTTTTCTGTTTGCTAAAGTAGCAATTGATGGGAATGAAAATAAAATGTATTTATTGCATTAGTGCATTAGGGTAACTAGATATTGTTGTATGATAATTCTTTGCCCTGCCTCCTTATGTTCCCTCGTTATTGCTCCCTCTTTATCGTATTATCTGTCACTCTAGAAGTTTGTATCAAAACATTTGCCAATGTAGAAAATCAAGGAAGCATTAACTGTTTCTATTCTCATCTATCCTTACATACTGAATCTCACCTGAATACGTAATGAATCTAACTCTTCTTACATTTCTCCCTACGAAAATACAGTTCCAAACTAATATCTGTAATTTTGAATGGATTGAAAGGTTCTGGTTCTTTGGTCTAAGATATTGATACGTTATTTTCTAAGTGGATCATTTAAAACAAAGGATGAACATTTAAGTAGTTTAATACCCCTGGAAAAATCTAATCTAACTTCTGAATGGTTTTTCCCCTTGGAATGCTTGGAGAATTAGTAGATAAATGTTCTCATTATTTTTTAAGCTTTTAAATAATCCTCTTTTACATACTTGTAGGAACCTTAATAAGACTGATGCTTTAGTCATATTTTGATTCACTTATAAACTGCTTATAGTACATTGCAAGGGGAACTTTTGAAACTAAAATTTACTAATCAAGAAATATCTGGCTATCTGATAATAATATTGTAAACAATTGGAGAAGATGGCGATGGAAGTCAACTAGACATGTTCAGTGGAAAATTAACTTTTTTCTTGTGTTTGGAACTTTACCTTGATTTCTTCAAAAGAAACCCGGATTACTGGAAAACTGATGCAGCAACTCATTTATTATCCAGATAGTGCTTTCATGTGAGAAGATCTCACTGTAAATTTGAAGAATTGGTGTGAATTAGATGTATGTACAGGTCCCTTTAAATTGTGAAAGACATTAAATGTGTAAAAGGTATTTCACTAACTTTTTCTTATCCAAGTATGAAACCAATTAGCAAATTGAGTATACACAATCATAATTGATGCTTCTAATGTTTGCACGAAAAAAAATATTATGATTTTACCTGATCAAGAGCTTCTTGAACTTTTTCCTAAATTATTAAGCTCTAAAATTATGTGTGACATTACAAGCATAGAAATAATATCATGTTAAAGGTGCTGGATTTGGAAAAAATATACAAAGCAATATGTTGCAAATAAAAGTGCATATTTATCAAGTTCTAAAAATTATATTATTACTACATCACATGAAGGTTGTGGCTAGTTGAAATAGTTAAATCATACTCGTATTAGTAGACACTCGGTGAGAAGAGTAATTAGCCAAAAAAAAGTAAGATTCAATTAAGTAGTTGAGAAGACCAAGGAAACCTAATAGATTCAAATCGTGTATCACTAAGGTAATCTTATATTAAGACTCAGACAATAAAAAATGGTTTAAATATGTTTTTAGTCACAATAAAATTAGCGCCTTTTGTTTTTTGATTTCTATAAAATTTGAAATATTTGACTTAGAAAAGTATTTTCGTAGATTTTCATCCTGCAAAAATTTCAAATCGCCATTTTTAGGCTCTACTATTCATTTTACGATAGATGAATAATATTTGTTTTATGGATCTGAGTTTTTTTAAGTGATACGTGTTAACATTATGTTACAGCATTAATATTTGTCACTTAGAATGGTCATTTAATTATTTGTTATTGTTAAACACATAAGTGGCTAATTAGTGTCATATAATACTACGGATTGATAGTGGTGATTTTCAACTTTAGAGGGACCAAAACTAGAGAAATTTGTTTTTAGGGACTAAAAGCAAAACTCACTTTGCCTTCAAATATTTACGTCAAATGACTTTGAATCTTAACCATAATTGTATGTAAAGACAATATAGTGTTCAATGTAATAATTTTAAACTAGAAATAGATAAAACAACTTAACCTTAAGTATTATAAAGCGAAATTATTTGTTATTGGAAAGCCTGTATTTTAAGAAAATGGAAATGAAATAGAATACCTGAATCGAGCACATGCATTGAATGAGTGAGTGACAAATAAAGTAATGGAATAATAATATAGGATAATTTAAGAAGTACTACTTCAATTCCTTTCATTTAACGATTTTAACTTTTTAAGACTCATTAAATCTTATGATTCTAATTGATGATACAAAATTGCACAAGTTTATTCATGCATTGTTAAATGCTAAATAATTTGAGATTCATCTGATGATATGATAATGGTATCAAATTGTAGGATTTGTAATGTGAATTGAAAGATTCTAAATTTCTAGCTATGGAAAAGACATTTGTAAGATTAAAGTTAGAGTGAGATATGTAATTAGTACTGTTAGATTGGTAGAGTTAACTGTTTTGGAAAGAATATTTAAATTTGTCTAGTAACAATGGTAAGAGGAGTTAAAAAGACAGCAAAAGAGAAGCTAAGAATATGAACACTTGAATTTTCCTGATGTGGCTTAAAAGTAAGGCGGAGAAAGCTGACATGGAAGTTTCATAACCATCCCTATTCCATTGTCGAAGCTTTAGCTTTTATATATTATAATATCCTTTGTTGCTGGGGAAACATACCATTCATCAATTATATCTATAGAGTCGTGCTTTCTTGGTATTTATGAAATCTTTGGTGTACTGCTTACGAAAACTGCTCTGACCATCTCTGACATCAATCAAGGAAGTTAAAATTATCCATCTGTTGTTATGATTTCTGCACTCTGCTTCAATGCTGATCACGCTTGTGTTCATTTTGTGAGATTGCATAAGATTGATGTGCTGGACTGTGAAATCAGTAGGATCTGACCTTGTTGTCATGCTGGCTTAGTGGTCCATTTCTGAAACATAAACCCACAAAATCCTCTCAAAGTATAAAGAACCCAATCCAAGGATGGCTTCTCCAAATCATTCCAGTCCTTTTGCCTAAAACTCAGATTCAATTGTGGACTTTAGGTGCTTGATTTTGAGATTTGATTTGGTTTGGAGGTGCTTCTGGTTGAGTGTCTTGATGGTCAAATTGTTGACGCCTTTATGCTAGTTTGTACTTGACTAAGACAATATTTAGTTTGTCAACTGAAAAGCAGTCAACTTGGCAGTGGAGCAGGGGGTGATTTCGTCGGCTGATCAACATAATAGTGTGTGTGACTGTCTTTGGCCGGGTTGCTGTTGATGATTTGATTGCTGTACGATGTCTTTTTTTAATGTTGAAGCTGTGATTCAGTGGATAGGCTCTGTTATGTTGTCAAAAACTTCTTTTTTATATTATGAGGTCTCACCTTACTTGAGTTATGACTTGTAACGCATGCACCTTAGTGGTTACCAGTGTCTTGCTCATCTTAATTGACTTTTGAATATCTGGGGGATCTCCTTCTTGTAGCTTACCACTTGTTAGCAATTTCTTCTACACTTTTCATTTGTAACTATGTATAGCAAGATCATTAGCTTTAAACCTATTTAATATCAAGATATCAACTTGCAAAGAATTAGCGTTGTAACAAAATCTTGACTATCACCAATAATAGTTATTGTCAATGATACCAAATATCAATTGAACTGTCTCGAATAGGTGGTGCAGTGGTCTGATGTCTTGTGTAACTCCCATGAGGAATATGAAGGATACCCAAAATTAAGTTATCTGAGGATGGATAAGAAATTACAGTCTCTTGTTATTCAGTTTCACTACTTAATTGAAGAAAGTATAAACAACTTCTGAATTGTGTGAATCTGTATTATTTCCCATAGGAAATATACAGGGTCTTTTAGGGAAGTCTATCTTTCAGTAATAAATAACGGGACTGATTCAAATCTTTATGGAGTAAAAAACTGTGCCCATTATATATTAGACACACCAATGTTAAGTTTCTTGCTTTACCCCTTGGCTAACCTTACATCGTTACATTGGCTAATAATCCTTGAATTTTGAATGTGAGATCAAAAAATTGATTATGTTTGGAGAAATCTGTATTACCCTTTGCGTAATGTCCTGCAAGATTATAGGTTACACAAATAGAACAGCATATCAAACATTTGCTATTACGAACACATGTATGCTAGGGAATCTGTATCTTGTATAATTAGTTCAATTGCATAAAATTTAATGTTACTTGCAAAGCTAGCTGTATTACATACATGGCAAGCCAGTTACATTTTACCTTCTGATGATGAACATCAGCTTCTTCAAAGGAAGTTCCAAAATTGAGGTCTTGAGTCTTCCACTGAGCCTCTTTGCTTGTGGTGTCTGTGGCTCTTGTTTTGTATTTTCTTAGGCTAACATATCTCTAGTCCTTTTACAATATTTTGTAGCTTGTGATTTGCTATTTTAGAAATATAGACAAACCTATTTGATGTAATAATTACCAACTTTCCTTTCCGATTTTTTCTGTTTTAATGGAAACACCAGCAGCTTTAGACCCAGAAAATTTCGCTGTACTGAATTTTTTTATAAAGTTGGAGCTTGTTTGCCAGGACCATTGTTAATCATACTACTTATTGCATTTTTTTTTTAATTTCTGGGTAAAATACCCTTTTTTTTACAAAATTCTCTCTTTAGAAATGAGTGTAAGGTGCTTGGAATACATTAATAAGCTTAATTCAAACACTTATATTTGACAAAACATTGTTAATCTAGTTGTATCTTCTGCATAATATGATATTCTATTTCTTGCTTATCATTCCAGGACAGCCAAAACGACACCTTCTTACGACTGGCTGGAGTGTATTTGTTAGTGCCAAAAGACTAGTGGCTGGGGATTCTGTGCTTTTCATATGGTATTTATTTCATTTTATCTTGTGTTACGTTTTCTCACCCTTGGGTTTTGCAAACTGCTTATTTTTTTTACACATTGTTAGGAACGAAAAGAATCAGCTTCTTTTGGGAATACGAAGAGCCAATCGACCGCAAACTGTCATGCCATCTTCAGTTCTATCCAGTGATAGTATGCACATTGGGCTTCTTGCAGCTGCTGCTCATGCTGCAGCAACTAATAGCTGTTTTACAGTGTTCTATAATCCAAGGTTGTATTTATTATCTACAAATCCGTTTGTAAATCTGATATTATTAGAAATTATAATGCTTGTTTTGACACCTACGTCATGGGCAGGGCTAGTCCATCTGAGTTTGTCATACCACTTTCAAAATATATCAAAGCTGTGTACCATACACGAGTGTCTGTTGGTATGCGTTTTAGGATGCTTTTCGAGACTGAAGAATCAAGTGTCCGCAGGTAATTTTAGCCTTCAAATTTTTTCTTCAGTTCAGGGTATATTGGTTTTTCCTATTCTATAAATTGTTTAGATATTTCTTCCACTTCTTAGATCAGATAATTGTATTTTGGGAGGGGTAATCATAGTTATAAACATCTGTAACAGAAACTTTCTAAAATAACATAGCTGTGACAAGGTTGATGTGGCATCTGCATCTATAATATGTAAGGTGGATAGTTTATTGGTTATTGGATCTATGGTTATAAAATAGATTTACCAGTTTCCATTGTTTAAATTTTGGGTTTAAGAGAAGAGTTAGCAGCTGCAATCTTATGGAGTGGAAAGGAAACCAACTGCTAAGTACTATTCTCTGGTAGGGTATTGCACTTTTTTGCCTATGCTTTTCCTTTACTTATATGCAAAAGCCATCTTCGTTTTGCAGGTACATGGGTACAATAACTGGCATAAGTGACCTGGATCCTGTTCGATGGCCGAATTCTCATTGGCGGTCTGTTAAGGTAAAATCTTCAGTGTAATGCATATGATTGAATAGCGTTTATATGAAAATGGCCCTTTGCAATTATAAATGCTGGACTATTAAGAGGGTGAACATTGGTAGTATGTCAAGGTTCCTACTGTGTGGGCATGAAATAGCATCTCCAGCTTTCCCCTCACAGTTAAAAATGCGTGCATCTTAACTCCCAAATGACTCTAGCCTTCATTTCCTTACTATTTTACAAACCCATTCAGTGGATTGTGCGTAAGGAGGAAGTTCTTCTCAGTTGTAATTATAAATATTTTTTGTCTAGACTATCCTGTTTCATATAATATATTTTATATTCCTTTTTCTTTATTAGTCATAAGGTTTGTTGCAACAACATATCTGGGATGCTTTTACAGCCATTTCTCACTTTACAAGTCAGCTTTGTGTGAATAAGTTAGGTTCAATCCCATATTTTAAGATGGCATTAGAGTTTATCTCAAAATTGTTTTTGGGTCACTTGCATAAGTCACTCTAATTTTGGTCAGTCCTACCTTGCCTTCGTTGCGTGGTCCTCCTATCACATAATTATTTTGTAATTGCAATACACTTTGTTCCTATGTGACTGCTGCGACAAGGTTTTAACGGGTTTTTTATCTGTTATGATTAGGTTGGCTGGGATGAATCAACAGCAGGAGAGAGGCAGCCACGAGTATCATTGTGGGAAATTGAGCCTTTAACAACATTTCCAATGTATCCATCACTATTTCCTCTCAGATTGAAACGGCCATGGCATCCTGGCACCTCTTCTTTTCATGGTACATTTCTGCCTCTACCATTTTTTCACTTCTAATCTTCTTTTTAAATGTGAAGTACATCATACAATCAACGTTGTGATAACACTAGTGCTATGATTGGATGAAACTCGTGAAATATTTTTTTTAATAAAGTGAAGGCGTAATTTGAGAACATTTTGCAATTATATCTTCGTTAACATTTCTCCTTCTACAGTCCAAAAGAAGATAATTTCATATTTTCAAATATCCCTCTCAATTGAAATGAAACTAAGCACAAATTATGTTTGCCTAGAATTGATTATAAATGTAAATCTAGTTTGCTACACAAGGTTTTATTATTCGTTGGTGATCCATTTTTCATGTCCTAATAAATAGGTACCAGTTTGCCTTGTTTTCGTTTACATTTTATCTGCTGTCAGTGTCTCCTACCCCATCATTATAATAAGTGGCCATGGTGGTTTTGAGGGCACTTTTTTTGTCTCCTTTCTTTACAAAGGATATTGTTACAGATGGCAGAGATGAAGCGACGAATGGGCTAATCTGGCTGAGGGGTGGACCTGGAGACCAAGGTCTCAATTCCCTTAGTTTTCAAGGGTCTGGTTTGTTGCCATGGATGCAGCAGAGAATGGATCCAACTTTGCTTGGAAACGATCATAATCAGCAGTACCAAGCCATGTTTGCATCTGGTTTGCAGAACTTAGGCAGTGGAGATTTAATGAGACAACAAATGATGAATTTTCAACAGCCTTTCAATTATCTTCAACAATCAGGAAACCCCAATCCTTCTTTGCAGCTTCAGCAACCACAAGCAATTCAGCAATCCGTATCTTCTAACAATATCCTACAGCCACAAGCCCAAGTATTGTCAGATAACCTGTCTCAGCATCTCCTTCAGAAATCACACAATCGCGAAGACCAAACGCAGCAGCAGCACACTTATCAAGATACGGTTTTACTTCATAGTGATCAGCTCCATCAAAGGCAACTCTCTGGTTTACCTTCACCATCATATTCAAAACCAGATTTCTTAGATTCAAGCATGAAGTTCCCTGCTACGGTTTCACCAGGACAAAATATGATGAGTTCACTTTGTCCTGAAGGGAGTGGTAATCTCTTGAATTTATCCAGAAGTGGTCAGTCAATGCTGACTGAACAGTTACCCCAACAATCATGGGCCCCAAAGTTTACACCATTGCAGGTCAATAATACCTTTGGCAACTCAATGCCACATGTGCAGCAATATTCTGGAAAAGATACCGCAATGGTGTCACCACATTGTAACTCAGACACCCAAAATCCTATTCTACTTGGTGTCAACATTGATTCATCTGGCCTTCTGCTCCCTACCACTGTCCCTCGTTATACCACCGCATCAGCTGATACTGATGCATCAGCAATGCCATTAGGGGAGTCTGGATTCCAAGCTTCTCTATATCCTTGCGTCCAAGATTCATCAGAGTTGTTGCGTAGTGCAGGGCAAGTTGACCCCCAAAACCAGACACGAACATTTGTCAAGGTCCGAGTCATAAATATTAGTCTTTTGCAAAATGGAGCCTTTCTTTTACTTAAATACTGTAGTTTGTTGTCTTTTCACAGGTTTACAAATCAGGGTCGGTAGGGCGCTCACTTGACATCTCCCGGTTCAGCAGTTATCATGAGCTGAGGGAGGAGTTGGCACAGATGTTTGGTATTGAGGGGAAATTAGAAGACCCTCTTAGATCAGGCTGGCAGCTTGTATTCGTCGACAGGGAGAACGATGTTCTTCTCCTTGGAGACGATCCGTGGGAGTAAGTTCAACTTCAACTTGCATAATAATAGAGTTTCATCTTGCGATCTAAATAATGATATTCTATCTCAGAACTTTTTTGTAAGTAAACATGCTATACTCATTTCACTTATCATGTTTTGCTGACATTGTTTTTTGTCCTTTTGGTGTGTGGATTTCCTTTTCTAGATCATTTGTCAATAATGTTTGGTACATCAAAATACTTTCACCTGAAGATATCCAGAAAATGGGAGAACAAGCAGTAGAATCCCTTGGTCCAAGTTCAGGACAGAGGCTGAATAGCACTGGTGCAGATTCCCATGAAATTGTTTCTGGACTTCCATCAATAGGCTCCCTTGAATACTGAGAATTTTAAAATGTATTCTGAGGTCCCACCCCACGGTTAAGAAGACTATTACACATCTTTACTACTTCTGTTGAACACTACTTTCCGACCTTGCATATCTGAATCAATATATATTGTATTGTCTGTTTCACTTCAAACATCGTTATTATTTCTTAGAGTATTGTGGAGATTTTCAGGACAAAATATCTCTCATGAGAAACTAACGATAAACTTTGTGCCAATTTGTAACATTTGTTCTGGAAGCTAGAAATAGTGTTACTGTTACTGTAGCATTTCATTGATTCCCAAGCTCTGCTGTAAAATTCCATGCATTTTTATTCAAAAAAAATTAGGAGGGTAATATAAATATAACTTGTCCTATTAATAAAAATTAACTTGCATACTTCAATTTTTATATAACCTCTTTTATCCCATTTTTTTAAGCTTATCTTATCTTGTCCATAAATTTATATTATTTATGAAATAAGTTGATTTGAACTGTTGCTTTCAATATATATATTATATACACACACACTTCTGTATATTTAGAAGAAATTAAGTCATTCTAAAGAGAGTGATTACTTTGACATTACTGGTTTATATAAGATTATTTACTTTCGATTGAAGATGGAAAATAATATACGACTAAAATTTAAAACCATTTTCTCTTGACTTTGCCATAACAATCAATTTGGTATGATAAATCTAAGGGGTAACGTTAAAATATTGAGATTTGAATTTTATAATATTTAAATTTTAAATTATAAAAATAAAAAATATATTTTCCTATTTTAAGAAGAATCTCAATGGAACAATTATAAAATCATTTAATTTAAGTAAAAATTGTATAAGTAGAGATTATGTTACATCTGAGCTGAGACTATCTCTAAGGCTAAGAAATTGTTCACAGTTCTACAAGGAAATGGGCAAAAAAATTTCCAACCAATACTGAAAATTTGCACAAACTTTTCCACCAACCTAATTCCATATGAACTATATTCAAGATTTCATAATTCAAACGTTGGAAATTTGTATATTACATGGATAAGAGATGGAAAGATTACACGAATTTTTATATTACACACACAAATTATTAAATATTATAATTGAAAAAATATAAAAAAAAATTTGAAAATATATTTAAAATTTTGTTGTGTAAGGTTATATTTGAGAAAAGTAGCTTAGAAGCTAAGGTAGAAGAAGTTGGAACAGGGACAATCTGAGAGGATTGTGTTCCGAGCATCTCCTCTGGGTTTGATTGAGAGAAAGGAATATGGGAGTGCTTTCCAGTATGATTGACCGTCAACAACTGAAGCCCGGTGATCACATTTACTCTTGGAGGCAAGCCTACGTCTATGCCCACCACGGTCTCTTCGTAATCCCTTTTTTTTCTCATTTTTTTTTTCAAATTTTTTATCTTTTTCGGCTTATACTTTCGCCCATATCACTGTCTTTTCTTATACGTCAAAGAGGTTTTCAGATTTTTCATGTTTTCCCTTTTAGATTGTTTTCCTTTGCTTGCTGTCGTCAACTTCGAGCCCCGATTTATATTTATTTTCTTTTGGGTTTGTTAGGGTTGGTTGGAATTGTTCGTTTTTATTGTTCTGTGTTGCATTGGGAATCTCTATGGGATGTGAGTTGGGGGTTGTTTAGTTTACCGTGTGAATTGTAGATTCGGAGTGTCTTTTGCTGGGTTGGCATTGGTAATATATAATCCAGAATGCTGAAGGGCTATCACCCTAGTTCTTTTTTGGTTATTAAGCTTAGTAGCTTTACTATTCACAAGCGATGTTCCTGCATCAAACAAAATTGACCGTAAATTAAACCATGAGAGATATAAAGGGGTAAGGTAACAGTGATGATGTGTCTTTGAACCTTTAAATTTCCCTGGATTCTAGCGGGACAGAGTCGGTTCTTGCCTTCTGTTGGTTGGTGATGAAGTGGGGTTGTACTGTAGCTCTTGTAGTTTTGTCTTTTATTGAAGGCCAACTGCCAAATTACTGGCAATCTTGTGTTCAATTATTCATGGGTGAGTATGATTTGGGAGCCTATGATTTAAACCCTTCGGTTTTGACAGCCGAAGTTTTAACCATTCTGTTTACAGAAGCACATGAATGGGGTTGTATGGCTAAGGGATGTTTTCTAGATTTGTTCTTATGGAATTACACGTCATTGATGGCACTTATCACTGTTCTGATCGGGAATACTAGCTGTGTCTCAATATTTAGAAAGTTATCACTTATGAAATTATTTGTTGAATGTCTTAGTTTTCTTCTAGGGGCCACACTTAATGTGGCTTACAATTGGTATTTGAACTTATATGTTCTAACTGTACGTTGTACATTCAAAACTGAAAGTTATAACTATTAGTTTTTTATGATCAATTGTACAATTCTTTTATGTACTTTGGTGAACTGTGTAACATGTTCATTCCTGTGGTCAGTTGTGGGTGAATCTTCTCAATCTTTGTAGTTTTATTGTGGTGTGGTCCCTAAATACAATGGAAATATGTAACTTCTACAACTTGACATATGAAATAAGTTAAAAGATGAACTTTCTTTTGCTAATTATGTAAGATAACATTGAATCTGGTGTTTTATTAATTTGGAAATAAACACTTCTAACTGAATGAGTTATGTAACTACTGAGATTAAGGGATAAATTAGATGTCAATGAGGACATATAATGTAGAGGTTGAATGCTTTGCTAGGCTGCTTAATATTTTGTAAAAGGAATGATAGGTGGGGGTGAGAAGTTATAGGCTGTGTGTGCTCACCTTCTTTTTTATGTGTAAATGTGCTACTCTTTTTTGCGGGGTAGTAAAAGAAACTTGGGCTGAAAAGATACCAGTCACAAGAATTCTAAGATTAATAAGCATTTAGGTCAGATTAGTAAGATGTCAATGCAATTGATCCTGTTGTATGTTTAACCTTTTTCTATTTTGAGTTTTGGATACTTCAACTTGAATTGAGCTTAGGACCTGCAATTTCTGTTTGTTTGTGTATGGTATTGAAATTTTCATCTTGCTTTTGCCAATTGCTTTCATGCAAAATACCAGGAATATATGTTGGCAATGGAATGGTGATCCACTTTACCAGAGGAGCGGGTCAAGAAATAGGAACAGGAACTGTGTTGGACAATTTCCTTTTTAGTTCATCTCCCGCTCATTCGTCTGACAATCCATGCCCAATATGTGGTGACCAAACTAGAGCCAACGGTGTCCTCTCTTCCTGTTTGGATTGTTTTCTTTCTGGTGGTAATCTATACATCTTTGAGTATGGGGTATCACCTGCATTTTTTCTAGCCAAAGCTCGAGGAGGTACCTGCACTCTTGCTCCATCTGATCCAACTGAAGATGTCCTTCATCGATCTTCATTTCTTCTCGAAAATGGGTTTGGCGGCTACAATCTTTTTAAGAATAACTGTGAAGACTTTGCAATTTACTGCAAAACAGGTCTGCTTGTGTCCACAAGCATCAGTGTTGGTCGCAGTGGGCAATTGGCATCTTACTTCGCTGCTGCTAGTACTGTAGTTTCCACACCGCTTCGTTTTATGACCACCAGTTTTAGTGGTTTGGCACTGGTTGGTTTTGGCATGTACTGTGTTGGTAGGTTGATGTCTGATGTTGGAGTACGCCGTGATGTGTTGAAAGTTCCAGTGGAAAGGCTTATAACACCTGGCTTGGATGTATCAGAGAACTCAACTGAGACTGCCAAGAAAGATTAGCGCTGTTTGGAAAAACTGGTATATGGAATGCTAAGCTTGTTTAATGTTGTTAATGGTTACTGGTATACATGTGAAGTTACATTCAACTCCCTTCAACGTGTGCTGTTTTTATTTCTGCAGTTTATATTTATGTGACATGTTCTTCACAAACCAATCTGTCATTATTAGGTTACCTGCAAAAACTTTCTGGCGACCTTGTTAATATATCATAAAACACTGGATTTCCCCAATGGCTAGACTTTTGTTATCTAAATAACTTGACGTGACAATAGTTAGGTCTGTGCAATATGATTCAGACCCAGATTATCTTTCCTTGTGTTTTTGGATGGTTTTAATGTATAAGTTCGTAGTTTTAAAAACTATAACAAATTGTAGTGTTCTGTTCGGAGTAATTTTTAGTTCTAAAATTAGGTTTTTTAATATTTTAGTTTCAAAATAAATTAATAGAATCGAAGAAGAAAGAGACCTTACAAAAATACTCAATTTACTTTCCTATTAATGAATCTAATGTATTCTAGTTAGCTGGAACTCTACTTAAGGTTTGTTGGAATAAACGAAAATGAAAGGAAAGTACAAACATTTCTTCAGCTAGATTATTTTATTATTTTGCTGCAAAATGGAACAGTATACGAATAAATTTAAGGAAAAGTCACACGGGTTTCCGTAATAAGTGAAAACAAAAGCAACATAAGCCAAGTGAAGCATGTTCTAGGGTAATTTATTTCTATCTTTAACTACCCCTTCCTGCCCAGTTATGATGCCAAAGACACAATAAATTTAATAACTTTTATTAAAATAAATTGATATTATATTAAAGAGTAATCTTTAAATTTAATTTAACAAAAACTAAAACTATCTTTTAGATAAGATTTCTTATCTTGTCTGGACTTCTGATGAAAGAACCATTCTTCACTAGACTTCTCAACCTTAGGAAACATTGTTATACAATGTATAAATAAAGTGGGTATATATATTATCTTAAATTTATCATAAGTTATCTCTTCGCTTTTTACTTTAACTCTTTCCGTTTGATGGTTAGTGTTTGGTTGGGTTGACTTGAAAAAGACACTCCAACAACAATCCAGTAAGTATTATCTGTAAATGGTATATTTGTAAAACTAATTAAAGCGTACCTTATACAGAGAGGTATATTTGAAGAATATCTTTAATATCTTTCAGTTAATCAATATTTGGTTGATTTCTCATAGATATTATCTGCATAATCCGGAACATAAATATAACTCATAAAGAACTTTTATAATTGTCGTTGTTGTCATTAAGTGTCTTGAAGTATGTTTTGACACGGTCGGTCACCAAGATCAAGATTGACTCGGTACCGATAAATGTAAAATTGTATTTTTAATGAATCAATTTTTTTTAAGTTTCTAACAACTATTTCAACAATTACATATCTAATATGATTTATCAATTTGGGTAATAAGAATTAGACTTCCTGATATGGTGATAAGGATAAGTATAATTTTTTTAATTAAGTCTATTGGATTCAAGTTAATTTGATAAACTTTTTATTTAATTATGAAAATATAGATAGATAGATAAAAATTACATTATTTAATATGTTTTATTTGCACGTTATGATAATATTTCATACTTTAAATAAAAATATTAGATTTTTAGTGTTTTCAACAATTTAAATGTATTAGCTATTTGGACGATAATTTATAGATTATTTCAAAACAACTTTTCTAACATTTGGACTATCACAAACATTTACAATTTAGATAATTATTTGACATGACTAAAATTGTCGAAATTATGATTAAAATAAAGTAATTTTTAAATTATTTTTGACACATTAATTATTTTAGATCTTTCTGGTCACATACCTATCTGTTGAGATTCCTTAAAGATAACGTAACAAAACTTTCCGTCAGTCCATTCTTACAGGTTATCCTACTTTTATAAAAAAAATATTTTAAGATTTTAATGGTAGAAATAATTATACTTAAATCTTTATAAAATAATCAATTGTCTTTTTTATTTTTGTGGTAATGGTAATGATATTATTATTTTTTTAAATTCTATTTTTTTTATAGATTTTATGGTAGGGATATTGTTGTTTTCTCTCGTTTTGAACAAAAGTATTTGACCGTCGTTTATTTTTAATAAGCTTTTGCTTTTATAATATTTTATAAAGTTTTAAAGTTTATAAATTAAATGGCTACAGTTTCGATCAAGTTATTAATCTTCCATGGGTTTGATTTTAAATTATTCAAAAAACTTAAAAAAAATATTAATATTTTATGAATATAGCAAACTTAGTATTGAGCATTATAAAAATATTGACAAATTGATTTTACACACAATTCTCCCTGTCTACCCCACATTTGAGCATAAATTATTTTTAAATTTTACCTTTATAGTTTTTCGTACTATTTTAAACTATTATAAATAATTAAATTTGCAATCAAAAGATATTAGTACTATTTCTTTACTTGATTAGATTATAAACTGTTTAAAAAATAATAATTTATTTGTGAATATTGTATAAAACATTGACTAGGCTGAGTTTTCATACACTTTTGGATATTGATGGTTTAGGCCTATTAGTCTAAGTAATGTAGTGTTCAAACTTATTTCTAAAGTTATTGTTGGGTATTTTTGGCTCAGAAATTCAGAAGATTCGATTTTAATAAACATTGGAGTCATTGAAAAAAAAAACACAAAAAAACTAACTATAACGGATATCAATTAAAAAAACTTTGTTAAAATTAATTAAGAAAATTCTGATTAAATCTATTATAATAAAAATAGTAGTAGTAATGAATAAATAAGTAATCCTGATAATTTAAATTAAAAAATAACGCATATAATATCAATATAAAATTCGAGTTAAAGTGAATTGGAAAATTTGAAGTATCATTGATCGATCAATCTTTACTCATAACTATATTCTTCTTGTGATCACTGTGTTTCATGTTTTTTCATATTCATAAATTTTATTGTCTATATATTCATAAATTTTATCAGACACTGTCTTATTCTCTTTGTGTAATAATCTATAATTATTTAAATTATAAATAATTTAAAACATGCTCGTCAATCAGAAAAGATCACAAGATTGATGATTAAGAAAATAAAATAGTAACGTCGTTTCTATGTTTATTTTTTATTTATTTAGATTCTTGAACCCATATATAGCTTTATGAATTGATTTCAATAAAATGAAATATTATATATGTAAAATATAATAAGTATAACATAAAATATAAATTTAAATTAACCTTTGAGTTGTTGTCTGTTTCTTGTTCAGTTATAATTGTATTTTATTTGTTGTTTTTATCAAATATTTTTTTTTATATAAGATAATGTTTTGTTTTGAGTATATTCTCAAATTAATAGAATCTTACATATACAATCAATCTTTATAACTAACATTCTCTCTCCTTTATAAAAAATAAATGAATTTTTTTTCATTAATTTCAGATATCGATATTAAATCATTTCACCGGATAATCGATTTATAATTTAAGTGAATAAAATTAATAAATTTATAATTTATTCGACTTTTATCTTATTATTGAATTCGATTCATAATTTTCCAAATATTACATGATAAATTTATTACAATATAATTGATTTATTTAACATTTATAAAAAAAAGTTCTGGCTTGTCATGTTGATTGGACAGAGCCAGAGTGTGATATGAGGGAAGTGCACGTGACGTGTGTAAGGGTCCAGGTTTAGTGAGAGATACGTGTAGAACTATAATACGAAGAAGAGTTGGTATAATTTATTTTTTAGTAGCTTTTAGTTTAATTTACTTTAAATATACAACTAACAAAAATGTTAATAACGTTTGTTTAATATGCAATATTCTAGTGTACGATTTGACGTCATTACTCCCAACAAATGCAGTTTTGAAAGTTTCCGAATCGCTTTCAAAATAAACTATTTCGGAAACTGTTCGATTGAAGGAAGTTGTCCACAATTATTAAATGCAAAATTATTTTATAACACTTCAAAAGAATTTTTTTTGTGTATTTGTCATTTAATATTTTTCACTTTGATTACTCATTATTATGTATTAGTGTTGTATTCCTTAGAAGGTAAAGAAAATCTTTAAATATGGCTCCAAATACATAATCTTAAGATGTAATACTAAAAGATGATATTTAAATTAGACAAGTTTGATTAAGTTTAGTTTAGTTGTTGAAGTTGAATCTTTGAGTTTGACTATGTCAATTGTAGATTTAAAAGAGAGAATAATTTTACTTTGATGAGATATGAAAGAATATTTATAGAATAGTAAATCTATTAAACTTTATCTTTGAATGATTATCAACCTATTATATTAACAATTGAATAGTAAATTTTGTATTTTTATTCATTACTCATAAGAATATCTGTCTAAAGTCATTTCTTTTTCTCATCAATTTCTTTTCTTTTCCAAACATCTCCTTCTTTCTTGTTCAAATACACTAAAAATAGAATGATGGTCCTATAACACCCTTTTTAACATTTATGAATAATAATATTTGTTTTAATATTATTTTTAATTTAAATATATATATTATTATATTATTAAAGTGGTTTGTTAAGTAAATTTTGAATAATAATTGTTTCTACCGGATATGAGTTTAGAAGTGCAACTCGGTAAAAATCGAATTTTTCTCATATGAGCTTTCAGTTAGTCTTCGTAAAAGAAAGGGGAAGTCCACTTGAAAATGACTCTCTGATGCTTAAGTAACTAAAAGTACAAAGATTATAAATTCTTAATCGTATGATTTAAGAGCATGAGATAATATAAATCGTACTTACTCGATAATAGATATTTATAGATTAACCAAGTAGTATCTTATGAGTGGACCGTTACAAGTCATTTGGATTAGTCATATAATTGTTATTCATAGTTTCATAAATATTTGTTCATCATTTAAGACTCATTGAATAGTCCGTTTTACTTATGATGATTATTAATGACAAGTAACTATTTGATTATGAAGTTGACCGTCACCCCAAGCTATTAGTCGTTCCCAACCTAAATCCTAGACCTAGAAACCGACAGATACAATAATATTTATTTTATTTTTAATTTAAATATATATTATTATATAATTAAAGTGGGTTATTAAGTAAAGGTAATTTTTTTAAAGAATGGCAAAGAAACATTTAAAAAAAATATATCTATCCTACAACAACGTTTTTATTTTTATATTATAATAAAATAATAATTCTTTAGATCTTACATCAATATAAATGATATTAAGTATCACTGTCCTGTATTTTTCTCCAAAAAAAAATCTTTGGCAGTGTAAATAATAACAAAACTCACTTGACAACCTTTTTTTTATAATTAAATATCATTTTAAATTAAAATATTATTTTGTTGAGTTGTGAATATAACGTGAACACGGGTTTATCACCAACCACTTTTGGCACACCTCAAGGTAAGAGTGTGTTCTCCTACACATCACAAGCTTCATCCGTTGACTAACAAATGGATCAGCTCAAACCAAGCGCTGCTAACACTTCTCCTCTCACACCACTAGGTTTCTTGGACAGAGCCGCCACCGTTTACGGCGACGTCCCTTCCGTCGTCTACAACCACACAACCTTCACCTGGGACCAAACGCGCCGCCGATGCCTCCAGCTCGCCTCCGCCATCTCCTCCCTAGGAATCCGCCGCGGCAGCGTCGTCTCCGTCGTCGCTCCCAACATCCCGGCCATGTACGAGCTCCAGTTTTCCATCCCCTTCGCCGGCGCTATTCTCAACAACATCAACCTCCGCCTCGACGCCCGCACCATCTCTGTCATCCTACGCCATGCGAACTCCACGCTCGTCTTCGTCGACTGCGCCTCCCGCGACCTCGTCCTCGAAGCCTTGTCCCTCTTCCCTAACCACCACACTCAACGCCCACTCCTGGTTCTCATCGCCGACGAGAGTGTCGAAAACGCAAACGATTCAAACACCGGTGATTTCGTTGACACATACGAGGGCCTAGTGAGCAAGGGCGATCCGAACTTTCAGTGGGTCCGGCCCAAATCGGAGTGGGACCCGATGATACTTAACTACACGTCGGGAACGACGTCGTCTCCGAAAGGCGTTGTTCACTCCCACAGAGGAATCTTTATAGTCTCCGTCGACACGCTTATCGACTGGGCAGTTTCCAAGCGCCCCAATTATCTATGGACGCTCCCGATATTCCACGCTAACGGCTGGAGCCTCCCGTGGGGAATCGCTGCCTTGGGCGGCACCAACATCTGCGTCCGCAAGTTCGATGCTGAGATTATTTACTCTCACATAAAACGACATCACGTGACACACATGTGCGGCGCGCCGGTGGTGCTCAGCATGTTGACAAACTCCCCGGACAACAAACCTTTGGAGAAACCGGTTCATATACTGACCGCGGGAGCACCGCCGCCAGCGGCGGTGCTCCACCGGACGGAGGCGCTGGGGTTTGTGGTGAGCCACGGATACGGACTGACCGAAACCGGGGGGCTGGTGGTGTCGTGCGCGTGGAAGGAGAAGTGGAACCGGCTGCCGGCGGCGGAGCGGGCGCGGCTGAAGGCGAGGCAGGGAGTGAGGACGGTGGGGATGGCGGAGATTGACGTGGTGGGTCCGACCGGGGAGAGCGTGAAGCGCGACGGGGTGAGCGTCGGGGAGGTTGTGATGAGAGGAGGGAGCTTGATGTTGGGATACCTTAAAGACCCCGAAGGAACCGCGAGTTGTTTGAAAAACGGGTGGTTCTACACGGGGGATGTCGGAGTGATGCATGAGGACGGGTATTTGGAAATTAAGGACAGGTCAAAGGATGTGATCATCAGCGGCGGCGAGAACCTGAGCAGCGTGGAGGTGGAATCGATTTTGTACGGGCACCCGGCGGTGGCGGAGGCTGCGGTGGTGGCGCGACCGCACGAGTATTGGGGAGAGACACCGTGCGCGTTCGTGAGCTTGAAGACGGGGTTGAAAGAGAAAGAGAAACCCAGTGAGGATGACATAATAAAGTACTGCAGGGAAAAGATGCCGCATTATATGGTTCCGAAGACGGTGGTTTTCAAGGATGAACTTCCGAAGACATCCACAGGGAAGATCCAGAAGTTTGTCCTGAGACAGATTGCGAAGGAGATGGGTTCCTTCACGCAAAGTAGAATCTGAACAGTGCATGAGCTTCCGTCCGAAACTAATGTCATTATCAACCTTTCCTTTTTCATCTTTTCCTTGCGTTTCGCTTTAACCATTTGTGATAAGCTTGAGTTGACATTACCATGGTAAAGGTTTTCCCAGCCTCTGTTTTGTACTGTAGCTCATCATGCTACTTGTTTTCAAATATATATTTATCTATCAAATTATCAAGAGTCCCACATCAGGAACTAAGCATAGTTGAACTCTTATCCTCATGTACATATAGCAGCAATCACTTTCATTTTCAGATCCTTATCTTGGCTTAGTTAAGTTGTTTAAATGTAATTAAATATAGAATCAGATGAAATGACAAGAATGCTGTAATTTAAACCTAAAACTACCTAAATGGAGAATTCCAACAAAAAATAATTAAATGTGCAAGTGGTCACTATAAAATTTAAAAAACAGTAAATGTAACCATAGCTCTCACAACTTTGTTTACAAACTTAATCAATTTAATTTTTTTTAATTGAAGTTGTCATTGAAATTGACGACATACACATGATCTACTAGACTTATTAATGACATTAAAAAAATGACAATTTGGCATGGCATCATTTATGATCACATGAATGAGTAAAGCAATGAATAGCTTCTCATGTATGCAATTTGTTCTTATTAGTATATTCAATTTGAATTTATATAAACACATCTTTATATAATACTTTTTTAAATTGTTAGGAGAAAGGTAATATCTTCTATTGTGAGACAATTTAAATCCTCACTTACTATGCATTGAGTTTTGAAAGAGTATGTTCCTACTAGGGAGATGGGACCTAGAGAACTATTGAAGTCTTATTCTCCTTCGGTATGGGCAGGTGACTGGGTGACGAACTGAGATTCTTCTCGTCCTCCTGCTTATCCTTTAGCACACGGCACTCGGTCGTCGGGTGAACACCGGATGGTGGGGGTACCTGCGAAGGCACTCTAACGCTCAAGTCAGTAAAGCGGGTGGTCAGCTCTCAGGTAGGTGAACAGTAATAAATGACGTATCTTACTCCTTGGAATGTGTGCTATTTATATTATTTTAATGGGCCTACCTTGTTGGGCCCGTTTATCGAGGTGGATATCGCTTAGGGTTGCATTACCTAATTCTTGATGGTGGATTAGGTTCATTGATCTTGGTTTGGGAATTAATTGTGACGGGGTTCGGCCATCGGCCACCTTCTCATGGTGAGGGTCGGCCATCGGCCAAATCCATGTGGTCTTCGACCGTCCCAGCTAGGTCTTCTAAGGTCTCGGATCCTCGGCCGAGTCCCCAAAGGTCTCGGCCACTCGGTCTCTCGGCCAAGCATCCAAATCTCTCGGCCATTCGGTCTCTCGGCTAAGCATCCAAATCTCTCGGCCATTCGGTCTCTCGGACAGACCGACTGGGTATCGGGCAGCCAGGCAGGTCCTAGCCTCGCCCAGTACCAGTACATAGTACAATAATAATTTTGGATTAATTTGTTGAGATAAATACGGTATTGACAAAGATATCTAGAGACACTTATACAAATTTGTTGTTGTACATCTTGGAAGTAAATTTCAAATTTATTTTAAACTTAGCTAATTATATTAACTACAGTAGTGCATAATTGATTAGAAGAGAATAAATGTCCAAAAAATATAAAAGAATAATGATGCCTCCACTTGTTGTTAGTTATGGGAGGAAAAATTGATGGCTGAGAAAATCATATAAAGGGAAAAATAATTGCCTCCTCCATGCCACATTAAATGAAGAAGTTAGCCATTCATATTATTAAGTTCATTATAAGTTTTTACTCTTAGTTTTTTTTTTTTTTTTTACATTTTCTTTTGGGTATTTATGATAATTTCATAGTAATCACTAACAATTATTGTATTATGTGCAAAGAAAAATATTGTAATTTGTTTATACTTCTTGCATAAAATATCATCTTAGAGTTAAAAGTTATTTTTTATAAGGATAACTTATAAAATATTTATTTTTAATTATGTTTTATATTCATAGTAATGTATCAATAATTATTTATTAATATTATCATGTTAAGTATTATGAGTGAATATAGTATATTAGTTGGACATCACATTATTCATCTCAAAAGTGTACAATGCATCTTTCTTATTCTAATTATAAGTCGTATTCACCTTAAAAGCATATAGTAGTATACTAATTTTTAGATTTTTAAATTCAGTTTTGGTGTTATTTAACTCTTCTTCTAAACACCTTCGGCTTAATTCTTCGCACTTCCATTTGATATAAAATAGATTTTAACCTAATTCCTGATACTTCCAGTTGATATAAAAAATACTTCAACCTAAATCATGACATTGTCGTATTAAAAGGTTGACTTTTCAACTTCAACCATTAAAAAATTAAATAAGTAGAACATCACAAAACAAATTTGAGTAGTCTCTCGATGAATATACAATTTTAAGCCTTAAACTCAACTTATGAAAATGAGTACTCTAATGTTTTTTATCCATAACCATAAATTGATTAGTCACAACTTAATTTAGTTTCAATTGTTTTGTGGATAAACCTCTTCGCCAACTCAACTCAAGCTTGGAAGTTGCGTACTGTTCTAATAGGGGTGTCAAACATAAGTAGTCAACCATAAATGTCTATTGTTTGTAGGGAGATCAACCTTTAAGAGTCCAGCCTTTTAAGCCCTTTATCATCCGTACGTGATCTCTAGGCATCGATTTTAAAATAAATTATATTAAAATAAATTATTAAAATATAATTATTTTTTATTTTATTTATTAATTTAATATTTTTATTTTATTTATTTAACATTAAACATATATTAACAAAATATTAAATTTATTTTATTAATTATTTTAATGTTTTTATTTTACTATAAGTTTAATTATTATATTTTTCAAATATTTATTATTTTAAAATAAAAGAAAAATACTTGTTACATTTTATTTCACTGTAATAAATTAACTTTATGAGTTATTACAGATCAAGACTTTCTTTGCATGTGAGAATGAGGAGAGTTTTTTTTTGCATTTTTTTTACAATTTTTTGTTTTGTTTTTCTGAGTGTCGATTTTCTTTGCTCCATATCATTCCTGTCATCTGAAACAACAAAAAAAAAAAAGAAGGAGGTAAGTTGAAATTTACATCCATATATATTATGAATTGATATGTGAGATCTTGAACATATGGTCAAAGATCAACAACTATTTATGTTGGATAAGAATGTCATCAAGGACAATTATTGTAAAGAAAAGTTGCCCTTTTCTAAATTGTTTTGTATTGCTGTTATTATGTATTATTGGATCAATGGTGTGAAAAATTACTAATCAACTAAGTCAATTCCTTTTAAGGATTTGATTCAAGAAAGAGGTCTTACTTGTCCTAATGAACATTCTTAAATGCCTAAAATTAAAAATGTAACTAAAGCGATAAATAAAATAATAATTTTATTATTTTGTAATATTTTTTCATGGAAGAATTTGATATTTATTTACTCAGGAATTCGATTTCAGATATTTTCCTGCGTAATTAATAACTATGCACTTAGTCCTCTTTTGATGGTTATGGGCAATCGTGGCCAACATGAGAAATTGGCCTTTCAATTTTCTTAACGTACTATTTCTTCATGCACCTTCATCACTTGTTAAGTCATCTTCAAAAATTTTGAAATTCTCAAAGTTATCATCCAGTTCAAAGATAAAAATAGAAGCAATGTTTTACACTATGGTATGGATTACCTGATTCAAAACTAAAAAATTATAACTTTCGGATCATGTAAGTCATAACACATTTAACAATTCACAATACCGGATTACGTAATTTGAAATTTATTTAAAAAAATAAATCTATCGGATTACGTAGTTTAAAACTAAAAAATTTCACTTCCTAAAACCTATTTAACAACTAGCAATACCAAATTACATAATCTGAAACTTATTTAAGAAAATAAACCTACCAAATTACGTAATCCAAAACTCAAAAAATATCATTTTTAGATTATGTAATCCATAACCTATTTAACAACTAACAATATCATATTACGTAATCTGAAACTTATTTAAAAAAATAAACCTACCAAATTACATAATTCACAACCTAACAAAACACTCATTGGATTACATAATCTATAAACTATTTAGCAAACTAAAACTACCGAATTAGAAAATTCGAAACCTAATTAAACAAAGAAAAATATCGGATTACACTATTCCGTTAAAAACACTTCCACCAAATTCTAATTAAAAAGGATTAGAAATTTAAACTATCAAAACTACTAGTGGATGAAGAGGACAACTATGAAGAATGATGGAAGACAATGTTTTGAAGAGAGATTTGGAAGGGAGGTAAGTGCCACTGTGAGTAAATGCTGTGGAGTGAATGAATGTGATTGTGAAAATTTAGAATTTAGGTTAAAGTAAATATTAAATTAGATTTTAATTTTTAATATTTTTTACTGAAGGGTATAATGGTAAAATAGATTTTAGTATGTGAGTGCTTGAAGAAGTGATGGAGGTGCAGGAGGAAGAAGCAGTCTTCTTAACATGGCCCTGTACTTGGCCCAATTTCGGATGTCGTTAGCCCTGGCGGATTTTATGTGTCAGCAAACTATTTTATTCATCAAATAATTTTAAAATGTTTATAACTAATATAAACATAAATAAATAACTATCGCTTTGAGAATAATACTAACATTATATTTAAAAATTATAATTACATAACAAAATTATTCCATTGTATAAAATATAAAGAAGTTCAATATATAATTTTATTAAAAATTCACCTAAATGATTATCCGAATTTGTCTTATTGTTGTGGTGAGTGTTTGAAATATTGTTACGTGTTTAGAAATATTTAATACCACTTAATTGCTAATAAGAGAAAGATTATATCTTAAATAAAATTGAAAGATTGATAAAAACATAAAAGTATAACTGATATTATTATAATATGAAAATGAAAGCACTTACTTGAACAATTACACAATTTGAACTGAAATTTAATGCTAAAGTGAATAGAAATGAAAATTCAGCTAGACTGAAACATCAATTAATCAAGAATAGTTGATAATGACAGAACTATCGACAAACATATGTCATAAGAGTTTTTTAAAATGTGAAAGTAATCATATAAAAAAATAATTTATATATATATATATATAATTGTAATTATAATCTATCTATATATTTAACATGATTTATTTATTATAAATTTTTCAATAAAAAACTAAACATTTTTTTTTATTGCATAAGCTAAAATACTAGACATCTAATATTAGTTAAATAAATTTTTAAAACTATTTCTTTTCTTTCTTAAAACACAGTAATTTACTTTTGTAAATATAAAACGATACAAATGATTTTGGATTTTGTTTTCTGATTGAATAGTATTGTATTGGATTATGTTTAAACGTTGTCGTGAGTATTATAGATGCTAAGATGTCAATAAAATATGTATAATTCTTTTTATATGTTTAAATGCATGTCTAGGTTTTCTAATATGCTTGAATACAAATTCAGGGTGCAATGGAGATTATAGGTGTAATGGATAATATTTGAAATTAATTTAGATTATATATGATTGGATAATATTGAAGTGGATTATATCTGAGTGTTTGACTTAAATTTGAATTATGTTTAAATGGTGCATTGCATTATATAATAGAAATTAATAAAAATATTGATAGAATGGAAAGTTAATTTGTGTAGGATTTACAAACTAGTTTAGCTATGGAAATTAGTTTAGAACTATATATTTTATTTATCGGCAAGTTTAGAACTATATATAATATAACAATTGATTGGTATATGTGTGGGTAATATTATTTGTGAATGTATTTGTTAGTAATTTATACAAATTCTTCGCATAAATACTTACTTATAGATTTTTGGTAGTAGAAAATTTACCTTTAAATGTTAATTAGTAGATAATTTATATGGATTTGTAATGGATAAGTAGCTATATACGGGAGGTGGGTAAATTTTCATGAATGTTAGATAGTAGGTAAATTACCTACATATATGTAATATCCAAAAAGTCTTATTTTCTACGACACAACATTCATTAAAGATTTATCTATGCTCAAGTAACTTATAACATTTCTAACGTCAGTAATTCTTAAGTAAATTTTTATTTAGTTACATATTTCTTTCGTTTTCTACTAAATTTTATTGTGGGTACATGCAATTATTTTAATATGTTATGCACTTTTTTTATTTTTATTTTAACTGTTTACTGTCATTTGATATGTTGTTGAGTACAATATCAAAGACTTTTAATTAGTTTTATTGACTTATGCTTCAGGTTAAGAGTTGTAAGAGGTCATGGGTTGGGTTTGAACATGTGAGTTAGTTTCAAGATCAATATTTCATATGCATCTTAGAATCAATTATCTTTTAAGCTTATTATTCTTATTAACTTATGTTTAAGGTTGAGAGCTGTGAGGTCATGCGTCAAGCTTGAATTTCTTATTCAGAGTGTAAAAAAAAATAACAATGGATTAGTTTTAAAAATGACAGATTATAATATTATGTTTTAAACTGCATGCTCATACACTTACAAATATGAGTATTCATATTTAAAATATAAGTATATATCAAAAATAGTTCTTTAATCTTTGATGACTTGTTAATTACTTGATTCACAACATATGAAAGATTCAAATATCAAAACACTTTGCACTTTTAAAACTAGTTATACATTTAATGACTTTGTTAACAAAAAAAACAACAAAGACAAACAATAAATTCATTTTAAACCAGTTTTACTATTTTTCTAGATTTTATAAACAGTTCGTATGAGAGCATAAAAATACACAAGATTTTATAGTGGTTCACTCAAAACTGAGCTACATCCAATCTCATCTCATACTAAGATGAATTTTACTAATTCACAACAATCTTGAAGCAGTTCTTAACCCTTCCAGACCAAAAAAAAAAAAAACTATTTCAGCAAGCTTATGCTTCAAGAAACTCTATCCTGGAACCACACTATCAAAACTTTAGATAAAAAATGAAGTATAAAACATTAGAGACTCAAACCGGACCTGCAAACTGCAGCACCTTTTCAAGCTCCTAATCACCAACCAATATTAAAGTGACAACATGAATTTCTTCAAAGAAAAAAAAACTTTCCAAAACTAAACTCTCTTAAGAATCTCTTAAAGAAAGAAAACTCTTTGACTGCATTAAGCAAAATGTGTATTCAAGGAAATATTTTCACTTTAAACCAACCATCTTTTTATAGGATTCAAAAGCATAACAGTTTTGTTAAGATAGTTTTAATATTATTATAAAAACAACATATTAAAGCTAAAAAACAGATTGTATTTTTAAAAAAAACTAGGTGGCAGCAAAACTAATTTTTAGAAGTTGAAAACAAAATGTGAAAAACAAAACTGATTTTTGAAAACAAAAATTGTTTTTAGTGTAGTAAGATTTTAAATCAACCAAAAAAACATATTTGAAAAACTAGTTTGTGTTTAGGATCATCATGGCTATTGGATATACGGAGTTAGATCAAGATAAAAACATCCACATCTCTTGAAGGTTATTTTCTTCCACAAACAATTCTTTCTTCATGTAGAGTTTTCAAAAACTCCAACACGTTCCTCAATATAAAAAGAAGGAAGTTGGATAAAAAAAAACACCAACTAGACTAAAAACCATTGCTTCTAGTTAAATTAAATGAAGTAATTAGAAGACGTACTTCATTGCTAGAAGAGAAGACTTGGGGAAGGTTTGAAATGTAAGTTAATGTTTTTGGAATGGAATATGATTTGGAGTTAATAATTTCAGCGTTTACATTTAAACGCGATTCTTTTATTCATAATGGATTTGTAAACATTGAAGAGTTTGTTGTCATAAAACTAATGATTACACAAACTCATTAATCTGGTAGGTACTGTTATAGCGATAATTATACATTAAACTGGGCATTATATTCTGTTTTTACTTTGTGGTTTATCCATTAATTTAGATGGGAAAAAGTAGAGATCCATATGAGCAAAAGAGGAAAGTCCAATCGACATCTAGGAATGAAGAAACAGCAGAATTATGCAGGCAGTTTTTGCACTGCACGTGATTGGTTTATCAGTAGCAACTACTTGTGCCGATCTTCATTAAATTTAAGTCCACCCACCACCACCATATACATGTGCCACCACAGATATCACAATGAATCCCTATCAACTAAAAACACTTCTCCCCCTCACTTCTAAATCCTTACACCTCACCCCTCTCTTACCATACTGTCCCCAACTGCTACATCCCTCCCTCTTTATTTCTATTTCATTCATTCTCTTAATATAAACCATTCATACACATTATTAATGACTAACATTCTCATTACTTACTTTTAAACATTCCATCTTTCTCTAAATACTATTTGGAGTGTGAGTTAGTATTTAGCATTAGGTATCATTTATCATGGGCATAAATGCTCCTAAACCTACACAGAGGCTCTCAAGGCAGACAAGAATTATGGCCATGGAATACACTTTTTAAGACTCTCCTTAACTGACTATTTAACACCACATCACCTAACCTAACAGACCATACCATAACGCAACCATCATTCACTTTCACTTTCACTTTCCTCTTCAACACTCACTGCACTGCCCTTCCACTGATCCATGGATAAGCTAACCCCAAACCCTGCAAACTCAGTGCCTCTCACGCCACTCACCTTCTTGGAAAGAGCAGCAATCGTGTACGGGGAGACTCACTCCATCCTCTACGACCACATTTCCTTCACCTGGTCACAAACCCACCGTAGATGCCTCCAATTGGCTTCTTCCCTCACTTCTCTTGGCTTAGGACGTGGCCAAGTCATCTCTGTTATCTCCCCCAACACTCCCTCAATGTATGAACTTCAGTTTGCAGTTCCCATGTCTGGCGCCATTCTCAACAATCTCAACCTCCGTCTCGACCCCCACGCGCTCTCCCTGCTCCTGCGCCATAGCGAATCAAAACTTGTCTTCGTCCACTCTCATTCGCTCTCTCTTATTCTCACCGCTCTTTCCAAATTCCCCCACACCACACCGCGTCCTTCACTCATCCTCATCACAGACGACGGGGATGCGGATGCTGTCGCGGCGGCGCACGCAATCGACACCTACGAGAGCCTTTTGAGCAGAGGCGACCCGAACTTCCAATGGGTCCGGCCCAAATCCGAGTGGGACCCAATAACCCTGAACTACACTTCCGGCACGACGGCGTCTCCCAAGGGCGTGGTCCACTCCCACCGAGCAACGTTCATTATGGCCCTCGACTCTCTCATCGACTGGTGCGTGCCGAAACAACCGGTTTACTTATGGACCCTACCGATATTCCACGCCAACGGGTGGGGCTTCCCGTGGGGGATTGCAGCGGTTGGCGGCACCAACGTCTGCACGCGTAAAACCAACGCACCGATAATCTACCGTTTGATCGAGTCTCACAACGTGACGCACATGTGCGCGGCGCCCGTGGTTCTCAACTTGCTGCTCAGGAGAACAGAACCGCTGAAAAGTCCGGTTCATGTCCTCGCCGGAGGATCGCCGCCTCCGGCGGCGGTTCTCGCTCGCGCTGAGGAATTAGGGTTTGTGGTGAGCCACGGTTACGGGATGACGGAGACGCTGGGGGTGGTGGTGTCGTGCGCGTGGAAGAGGGAGTGGGATAGGCTTCCGGGGAGGGAGAGGGCACGGCTGCGCGCGCGGCAGGGGGTGAGAACTGCGGCGGTGTCGGAGGTGGACGTTGTGGATCCGGCGAGCGGCGTAAGCGTGAAGCGCGACGGCGTTACATCTGGGGAGGTGGTGGTACGAGGAGCGAGCGTGATGATGGGTTATCTGAAGGATTTGAAAGGTACGAGAAGTTGCGTGAGAGAAAATGGGTGGTTGTACACGGGGGACGTAGGGGTTGTGCATGGGGATGGGTATTTGGAGATAAAAGATAGGTCGAAGGACGTAATAATAAGTGGGGGAGAGAACGTGAGCAGCGTGGAGGTTGAGACCGTCTTGTATGCACACCCGGAGGTGAGAGAGGCGGCGGTGGTGGGGCGGCCGGACGAATTCTGGGGGGAGACACCGTGCGCGTTTGTGGAGCTGAATGAGCGGTTGGAGCGGCTGCCGACGGAAGAGGAGGTGGTGGAGTTTTGCAGAGAGAGGTTGCCGCACTTCATGGTGCCAAAGACGGTGGTGTTCAAGGAGGCGCTGCCGAAGACTTCGACGGGTAAAATTCGGAAGCACGTACTGAGGAAGGAGGCTCAGGGTATGGGTTCCTTGGCCACACGCAGTCGGTTGTAGAATGTAGTACCATGAGTTGTTTGTATGGTAATAAACAGTTATTCTAGGGTTTGGTTTGGCCTGTTTTACTTTTTTGTTTGGATGAGTTATGTTTGTTGGTATTAAAGTTGTTCCTTGAGTTATAAAATGTTTGAATAAGGTATAATGAAAGTGGATAATTATGGGAGTGAGAAAAAAAGAGAGTGATAGGTATATAAGGTGGAACAGGTGAGAAAAGCATTTAATTTGCATCTTAGTACAGTATTATGTGTAACAGTGTTGGAAGCACTGGAATACTGAATGGTTCATGAGAGCAACTATGAATTTTAAAGTAAGGAGGAGCAGGGACCCCTCAGAAATTACACCAACCACTATCTATCTATCTACCTACCTATCTATATGAAAAGCTATTTTTCAAGGGTGCTTTATAGAATTCTTTGTTTTATATCTTTTTAATATGCATTTATATATATAGTTATACAATTTATAAATTATTTAACTGATCTTTAATATATATTGTAATTATACGAGTTAAATAACCTCTTCCGGTTAATAATTAATACTCGTCACTCTATACTTCTCTTTTGCTTTTCTTCTTGTATTCGTTTGGTATTAGTTTTGTAAAAAAAAAAAAAATTACTATAAATAAGTACTATGTATTAGAATAAGTAATATATTAATAAAAGTATATCTTATTATTGTATAATCATACTTATTTATAGAGTTTGTAATGAGTTACTTCATTTATCGACCGTATTTAATGTATATTTTTGCTAAAATGGAATCAAACGATAAATGAAGAGCTTAAATCTCATCCTTGACACTACCGATTGACAAGTGAAGTACTTGATCATTCAAATTAAGTTATCAACAAATGAAGAGCCTAATCATTCAACCCAATTATTGACATCGCCAGTTGAATGTATGTGACGATGACAAACATTTTAACATAAAAAAATGTATTATATACATGATAAAATACTTATGTTTATAACAAAGATTGTTCAAATAAATTTAAAAGAGTTTATTCTTGTAACGAAGTTTATTAAAATGAAAGGTTAAAACAGTACCACTAAAATCAAAGTGGATATTGTTTAAGTTTAGCTCTAGAATTCAAAATTTGAGTGTATAAATGCTAGAAGAGAAGTTTTCATTTATTTTTTTTATTTGTAATTATTTGTAATACATTTGGAGAGAAGGCCTTCAACTTTTTTCATCTAAATCAAAAAATAAAATATTTATTTATTTTTATTTCTAATGTAACTTTAAGTGAGATATCTATTATATACTTCATCCAGTCATTTTCAATGTACATTATTTTATTTTATCATTTATGATCATAACTACCTTTTTTCTCGACATATTAATTAAAATTAAATATATAATTGAAAAAAAAAATATTATCTTAAAACTTTAAAAATGATAGATGAAAAGGTGAAGTGCTTTATTTAAAATTGACAATTAAGTAAAAGTTAGAGAAAGTATCTTACTCACATGGCATTCCTTTCAAATATCTCCCAAATGCACAAGTTCTTTAGGAAGGAATGAAAATTCAGAACTACAATTTTACTTTAAGAAGAAAAAAAGAGAGAATATAATTAATGTAAAGTGTTCTTGAGCATACTAATTACTTTTGGCAACATTTTTTTAACTGTGTACTTGATCCTCAATTTACTTTTCCAAATTTCATCATTCAAAGAAAAAGTGATACGTGCATATCCACATAATAATGATATGTAGGTTCCTTGGGACAGTTATTGGGTTTGAGTTAAACTTGACACATGAGAGGGTGTCCTAAACTTCTCACGTTGGAGACATTTCAACAGCAAGAATGAACTATAATGGCACATGCTAACATTCAAGAAGGGTTAGTGAGGAGGACAATGTCAACTACTTCTTTATGACCAACCCTACAAATAAATACTCAATGGTCTAATAAAGTAAATTTTTAAACCATTCTATATTCATACAAATTATTTATGGTGGTAATGAGGTCTCAAAGTGGAATTTACTAAAGGGTTCGGATTTTTTTTTCTTTTTTTAGTAATAGAAAAAAAAAGTATTTCATATCACTTTTAACTCTCTTTTTTTCTTCTGTAATAGCATCTTTATTCAAATAATCAAACACATTTATGCACACCAAGATTCAAGGTTCACTAAAGTTTGAAAACTAACCCCAACCTAACTCCTTTGACTAGACTAACATATCCAATAAAAACAACAGAAAGAAACAAGACAAATTAGAAAGAAGCATGTGGGGAAAAGAGATTGAAACTGGATTAATGAAAATATGTAAGTTTATGGATATATACATAATCATATGATTTCTTACACTATTTTGCTTTACTATTTTTTTTTTATATAATTCTTAATATACATTTGAAATTTATAAATTGTTTCACTACATTGTTCTAACTTAAGTTCATTGAAATAACATCACAAAAATTAATCACCACATGGAAATATTGTCCGCTTTAAATTTTGGAGTTTCATCACAATTTTTGTCTTTAAAAGGTGCATCATATCTTTTCGAGTTCACATCTAAAGAACTGTTTGAAGAACTAGTTTCTTCATTTATGATATGTTCTGATAACCTTTATGAGTTTATTGTTATTGGGATGTGCAATGCCAAAGATAGGGTATGCACGAAACCTAACATGAATGGTGAAGATTTTATTTTTGTGTATGGGTTCTTTATCAAAGAGTACAATGTTTTCTTTCATTTATCTCTTTTTGAGTTTTTGAGTGTAGGATGTTGACAACTATGAATGTGGCACCCAATCAACATCACACAAACAACTGGACTTTTCTCAAAGCTTTTCAAATTTTGTGCAAATATTTTCAAATTGTTTCGTCCATAAATAAATTTATGTACTTTTATTAGTTAAAACATAGTTCAGAGGTCAACTGAGTATCTTTGAATGGTGCTCAACATGGTCCTTTTTTTCTATTCATACTTCCTCCTTTAAAAGCAAATTTTTTTACCCTGATCATACTCCTTGCTTCCCACCACTTTATTGGCAAAGATCTAATAAATTTAAATTAAGGGTCAAGTACCTTCTGAGGAGTGAGTAGACATTGAGATCCTTAAACTATTACCTAGCCCACTAAGCAACAAAACTCTTCTCAACATGTCTTTTGCTAAGGAGGCCAAATCTTTCATTTTGAGTAATATGTTCTTTTATTCATTATTGGTTTGTGTAATCCCTTGGTTGAACTAACTCGGTTTTCACGTGCAAATATTATGGAGAAGGATTTTGATTAAAAAAAACTTTGCGGTAAGATTGGGGCTCCTGCTATCACAAAAAATCTATTGGCCGATTCTAAAAGCCAACAAAAAAGAAAAAGGTTGAGACGGCTACAACTAGAGAGGGGTCATCAATTATTTCTGCCGACAACACAATGTATCGACCAATGTTCCGATTGCTCCAATATCGGCCAAACACCATCTCTTTTTTCTCTGCGAGGTTTTCGTACCTCGTTGTCGTCCTCCTCCCAAAAATAAGCAAATATTATCGAACTTGCTAATCCGAAGCAAGGAAGATCCACTAACCTGAGTCAACCATGTATCCACCTCAATGTCGAACTCAAATTTGCTATGGCATATTAACATTAACGTGAACCAAGTTTGAATTGATGGTGCGACGCTTCTTAAGGTTGTAGGTCTAGTAGGGTGTTTTGACTCTACAAGATTATGATGGCAATATGTATGGTCATACTGCACTATTGGAAGGTGGAAAATGCCGATCTTGCTATGGTCGGACTTAAAGGTTATGCTGAAGCTTTAAAAATATGATATGTCAGGCTTTATTCTTCACTCCCTTTATTGGAGTAAAAAATTTGACTTAGGAAAGGATGTCATCTATCAAAAAATTTACTTGCTCTTTCACTAGTGAGAATGGATCGAAAATGTTCATTATCCATGTGGTAAATGGTCAGGAAGTGACTATTGAATAAAACTATTATGGAGGGAAAGAAGAAGGTCAATCTTCTAACATTTTTCAATTAATAAATAAGAACCCCTTTAATGAATGAGCCAGTAGTACTCAACTTTCAAAACCCTCGTTGTCATGCATTCGGCTCCTAAGTGCATCCTGCATATTCCTCGATGCAACTCCGCCAAGACGTATTAGGCCTAATCTTCATCTAAGTATTTGAGCAACGGGGAAGAAAATTCCGCTGGAAGAGTTTTCCATTGTACATTATGTAGGATGAGGCTTATCGTACTTTCTTGGCTGATGTTGAATCATCAGGGAAGGCATCGTTAGTTAGATAGTTGATGATCAAGGTCATCCAACTAACACTCCCCAAGTCAATTGGTAACATATCGTCATGATCCCAACTTGGAGTAGTTAATGTTCCTTTTATGAGAGTGTAATGTTGCCCCATTGTCTTAGTACTGTCGAGCTTTGAGAGTACATGAGCACAATCATGGTAGCTTTTGGTACATGAGAGATGCTAAACTTGTCAAAATGTTCGATCAGGTTCTTGGCAATATGATACTATTTTGCAACAAAAGCTCTTTTGCTTGATATTCATCATTTATTTGTTTTGTAACCAACTGAAAATCACTTTAGCACTTAAGATGCTTTACACCCAATTCCCATGCAAGTCTTAGTTCGACGATTAGTTTTGTATTCAACTTGGTTATTGGATGTTTCAAAGTTGAACATAACTATTTGCTCGAGAGTAATGTCATCAAAGTCTTTAGGATCACCACATATTTGCTTCCTTTCTTGTTGGAAAACCCATTCATAGTGAGGACCACCATTCATGTCTTTCTCCAAGGTATGAAAGCTCAATGAGAAAATTTGCTAAGAATTGAGTCTTTATTGGTCATTTACTTTTGTATTTAAGTTCGAACTTAGATAATTTCAATGACTATGCAATCATTCTTCCAACAAACTCTAATATTTGTAACACTTGCTTGATAAGATAATTCGTGCGTAGAATAATGTTGAAACTGCATAAACCGTATCCAAGTCTCCCCTTTGAAAAGATAAGAGATAGTATATATTAAATCAAAAGAAGTCTACATTATTTTATTTATAAAAAAATAAATATTAGTTTTTATATTTTTATATCTATAAAATGATTATTTCAGTTTTTTTTATATTAATTTATTCCTGATAAACATTTTTTTTTAATTTTATATTTTTTTCCCATTTTGAATTAGTCGTTTGGAAAATATTTGATAAGAAATAAAGATTAATAATAAAATACATTTTAAAGGATTAAAATAAAATAAAAATATTAAAATTAAAAATGTAAATTATAGGAACTGAAAGTCAAAATAAAAATTACTCGGACCAAAAGCAAAATATAATCATATTTCAAAGGCAAAAAACATTTTAAACAAAATCAGATAACGTCGTTTTATTTATAAACTTGGTAGACTTTGTGCCGTTTTGGATGGCAAACAAACGGCACGTCGTTGCATAGCACCTTAAATTCTTCCTTTTCAATTAATCCCTTTCCACCTTCTCTGTTCAGTGCTTCAGAGTTTCACTAAGAAGAAGAATCATGGTGTGGGGACTCTTCCCCGTCGATCCTCTTTCAGGTACCCATTGTCAATGAATGAATATTGTTCTTAGAAGAAACTTTTATTTTTCTTTCTGCTTCTTTTTTCTAGGATTTATAGGTCTGTGACTGTTTCTGTTAACATACTATTGGTGTGCCAAGACAGTTATTGTATTTTTTATTTTTTAAAATCTGTGTGGCAGGTGAAGATAACTACTATATTTTCAAAACTGGAATTTACAAAGTTGGTCGAAAAGGTACTGTAATTTGTGGTTCATTGTGATTAATTTCAGAACTGAAGGCTTATGCACATATTTGATGGTTAAACAATTATCTAGACATCTGTGGCTGAAGTGTTTGATTGATTTTCATTGCTAATGCTGAAAAGATATCCTCGAGGGATTCTTTTCTGGCATGGTGAAGTAGCCTACCTTTGATAGAGTGAAGATATTGAAATTGGGTTTGAGTGTTTTTTTCATAGACTGATATGGAAGAAGGGCTTACGCTATTAAGATGAGGGCTTGCCTGTGAGTGAATGTTACCTCTAACATGCACACAATAACAAAAGGCTTATCCCACTAGGGTTTCTAATACGCACGCTCAGGAAAACCCTTTACAGTTTGATGGGTGGTTATCTGCATGTTTACTTTGGATTATTTTTTAGGAAACAATTACTCTTCTATGTAGACCCTCGAATTTCTATCGTGGTGCTGCAAGAACAAAATGTGCTGAATTTACAATTTGTTTATAGTAACAACGAGGGTGGTAAAGGTCAAATTCCTGGCAACATGATCACATAGACTCTTATACCAAGTCAACCCCCATTTAACCCCAGATTAAATGTTATGCTGATGCCTTTTAATAGTTTTTATCTCCAGTCTGTATCATAAACTATAGCAATACCTGTCGTTGTCCAGATTCAGGAACTATAACAGAACTGTTAGCAAAGGACTGGTGAAGTTGAAGGTAATTAACTGTAATAAAAGCAAGTATAACAACGGAACAATAACAACAAAATCTTATTCCAATAAGTGAGGAGGTCTGTTGTCATTCGGCTCAATTAAAGACCAAGGTTTTAGAGATGTTATTTATCACAAGATCCTCCCTGACAACATCTTCCAATGTTCATCTTGCTCTCCCTCTCATCTTCACAGGACTAAAATTTATGCAACTGAAATAAAGTAAGCTAAATTTTAAAGCTAAAACTGTTTTGTCCATATAGAGCAAAGTGAGATGCTGGTGGCTTTTCAGAATGGATTGTTATGACAATTTGCTTCCTTTTATTTTTCATTCACAATTTTTAAGTTTTTCTTATAATGATTTTTATATTTTATTGATTTTTTGGATATCATAATGATGCTTTGTATGAACTTGGTACTAACTTCTTACAGGTTGTGATGTGATAATCACTAAAGATAAAGGTGTTTCTCGGGTTCATGCAGAAATAATTGTTAATAAAATGAACCTGGTAAATCCTTTACCAAATGAATGCTCTCATTTGTCACCCAGTATACATATTAGAGATTGCTCCAAGTATGGGACATTTATTAGCAAGAATGTTGGGCCCAAGAAAAAAGTTCATGAGCTACCAAACAAACAAACACCACTAGAGGATGGCGACCTTGTTTCTTTTGGCACTGGTAGTGCTACCTACAAGTATGTCTATCCCTTCAACTTGATTCTATTTCTTTTGTGTCATTCACTTTTAATTTTGAAATACTATTGCAGTACCTTTCTATATTTGAGTTTGTATGTATATGTTCATTCAATCTCATAACATTTGTCTTTCATCTTATGTCTGCTTAAATGCTTTAAAATTTAATTTGACAGGTTTTGCCATGTACCCCTCGTTTTTTTCATCTGTTGCTCAAATAAAGTGGATCTTCAAGAGAAAATTTCATCAATTGGTCAGTGGTGGAAAGAACATCTGAAGGTTCTTCAGTTCTTATAATTCATGAATGCATGCTGTGTAATTGCTTTAAAATACATATACTTTCACATGATATTGCATTTATTTACAATTAGTAACGAAATAAACACCGAGCTGGTGGAAATTTGTGCTAGAAGCAGTATTATTGTGTGATAACTTAAGAGACCATTGGTTTGAAAGGCCACTACTAATGTACCTTTTATTTTATCCCATGCTAATTGTGCAGTTTTGATATTATGAAATGCCTAAATTTTGGTAGTTTCAACTTTCAACTAACATTAGCTATCATTTTGAGAAAAATAGAGTTTGCATATCTTTGATGGTAACCTGGTATTATGTAAATTTAAATTATAACATGTTCAGAAAAATCTTTATCTTGCTACATAAGCAGTATTAGACTCAATTTGTTCAGAAAAATTTCACACTATGTTGTGACTTGAGTTATAAACTTAATGTTTTTCTCTCCAAACTGGAAGAATAATTATTTTTTGGAAGCACTAGACTGTTGTTTTCATGTGAATGCTGAATATTGACCAACTTATACATTCAATGTAGGTGCTAGTTTTACTCATACCTTAGGTGAAGGGTGCACACATGTGCTGGTAGATCAACTCATGCCGTTGAAGAAGGATCTTGTTGATGCTGTTGTGGCAAAAAAATCTTGTGTTCTCCAAAATTGGCTTGAGGTATATAAGCGTTTAGGTTTGCATATTTGTTCTTAACTTTTCATTAATATTTTACATTCAAGTGATCGTGTGCATTCACAGTTTGATGGCATGAAGGTTAGTTTCTTACATACTTGTCATATTTGAATTTTTTGTTTTATTGTTTTAATATTTCTTAACATGTCCTTTTAAAATCTTTTAAGATTTACATAGCATTGTTGAACAATAGAATAGGTTATGTAAAAGGAGAGCTGATGTAATGGATAATGCTGGAAGATTCTTTTATAGTTTACACAGCAATAATATATTTAGATGCCAGTTACCTTCTTAAATTGTCAGAATGATTTACTAAAAATCAATTCAAAATTAAGTTACAACCATAAGTTCATAATCATAATTTTTCATGTAGCTTGTGGACCTTTATCTTGACATAAGAGTCTCATGATCTAGTCTACTTAAAAGGTTAGATTAGTGCACTGAGAGTACATTTTACATGTTCACTAGTTATTGTGTTTGTTAGAAGCATATACCCTGAACTGTATGCCAGAATTTGTATTCCGAGTGCTGGCCTATGATAATGGTATTAATTGTTGCTTATAGGCAAAACCATAGAATTGATCAAATTCATTTATCATAACAAATCATCAAGCATAAACATTAATTATAGTCTTGAAGTGTGAGATTCGATTGAATGATTTAGTCTGCAACCAGTAGAGGAATTTTTCTAGTGTTTGAAGTTTAACCTGTGACTGTTTGTTCCATTCCTTGTAGTTTTTTGCAGAAAAGAATATCAGCACCGAAATTCCTAGCTGTCATTCGTAAGTATTGCTTTGACTTTGGAGTTTGGTTATGCTAGCTTTATATTCCATGTTCTTGACCCCAGATAAGCTAACTAAAAAAGCTTGCTTTTTCTTCTCTATTCCCTCTTCTTTCTCAAGCAGATATATTCCAACAGTGTCAGTGGATGGAAAATCTATTAAAATTGCTGACCCCAGGTCGCGTAAAGATTGCTTGAAAGGATACACATTTTTGTTGGAATCTGAGCATTTGGTACTTGTTATTCAAAGTCTTTTATGCTCACTCTAAACCCAAATTAAGTATTATAGTACTAGGTAGTTTTGAGATTTCCCTTTTGAAATAATATGCTGATACATTTTCTGCACTTTATTCTTGGAACTTTTTTTAATGTTCATATATAAATATGCAGTGTTTTTTAAACTATAAGATGGAAACATCTTGATATTTTTGAAGCATAGCTCGTCTTGACAATATTATTATCTTAATTCTTCTTCCTGCTTGCAGTATAAATTTCGGGATCAGCTAAAATCTTTATTGGAGGTGGCTGGTGCAAAAGTTGTTTCCGCTGGAGATTTTTGTTCAAATAGTCAAGTATGTATTTCATTTCTTTCTTTTCCATTTATGAGTTTTTGTGTGTAAGTGATATAGTTTTGATTAAGGAATTAATGGTAGACATAAAATTAAAATTGAGGTTTTGGTACATGTTGAAATCAAAGGGGTATATGAATAATACGGAGTTGTACTGCAATTTTAGAAAAGAACAGGATATAATTGATGTAGGGGGAAAAATTGATGTCATTACAGGTTCTAAGTTAACTATATCAGTTCAATATCACAAAATGATGGGTAATTAATGAAGATAACACACAGAATATAAGCTAGGTGGTTAAAATGCATAAATACATCATGGGTTATTTGTGACTGCAAATTGCATATGAAGCTCAAAGGGAAGTTTTATGGTTTAACTATAATAGTATACAACAAGCTATATTCTATATGGTAGTAAATGTGGAATTTTAAAGGAACAACAAAAGGAAAAAAAAAGTGAAGAGTTGTAAAAATGAGAGTGTTAAGATATAGAGGGCTACACAAGAAATACATGAATTGTAGTGAAGATTATAGAAAATCAGTTAAGGTGGTTTAGACACATGAAAAAAAGCACATTATTGGCACTAGTGAGGGGAGTAGTTTGTATGACTTTTACCCTGTGAATAGAGGCAAAAAAACAAAAAGGAAATTGTAGAAAATTATTAAAATGGATTTCATGGTGATTTATATCTGAGAATTTGATTTTTAACCAAGTTTGATGAAATTGTATGATCCACACACTTGACTTCATCTAGTTGAATAAGTCTATTGTTGTTGTGACTATCTCCGCTTCTCTATTATTATCCAGAGTTAGAAAGATAGTCATCGTTGAATAGCAAAAGAGTTCAAGTTCTTAGTCAACAACTCTGATTTCTCTGTTTTAGACACTAGACTTATTCTCAGGCAGATTATCTTTGGATGAAAGTTATGTACTTCAGTATTGGGATTCTCACTTGTTTCTTGTAGGCTTCAAATTACGGAGAGGATAATCGTGTGGTTTGTGTCATCCCAGAAGGACCAGCATGCAAGACTAATGTTTTTGATAAACTGAGTTCCTTGCTTAGAGTTAGTGAGATGGATATACTTTGTGCTGCTTTCAGTGGACAGCTAGATCTGTCTACCTTTAAATCACCATGCAGTAAGTATTCTCTATATCTCAAGTAATATATTTGGCGGTCCAAAACTTTGTTTTTCTCTCCATAAATAAAGAACCCAAATCAGTAAATATTTCAAAATTACTACTTCTTTTCTTCGCTTTCTTATACCTGTGTTTGCTGCTGCTGAGTGTAAAATTGTGAGACTCGAATTCCACTAAAGGGGGATGAAATTGAAAAAAAGGAGGGTGAAATTGACTACAAGAAAGACATTGCTGTTCAATTGGCTTACAAATTAATTTTGGTTTGGTGGTACTAATAATAAGTTTTGTTATCTGTATGCTGTTTTATGCATACAGAAGATTCAATGTTCCACAGAAGGCAACTTCCATTTATTTATTGCATTATTGTCTAGGGTTGAATGTCTAGTTTATCAAACTAATGATTTTGTTATCGCTTCTTCATGATTTCTTTAGAAGTGTGACTTGGGTCTAAGAAAGGGGGGAGGGGGAGAAAATAGCGTTATGGCATTGCCAACTTTTAAAGAAATAGCCCAACTCAATTTGCATCTTCCATCTGGCATCTCTGCTAGGTTTTTTATTAATCAAAATCTCTTTTCATGAAACCAAGTAACAAAAATTAACACATTTCTAGTAATGACATGGGCACTTGGAAATATAAGAACCATCTTGATTTCTTAATTGGTTGATCACCTCAACATGTGCACACACTTACATATTATTACATTTTATTGAAGAACCATGGCACAATCCGAAATTAAATTTCTAATTACAGGGAATAAATCAACTAACTAAATACGAGATTATACAATATAATCCCTAATTGTAGGGATGTAAATTAGCTTATTAGTAAATCAGCATGTTATCTCAAATAAATTTGTACTTCAGTTTACAATAACAAGCTCCGTGTTGTTGCAGTACTTGTTTCGTCATCATGCTCTACAGATGAGACAATTGTAGCAGATTCAGATACTGAAGTTGAAACAGCCACATCAGCGCGCTCAACTGAGGCATTAAGCAACGACAATAATGTAAAATGTGGAAAAACAGAAGAAATATATGATGATTCTTGCACTTTGGATAAGAGAAAACATGATAGTATAGAGGCATCCTCAGATGATGTTTTAACCAGATTGCATGACATTAAACGTGCAAAAACAGAAACATCCTTGGATGGTGCTTCTGTCAGATCACATGCTACCAGCTTCAGTAACGATAATGTTGGTGTCAAAGTAAAGAAAGACAAGGTTGATGATAATGAAACTGGAAATTCAGATGTTGTTTACAGCCAACATTTAATTGTTCGGGATACAAACATACGGAGTAGCATAAGCACTGCACCAGACAGCAGTTTTCCAAATTTTAAATGTTTCAGAAAGGTATGTAGTTTTGATACCATATCTCGCTTAAAAAAGTGCTTATAGTAGAAAATTGAAACCAAACATATTTTGGTTTTTGTAATTGAATTTTATCTTGACATCTAAATACCTACAAACCTTGTTGCTTCATGGAATGTCAAATATTAAATTTTAACATATATTATTAATGTCATGGTTGATGAAACCTGTGCCTACCCTGACCAGTTTTCTTTTAAATGGAATTTCAGGCACACACTCAATCTGGTAATAGCTTTGACAATCTTGTTCCATTTGCAAAATATCCTTACAAGTGAGAATAATACTAAATCTGATATTATTTTGAACAAAAAATTCGCTAGTCTATGCTTCATTAGGTTATTTAATATTTCATTTTTTTCTTCCACAGGGATTCTGACTGTGGGGATGACGAAATGTCTGAGTTAGTAAAGGAGGAAAAAAGGCGAAAGAAAATGGAAGCTGTCGCAGATGACCTATTTAATAATGAGAAGGTGAGTCTAATACTCTTCCCATACCCCCTAGAGAGAGAGAGAGAGAGATCTGGTCCATACTTAATCTTATTGAGTATCTACCTTAACGTTTTACGTGTCCTGTTCTAGACAAGGAAACGAGGCACAGGTGGTTCACGAGGCACAGGTGGTTCACGAGGCACTGTTGGTTCTCTTCGTAGCATTCTTTCTTCATGAAGGTAATGATGAAACTTTTAACCAGTAATGTGACAAGGGTCTGATGTGATAAATGCTGGAAGTATAACACCACTTGGCATTACACAGATACAAGAATAAAGATATTTATTTTGCATTGCCGAGCAAGAACATAAAAGAAAGATTGGTGCACTATTTAGCTAGGTCATTTATCCATTTTGATTGAGTATTCTATCAGTTGCTTTTAGGCCTTATGCAAGAAATAGATTGAATGTAAATATATGTACGGTTGAATACATGAAATTAAATTAATGATTCATAATTTATTTGGTCTTTTGCTTTTTCCAGATGTGTAGTACTTGGTTAAATAACAATAGAGGATTGTTAGCAATACTCTTTAATACTTTCTTTCTAACACTCATAATATATTATGTTACTGTGCCTTTTTTTCCTCTGATGTGGGAATGGTGAAATGCTATAGCAGGGATTTCTCCAAAGAAGTGGCATCAAAGATTCTGCACACTTGATGTTCAATTGTCTGCGTTTTGATTGAGAATAGAGAGAGGTTATTGGCCGTATATGGTGACACTCTTCCTCTTATCTTTGAGAGGCCTCTTCAAGGATCTATCTAGTTTCCCTTGTTAGCATATGAAGTAAACCAAGAGTTCATATTTCAGATGAGTGAGATGACCATGTCTTTCTCTTGGATAGTGAATACCTGTGGTGTGTTGATATAAATCACATTTTTCTAATTAAACTTTGTATGGTAATCCTAAACACTGTGTAAATCATATTTATCTCATTGCTGTGTCACAGCATGTTGTTGCACCTTTCCTATTTTTTTTGGTGCCTGCTTATAGGAGAAGTGAGATTAGAAGAACTACATCTAGTTAAACGTGAAAAAAAAAAGTGAGAATAATAATTCTGCGAGTTTAACCATGAGGATTGTATTTGTTGAATTTGATTGAAATTTATTTATTTTGTAAAGCTTTTTCGCAGTTATTCATTCATAAATTATCATATAAGTTATATATATATATATATATATATATATATATATATATATATATATATATATTTTATTCGTTTTGGTAATCACTACTTTGGTTGATAAAAAAATGCTAATCGAACAATAACGCAATCTATACTAATAAGACTAAATAATAGCATAGGTCTATAATATAAGCGTCTTTTTCATTAATTCCCTTTTGACCAAGTTTTGCAGCCTTAAGCTATTCACTATTAATATTTATAACGCGTTATTGTTTTAGTAGTGCTTTTGGATTAACTAAAGTTTGGATTTTAAAACATAGTGCAGTGCAGAATTGTGTTAGTCATTGTTCAAAAAAAATCTTCTTTGAGCCAAGGAGATGAAAACCATTTGAGTGTAAGATTAACTATGCATCCTAAAACTGACCACCAGACCTTATAAATCAGCGTTACCAATTTACGTTTTATTTTAATTTTACACAGACAAACAAAAACAAATATATCCAAAAAATTGTAAGCAATCGTGTCATGTGGGTCCAGATCCAATGAAGAAAAGTTTAACGATTTTCGGTACTGAAAATATAGAATATCAAACATATACTATAGATATAATGTGTAAGTGAAGTGGGTGAAAATCCAGAATAAAAATACAAGAACAGTATCTCGAAGTGGTGGTGGAAACAAAAATCCATCAAAAGAGAAATCCCAATGAAAGAACACAAAAGAAATAAAAACAAATTAAATAGTAATAATAAAAATCACAGCCTAAACCTGAATTTACAACTACTGCTCTGAATTCTAATAGAACTATTAGCAGTAAGGTTGTCCACCACAATGTTGCACCTAATCCTGAACTTGATTGTGAACAGTTTCAACTTCCCAAGCTTGATCCTCACAGGCTGGTTCACCTTCAAATTGAGGGGCACATTTCCAGTTTCTTGCAGCTGCTGCTGAAGGCTACTTTGCAGGCCAGTAGCATCTTGTGTTTGGCCAGAGAGAGGGATGCTAAGCACTGTGGTGTTGCGGTGACCTTGGTAGAACTTTGGTAAAGACCCTTCACATAATTTTGTGTCCACGTACAAAGCACTTATGTGGCTGCCACCTTCATAGTATATTCCAATCTTCTTGTTAGGGTTTCTGGCAGTGATTGTCAAGTTGAAAGTGGCAGATAAACTGTTGTTGTCAGAGGTATCAAACTGTGTGACTCTGAGCTCATCCACTGAGTACTTTGGAACCTTTGGTCTGAACACAAGGTATAATATCCCAACTGTGATGGCAATGGCCACAATCAGAATCAGCAATATGCTTATCAACCAACAGAAAAACCTGCAGCAGCAGCTTCTTCTTTTCTTTGGTGGCCTTGAATGCATCACAGGAATGGTGTGCTGTGGAGGATGTTGTTGTTGTTGTTGCACTCCTCTCTCTGGATCACCTGCATCAGATTTAGACATGCTTCTTGGCACCAAGGGTGCTGAAGGCTGGTTTGGTGCCTCAACATCATGGACAGGGTGAATTTTCTGAGGGTCTGCAGCCATCTTGATCTGGTTTAGGACAATCTCACAATGAAGTTGTGCTTGAGGTTGGTTTGGTTGGTTTCTTTTACCTTTTGTTTGGATTTACTATGTATATATATATATATACACACACACACGCACAGAAGCAAAGGTTGACACAAACACGTTTTGAGCAAGTCATGGATTATAAAGAACAGTTTGAATCCTTGAAGCTTCCCATTGATGACTCCAATGGCCAAAAGTGTGACTTCATATTTATCTTTTAGAGTGAATTTTGTTCTCATTCACATCACAAAGAAATTAATGTTAACACTGTTCAAACCAATAACTTCTTTCTTATATCATGTTAAGGTTAATGTTCAATGTTTGTGTCCTTATAGAAATAAGAAATAAAGCCGCCGAAGGTTCTTTCTTTAACTTCTTGGTTTCTCATTTGCATGACGTAACCGTGTTATTATGCTTTCTACACCATTTTCCTTTGTAGGTCAATTCTCCGTGACATCAAAATTCTACCAAACACTTCAACCTAAACGGCTACACCAAAAAATTTGAGGGTATAAAGAAAAACAAATATGAAAATGATGCAACAGAAAAAATTATAATAATTATTTGCAATCTATGGATCACATTGTTTTCTCTTACGATCTTTTATATCTTCTACTTAATTTATATGCATTTTATTATTTTGAAATAACAAGGTGCTTATAATATATTATTAAGTGTGATTAGGTTGGTAATTTTAAAAACTACCACACGTCTAATAAATATCTTTTCGTCTTAGAATTTTCTTCTATGGAAAGAGAAAGGGATTAAAGTTCCATTAGAATCTTTTAAAAGTTATTATGTTTTAAGAGATAGCTGTTTGAAAAAATAAATAGCGTGTTAAATCAGGCACATAATAAAAAATTGAACTCTAATAAGAACGTTGATTTACTAAAATATTACATATTATTAGCAATACTGAAATTTTTTCAACAAATTTCAGCTATATGAGAATATTTGTCAAACGAAAGGAAAGTCTCTGGGAATTAGTATGGACAAACACGTGGAGATGCGATATTAAAATATTAATATAACTACTACTAAGTTTTTTTTTTTTTAAAATGTGTTTTTCTAATTTTTTTAATAATATTGACATTTATATAATTAATTTTTAGTTCTACTTTAATCACGTTTGTTTTACAGAATGCTGGTAGTACTTATAATATAATTTGGTTCGTTAATTACAGTATTATGTTTTGTTACGTATTTTTTGTATCTTAAACATTTAAAAACAATGTTTTATGAATAATTAAAAAATAACCAAAAGGATTAGTTAATAGGGTTTTTAGTTATTTTATTGTTTATTCCAGATTTAAAGAAGTGCAAATTTTAAATTGAAGGCACTAAATTATTATGCCAAACCATTCCTTATTTAATTATAAGGCATTTTTTAATTTTATTTTACAGTTTGAAACGGAACATGATAATTAATAATCTTTTATTCCATTACCCAATAATTTGTATCATCTTTCTGTTAAAATATCGCCCAAACAATTCAGCCACCTTAATAGCTTGGTGAGTAGGTTAGCAAACCCACATCAATATAATAAATATTAAATGTCACACAAAATTAGTATTATAATCTTCTTTGATGACTTGTACGATAATAATTCTTTAGCATATAAACTATTTTATCATAACGAATAAATGTCACAACTAATCCACAATAATCTAAATATTTAAATGAAACAAAAATTCATTTACAACATATAAATAGGTTCACCCCTAAGTAGCACAGAACACTCACACGGACACGACACGGATACTAATATACGTAAAATCTGTAAAATCTCTAAAATGTAGGACACGAATTTATATATTATATAAATTGACAATAAAGATTTATGTGCACAAGTATGTTCCAGAATACTTTTTGGAGCAGAAAGATGTTTTTCATGACTGGTTCACAAAGATTTGTTTCTTATTCTTATAATCATAATAACAATTTATACAATAAAGTTTGAATTTTAGAAAATTAATGTATTTTTTCTTTTTTTAAATTGTGTTAGAACCGTACTAGAATTGTCAGAAATCTAACAAATACTCTTTGAATTGGACACTTCACGGATACATGTCCTACAGGTGTCATACGAGTATCGGACACCGACATGCCATTTAATAAGAGTGTTTGAGCTTCATAGGATTCACCTTATAAATCAATTTTATAAGAAGAAGATGTATTAGAAATCCAACGTAAATTAAGAAAAAATTAGTTTTGTAATATTTAATATTTACAATTAACAAATTATAGTTTTGTTTTAGGGTCTTCCTTGACTTTAACGAAAAGCTAAAAAAAATATCCTTCTAAAAGTCTTAAGTCTCTAGAATATATCTTTTTTTGCTTACAAGTAAAACGTTTCCTTGGGTAATTTTAACAACAAAAGTTGTTTTGCCCTAGATACGCGTCTGTTGAAAAGACCAAGTCAAAGCCATGCCTTTAAATTTTAATTACTATTATTATTAAAAAGTTGATACGAAATCAATGTACATACAGTTCAATATTACATCATTATTATCACTGGAAAGAAAATCTCTGCAACTCTTTGTAATTTACAGAACTCTACTTTTTATTTTTTTGTTAATGAAATAAAATACTTGAAGTTAAATAATTAGTTAATAGTTTGAATTGAAATGTGCAATGGATGATGACATTAGAAGGCAAGGAAAAGCAACACAAAGGGGAAGAAAAGATTTTTTATGAGTAAAATATAGTTTTGTATTATCATTGGTTCAACTAAGTTCTAAATCTTTGAAACATTGATTTAAGTTTATGTAACAAATGAATAGAGTTTGAGCAGTCACTTTTAATTATGGTTGATACACAAATGGTGTTTGTAATCTTCCCTCTGTGTATTTGAAGAAACGAAGAGCATGATATAATGCTGCCATAACACAAGTTCAGGAGCAATCACACAAATTGTTCATAAACAGAAGAGAGATCAACTTGAATTGGCCTTGATGAAACAAGTAAAAATAGTTGCGAGTATGCAACTCAAAACATCAGAAATGTCAACCTCGTTGAACATCTAAGATACAACACAAAAAGGTGGAATTCATGCATTATCATCATCACACACACACACCCTTATCAGAACCAAGCCTGCCACGTCCAATGCCACTGCTGTGTTCGTGATCACAGTCTGTTCTTTTGCTATTCAAATTCTTCTTCTTCTTGATATCAGAGGACACTTTACATTCCAAACTTTTCTGTCCCTCTTCTCTTGAGCTCAATCTTGAAGTCCAGCTATCTGTTGAGTCAGCAGAGTTTGGTTCCCATGAAGAGCAAGAAATGGCCCCCCAGTGATGTTGGCCACTGCTGCTCACAGTGAAGCTGTTGCTTCCTGAAGACTCTTGGTCATCCATGTCAACTACCGCACTACCCCTCTTCACCGTCACATACTTGTGCAAACTCGGTTCCATCACATCATCACCAACATCTACCTCAGATTCCACAAAAGGGTCCTTGGAACCTTGCACTTTCTTTCCGTAGTACCCATTCCTGAAAGATTGTTGAGTGGATGGACTTTTTCTGTCCTCAGAGAAGGCACCAGAGAAATTGGAGCTGGTGGTGTAGCTGAGATCGCCAACAGCTTCAATGATAGAGCAAGCCTTGGTTAGACAAGCTGGAAGAGATGTAGAAGAAGGTTGTTGTTGTGGTGTGTTCTTTTGATGGAAGTTCTGGATGTCCTCAAGCAGTAGGGAGGCATAGGAATGTGTAGGATTCACATTCACCACAGCTTCAGGATTGATGTCTAGGTCTCTAGATCTTCTAGAAGATCTGCTTCTTGTTAAACCTTGGGGTTTAAGGTTGTCAACCCCTGATGACGCCACCGTTGTCTTCACCACAGCACTATCTGAAGACACCTCCTCATGGTGCTCCTTTGTCTTGCAATTCACAGTCACACCCTTCTCCAGTGCAACTCTGCCATTTGGTTTCTGCAGTGGGAATGGCAAAAGATCATCTTAACTAGTGAGAACAACTACTGATTTTTCCATGTAATCATTAGCTTTCCATCTTAACAAGAAAATCAATTCAGGCTTTCTTAATTACCAGGCCAATTATTAAAACTTCCATAGTTAAATGAATAAATAGGAAAGGTAATGATTACAATTTACAACTAATTATGAAAACAAATCAACACTCCTCATTTAACCCAATGGCATAAATGCTCAATCACAGCAATAACACAATTCCTTCCAGATACTAAGTGATTACCTGCATGGCTTCTGCTTCAGTTTTGGGCTTGTTTTGTTGTACCTTGCTGTTATTATCAACCTCACTAAGAGGGTTTCTTCTGTAAGGAGATTGTTCTGCTTTCCTTGAGGAGTTATTACGGCTAAGAGAGGGTTGTTGGTGCTGCTGATTCTCACTCAACACTCTAGCACTTGCCACATTCCCATTAACTCTGGCAGGAGACTGAGTACGTGGTGATGCGGCACCCCTTGAGCCAACATCTCCAACATTTCTCTTAACAGTGATCCTCTTGGTGCCAGATTCTCCACCACAATTGTTACTCTTATCCATAGCCAAAGAGGAAACAGTGGGGGGAACGGACACCATTTTCCCAGGCCTAGAACTTGCATTGTTGTTGCTTGCATTTGCAGAAGTGTCAGATGATCTTCTACCAGGAGACCTACTCAATCTTCTTTCTTTGCCAGTGGATTGGTCTCTTTCCCTACTTGGGGTTCTTCTCCTTCCCTGAGAACGCCTGGGGGACTGGCGGTGGCGGCGGCTCTCCGCTGCCACATCGTTCTCCTCACTGCCACTGCCCTTGGCTCTCCTTTGGTCATCCTCAGCAGAAGGTGTGTCATTGTCACAGTTATCAAAATCAAAACTTCTCTTAGAGCCTGAGTACTTTCTACAAGAGCTGCTTCTGCTGAGCCTCCCACACTGGATCAGAATTGCATCCACCTCTTCTTTGGTGCAGCTCGAAGTCCTCACTCCCAAACCAACGTTTGGAGTGGAAGGCGCAAACTTGTTAACCATTGATTCTTCATTGCTGGAGGAGGCCCCATCACCTTGTTGTGGTGCTGGTGACTGAACAACAAAAGGTGGGGATTTGGAGGTTGTTGTTCTTTCCCTATCATCATGGCTCTTCCTGTGTTTGATGATGAATACCTCTTTCCTCACTTCACCTTCATCTTGTGGTGCTGCTTCAGGGTCATGTTTCTCTTGCAGTGTCTTCTTCTTGAGGCTCACCTCCGGGTCAGTGGGTTTGGACAAGGTGACACTGACACAGTTCTCAGAATGAGAAACTGTGTTGGATGAAGTAGAGGAGGACCCATTCTTCTTGCTCAAACATGTACCCATAGGGGCTAGAGAAAGAGTGGTAAATGACAAAGAGAGTGAGATAGAATTCGAAGAAACAAAGGAACAGGGGCACCCCAATAAGAGAGAAAAAGGAGTTTAAGAAGATTTGAATTTCAATTAGAACAACAAAGGTTGTGGCTCGTGGAAAGTGAACGTTCTCCAAGAATCATTTTTTATTAACTTTAATACTAAGGGGAAAATGAAAGATAGAGGAAAAAAATTCAAATTTGTTGTGACCCAGATGACCCCACTGAGACAAAACCTTCAATTTGTTAGCTTTTTCTGAAATAACTAAATAATTTGCAAAACAATTTGGATCTTTGGTACATATGCCAGATGGGTATCTCCAACGTAACATGTTGTGTTTGTCTTCTCTCTCAGGATTCAAATTCGCATGATAAACGGATTAATAAAGGAACAGTGTAAACCTAGAAAGTTGCCAGTTTTTTTGTATTAAACGGTTAAAAAATGAGCAACGGCTATATTCGTTTGGATTATTGTTGGTATTTGGGCCTTCAACAAGAATGTTCACACTCACTCACATGTTCATATGCATCTTCTTCTATTCATTTTATATACCACTGCTGTTTCAAAATACTCTCAATTTTTACCAAATTTTTTTAATTTAGTATACATTTTAATTGAAATGTAGTAACTATAGCTTTTAATAAACGCTTCATCATAATTGTTAGGGATTATTAATGAGTAATTAATAAGCATGTGGAACTTTGTTCACTAACACACGCAAAAGAAAAACTTGATTCAGGATTGGTTTCAACATTATTGAAATGAAGTTAAAGTTTGGAAAAGAAGGTCATAAACTGAGATTAGTGGCAGTGGAAAAGTTTGATGAACTATTTTTTCTTAAATTGAGATGTCAAGTACCAATAAAAGGCTATCACATTCCTTTAATAAAAAGTAAAACCTATTATAAATATAATAAATAAATTATTGCTACATAATATACTCATAATTGCAGTTCTCTACTACTTTATCCCCAAGTCTTTCCCAGAGTGATACCACTTATGGTTTGGATATGATTGCAGGATAAAGAAAAGAAAATTTAATTATAAAAAATAAAATTTAAACTGCCCTTTTTTTTCCTTATTTTTTATTCAACTTAAATTTCAAAATTAGAATAAATAATATATTTTTACACTGTAACTTATTATAATAGAAATAAAATTATTTATATCACTGTACAAAAAAGGAATATCTTACTTGTTAACTACTTTTTAGATAATTTTACTTTATTTAATAAAATAATTAAAAATTACTATATAATTTTTTTATTTGAAAACAATCATCATCATTATTTTAATATTATTTTTTATAAAATTATATACACACATAAATATACAATAATAATTAAATAATAAAATTAAAATTTAATTCTTTAGTTATTAATTTTGTATTTTTATAATATGTTCTTTATATTTTATATATTAATTAAATTAAAAAGTGATCAATTACTTTGTATATAGTTTATTTAAAGTTTATATAAATGCTTTATATACACTTTCTCAAAGGTTTTGGTGACTTTGACAAAAATTGGGTTAAAATTAAAATTTATCATTAGTGGCCTTGGAATTCGAAGTTGTTATTTTTTTTTCTTCCCTTTTGTGGAAAGTATTGAGTCCCATAAATGGTGTGTAAATTGGAGAATTCAATCAAAGTGAAGAAGACAATAAAAAGTAGCCTCTGACCTCATAAACTAAGTTTCTAGAGGTTTAAATTTTAACACTTCTAGAATTTAGTTGTAAAAAGTGTTAACTTTTTTAGTTTTTTAAAATTAGTTTTTTAACTGTATCATAATACAAGAGAAATTACTCTGTGGAACATCATTCACATTTCAAAAAACTACAAAAATGGAATAAGTTTAGTGAGCATAAAGGGAAGAGCAAATCAGCTTTTTGTCAGACAAAAATCAACTGGGTTTTGCATTCAGTAACTCATGAATGTTAACCTGTACCCATATAATTTTAAATGACTATTTTACTTCAAATGTGGAGAACAATATTTTTTATTTTGAAGTATTTTTTTATTTATACCATTTATGGTGGCTTGCACTGGTCAGAAGTAGTGGTTAGTGTAACTGATGGGTGATGATGATTGGTGATCGTTGTGGTTGTGTAATTTCATATGTACTCATAGTCTACACTCGGTAGCATAGCCATAAATGCAGTTCAAGCTAGGTAGACCAGACTAAGTTTCATTACAAAGTAAGTCTCAAATAGATGTTAGTATGCATTGACCGTTTTGTTTAGATATATTTTTCTAATGTATATTTTAGTGTGTTTACATTCATATATTATAGATATTTTACCCATTGCATTATATGATTAAAACGGTGAAATTGTAAAATGATTGTTTCATACAATCATTAAACGTGGTCTACATATTATTATACATAGAATGAGTTGTCTCAACAACTTTTTACTCATATATTAAGAATTACACGCACATATATTAATCTTATAAACAATTAACTTTATTTATACTTCTTATTTTCAAAATATAATAATATGTTCTAAATTATTTAAAATATATTTTTAGATAAAAAAATGTCTTTCTAAATATGCAAACACTATTACATTCTAAATTAACATTTCAAAGGTATTTTCACATAAAAAAAATACATTACAGATTATAAAATTCAAAATATATTTATTACATTTTAGATTATCATATTAAAAAATACATTCTAAAATACACAATGGCAACTTTGCCATTTCATCCCTCAAGAGGGTGGGGTTTAAATTCATGAGGGTGTAAAATGTAAAACCCAATCAACTCTCCTTTAATTTCTAATGTTTTTTTATTGGGCTTCAGACTAACCCAGTTAAATTTTAAAAGCAATTTAATAGGGAAAAATAAAATGAGTTATGGGCCATGTGTTGGCTTCATCCGATTATTTCTTTATGCACCTTTCTGACGAAAACGATTTTTGATTTTTACAATTTTCCGAAAATGTTTTCCATGAGTATTAAGAAGCTTTAGCATAAAACGTTCTGAAAACATCCTTGAAGGATTCTGGATATTATCTCCAGTACATAATCTAGAATAACGTTTTCAAAATATTTGGTCCGAAAACACTAAAATTTGAAACCTTTTAGAATGTCCTTTCTATAAAGTTTTTAGAAACCTTAAAAAATCTTCTCCAACTTAATACTCTATCCATGACTTGGACAGAATTGGAACACTAACTAGAAAAAGAACTTGAATACAACTAATAAAAGCTTTAAGAAACTACTAGAATAATAGTGAGGTCTATCATATACAAGATTTCCTTTAGTTTAGAGCTCAAAAACTATGAAGGTTAACTCAAATCAATGTCCATATGTTAAATTTATGTTGAGTATTCTCCAAGTTATTAACATATACTCGTCAAAGCAATTCTGCAATCAAGAAATTCCAAAACAAGTTTTCCCAATTCTGAAAACCTTCCCAAAAAAAAAAACTTTGACTGCGTTTAAACCTAGAACTGGCATTTGCAAAATTTCCTCCGAAAATCTTGGTTACGGAATTTTAACTTCTTTTTATAATAACCATGGTTTGGAAGACAGAAAGCATCTACATATATAATGTCTGATAACATCCATAGATAATACCTAAAGAGGAGTTAATCCGTTTCCAGCCCCACCAACCGCTCTACAAAATAACCAACAGAGCATAACAAATCAAACCCCAGTGGATCCAAACCCACCTTCACCTCTCAAAGTTTCGTCCAAATCTTCAACCTCGGTAACACTCGGAGTCACAATCTTCTCAATGATGAGTTGCGCAACCCTGTCTCCAACCTTCACTTCAAAATCAACATCCGAATGGTTGAACAGTATAACACCAACCGAGCCCCTGTAATCCGCGTCAATCACCCCAGCACCCACGTCGATCGAGTGCTTCCATGCCAACCCGGATCGTGGAGCTGTAATCAAACACAGTTTAACTCGAACCCAAAAGATAAAGGCCATAAAAATCGTACAAAGCCTTAACGGAGAGAAAGTTACCAATGCGCGCGTAGGTCCCTTCTGGAATCGCGATGCTGATGTCAGTGGCTACCAGAGCCTTTCCTCTGGCCAGCACCTTCGTCTCCACGGCGCTATCAAAATGTCATCTCATAATCTTTCAATGACTTGTTAATTAAAAAAGTAGTGAAAGAGAGAGCGTAGTTTAAAGGTATACCTAGAGAGATCGTAACCGGCGGAGAGAGGGGAAGCCCTGGAGGGCAAAACGGCCTTGTCGGAGAGCTTTTTGACGCGTAGAAAGGGAGGGGTCGAGGAAACGTCGTCGTTTTGGTGGAGCTTTGGGATTTTGGGCGATGGCTGGCAGGAGCCGTTGGTGGCGTGAGACTCTGGTTGAGGTTGAGCCATTACAGAAACTAGGCGATGACTTTGAACGGTTAGAATTGATGAAGGAGGTTGAAATGGAGGGTAGGGTTTATATAGAAGAGGAGGAAGAGGAAGGGAAAAGGCGCCCAATGTTCTAATAACACCAAATTTTCCCGCCATTTTTTTGTTTTTGGTGGGGTTTGAATGGTCAAGAAGCAGAATGTACTTATAGGGCAGTGTCAGATGCACTGAAGAGACCTTTACTCTTCGTTACTATTATTAAATTGCCTTACCTGCATACTTAATTATATTTATATTTATTTTCACCTCCCATTTATTTAATTTATAGATGTAGACTCTCTGTGTGGTCGTCTACAGAGTAACTCGTGTGAACAACTTTACAGAAAAGAAAAGGACTGAAAATAATAAGTTAAATTTCACGTCTTCTTGGGCATCCTCATAAAAGTATCAAAGTTGTGATGGAAGTAGAAATTTGGGATTTAGTTGTTGGTAGTGCAAATTGTAGAAACATCAAGATTATGATAAAGAATGTGAGTTCTGAAAAATCAAACAGTGGTATGTTGTATTTTGTTTGTGAAAGGTGGAGCAACTATCCATAGCCAACACCCTATGCAACTAGTATCCGGAAGGAGGAGCAACCATGGAATCTGGCTGTATGTTTGGATGGATTATGGAAATTGGAAGATGAAGTGCAGAGATTTAATCTCTTGGCTTGTTGTTGTCTGATGGTATTTGTATTTACACTATATAAATATTGGTGTTTAAGAAGTAAACACCAATTGAGGTTTGCCTGTTATGATAGCTGGAGTCAATAATTAAGTATCCAATTAATACTTTTGAGAAATGGAATGGCTTAGGTGATGTTGGTTGAATTTTAAGGTTAGAACAAAATCTAAGACAAACATTGAGTCGACTTCCTAATCAATCAGGAGATGGACTCCAAAGGTGCAATTTTCTTTTTCATTTTTCAGCGAATCAACTAGAAGAATTTTGTAACGAAACAATTCCAATGTTTTGCATTGGTAGTTTCTAATGTGCCAAAAACTTGGGTTAAGCGACTCAAGAATCTCAGATAGCTTCACTATATAAAGTAAATTCAATAACTATGAAAGAATATCCAAGCATTCTAGACATTGATGCAGAGTAAATCCAACAACTATGAGAGAATATCCAACCATTCAAGTCCATAAACAGGATATTGAAATCTAAGATTTAGGTTTCAGACAGTGATTCCAATCTAAGATTGTGGGTTTGTATGTGGTTTTGATCAAAGCTTTAGGGTTCAATCCAACTTTCTTCCAAGAGTTTACAGAATAGGGAGTCAATCTGTGTTGAATATTATGAAATTGACCCATTGGTTGTTTAGTGTATTCTAACCTTTACAAAAACTTGAATAACACCATGAACAGTCGTATCAAACAATGAGATGGCTAAGGTACACAGGCGAAATTACTATAGATCCACATAAGAAGGATACTGAAAGCCTTCTAAATTTGAGGGTACAAGAGAACTTTACTGTGTTGAAGTTAAAAATATATTTGATGATGGCTATGCTGAACCAGATAACTCAACCATGAAAAACCTTAGGAGTACAATTGATGTGTTATTCAAAACAAAAAGTAAATGAAGTGAAAGGATGCTATATAGCATTTGGCAGCTATGCAAGTGAAATCAATTTTTGTGTTGCATCCTCCCACTCTCTGAACCAGCAAAGGGGTCGATCACAACATTTATTACAGCTGGTTTCCGAGCAGAGAACGATTCTGAAAGAGCAAACTTGAGTTCATCCGGCGTTCCAACAAGATACCCCTTTCCGCCAAAAGCTTCTATCAAAGCATGGTACCCTGCATTAGGGACAAAATCTGTGGGGGCAGGATCACCTTTGTGAGGTCCGTCTATCTCCTCTGGGCGTCTGCGGTCACCACCATATACACCACCATTGTTGAAAACAATCACAACCACAGGAAGCTGGTACCGAACCAATGTCTGGATAAAAGATAAGGCATCACATGGCATTCTTGTATTCCGAAAAATTAATTGCCGCAGTAACAACAAAGAAAGTAAAAACATATGTACATTCATATTAATTGAGAGAACTTGCATATACATATCATAATAACAACAATTTAAAAACTGTAGAAAAAATGGTTGGAACAAAAATTGAGTTTCTTAACTATTTAAACAAGAAATCCATTTAGATAGACTAAAATCCACAAGCATTATCATTTCAAACTTGAAGAAACTTATTTTCCTGGTTCATGATAAAAGATATAAAACTTCTCCAATCTTCGTGAAAAGATAACCAAAAACAGAAAAAATTCAGAATTACAACAAACAAGAACAGCAAAACCTAGTTTAGAAATTCTCCAAAGAAGCCAAAACGTATACCTCACACTTAGAACTCACGTACTTTCTCATCCATTTTGCTTTTTACTCTCTCATCCTCAAAGAAAATGAGCACTTGGATACTATTGTTTAGCCCAATGTAGGCTGAACCACTATTCTAATGACAGGGACAAGAAGGGTAATAAATTCCTCACAAATAACAAATCTAATCACACCTTCAGGAACACCATCCTAAAATCTATTCCAACAGATGGCAAATATGTTATGTCAATTCCAGGACTAGGTTCAGTTTGCATAGGACAGTAAAAGGAATATAAATGACAATGTCTCTCTCACGCACACATACACACTTAGTACACAAGAACAGATAAGTAATTACTATGCTTAAGTAACACCAAGGCATGATGAATAAAAAATGTACCTCAACTTCAATGGCACTAAACCCAAATCCAGAATCCCCTTCAACGGCAACCACAAGCCGGTCCGGAGAAGCAACAGCTGCGGCAATGCAGTAACCAAGACCAACCCCCATGGTCCCCCACGTGCCTGCATCCAATCTCGTCCGGGGCTCGGTCTGAACTAACACAGACCTTCCCACATCCATGGTATTTGCCCCTTCGGAAACCACTATAGGAGCAGGACTTCCCAAATCCGCGATAGCATTGCGTATAATCCTCATAGGCGTCAAGAAATTAAACGGCACAACATCCTTCCCCAATTGAACCTCCATCTTTGCCACATTCTCCTTCGCCTTGTTGGAAATCGCTTGCACCCACGGATGCGTGCTCCCCAAGCAAAACGGGTCATCTTTAATCTCCTTATTCAAAACCTCAATCACGTGCTTAGCATCACCCACCAAACCCAAGTGAGGTTTTCTCAGCTCAATCTCCTCCTCACTCACATCAACCAAGATAAACTTCACGTCCTTCGACCACTTCGGTGGCTCACCGAAGTGTAGAAGCCAATTCAACCTCGCTCCAACCACAAGCGCCACGTCACACTTCCCAATCGCGAGTGACCTAGCAGCGGTGGCAGCAAGCGAGTGAGTATCCGGCAACAACCCCTTCCCCATCGGAGTGGGGAGAAACGGAATCCCAGTCGCCTCCACCAGCTTCGTAAGGGCGTTCTCTGCACGCGCGTACGCCGCTCCTTTTCCAAACACAATCAACGGCCTCTCTGCACGTCTAAGCAGAGAAACAGCTTCTTCGATCTTCGAATTGGAAATAGAATAAGGTTCGGGTTTCGCGCGGTTTTTTTCTACTTCAGTTAAGAGTTTTTCCGCTTCGGATTCTGATACTTTTTGATGTAAGACATCGGTGGGGAGATCTAAGTAGCACCCACCAGGCCGGCCTGATTGGGCCCATTCCAAAACTTGGGCCACACAGGCCGGGATTTCGGAGATGTGGGAGGCTCTGACGGAGAGTTTGGAGAAGGGTTTGGTAGCTTCAATCTGGTTGAGTTCCTGGAAGTCGCCGCGGCCGACGTCGTTCTGGTTGCAGGAGCCGGAGATCAAGACGGTGGGCCAGGTGTTGACGGAGGCATTAGAGAGGCCGGCGAGTCCGTGAACGCATCCGGGGCCGGAGACGGTGAGGAAAACGCCGGGGCTCGCTGTGAGGTAGCCGTAGGCGGAGGCGGCGTAGCCCGCGGACTGCTCATTGTGGAAGGCGATGAAGCGGACGCCAAGGGCAACGGCGCGGTTGGCCAGCGACGTCACCGGAATTCCCACCACGCCGAACATGTGGCGCACGCCGAAGCGGACCAACGACTTCGCGGCGAGAACGTTGCCGTCGATCTCCATCGGTGGTGAATTGAGTGGTTCTGTTATTGGAGCTGGTCTGTGACTTACGTGGAAAGCAATTCGACTCTGAAATGTTATGCGAATTGCGATTTGGTTAACGTGCGGATCTGAATTTATACACGGTTCGAAATTTGAAACCTTGTTGAATTTCTTACACACTTGCTTTGCCACCACCCAACCATGACTTTATTCAGATAATTGATCACCAAGAGAGTGTAATTATAATTATCGGTAAAATAATGGTATTAATTATTTTATATATATATATATTAGTAATAATTATTATTATTATTTCTCTTATTTATTATGCAGATATATAAATTTAGGAGGATAAAAGAAAAAAAAATGTGAGGCATAATTGTATTAAGTGAGAAAAAGCTAGAGCTTTTGAAGAAGCAAAATTGTTCTTTGCCAGTTCCAGTCCTCCAATCATTTGGCATGACTGCGGAGATTGGTACAACTGGTGTAACTTCATCTTCTCCTCATTTTGAATTTTATATTTAAGAACCCTAAATCGTATTTTATTTATCAAAATTATGAAATTACTTTCTTTCAAAGCTTGTAGGAATATAATAACAGTTTATTTAAATTTAAATTACAATATGTTCCTGTTAGGGAGATGGGACCTAAAGAACTATTGAAGTCTTCTTCTCCTTCCTTCGATCGGTCAGGTGAATGGGTGGTGAGCTGGGGTTCTCTTCGTCCTCCTGCTTCTCCTTCGGCCTCGGCTAAACACCGGATGGTGGGGGTACCTGCGAAGGCACTCCGACGCTCAAGTCAGTAAAGCGGGTGGTCAGCTTTCAGGTAGGTGAACAGTGATAAATGACATCCCTTACTCCTTGGGATGCGCGCTATTTATATTATTCTAATGGGCCTACCTTGTTGGGCCCGTTTATCGAGGTGGATGCCGCTTAGGGTTGCATTAACTAATTCTTGATGATGGATTAGCTTCACTGATCTCGGTTTGAGCGTTAATTGTGATAGGGTTCGGCCATCGGCCAAGTTCCCTTGATGCGGGTCGGCCATCGGCCAAATCCTTGTGGTCTCGG
>Ga0123342_1000354_pt1 | contig 69841 bp, 35 predicted proteins | sample Turbeawhitnodule_FD_89960 | JGI IMG/M metagenome (GOLD analysis project Ga0123342, IMG submission 89960) | Root nodule microbial communities of legume samples collected from Mexico - Turtle bean Mexico white nodule | ecosystem: Host-associated > Plants > Roots > Nodule | place: Mexico: Nepantla... | reverse complement strand
TATATATATATATATATATATATATATATATATATATATATATATATATATATATATATATATATATATATATATATATATATATATACACACACACACACCACACACTCACTTTCTTCTTTAACTATTTATACAATAAAATAAGACAAAAGCAATTACACTTTTTGTTTTCTTTTTCATTTATTAAAATCTTCAAAAGTCACCTCTTACTATTACTTTTCTTCCACTTTTTTTTTTCTTTTTTTTTTCCTTGATCAAATCACACCCTTGATTTAACTAAAACTTACTTAACTGGTCTCCATAATATAGAGTGTTTTTTATTTGGTTTATATTTTAATTTTTGTTATAGGGACTAAAAGAAATAAATAAAACATTATTTTTGTGGGAGCTAAAGTATAAGATAATATATTTTTGAAACTAAAATTAAAAATAAAATCTATAGGGACTAAAATAAATAACATTTTATAAAAACTCTAAACCAAAATAACATATTTACAAATGAGTGAAATAGAAAGGAATATATTTACATTCCACTAAAATTAAGTATAATTATTAGACATATTTATGTTGACTTTAATAACTCATTTAAAAAAAATTATTAAATCAACTACTTTTAACATTAATATAACTTAATGGAATTTCCATGTTATTCAACTGTAATAATGTTTTTATTATTATTATAAAAATATCACAATAGTCAGTTAAATACAATTTGTCTTGTAAAATTATCAATTTTTATTAATATTAAGTTTTAATTTACAAAAATAGAATCATTAAAATAAGTCAAAGAACTAGCCCAAAAAGCACGTAAACCTTAAACCAAGTCAAGTTTAAAAACATGCCTAAATTAAACTTTATTGCATTTTGTATGCAGATAATAAATCTTAAAAATATAAGGACTTTCTCTTCCTAAAAAAAATAGAAAGTTTATGTTATATGCAAATAATCTTTTTCTGCTATCAAACACTAGAATTTCTCAGAATCTCAAGTATACTCGTTTTCTCCCACTGTAAAAAACAAATCATCTCAAAGTAATCACAAACACTTTGAAATAAAACAAAAATCATGATATCCTTTAATCTTCTTAAATAAGATTTTCTTAATGGCCAATTGAACCAAAAAAATCCTCCTACAAACAGTGCCTTAAAATCTGTGCGAAACGAAATTTGGAAGCAGACAACGCACAAATCAGGCAAAGTGCAAGCTTCTTTACACCAAATAAAGCTAGATTATTGTGCAGTGCTCAACACATAAAACTAATACTACAGTTACAAATTTTGCAACTATTGACCAGAATTTCAAATAGAAATAAACAGAATGTTAACACATCCATGCACTAGTTTCCTGAAACATTGTTCATTGAAGACTGTACTTAATAAAACTCCAACCCCACACCCCAACCAAAAAAAGGAGCTCTTTTAGGTAACAACCCTGTATCACTGGGCCTTACCATGAAGTGCACTGAGTTTCTAGATTCAAACTTTAACTCCAATGTCAATGCAATGATACTAAGCTGTAATCCTATACCGCCCCTTGGCTATTCTTCGAGCAATTACTCTTCTGCCACCCTTGGTCGCTTTCCTGCTCATGTAATACAAAAAAATGTCATCTACACGGCATACCTCTGTTTTAGAGATTACAGTCGCAAATTTGCATGTAAGCCATGCATAAATTTCACCAGTTCTATCCATTTAGCCAGACAACTTCATACTGGATCTGAAACAGGCTCGTGACAACTTTACTCCATGATTGAGGACCAGTTACACATTAATATATGGATAGATATAAAATTATATGGGGTATATCTTAAACAAACTATTATACTATCAATAGCTTCATATAGACTGATTTTAACAATCCAATGGTAGAATTATAATCATATATTCCCTTGATTATTTGTGTTGAATTTTGTGAACAATGAACTAAAATAAGAAAATTATCAAATGATTCATATTTTTGTATATTCAGAAAGCACACATTACATCAATTTTAATGTATGTAAATAAGGTATCAAATGATTTTAGAATAATATAAACAGTATGTAGATATGATAAATGGGAAAGAAACTTCTAATTTGATGGCGAGTTTTGATATAAAATTATTCAATTAGAGGTTAATGAATGGTGAGACAGTAGCAGTAAGTTGCACCAATTTGACATCTCTATCTATATGAATCAAGTTACTCCAAAAGTAACTTTTGGTAAAATTACTCCTTCCATTCAATGACATTTTCTATATATTTATTAAATATTAAAATGCAGTATTCAAACTGTTAAATATTGCCTTTAACATAGCCAAATGTCATCATGGGATTCATATATCACTCCTCACCTAATGGTATAAGGCTTTATTATTGCGTTCTAACTGTTGAATATTTTGATATCATTTCATTGATCATAGACACTAAATTTTAGATAAACCAAACATTTGTAGATAAGTAATAAAATTGTCAACATTTATTTATATTTTTAAAAAGTATATTAATATATGTTAAATTGAATTTATTCAAAAGGATTAATAGTTTTAAATTTTGATAAAAATCAACAGACTTAATCTATTTAAAAACATTTAATTTAACTGTTGAATTATTGAATGGAATAGCACTAAAAGTTATTCCTTGAGTAACCTGATTCTTTCCAATATACAAGAAAAGGAAACAATGGTCCTTGGGCCAACAAGGAAGCATTTCATATGCCACTTTGCCTAGCCATGGTCTAAAATGTGACACACACCCATTTATCTACCAATAACAAAGCAACCACAACCAGACAGATAGGCAATCTGTTTCTTTCGTTGTCACTCAATTGTATTGTCACATTCAACAAAACAAAACATTCTGTTTAAAATTCAGGCTTTCTATTTAATTAATTGAAAAGATTTATGAATATTTTTTGCCATTTCCATGTTATCTATTACGCCAACAAGACAACTAAACAAGTGAAAGTGATAGAAAGTACGATGCATAACAACAATCGATAGCCTAATTCCTTAAAATCCCCTACACAAATTAGACCTTTGCATAGTTATTATCTCATTGAGTAAGCTAACGAATGGAGACGCCACAAGATTTTTAGATTTTTAAAATTTACTATGTCTGACATTCATGTAGAGAAAAGGAAGGGTTAAACACTAACAAGTGATATTTTCTACTTCTCTTCCCATCACGAAGAAACATATAACAAAAAAAGATCATAATCATTGATTTACCGAGCAAAAAATCCATGGTTTCTCTTTCTTTTGATGAGACTAGGTTGAAACGTCCTTTTGGGGAATAAAAGCATGGGGTCATCTGATGAAGGAGGATCCCCTGCAAAATAATCATAAATTCAGAATAAAAAGTATCTGGGAGGAGTTCAAATGCTTAAAATTTCATAAAAACATCATCTTCTCATGCAAAAGCTGATACATAATTATATTTGTAATAGAAAAATACACAATAAGTCATAACATCTGTTCATCTAAAAACTTAATTTTACCTTCCAGGGGCATTATTTTTTCTTCAATGCCGCATCTCATAATAGTGTAGTTAATTATATTTACATTAGGCACACAGAGAGACAAAGATCAATTGCAAGAAAATTGATAGAAAGTAACAAAACTCCTTCAAAATGAAATACAATGAAGAGTATAGTGAGAGTAAGTGTACCGTGGGGTAAGAAGAAATCGAGAGAAGGAAGGCCACAAGGGTAGAGAAACCCTTGGTTGTGGGGAAATTCGACGTCGTTTTGGGGAGAAATGGGAGCGGGAAGCTTAGAGAGAGAAGGGAGGAATAGGTGAGATTGAAGTTGAGGGTTATTGGAATGAAGAGGAAGAAGCGATTTGGAAAGGCGATTGAACAAGGAAGCACCACTTCTGAGAAAGCTATTCGACGCCATTGTTGGATTCACTCAAAGCTTTGCTTCATAAACCCTAACCTAAGCACTGCAACAACTCCATCTCGATGGATCGGAGTTTTGCCTCTTTTCAATTCGGATCTTTTTACCCGACCCGGAACTTGTCTTTTGGTTTGGTATCCATCTAAATAATCACACTAAAACATAATTTATACTAATTTAAATATACCATTTTTTGTTATGGTCTGTGGTTTAGAGATTTTTTTTTTAATTTTACCTTTATTTATTATTTTTAGGATAAATAGTTTGTGCAAGAAATATTGATATATTTTATTTTTGATATAATAAAAAATTACAATTTTAATATAATAACTTTATTTTTAATAGTTTTGTTTAATTTTATTAATAATTAATATGATTAAGTTCGTATTGAGTATTTAATCATTATCACTATTTATTAAAAATAAATTAATATTAATATGTAATTAATCCTAAGAAACTAGTAATAATCTTAAATTTGTAAAAAAAAGTTAAAATAAAAAATTCTCTTAAAGATTAATTATATAGTTATTAGGGTGCTTTCAATTACTTCAAATATTAATCAATTTCAAACAAAAATAATAAAATTAAGGTTTAATTACCTTTTTCGTCCCTATATTTATAGCCAATAGTCAATTTGGTACAGTGGTTTTTAAAAAATATCTTTCTATTAAATATCACGCATTAAGTGGTGCTTATGTGACAGACACGTGTAAGTTACGTGGATTGTGCTTACATTACTTTGGTGAATACTGAATTAGGGTTTAGATTATTCAAATTGGGGATTTCGAATTTCTGATGTAGGGTTTCTGATACGAGGATTGCTCCCCTGGTTGGATTCTATGGTGCGCTTCCCTGCTTCAATTCCATTCGGAGGTGTGCTCCCCTCATTCAATTCTGTGGTAATATTTAACAGAAAGGACCATTTTGAATACATTTTAAAAAACTTAGGGACCAAATTGAATTTTTTAAAAACCACTGTACCAAATTGACTATTGACTATAAATATAAGGACAAAAAAGGTAATTAAACCTAAAATTAAATATTTTATTTTAAGATCGTATTTTTTTTTATTATACTAAAAAGGAAACATATAAATTTATTATTTATCTTTATTTTTTAATAATTACATTTTCAATGGGTAAAATTAAGTAATAAAAATAGAAACTCAGTACTGACAGGGGGGTTTAGTGTTTAAACATCAAACCAAAATGTTTTAAATCAGATAAAATAATTCAAAAACAAGTGACCAAACTGATACCCAAAACAATGTATCTTTTTACCAAATGGTTCAAATTTTTTTATGCTATTATCAAAACACAACTTAACCAAACCATAGTCCATAACATATTGAAAATGATTTATTTACATCATAATTGAATATTTATATATAATATATATTTTGAGAGGTTGAAATCCAATCCATGCAAGGCTGCTTAATATTCCACCATAGTCTAAAATACCATCAAACCAAGCTTAACTATCTTTCAAACAACAACTTAGAGAAAAATTACAATGAGAAGTGCACCAGTTTTCAAGTTACAAACAGAGGAAATGGCATTTTCAAAATATGCCTAGTAGATTACAGAAAGCAAATCACATCAGAAATAACTAGCGACCAGAAGAAATGAAACAATGAAGAGGGAATACAGAATATCTTGCACAAGAACATACAGATTGATACCAGTTATAGAATAAGTGTGATTGTTGCTTCTGCTCCACCTTTACAAAAGAAAGAACCATGATAAATCTCAAATCTCAAATGTACATAATCACGCTGAAGCTGAATTCTGTTTGAGGCTATTGTTCACCAGCAAGTACAGATGAAAGCCAGTGAGAAGCTGCTGTTTGAATATCCGTCTCAGTATGAGGAGACAGAGAGAGAGGAGTAACTGCAACCTGTCCATTAAAATCAGATGCAAGGTTCCTTCAGAGGAGAAAAGTTAACTTGATCGCATATATAGTAACAGATTAACAGTACAATAATGAAGACGTTTATTGTTTGAATGCAGTCCTTAAGAACATAAAATATTATTAGCTGAAAAAATTAATGATACATTTCACATTAGAAAACATGCCAAAAGATAATTTAGTTAGTCAACTTACATATCCACTCTCAAGTGCTCTGTAATCCAAATCATCATCTATATCTTCCTGCTGCTTATCCAAAAACTGCAGATAAAAGTATAGTATAGCTAAGTTCACACCCAAGAACAATTTAAATAATTAATCATCATTTAAATGTAAAAGAAAGTACTGAATCATATATAATAACATTTGACAGTCATTTTTGACAAAAAAAAAGACATCTTGGCACCAATGGCAAAATTGATCAACTTAAGCTATAAGTATGGTTTAAAAAATTATAGTAAAATGAGACAAATATTGACTAGTTATTCATGGAGGGAATTGCCATCGTTCTGGATTCAGAATCAAGATACAAATTAAAGTTGTTAGAGAACATCTTTCTCAATCTTTACAGAAGTCCATCTTCCATCCAAATGAACAGTGTCAAGAAATTATACCACTCATACTTTTGAAGATTATCTAGCTAAGCCTATGAGAAAGTGGAAAGTTCAACAAGGAGTAGAATGATCTTCGGATATTTTTAAATGGTGTTCGATGTTTTAATTAATGCTCTTGTTTTATTGTTTTATCATACTTAATTTAGGTATTAAATATCCTTTTTGTCTGACACTACATAGGTAAGAGAGGACAAAAGAGGGATTTATATAGGTCGTAACAAGCTTGCATATGTGGCAAGAAGTGTGGAAAAAATTGGAGTAGATCTAGAGGATGCATAGCGATATCAGGAAAGAGGGAGGAAATAGGTAGGTAATCAATTGGATAGTTTTGGGGTGATTGTGCCATATGGTAGAGAAGTATAACTATAACAGATTATTTTCTTTCTTTTTCTACATCTCCTGCTTTTTTCCTACTGTAATCATACTGTTCTATGAATTTTCTACATAATTCCTAATTTCCTTCTGTGAGTTTCAGTTCCTATCACATGATTCACATTCTGATTTTACTATTTGTCAAAAAGAAACCACAAAAATGACATAGAACATTCCATTTAACTAAAATGCAATAATAGGTTCGGGTATGTAGACACAGATTGGGTATGGATATGTGCATGAATATTAGAGTTGAGGGACATAATTTATAGATACTGCAGTACCCTCCCACTACATTCCCATCCTTGTACCAACCCACCCCTTGTATTTTCAATTTTAGGCAAGTTGGAAATGAGGTGAGGTGGTTGTCAGCCTTCCCATTTCCAAATCCATTTTGAAAAAGCAATCAACCTTCCCTAAACTTGTTATGGGACTGTTGACCCATGTTGTCATCTCCCTCTCATTTACCTGTAGTCTGAAGTACTTCTTCACCCTGTTAGAATCAGATTTTCCTGCAGCTCCAATTGATTCTACAATCTCCAAATTCTTTTTCTGAGTAGTTAATCTCCGAGCTGCACCCTGAAGTACACCAAGATGTGAAAGATTCTACTATCAGCATCAATAGCTGCACAATAATTACCACATTAAACATAAACTGAATGTGCAAAAGATGGCAATTTTTAGGACACTCACGGCGGCAGAGGCATCACGGCCAATCTGCGCAAACTGAAGACCAAAGCCTTGTTTACTGGCCAAGAAATGACCAGGAGGATAGCGGCTAGTTGAAACTGCCTGCCAATTCGGAGTGGATCTCCACATACTTTGCTTGGTCAACTTGAAGCCCTGTCAACAAAACAATACCACAGCAGCCATATTATATCTTCGGACCAAAAACAGTTAACTAAACAGTAAACAGAGTGAAACAAAACATAAGAACGGTGAAATTAAAATATATTGCCTGATTAACAAAAGGGGACAGGGAAGGAAATACATGTTAACATCACAATGTTAAATGGTCAAGTTTCAAATCCTCTTTAAGAGGAAATTTCCCCAGAATATATACAGTTACTGCCTCTGTAAGCAATACATATAAATGTATGTCATCTTTCATTACAAGAAAAGACACATCCCCATTAAAAAGGCAACTAGAAGTAAAGCTTTGAAAAGAACCTACAAAGCACTTATACCTAAAGATCTGAATGTAACATGAACCTAATCCATATTAGATTTTCTACAGTACATGGACCAAACCTAAAGATCTGAATGTAACATAAACCTTATCCATATTAGATTGTCTACCTTGCTGTTTAAAGGCGATGTAGGAATTTCAATACTCAGAAAGCAGCTTTTGGGGAAAGTTCCCTGTAAAGCATCCCTTATAGCTGCATTTATTAAAGGTAAACAGAGTTCTACTGCATCCTTGAAATCAGTCTCTTGACTTTCATCCTTCTTCCTGCAGCATGGCAGCAGGATATGTTACTAATTCATAATCTCCAGCAAGAAAATAAATTTAAGCCGGAAATAATAAATAACAATCAACATACCAATTTAATGATATTGACAAAGAAGGTACACCACATAATAATGCCTCTCTTGCTCCGGCGACAACACCCGAGTAGAACCTGTTGAATTTTAAAGCATGAAATGAACTTTTGTTCATACTCAGGGCTTTTCAATACAAAACCACTACAGACTATTATCAGGGGGAAGTAGGGACTGTGTACTAATATAGATTTATAAGTTTAACTCTATGCATAAGGGAAGAGAACAACTTACATGAGATGACCACAGCTTGATCCCCGGTTAATTCCGCTAATAACCTAAAAATTATATCATTTTATCAATAAACCATTAGTACTTCGTTAGTGAGAAGAGCGCACAAATAGTTATAATTATATGACAAATGCTAACCAGCACTGGCTTTGACCATGAAAATAAGGCCCCAGATAACGCTAGTGAAATACAATCGACAGGAGTTCCTGGAGGATTATAAATTAGGAAAGAGTAAGGAATTTATGCAAGTATCATTGTCACAACTATGACAACAAACCCAAAAATTAAGCATTTCCCAACTCTGGATCAATTATGTCAGTAATGTGAAAGCCAAGACAGTATGAAACTCCTTGATTACAAAAAATAAAAATAAAAACTTTATCCTAACAAGTGAGATCTGCTACATAAATCACACAACGTGATTCAGTCCAGTTAAGATGATCACAACTAAATGTCAGTTGCTACTATCCCATGATTCCACGCAAGATGATGATGATGAAGAAGAGACTTTTTTTGACAAGAAACTAACCAGTAAACAACATCAACTACGAACGAAGTTAAAGTGAACTCACTGAAGAACACCTTTTTTCATATTCACAACTAGAACCAAACCACGTCTACAAGAACTTCCCACACATCGGATCTAACAAAGTAAAGACAAACAGTGGCGAAGACTGAACAGTAAGCAAACCACTAAGCTAAACTCCTTTAAAAAAGAAGAAGATTCCAAACAATTAAGAATCTCTTCATCCAAATGAGTAAAAACAGCAAAGAAGTTTGAATCCAAACCTGAAACTTCAAAGGCGGTGGCACCGTCAATCAGAGCAGAAGAGGCTTCCACGGTTTCTCCGAGAGTGAGAGAGTGGCCCGAAACAGATTTGTCCCTGAAGCAACCATTTTCACGAACTAACAAATTACAAAGAGCGAGAAATCAAACGAAGCCAAAGCAAGCAAGAAGGAAGCATGCGATGAAACAATTAGAGAGAACGCATAGTGGGACCCACGATTGGGGAACGCAGACATGGACATCGTAGAGGCCGAGGCCAACGAGAGCTTGGACGAGGAATGTTAGACCCGGAGACTCGATGCCGTCGCTGTTGGTCACCAACACGATGGGTTTGGAGATGGAGCTGTCGCCGGCGACGGCGTCACCGGCGGGTGAAAAAAGTTGCGAGCTTGAAATTGAGGGTTGGGCATTGTTGTTGGGTTCTTCTTCTTGCTGTTGCTCGGTGCGCTTTCGGTTGAGAAGCACTTCTTGGAGGCCTGTGGGCATGGCGTTGTTCACGGAACCAGACGACGTCGTCATGGCAGAGACCAGAGAGAGAGAGAGAGAGACAGTGTTTAGTTTCGGTAGGATTATGAACTATAGAGTGAGCTTTTTTCCCTCGTTTTAGTTAAATTAAATGCGTTTGATTTTATTTTTTTGTTACTTTTTTTCATAGTAATTAAACATTTTAATAATGGTACTTAAAATTTACATTTTTTACATTTAATCTCTTTTTCGTTTATTTTGTATTGAAAAATCTCACCCATTATTTTACATTCATTTTGATGCATTTACTCTATTTAAATTTCCACATAACCAATATAAAAATAATAGAAAGAGTATAAAAACCCTTTTGTTCTTCAATAGAGTGTTCAGTTTTGTTTGACAACAACATTGAGCAAAGTCAATCTCCGAAACAAACTCAAATCTTTCTTATTCTCTCGTATTAGATTAGATAATGCATATGTTATAGTGTTTCACTCTGTTTCCTCGTCCTCTTTGGAATTTGGTATGTACAAGAGTTCCACCTTCCCTCAGGTTCTCTCTCACTCTTTCTTTTCTGTATCAATAATGTGTTCATCAAATTAAAGTTTTTTCCTGGTGGGGTTTTGAGTCTGCTATGATTTTGTATTGCTTGTTATGAATCCACTTTAGGGTCAACAAAAAACTGTCTTGTGTTGGTGGGTGTTTGTCATTTAAAATTTGAAAGATGAGACATGTTTAGCTCTATAAAATTTGGAACAGGATTCTATAAAATTCTGCTTTGTTTAGCTCTTCCTCTCTCACTGTTGTCTCTCCCTTTTCTCTCTTCTTTTGCTAATACTTTCAGTTTGAACACTGACTGAATAATAAATTCTTATTATTGATTTTAGTGCTGGAGTTATTCTCAGAAATTTAATCAAGAACCTGACAATAATTGTTTTCCCTTTGAGCTTAAATGGAAAGGGAAAAGTGGTTGTAGGACGAAATGCAATGTAGTGTCCTACAGAAAGGCTTTGGACTCTCTTAATCCATGTGATTTATCATTACTTTCTTTAACTAGAGTGTATGTTTTATTATGAATACTTGACTGCTACATGCTTTTACTGGTTACTGCCATGAGGGAAATCGCATTGCTGATATTGCTGATAATATAGAGTCACTCCATGAAGTGAAAAATATTGTGCACAAATGTTTGACAGAGCAGTTTGAAGAAATGCCAAATGATAAAGTGAAAAAGAAGGGTAATCGGAAACGTAGGCAAAAGGACCACCTGAGTATGGAATATGAATAGCACCAGTTCAGAGCAGTTCAAGCTCATTCTGACCTTAGCCTACTGATATCTATAACTTCAGGTTGTTTAAAAGGGCGAAGGTTTATAAGCAAATGATCAACATCACTACAAGAACACATTTGACAGAAGAGGATGGCATTTTTATTAACATTGAAAAAAATTATTGAGACATTTGAATGCAGATAGTTTGTAAGTATATACTGGATCATTTCTAGGCATTTATTGGATCATCCTCTTGTTGTCTATGTATAGCCTAGTTTTTAAATGTTTATTATTATATTAATATGGTTTATTTGATATTTTTCCTTGCAATGGGAAAATTTTGCCTCCATGGTATTCTAGTAGTTGCTTCATATTCTTGAGCCCACCAGTACTTATAATCACTATTTCATGCTCCTCTTCAAGTAGACCCTTCCATTTCTGCCATTCCTCTTAGTTTCAATTTATTTGTGCTTTCTTCATGCTCCAAGCATTTAGTCTTGTAATATTGACATCAGATGTGCCATTATTGAAAGCATATAGTTGTGCTTTATCATTGATCGCCAATGTTGGGTAAACTCTGGCTGTGATACAAGCCCTTCCCTCTCCTCCAAAACTCTCTACGACAGAATGATCAATCTGTGGAAGGGAAAAAACTCATGCATTAGAAAAATTATAGATCATTTGAACAAAAGAAAAGAAAAAAATGACTTTTAACATACACTTCTTTTTATTATCATCCCCATCAATACTATTAAATATACATATCTACAAATCATATCATGTCTACAGAATGTTTGTATTCAAGTATATAAAATTATGCTTATATGCACTTGCTAAAACTTAAAGAGATCCATTTGAATGCAACCTCTGCAAGTATTAGTCGCTTCATCAGCTGAAACTTACCAGTGTTCTCAATGAAAGCTTTTCATGAAGAGGTTCCACGTCAACAAAAGCTCCATAAGTGGCCAAATCATTGTTTTTATTTAAGGAAGACCTGTTTTCATACATGCATTTGTATGAGTTTAGAGACAAAATTGATTTGATAGAAATAAATAGAGGTCACAAACAAATTAACCTGCTCTGATCACTGCATAAGAGCACCAAATTTTTATTTTGGTATTTGAATATTCTGAAGAAAACTGATGTGAACTCTTGCAATCCTTCTGAAGCAAAAACTAGCAGACCAAACGGACCCAGTTCACTTTTAATGGATGAACCCTTTTGACTACAGAGAATTTTGGGGTCTGTCCAATTGTCCAATACTTCAGCCTCTATCAAATTACTCACTTCAAATGAAATTTCAACATCAGCCTGCAAAAGACAAATGATCACTCTAATTTAGAAACAAGCCTTAACTGCTAACTTGGTTCCCAAGCATTTTAATTGTGGGATTTTAGTCTTTTCATTTCAACTGTGACAATTGATTTTTGTAGGTATGTTTTTCTTATTCTGATATTGTAGATTAGATTTTTTTAGATTTCACTATGATTTTAGTCTCTTTGTCATTTAAAATCTATGGATCACACTGATTTATTATGTCTGAGAGACTAAAATTACATAATTAATCTGATTAGTACAAATCAGATATTGAAATATGATAATAGAAAATTATTAAGATACTTAATCTACACAATTGAAACTTGAAAAAACTAAAATTGCACTTCTAATATCAAGATGGTTGATTGAATTCTAATGTGTAACATGAGCTAAATTTAAAAATAAGTATTCCTATATTTAATATTTAAAGAGTATTATAAACATCTTTTCCATGATTAAAATTTATGCAGGCTCCACTACTTTGAAAAAAAAGACAGTAAATAAAATTATATTGCTATAAAACCATACTGCAACCCTTGTTATGTTTATACTGTAGAAGGTGAAATCTACCTGTGTTGCTGTAACACCATTGATTTGAAGCAATTGGCCTCCTTTTAGCACTTGGGGGGCCAAGTTCACTGGGTTTGTACGCAGCTCTTCAATTTCCACCACAGGCCATTGTACCAGCTGTTTACCAGAGTCATGCACCCACATAGCCCTTGGAATTCCCTACAAATATGTATATGTGGACCTTGGTCATGTTATTTATAACCATACTCCATCCATCACAAAACCATGGCTAAAAAACAAATCTAATTATTTGAGCCAAGATTCAAAATGTTTTGATTTGGTCAAGTCTTATATTGATTTTAGAAAGAATACAATGAACAAACCAATAATGACAATATTGAAATGAACTTACAATGATTCCAGACCATCCTTTCTTGATATCATCTGCCTCAATGGAGGATTCATCCACCCACCCAAACAAAACCCTTCTCTTCTTTCCATCATCAAAGAAAGATTTTGAGGCATAGTATTTTCCATAATCATATCTTGAAACAAATTCATCAAACCCTTTATCAGGGAGAAACACATCCTTGGCAGCATAGTAACTCCCAATCATATAGTAATCCTGACTTTTCATGCTAGCCTTGAGCACATGCCTAACATGATCACCATTCACAGATGTGTCAACACCCAATTGGCCATTCTTCAAAACTGGAAAAAAATCTGGGCACTCCCACATTCCACTGTCTTTGGTTGAATATAAAGGGTGTTTTGCTTGAACCCAATTAACAAAGTCTTTGCTCCTAAACAAAAGTGCCATTCCCCTAGTTCTTCTTTTGCTTCCAACAAGTACTCTCCAGTGTCCATCTTGGCCTAGCCAAGCAGTGGTGGGGTCCCTAAAATCTGACTCTATATTGTTATCACTAGTTGCTGCCATTAGAGGGTTTTGGGGGAACTTAACCCATTCTTTAAGAAAAGGGTCAGACAAATTTTTGGGCTTGGCCAAGTTTTGAACTTGGTGACCCATGGAGTCAATTCCTGTGTACAAAATGGCTGGTTTGTTCCCAGGAAGCAGTGTAGTTGATCCTGACCAACATCCTTTTATATCAGACGGCTGAGATGGGAAGATGGCAGGATCTAGTGTGGTCCAGTTCACAAGATCCTTTGACACTGAATGTCCCCATACAATATTTCCCCAAACTGCAGCTTGTGGATTGTATTGATAGAACAGATGATAAAGCCCTCCATATCTCATTGGTCCGGCCAAAAATCCCAAGACAAATTTTTATTTTCCAACCCAAAATAATAAGAGTTTGATTGTTCTTTCATATAAAATAAAAACAGAAACAGAAAACAACTAAAGACAGTTTAATGTTTTTTTCCACTTTGACTTTTTCACAATATGTTTTTTAAAACACAAACAAACAAATCCAACATCACAAAAGAGGTGCACATGCACTGAAGAGGGAAATTCATAATAAGAGAACTGAACTAACCATTGGGATCTGCAAGTCCAAATACACCAAAGTGTCCATTTGAGGATAACATGTCAATTCACAAAAACAAGAAGCAAAAACAGAAACTGTATATTAGAGACATAAAAGATTTGCACAATAAAGAATGTGAAAAGAATAGGAAGGAATGAATAAAGGAAAGATGTTAGAATTACCATTTATCCAATTCTTGGGAGGTTGGAAGTGATAAGCAGTTCTGTAAGGTTGATCATTGGAATCAGAAGATAGAGTCTGAAGATTTCTGCTAAAATGATGTGTAGCTACACTGCCATAAATGACAGAAAAGAGAGTTAACAGCCAAATAGTAGGCATTGTCATCATGGTTGCTATGTGGTGATGTTGTGTTGTGAAGGAAAACAGTTGTGCTCTGCTATCTATTTATACATGCAACATTGTTGTGTTGTGGAAATTTGTGAATGGTTCAAAGCACATAGATCAAGGAAAATGTTAATCTTTCACTCCAAAATTTGGATGCAAAGAGTAGGAAAAAAAGAGGAAGGTAAGAAGAAGAATATGAAGTCATTTTGGACCATTTTGTTAGAATTTTCAAGTCAATAGTCGTATGCCTGTTCGCTTGGACCATTTCTTCAAAGTACATTATGAGTAATGAAACCAAAATACAAATAAAAATCCAAGTGTTAGATAAGAAAGTTTTAAGTGAAAATTAGTTTATAATCTCTTGTGAAATTAGTGTTATGATCTCTTGTCTGGATTTACTTTTAACTAATTAATGTTAAATATCCTCCTTATCATCTCCTCCAATGATCCAACAAACACTTGTTATAGTATAAAATAAATTACATTTTAAATTTTTTTTAATTTTTATTTGTAGTTTTGGTACTTGTTCTGAGTTTAAGTCCGTTCAGATAATATCATTACGATTAATCATTAATCACTCTATCTGAATTATTGTTTATTTTGAAACTTGTCGTTGAATTATGTCTGAGAATACTGAGATAAGATAATAATAGGATGCATCTTATTAAGAATTTTATTTTTTTTAATGGCAATAAAAATGACTTAGTATTGCATTGGAAATTAAATTTTTGCTACATAAAACTTCTACCCATTACTTGGTAAAAGATGTACAGTTGGCCATTATTGACAGAAATAAATGATTTGAGAAAAATAAATTTAATTGGACAAAAGCAGATATTGCATTAATGGTGCTAAGAAGAGGTCTTATTAGCATTTCTCCTTGCAATAAATAACAAGAGATGATGAAACCATTTTACAGATGTTTGGATACAAAATTAAAATTATTTTTCAGACTTTATATTTTTAATAAAAAAAACTTAATTTTGTATCTAAATATATTCCGCGTTAATTGGGATATTCACCAATTATTTTTAGTAACAATATATCTAAAAAAATACTTTTAATTTTGAATTTAAATCACTTTTGACAAGTTACATTGACCCATCTCGTTAGAGAGAATAGACTAATCAACTAATCCACAAAATTTAAACATTTTTTTTAATTTTATTATTTTTTATAAAAAAAAATGATATTTTCTATAACCATACTTATTTGAGCTTTTATATTTAAACAGGTTAATTAATAATTAAAAACAAAAAAAATTACATCTTAAACTATTATATAACACTCATTAATTAAACTTAATATATATTCATGATTCAAATATCTTACACTCATCAAACAACGAAACATGAAAATAATTTTTTTTTTAAAAAACATAAATAGACTTTGGAGTCAACATATGAGCATATATGATGAATTTTAAAAAAAAAACATAAATAAACGTTGGAGTCAACACATGTGATCTAAAGGGGTTAAGAATTGGTTAAGATAAATTGGTATCTTAATATTTCTTAGTTATACTATTTTATTTTTTTTGGAAAGTTGATATGAGATAGTATCACTAAATTCAATTAATGCTAATGTATTATCACTTTTGAGTTCAAAATTCATCACGATTTTATTCTTAAAAAAGGTTCATAAAAGATTAAGAAATAAAATATATATAAATTGTATTAGACCTCCTAAAGTGTAATATATCTTATCTCTTTTAGACTTTTCCTTTATAACCATCAATCGGTTATAACTTTCACTCTGTATTTTCTCCTTTACCCATTTGCCTTCTTAAGACTCACTTGAATTCTTACCATTATGACGAAATTTGAAATTATAAGTATAAAAAATAATGGAGGTTTAATTCATCGAAAATTATTATCAAAAGTTAAATTGTAATTTCTTCTTTCTTTGATTAATTTGTAAGATAATTATGTGATCACAATTAACTATATAATAAAGTAAGAATGAAGGCAAAAGAAATATTTTGAAATAGTAAAATGCCAGATTTAATGGCACCATATTTCTTAAATGATGTTTTGAATTTTTCAGCTTATCTCAAATTTAAATAATGATATGCATATTATTGTTATCCTAATGGTGTTTAGAGGCATTAATAAAAGTGAAAATCATGATAATCAAATTTGATCTCTTTCACCCCTTCTGCCTAAAATTTTACTTAATATGAGCTTTCTTCATACTCCAAGCATGCAATCTTGTAATCTTGACCTCTGAAGTACCATTGTTAAAAACATATATTTTTGCTTTATCATTTATTGCTAATGTAGGATAAACTCTTGCAGTGATGCACCCTCTTCCTTCTCCTCCAAAACTCTCTACCACTGAATGATCAATCTGTGTAAGGGACAAAACAACTTCATTAAAAATAACAAAGAACAAAATCTCTCTATCATAATTCTTCCTATACCCTAAATTCTAAACTTTAAATTTAACTCAACCTTGAAAAATTGACTTATAAAATGAGATTTGCACTTATTTACATATTATATAATATTTTTATTTTTGATCGATATGAGATCTCTAACTTCGATATCAAAAACTGATCAAAATTTGACAATATTCTATTCTCCAATAACCAAATTTTCAATATAAATAATTAAGGAGTCTATTTTAGTAAATAATATTAACACATTCATTTTTAAAAACTATTTGCTTTTGTAAAAAAACTATCATGAAACTCGACATCTCAATTAACCTACACTTCACATATTTCAACAATCATCTGACACCGTATAAAAAAATATTATTAAAAAAAAATACAAACAAATATGAAAACTAGTCCAAAATCAATATAAAAACAACTTAAAAAAAAACCATAAGTAGTAGAAACTATTTTTAAAATGAGTTTATAGTGGAAAAAATATACTTTTTTTGTGCATAGATTTCTATGTACATGTACATAAAACTATTTTTATTAACTTTTGTATATGGTTATATATGTATATATTGGTTTAATAAAACCATGCACTTGTTAAAACCTAAAAGTTTCATATGAATAATGCATGCTCTTTGCACATCTTGTTAAGAAGTGGGCTTTAAGTCTAACTCAACCCCATAAAACCGGCTCGTGGGGGGTGAGGTTTGCACTCACTTATATACTATGAAAGGCTCTAATCTCTAGTCGATGTGGGATTTCCAACACATCTTGTGGCTTCATGGTTGGAACTTACCAAGGTTCTCAATGACAGCTTCTCCTTAAGAGGATCCACGTCAACAAAAGTTCCATAAGTGGTCAAATCATTGTTCTTGTTCAAGGAAGACCTGAAATGCATGCATTTGTATGATATCAGAAGAGTTTGAAGAGAACTTGAGTTGAAGTTGATGGAAACAATAAGAGGGTAGAAAACAAATTAACCTGCTCTGATCACTGCACAAGAACACCAAATATTTGTGTTGGTATCTGAATATTCTGAAGAAAACTGATGTGAACTCTTGCAATCCCTCTGAAGCAAAAACCAGCAAACCAAAAGGACCCAATCCACTTCTGAGGGATGAACCCTTTCTGCTACATAGGATTTGAGGGTCAATCCAATACTTCAATCTTTCAGCCTTTCTCAATTCACTCACTTCAAATGAAACTTCAACATCAGCCTGCAAAGGACAAATCATAAACTTTGATGTTATGTTTTATTATCATCATTTATTAAGATTCTTTTTATTCATTGAAATTATCTATCAAGATTTATTTTAAACAACTAAGATTATTAAAATAATTTATTGAGAAAGAAATGTTTATAAAAGTATAATTAATATATGTTTTAGACAGAATTTGAATATTCAAAGTTAGATTTCATCTTATGCATATTTTATAGATAATATTAAAATAATAATAATAATAATATAAGAAGTATTTTTTTTCATGTCAGTATTAGAAAATTATTAAATAGAAATTAATTTAAAATATAACAAATTATTAATTATTATATTAACTAAATATAATATTTTTAGAGATTAAAAAAATTTAATAATATCTAAATTAGTTTATATATTATTAATAAATAATTTTTAAATTAATATTTAATTATTTAATAAGATTTTAACAACTAATTATTTAGAATTTAAAGTTGATAATTAAAACGTAATTAATTAAATACCAATTTAAAAACTAGTGATTTTTACATATTAATAATTTATTTTAACATTTAAAATATCATTTAATTTAATTAATATAATAATTAATTAATTTGTATCTTTAAAAATAATTTCTATTTAAATTTCTTGTAGTATGTGTTGTGTTAAACTTATAAGTTAACTTCAAAATGTTCCAAATACAATGTCACAGATATATAATACAGCTACACAGATGTACTGTACTATTATTTTTAACCAAGATTCTTTGAAAACAGTTTCAATATTAAAGGTTTTGTGGTCTTCAAAAACATTGCTACCGTAAATGATGGTTGTGTTTAGACATTTGACCCTAGTTTTCCTCAATACTAAAGTTTTTCATAAAAAAACACACTTCTGCAACCATGATCCTAATCATAAACAATTCAAAACCTTTACTACATTAATAATACTATTGTTACTCGATTCAAACAAGTAAAACTTACCTGTGTTGCAGTGACACCATTAATTTGAAGCAAGTTGCCTCCTTTTAAGTCTTGGGGTGCCAACTTCACTGGTTTTGCTCTTAGCTTTTCAATTTCTTCCACTGGCCACTGCACCAGCTGTTTACCAGACTTATGCAGCCAAATAGCCCTTGGAATTGTCTGCAAAACACATGTGCATCATTGACCAAATTGCACCACCACTCTTTCCAACTACTGTTTAAGGTCAACTTCATTTTCTAAAGCAAATAAAGAAAGGAAAAAGAAAACTGTGGAACCATTGTATGAGTTGGCTCATGTTATTTTAAATCATATCATTAGATCTATGCCATAAACCATGCCCAAAAACAAAGCTAACTATTTGATCCTAGAGTCAACACATTGGTTTGATCAAGTCTTGTGTCTTGATTTGAGAACATGGTGAGAAAACCAATAATAAGAATTTAAGAAAAGTGAAATCAACTTACATGGATTCCAGACCATCCCTTCTTGATATCATCAGCAACACTTGATGATTCGTTCACCCACCCAAGCAAAACCCTTCTCTTCTTTCCATCATCAAAGAAGGTTTTTGAGGCATAGTATTTTCCAAAATCATATCTGATAATAAAATCATCAAACACTTTATCTGGGATAAACTTATCTTTGGCAGCATTGTAACTCCCTATCATGTAGTAATCATGTTTTTTGTCATCCAAACTAGCCTTCAGCACGTGCCTAACATGATCACCATTCACAGATGTGTCAACACCCTTTTGGCCATTCTTCAAAACTGGGAAAAAATCAGGGCACTCCCACATTCCACTGCCTAGGGTTGAATGCAAAGGGTGTTTGACTTCATCCCAATCAAGAAAATCTTTGCTCCTATACAAAAGGGCCATTCCCCTACTTCCTCTTTTGCTTCCTACAAGTACCCTCCAATCTCCATCTTGCCCTAGCCATGCAGTGGTGGGATCCCTAAATGAACTTGAATTGATCTTATTAGCACTTGTTGGTGCCATTTTAGGGTTCTTGGGGGACTTAACCCATTCCCTGAGAAAAGGGTCAGAAAAATTTTTGGGCATGGCCAAGTTTTGGACTTGTTGATTCAGTTCGTTAATTCCTGTGTATAAAATGGCTGGTTTGTTACCAGGAAGCACTGTGGCTGATCCTGACCAACAACCTTTTATATCAGACGGCTGAGATGGGAAGATGGCAGGTTCTAGTGGGGTCCAGTTCACAAGATCCTTTGACACTGAATGTGCCCACACAATGTTTCCCCAAACAGCACCTTTAGGATTGTACTGATAGAACAAATGATAAAGTCCTCCAAAACGCAATGGTCCTAAAATTCACCAAGTTTTTTCTTTTTATCAATAATAAATAAATAAAATAAAACATTTCAGATATCACTGAAACTTCCACAGAAAATCTTAATCAGGTGGATGCAAGATTTCACAAGTAAAGACAATTCTTCATTTTCCATCTCAGAAAAATAAGAGATAGTAAACTACTACACGTATCAACTTGTTAATTCTTTAAACTATTTTTGTTGGATTCAAATAACAAGTCTTTCTTACGCGTCTTTTCTCTATTATTTTATCTAAAAGGAATCACGCTACGACACTTAGTCTCTGTTAACATGTTATTTTCTGAAACATAAAAAAACTAGTACTTTTGACTTCACCTTCAACTCCATGCATCACTGTTATTATAAGAGAAAAAAGCCGACCAAATGGAAGAAACTTCTTCATTAATTACGTGTTCATTTTTTTATTTCTCTCTGACCCTACTCTATAGATTTAGCTCAATATATTTGCGTTATAGTACTTGGATTTCAAACCATCATGAATTTCCAGAAATTCTTAAATAACTATATGTATTGTTTAGATGGATATGAGAATAGGTTGATGATATGTTACAACTAGGATTGAAGGAAACTATGTACAAGAATATGAAAAATAAGCAGTGAGGGAAGAGATTCACAAAAGGACTGAAAACTGAACTAACCATTGGGATCTGCAAGTCCAAACACACCCACAAGTCCATATCAGGATAGCATGTCAAATGGCAAAAACAAGAAGAAACTGTGTATCAGAGACATGAAATATAATTGCACAAAAATGAAAAGAATAGAAAGAAAGGAAAAAAAGGGTAAAACAGAAAGTTTGAGTTGAAGGAAAGATGTTAGAAATACCATTTATCCAATTCTTGGGAGGTTGGAAGTGATAAGCAGTTCTGTAAGGTTGACCATAAGAATGATGAGAAGATGAAGTGTGAGGATGAGCAGATGGAGTGGCACAAAGGGCAGAAAAGAGAGTGAACAGAGAAATGGTAGAGATGAACATAGTCATGGTTGTTATGTGATAATGTTGTGGCTGATCTCAACTACTTATATAGATTATACATATAGCTGTGGTTGAATTTTGTGAATGAATAAAAAAGTATAAATTACTGAGAGATTTAAAAAAGAAGAAAATGGTTGAGTGAAACTGAAACATGACAGAGAAGCAATCAGCAGAGTAAGTAATTTAGTATTTAACATGTTTAGTGTCAGAATATTGAAGTCAACGTAACTATGGAAGATCATCACCTCCATTTTTTTAAGCATAGAGAAAAAAAAATAAAGTGAATTAGAATAGAAGGAAAAGTTACAATTCCTGTGTGAAAATTAATATATATATATATATATAAAGAAAGTAAGGCGATTTTTAATAAAGTGATATATTAATTAATCTTTAAATAATTGTATTAATTAATAAATATACAAAGAGTAAAGTAAAATGGTTATGAATTAATCATGAAATAGAATCTAATTTATAGAAACAAAAAATAATTAATTACTACTAAATTATAGATCATTTTACACATAACTTATTACACATGTACTATGGTATGAGATGATTTACCTAATTTATTTACATAAAAAAATAATATAATAAAAAATATTTAAAATTTATATTTAAAAAATTATTTTTCTTTAATTTAAAAAATATGGATTTCTTATGTCGCGGATGAATCAAATCAACCCATATACAGAACGGAGTTAAACAGAACGGAGTTAAACGAAACGGACTGACCCGCATTTTCATCCTTCTAACATATTAAATCATACATAATTTTTTTTGCATACAAGAAAGATTAAACAATGTTTTTTAAAGTGCAAGTGGATTATATTATATTTATTCTTGTGAAATAATTTTCCACAACATGTACAAAAAAAATTGTGGTGAAATGGAGTTCTTATCTATAATATGCTATCACTAGGTTTCTCGTGACTTCAGCTCCCAAAAGTTCAAAAAGTTTTAATTTCGTCACTTTATTTTTCCAAGTTTGTTCATTGTTTCTAGATTTTTATTTGATTCATTTATTTTAAAGTTTTTATATATGTTGCTATTTGAAAGTGCTCCAATGTGTTTACCTCAAGAATTCGAGTTTCCTTTCGTGTTTTTGTCACACATTTCAGATTTATGTAAGTTAAAATTTATTGTCAAAAATATAATAATGATACAAGAGTTATATATGTTAACTTTCTAGAGTTTTTTATTTAGAAATAAAAAATACTTTTCAAATTCTTCATCTACCTTTTAATTCATGGTTTTGGTCATTGTAGATTCATAATTTTTTCCATAGTGTATCACATCATATTAATTTGCAGAAAATTACCATATCAATTCTAACATGTACCCTATGTTTTTTTAATTTTCTAAAATTATTCTTATTTTGAATTTGAAAATCTGAAATAGTAAATATAATTTAAAATAAAATAAAAAATACATTCCAGAAAAAAAATTAAGAACACAAAATTAAAATTACATTCTAGATAAAAAAATTTCTGGGATTCATAAATGTGTTCCGACAATTTAAAATTTGGAATATTTGTGGATAAAAATTCCATAAATAATTTTTATTTACGGTCATTTTTGTTATTTATGAGGAGTATTTTTGTCATTTTCAATATCGGATTGGGCATATTGAAAATGATATGGTACAGGCAAAATCTTGCCTAAATTGCAAATGGCTGCTTATTCCTGCAACTCCATACCTTCTTGTGTCATTCCCATAAATTTTTCTTATTCTAAAAATACCCTTTTCAATATTCCAGATTACATAATTCATAAGTCTTTTTTTAGATTCAAAATTAGCTTCCGGATTATGTAATCCGGCAGTCTTTTGTGATTAGCTTCTGGATTACATAATTCGGAAGTCTATTCTATACATAAGATTAACTTCCGGATTATGTAATCTGAAAATCTTTTTTTCATATGTGTTATTAGCTTCCGGATTACATAATCCAAAAGTCTTTTCTAAATATGAAATTGACTTCCGAATTATGTAATCTAGAATTTATCCGGATTACATAATCCATAGGCTTATTATTTCAAATCCAAGGGGGTGTAAAAAAAGGATAAAATGATATTTTCATATTTAGTATGGGGGTGACACAAGAAGGTATGGAGGTGTAGGAAGAAAGAGTCTTTGCAAATTATTTTATCAAATTGAACTGGTAGCCCAGCCCACTCACCGTTTTAAAATCTAAGAATTGGGCTTGATTTAACTTTCAAGGTCCAAATACGGAATAACGCAATTATATATTGGCAATTACTTTTTGCACTCAATAAATTGCTTTCTGCACCCAATGAACTTTTTAAAATCTCATTATGTCCTTGTCTTTGTTAAACACTTCGGATATAAACATCCGTAAGCAATTAACATTTGCAGTTGAAGCTCCCGGACGTCTATATCCGTAGTTGAGAAATGCGTTATGGATATCATTATTCGGAATTGGGTTTTGTATTCTGGATATACATATCCAGAATTGGGTTTTGAATTTTGGATGTACATATCCGGAATAGTTAATTGTGTTATGGATGTGGGCATGCAGAAGTATATTTTTTTACTTATGGATTTCTATATCTGGAAGCTAAGTGATATTTTTTTCCAACATTCTCAATGGATACATTTGCCTCAGAGGAGAAATGTGAACGGAAGAATAGCAAGAAGACACTGCCCGCTGCATTCAGTGTGAAAATGAAGGTGACAGTGACGACTACTGCACGAGCATGAAGGTGACAATAGTCGTGGCAGCTGCTGCGCAAAAACGAAGCGGTGTTGTAATTAAGTGCAGATATTTCCTTTAACCTAATTTTAATTTCATTAAAGACATTTTCGTATTTCCATAAATTTTATTAAGGATATTTTAGTATTTTTACAAACATGATTTCTTTATACATGTCATTGAAATTTTCACTTGTTGGTTTATGAAAAAATTATTTTTAAATTATGTAATATTCTGCATGAATTTTTTTTAATTACTCAATCTAAAAAAAAGAATTGAATTATATAATACGTTAAATTGCACAATTTAAAAATAATCTTTTATATGAAAAAATAATTATGAACTACACAATTTAAAAATTATTTTAATATATGTACTATACAATATGAAAGAAATTTGTTTTTTTAATGTTTAATCCAAAAAAAATAAAAATTTACAATAAAATATTTTTAAATTGTGCAATCTAAAATTTTTCAAGATTACATCATTTGATAGTTATTTTTTTTTTTATCTTAAAGTGTAATTTATCTTCCAAATTTAAGTAGTCTAATTCAACTTAAATTCAAAATTATCAAATATATATACTTTACCATTTAACTTATTAAATTTGTCAAGTTGCAATACTAACATAAAAGTTTTATAAAAAAAAAATATCAAATTAATTAGATATGAATTATTCAATTTATAAGTTAATATGGTGAATTATTCAAATTCTATTCATATTGATTAATTTTATTTTATTTTATTTTTAAATTATTTTATTTTAATTTTAAATAAATGAAATAAATATATTGGACCGTTGGTGAAAAAAAAAACTGTATGGGAATTTAATAGATTATGGTTTGGTGCAAATTATTATAAAATTCAACAAAAAGTGATCATAAAAGAAATTAAAACTTAAACATAACTTTGGACTGATTTTCAAAAAAAATTGCTAACATGACAGCATTTCGATGTATATATGAGTTTTAAAAATTGAATCTACAAAATACTTAATTATACAAAAAAAAATATGCCTTTTAAAATAAAATAAAACAATTATATTCAAAATTTATTTAATAGATTATATTGTTTTTCTAAAATGTTAATATTCTAAAAAAAATAAAAATAAACGTTGTTGTTAATTTATTTGGTAAGTTTAGTTTATTTAGCATTAATACAAAATTAATATTCAAATGAAATTTAAACTATATTACTTATGTATTATATATTTGTCAACTAACATTTTAATTTAAATTGATTTTATAAAATAAATAATACAATTCTCTTAAAAAAATATAAAATTGAACAAGCTTGTTTATTGATTCTCTATACATACATTAAAAACATTCTTATTGTTTTTTAATGAAATACATAATAAAAAAAAATACCTTTGTTATTGTAAAATTTCAAGAAAATAAATATCCATATCTCAATTGAAATAAATCAATTATCAGTTGGTATTAAATAAATATTAAATTAACAACATCAAATGTTTTATTAATAATTTCTTCTTGGAATCTAGTTCTTTTTTATTTGTAAAAATTAAACAGGAATTTACAAGAATTCACTCATTCTAATAAACCATTTTGTTAATTGATATTTGTAAAAATTAATTGATATTATTTCTTTGTATTCTAACAATACATTTAAGTAATCCTTTTTAAAACATTTAATTAATTTTTTTGACAAAATTTCAATTAACAAAATTGCATCATGAAAAAAAATATTTATTAAATATTTAAAAAAAAAGAAAAAAATATTTATTAAATTTTCATATAATATTAATTAATAACATTATTTAATATTGTTTTCAAATCTAGTTTACTTTATATATGTATATAGTTAGTGTCCTCAAATCAAATGAAGAGAGACCAATCTCTGTGTTTAGTATACTCTTGTAATAAAAAAAAAATTAACGAATTTTCTAAAATATCAAATAAAGAACAACATTTTGTTGGGCTTATTAGAAAAATATATGCATCAATACATTTCTATAAACAGTATATAATATATTTCTATAAACAGTATATATATTAAATTGAATAATATTAAATGATCCATTAATATTTTTCTTAGTTTCTGTGTATAGGTAGAATAAACTTTTAAGGTTTTGTGTAATCCAGTTTAAAAGTTCTAAAATTTCACCAAAATTCATTAGCATTAAATAATTTAATGTTATTATTAAATGATAATGTTGAAAATAGAACTCAACAACTATAATGATAAAGTGCTATTGAAATTCCATTGAACTATAAAGTAAAAACTAATAAAAAAGTTTATCATATTGAAGAAACAATAAATAATTAAATGTTTAAAAATCCGTAAGAGATTACAATATTTAAAAGTTTTCTATAATTATTTAAATAAAAAAAAATGAACTAAAAATGTTTTTGAATTGGATAGAAGTAAATAAAGAGATGTGTTGAAATTGAAAAGGTTAAAATTATTAAATTTTATTTGTATAATATTAAAAAAATCATTAAATAAAATTAATTTTAAAAAATAAAAATAATTAGTTGTTATATTAGTACTTAAATCATTTGTACTTAAATGATTTTATTTTTTGTTATAAAAAAAAAATATTAGTACTTAAATTAATTTGTATTATTCGTACATAGTTTCTAAATTGATATCTAATTAGCTTTCAATGTTTTATATATCAATTTTAAAATTTAAATAATTGATAGTTAAAATTTAGATATTAAATAAATACTAATTTATAAATTATTTATCGATAATAAAAATTAATTTAGGTGTCAATTTTTTTTTAATTTCTAAAATAATATCTAATTTAGTTAATATAACAACTAATTATTTTTTATCTTTAAAATTAGTTTATTTTAATAATTTTAATTAAACATATATATAAAAAAATCACACTAACTGACCATCTTATTCAATAAAGTTAACAAAAATATTTTATAAGGTAAATTTGGTTTGAATTATTTTAAGCTTTATTGAACCTTTAAATGGTTTTTCTTTAACTTCTACAATGAAAACATATGAGGACACACTTGTAATATCCAATCAAACATGCTAAAAATATATACTTGTGAAAACATATACTTGAAATTAGGTTAACTAAAAATATTTAACAAAAATTAATATTGTACATAAAAATTTGTCCACTTTCCTCCCACACTTTATATCATTTAATTGAAAATGTAATAAACTTTTTAACTTTCTTTCAATAAACTTATTCATAACACTTTTAAAAAAGAAAATGAAAAATAATAAAGAAAATTAGTTTTTAATAAAAAAATTAACTTATGTATAAATAAAAAATAAAGACTTTAAAAACTATACAATCTCAAGAAAAAAACAATTTCAATTATTTTCTCTTATACATACTTTATAGATAAATGAAATAACCGGAAAAAAAAGTCGACAATAACGATTCTACCCACAATCTTGTTTTAGACTAAATCGCTTTGGTTTAAAATTTAAAACAACAGTTTCACACTATCATTGTTTTAGACTTATTTTAATTTAAAAAAGTTACCTTATTTTGATGGACACAGAAAAATAATATATATTTAATATTGTAAATAAATTTGTTTCCACTAGTAATAGTAATTTATGTTTCTTTTCTCAATTACCATTGTTTTTTCATACTGAAATTCTGATTCTTAATCAATAATTAATTTTAAAAATTATTATCACACTTTAAAAAAAATATAATCTATAAAAAAACTAGTCTTAACATAAAGTCTAAATCACTATTACCAACAACGTAAGATTAAGATTTACAAGCATGTATTTATATACATGGTTTGTTTCTAAAAAAAAAAAAAAATTACAACCATAAAAATCTAATTCATTATGAAAATTGATTTTTTTTTTTACTTAAACTGGTCGAAAAATAATTTCATAATTATCCATAATTTTTTAGCCAACATGAATATAAAAATAGTTATAGCTGAGAAAATTCTAACCAATATTTATGTAAAAATAACCTAAACCTAAATTAAAAAAAACCTAGCTAATATTTATTGAAATAGTAGCACGATTAACATTAATTAAAAAAATATCAGTCGACTATAATTGAAAACCAACACATTGACTTAAGTCAATGAATCACCTTAATATTAAAAAAATAAAAATAACTAACATCGATTAAAAAATAATATTAAAGTACGAGTTAATAAAAAAATTCAACACTCTTACTAAAAAATAATTGTAAAATTAATAAAAAGTTAATGTAATTTTTTTAAGTAAGTCAAATACATCTTATTACCAAAAACTATTTCAACAGTGAGGTCAACACTAACTAACGAACTAGTGTATGAAAAAAAAAATACAAAATATGAGAGAAAATAAAATAAATTTCAAAATTCTTATATTTTAGTAGAATTCAAAATTATATAATTTTAATTAATCAAATTATTAAAATTTTGAAATTTTAATATTTTCAAAATTCTTTATTCATACAAATAATTTATCATAAAACATTGTTAATTTAAAAAAAAGCAGACATATTCTAAAAACATTCTTCCTGAAATATATAGCAATGTAATAAAACATAATAAATAAATTACAATGTATATATCCAATCATTTGCATCTCATTATAACAAAAATGCTAATATTTTAAATATTACAACTATTTACACTTATTTCCAATAGTGTCAGGCATACCTTCTCAGTAAAATTTTAAATAATTTAGTTTCATTCTTAAAAACATTAGAGTTGAAAATAAAAATTAACCATTATAATAATAAAAATTCATTGAACTACTATAAAATAATAAATAATAAAGAGCTATCATTTGAAATTTTTTTACATAATTAAATGTTAAAAACAAAATACATTAATAACAATCTAAAAAGTCATTATACTACTATCTCTTAACATTTATTTCATCAAATCTATAATACATTAATTGTAATGTTTAAGAAAGATTCATAAAAAGTATAGTATTCAAAGGTTTTAAATAATTCATTAAATAAAAAGATACATAGAACAAAAATGTACTTAAACAGGATATAAATAAATAAAAGAAAGAGATTGAAGATGTAAAAGCATATTTAATTCAAATTATCTAAGGTGTTAAGCTAACACAACTCTTTGTAATCTTTATATGAAATCAGATTACCAAGCTTTTCATAAACACTTTTAAACACAAAGAATAATTAAAATTAGCTCATACATAAATAAATAATATAAAATAAATTTTGTAAAAATAATTTATTCATAAATTAATTTTAACTTATAAAAAAATCATTTTGTTTGTTCCCTATAAATATTTATAAAAGAAAATCTCCAAACTTTATCTTTAGAAATAGATGTGGAAGATGCACATATTTATCATCCAATCAAACATGTTATACCTAATGTAATTTCAACTAAAAACATTTAAGGAAAAGGTTATGGGGCTAATTTCCCCTCCCAATAATTTATCTCATTTATTTATTTAAAATTACTATAAAAGTTATATTTTTCTAATAAATTTACAATGGTTGACTTTTATTGCATTAGGAAAAATTGAAACCAATGAATAAATAAATAAATGTGCATATTAATTATTAATAATAGTTATAAATAAATAAATAAATGTGTTACATTGATTTACAAGAATTGATGAAAAATAATCATATGCATGCCTTAATTGTTAGAAGGGGTGAAAAAAAAAATGATTTTTTCCTGTTTTTGTCTTAGTTTCCACAACTGGAAGATCAAAGGCATGTAAAAAGGAGAATGAATGAAAAACATAATTGTGAGAGACTTTGGTCTCAGCAATTGGGTGGTACCAAAAAGAGGCAATAAAACTATTGAATTTGGAAGCTTTGTTAGCAGTAATATAAGAGAGAGAAGAAGACTCATCCACTTCTACCATTTCCAAACCTTATTCACACAACACAATACACAAAAACTTCTCTCTCTAGACCAACAATTTCAAACACACTCGCCTCTCACTGCGCGTGCCCTTCAAACATGACCATCTTCTTCTTCTTGGGTCCTCTCTCAGGTGCAAAACCCCTCTTTCTTTTTCACCTTCTTATTGATTTTCCTTTTCATTTTCTTGATTCACAGCTTGTTGGGGTGACCCTTGTGTGATTTTTTCAACTATGGAATGGTAAAGTTGGGTTTTTTTATTGGTGCTGATAGCTTGGATACGTTTTGGCTGGGGAGGTTTACTTGTGGGGTTTGTGGGTACTTGGATTTGGGAGTCAAGATTCAAACTTTACTGTGTTCAAGGATTGAATTAGAGAAGATTGTAAACAGATGATTTTTTGATGTAGGGGGATTGTGGGACTGTGTTTTCATGGGTAGGGAGTTGTTTTTACTGTTATGTTTCAATTATTATCAGAGGTTGCGTCAAAAAGATAAATAGAATCTGTCTGGATTGTGTTTGTAAGTTTTTTTTGTTGTTGTTGAAGTTCTAATAGGTTATAGCTTAACTGAACAGACTGATATGCATTGTTTTCTCATTATTTTCCATTTTTCTTGTCTATGTCGGATTCTTCGTAGAGTAATAGTGCTACTCATCACTAGATCATTTCAAATTTGGAATGATTTGAAGGGAATATGATAGGAAGCTTCAACCAGACTGATTCAATTGAGTGCTGTGAAGCTGCAATGCAGAAAGCTTATTCTCAGGAATCTGGTCCTGCACTGAAGAAGTCAAAAACCAAAATTTTGGCTTCTCAAAATGTAGATTATTGTGAAATGGCAGAAAGTGAGGACAGACTTAGTGACATGCCAGATTGTCTTATTCATCACATCTTGTCATTTCTGGAAACAAAGGATGCTATTCAAACTTCTGTTTTATCAAAGAGGTGGAGGTATCTTTGGGTTTCAGTTCCCTGCCTGAATTTCAGTAGCAAATCATTCACTCGGTTGGTTGACTTCAAGAAGTTTGTGCTGTGGGTCCTAAACCACCGTGATTCTTCTCATGTCAAACTTCTTGTTTACTATCGCTTTGGGGTGGATTATGCCACAGATCAACATCTTTTGAATAAGGTTATTGAGTATGCAGCATCACATGGGGTTGAAGAAATCAAAATCAATCTCCGTGCAAAAACATCTGGTAGTCCTCCTGTTGAAATTCCTTTGTCTCTATTTTCTTGCCAATCTTTGAAAAAGCTTGAGTTAAAAGATTGCCATCCTACGAATGTGTCATCCCCTATAGGTTGCAAATCATTGGACCTGTTGCATCTGGAACAGTTTGCAATGGATCCTGCTGCTGCTGACTTTTCAAATCCATTTGCAAGTTTGGCAGAACTATTTGGTTTCACAACGTTGACAACCCTGCATCTAAATAACTTCACTCTGTGTTACACAGGAATTGACTGTCTGGATCCATTTGCTAATTGTGTCCATATGAAGAATTTGCACTTAAGTGAAATGTCCTTTAAGTCAGATTTGAACCCTAAGGATTTTGTGATATCTGCTCCCAAACTCAGTAACTTGAATCTAATGTGCAACCGCTTCAAATGCAAGATTGTAGTTGCTGCACCACAGCTTTCCAATTTCACTTACTTGTATTCTACACCTTGTGCTTTCTTTGAGTTCCGTCTTCCGTCTTTGGATGGCTTGGTCATTGATATACATGAACCACATGATCGATTTGAAAAATGTCGACGAAGGAAAAGAGAGGAGACTCTACATGGTTTGATCAATATGTTACGGGGATGTCATAGTGCAGAAGCTATTAAACTATCTTTCTGTACAGCTGCGGTATGTAGAAATTTCTGTTATGTTTGTTCCTATGATTGCAACTGTTGGCCTATGTATAATTTTTTATAACTTTTTCAATCTCAGGTAACTTGTGGAACTGCAGCCCTGTTAAAGCCAGAATCTTTGCCTCCTAGTAAATTGAAGTCATTGAACTTTGGAGTGGGATCAACATATAAAATCTTCATAAACAACCTTGACCATATAACTGCCTACTTCCGCAATTGTTCTCAGCATGCAGACTTTGAGATTGTGGCTGTTTAGAAGGTATTTATAAATCATATTCATTCACTAATATTCTGTTCTCTCTGTTACTATAATACTAATTATATTCCTTAATATGTTTGTAATAGTTCATCATAAATCACTCTAAAATCAAACAAAACAAAACAAAATAAAATAAAAGAACTTGGTTCAATGATTGGTTGACGTTCCTAATCAGTGGATAATACTAAAACTTTCAACCTAATCTTACATTTATTTTGCTCACATAGTTGTTCCATGACTTAAGACAACAAATGTATTCATTGCCTTTAATTTTTGTATGTATTGGGATTCACTGATGTATATATTTTTTAGCATGTTCAAAAGTTTGAAGAGCTATTGAATATGCTCATTGCTATTTGTTTGCATTATCATCTCTATCTTTCCAATGTGTGTTTGGTGGCTAGCATAAAAAGTAGTAGGGAATAGATATTAATTTTCCTAACCCCCAACCCTCTCTTTGTCGACCCAGTTAGTCTTCCTTTTCTATTAGTCTCCCTTTTCTTTGATTTGCCGTAAAACCTGCCGAACAACCACCCTTTATGAACTAGTGATTACAATACTTCTCATGTTTCAAACTCAAACTCTCTCTGCTTGTGATAATTTTGGGACTTTAGTTCATTGTTAGCATTTTGTTGCATTACGAAACCTCGTCATGTCTTGGTTCATGTAACAATTCTTTGAACCTGAGCCTGAGCCAAAGTTGTTATTCTAGGACATGTTTCATGCCCATGAGTATGAGAGACAAGAAGAGAAGCTCAGTTGTCAGTATCAGATTTTAGAGACTGGTGAGGTATAGACAAAAAATAAGGACTTATAGTCTTTATTTTGAGCATAGTAGCCTTGTGTGTGATGATGTAGATGCCAGCTTGTTAGTATTGATAATTGTGTTATGGAGGAGATTATGAATATTTTTCTTTAAATTTAAAGTACACCATGTAGAATATATGTGCTTGATTTTGTCCTGAGTAATTCTGTCATTTTGACAGACCACCTAGTATTCATCCAAGGAGATTTGAGAGTTTAAGAGAATTGTATTCTTTTCTACCTCTTATCAACTCTCTAGTCATAACCACCTTTTCTTCTGTTTCATCTTGACTATCAATTCAGCTGGGAAATTCTTAGTCAATGTAATACTCAGATGTGTTTGGTATTTTGTTTTCATCATTAATAAGGTATTTGTATGATTAATAGTAGAAGCATATCAACTGAGAAAAGCATGTCACCTTTAACATCTGACACAACTTGGATCTTTGATGCAATGAAAAGTTGACAATCTAAATTTGGTATTTACATATCTAATTGTTTTTTGCTAAGTGGAGAATGAATTTCACGTATTTCTTTATCAATTTCTGGTACTTGAATGTGAGTGTTTGCAAATATATAAACATGCATATTATGTATATTCCTCATGAATCTTGATAATGATTTCTTTGCTATCTTTATTTGAAACCTCAATGTGTTTGACAGAATGGATGCTCTTTTGTTCTTAATTTTGCAGATACTTTGGAGAGGAGGTTTGACTCACTGAGGTGGAATTAACCCAATACTTGGATTCGTATGATTCAAACAAGGATTAGTGCTTGGTATAGTTTTATTGGGGAAAAAAATTGGATAAATTCATGTGGTTGATTTTTGAAAAACAAGTTATAAGGAAATAGAAATTCAAATGCTTTTTTACAATTTTGTATCATGATTCTGGTTTTATAGTCATATCTTGCTTCTCCCTCCCATATCTAAATACCACCTTATTATATTTTAAAATAATTGAAAATTAGTGTTAAAAACAATAATGGAGAAAAATTGTTAACAAAAATAAAATAAAAAACTAAAGAATCATAGAAGTGTTGCACCATCTTTGAAAAGAGAGAATATAAAGTAGAAAATCTCTCTTCTTTTGAAAGTTCATGGCCCGATATAATTATTGGAGGGTCCCAAGCTAATTATTACAAAAGAATCACAATTAATAAGAAAGAATTGTAATTTGTTTCAAGTGGTTTGATTTTAAGAAATATTATTTTTAATTTTTGTATTAGACAATATTTTCATCTTTTTATTCTCTCTTCCGCTTGCACTTTTATTTTTAATTTTTTTTTTGTTTTATCTTTTCTCTATCTTCAAATATCTTTTATTTTTAATTGCATGTAAATTACGAAAAATATTTGTTGCATGTGTGTCTAATATTCTTCAGTATCATGTAGAATCTAAAGAACATTTGTTGCATGTGCGTCTAATTTGCATGTAAAATATGAATAACATATCTGACATATACGTCTAATGTTCTCTAGTTGTATATAAAATCTGAAAAACAATTATTTCATGGGAGTTTAATGTTCTCCGATTGCATGTAGAATCGAAACAATTTTTGTCACATATGTGTCTGATGTTCTTTAGTTTCACACAAAATTTAGTTCATGTTCGTTTTTAATTTGGAGGTTCTTCCATTATATTTGGAGTCTGAAGTTTATCAACGATTTTTGTGGTTGATGTTCTTTAGGTACACATTGAGTACAAAGTCTATGCTTTGCATGTTTAACTAAGGTCCTTCCTTATCTATCTATATGAAGTCTTCATTTTCTTTTAGTCTTAAATATAAAGTAAATTAATTGTTGCATTTTAAAGGAATAATTTTACGAAAGTGGGATGAGAATGTTGTTATGAGTTCAAATGAGTTAGTTTCATTTTAGAGTTGTCCGAATTTAGAAGTGCTTAAGCAGAGGTATTGATAAAGTCACTCCAGTGAGTGTTTTGTCTAATACTCTCGTTCAAGCGAAATTTAGGGGTTTAAGTTAAGGTATTGTCTGAGTCACTCCCGTTAGTGTTTCGTTTTACCCTTGTTCAAGGAAATTTTGAGGCGCTTAAGGGGAGGTTTTGTGTGAGTCACTCCATTGAGTGCTTCATTTAATACCATCGCTAAAGCAAAATTTGAAGTGCTTAAGTGAAAATTTCGTTTGAGTTGCTTAAGTGAGAGTTTCTTTTAATACCCTCACTAAGTGAAACTACTTTTGTCGAGTTGTCCAACTAACTTTGGTTAGATTTTTCCTTTGTTAAATTGGAAAGTCAAACTTTAGTTTTGCAACAAATAGAAGGTAAAGAAAACAAAAAGTTTTTCATCTGTAAAGTAAAATTTAATAATTATAGTAAATTGTATGCTATTAATTATATTAAGTTTATCATTTTTAAAATAACAACACAAAAGGAAAATAAAGAGAGATGTGTGTTGGAGGTAATGTGATAGACTAACAAATGATAAACCTAAACCCGAAACCTTAAACCACCTTAAGACCTATAAATGAAGGTAAATAGCCTCTTAGTCCATATTAATAGCGTGACACTTAATTATAGTGAATAGAAGCCCTTAAAACAACTGAAACCAATTAGTTAATTTCCCCAATACATCACTAAAATAAATTGAGCATCTAAAAGGAACGTAATTATCATAATTTTAAATATTATTTATTATCCTATTATTTTAATTTAATTTTAGATTTTTAGGGCCAAACTAAGTATAAAAAAATAACACTTAAGAAAATGATAGGGATCCAAAAATAACAATAACAAATTTCAAGAACTAAAAACAAATAAAATCCTATTTACAGGAACATAAATCACATTTAAAGTATATGTTAACCATTTCCATTAAAATATAAATAGTTTGAAAAAGTTGAGTATTAAAAATAAATTATAATATATGATGAGATTAATTTTTTTTTAAATTAGTTTCTATTATTGTTAAATAGTTTTTATTATTGTTAAATGATTTCTAAATTGGTATCTAATTAGCTATTAAAGTTTTAACTACCAATTATTTAAATTCTAAATTTGGTAGCAAAAACATTGGTAGCTAATTAGATACCATTTTAGAAACCATTTAATAATAATAGAAACTAATTTAGAAATATTTTTTTTAGTTTCTAAATGGTCTCTAATTTAGTCAGCAACTAATTATTTTTTTATCTCTAAAATTGGTTTCTATTTTATGATTTTCTTGTAGGGTTTGATATCCAATTCAAAATATTTCATTTTAGGTATTTACATAAAATTAATCAAGAGAGATTTTTGTTTTATTTGTTTGCCTTAATAACTTCCTCTCACTACAGGATCTATACGGTGATTGGGATATCACAAAGGTACTGATAAGGATTTTGAGCCTTTTGTGTTAAACTATTTCTAAATACAAAATTTATTTTTGACAAAATGCATGCAACTTTTTAATAAATTTTTTATCTTTTTTGTCTTTTTGTAATTCTATCTACCATATAAAAACAAAATAACCATACAGTTTGAAAAAATATAAAATTAAAAATTAAAAAAGAAAAATAAAGTTATCTTTTTTTCTAAAAGAAAAATAGAAAACAAAAATAATCTATAATCATCCTATTATTCATTATCTTCTTTTAATTTATATTTTTCTATATCTGTAAATAAATTTATAATTTATGTTTTCTATATCTATAAATAAATTTTGACAATCGATGAAATATGTGTGTTAATTACGGTAGGTTTAAGGTTACTCATATTTTTCGTGAAGGGAATGCATGTGCTGATAAGTTGACTAATTTAAGATTTAGGCTTACATCTAGTTTGTTTTTTTGAATTCTTTATGAATAGGTATAGTCTACCTATGTATCATGATTGATCTCTATGCAAAACTTGGATTGATGCCGTTTGAATAATGTTTTGAATATCTCAAACAATATATCATTTTCGTACAACAATGTCATCTAGTGGTAGAAGTGGTGGTGTTTCAATCCTTGGTTCCCAGATGACTTTGGTTTGTTTTGGGATTTCTCAAAAGAGGTTTTTGGTGGATTCAACCATATGCAAAAAAAAATAATCCTTATTAATAAATATCCTTATTTTTTTTATAAATATATTTATTTTTTTATTTAATAGAAAAGAATATTAATCTAAAACAGAAAAGTAAAGTACTAATCTCTTTTGCGTCGGTTCAATTAAAGAGTTAGTTATGGGTTACATCTAAGTCCCTGTGCATTTTTTTCTTTTCTGATTAGTGCATAGATTTATTGGTTTGTATGAGTATGATCTCTTTACGTATTCATTTAAGTTGTATGATTGTTTGCCCCGATGTCTTCCTCTGATTAGCTAAAAGAATTTTGTATAAACAGACTTGGAAGTAAATAATAGTGAAAAAGGTTATCATTGAGTTCACATACAAATAAATTCATATTTTTTATTTTTTATTACCTATTAAAAAAAACTGTGACCTCTAAAATTAGCTTTTTTCTTATAACAACACAACACACGTGTGTAATTGTTTGTGTGTTTGACAAGAAGACAAACACTACACAGACACTGAATCATTCAATCAATGGTGGTTGCGTCCATTCGTCTTCTTCCTTCTCCATTCCTTCCTCGTCGCTCCCCATTTTCATGGCGCTCTCGTCCCTCTTCCTTCCTTGCCTTCTCTCCCATCCACTCCAGTACCCACTCAACTTCCACCATTTTCTTTTTCTCACAATCCCACCTCACCTTAACCTATCTTTTCTATTCCAACTCTATTCTTTGTTCAAAATTACACATCTTTTTTTCTTTTTTCCTGAAAAAATAAAATCAATCGTCTGTCCATTTACGCATCACTAAACTATTACTTGCAATTTGTGTTGACTTGTGAGTTGATGTTGCTGCAGCAGCTTCTAAGGAAGACGGTGGAGTGGAACTAGGTGGTGATCAGAGACAAGGAGAGGTTATTTTTTTGGGGACTGGAACCAGTGAAGGGGTTCCTCGTGTTAGTTGCTTGACTGACCCTTTGAAAAAATGTAAGGTACATGACATTATTCAACAACCAAACCGTGTTATTATAATTGATGAAATATGATGTTATGGAATTGGATTATTAAGGTTTATTGGTTTTTATATGATGGTTATTACAGGTGTGTTCTAAAGCTGCCCAGCCCTATGATAAGAATAGGAGACTTAACACAAGCATCCTCATTCGTCACCCCAATTCTTCAGGAACACAGAATATTCTTATAGATGCTGGAAAGTATGTTTTTGATTGTCCTATGTGATATGCACTGCAATTGTGTTGGGTTAGGAAATAGGAGGATGGGATTTATCTTACTTTTCTTTTGAATGTTAGTCCATATATGCGATTTCGTGGTGGTTCTAGGATGGCCCCTTATTGTACTTTCTTTTCTTTTTTGAGCTTGTCAAAACTCTGCTGGAACATGAACAAATTAATACATAACAATTTTAGATTTCCTTTTATACAATGCTTGTATAATTCGTATTGTATACTGAAGATGCCCAAAATTGATTATTAAGAATTGAATGACTTGAAGTGCTGAGCTGGTTGCATGTACATGGATATGCATAGTATGCTTCTTGTTCATGATAGAATGGATTATGGGTGTCAATGAGTATTTTCTTGTTTCTCTCAAAGATAGTCTTGTATCTGTGGACTGGATTCTAATTAAGTCTGAGTTTCCCAGTCATGGGATGATATATGCTATGTTAGGATAAAGTGATGTCTGAACCTTGAATATATTGTAGATTTTAATTATTGTAAGATGGGATTTAAATCATTTGAATTCAGTTTCAAGGCAAATCTGTGCATGATTAGATTATGTGCTTCATTTGGGTGCTGATAAAAAATTAGTTTACTTGTTGCAGATTTTTTTATCACAGTGCTCTCCGGTGGTTTCCTGCTTATGGGTTAGTTTTTACCTGTTATTAACGTTGTTACATGTGATGGCTTCTCTACTATGTATTTTATTTTTTGCTTTCTTTAACATTAATAACAATGGTTATGAAAGGACATGCAAATTAGGAAACGAAACTTGCACAAACTATGTCTGGTATATTCACAGTTTTGGACTGTTGACAAAGTTAGTTAAGGTTATCCTATGGTTTGCATATAAAAGTCCGTAAGGAGTGTATAGGTGTAAGATTGTGCAAGCATCAATACCCATGCAAAATGAATTGGGCTTGTCAAATATCTGGAATGTTTTTTAATGTTAAACTATTTAAGAGAAAATAATATTAGAAGACTTGTATGTCAGTGACATTTCTTGTTTCAAATGTTTTTTTTTTCTTGAGGAATCTTTATTATTGACCCTAAAATTTATGTAGTAGATGGTGTTGTACAGATTTTCTTGTATTTTTCTGCCTTGGTTTTATATCTCTGTAACTTGTATGTCTGCAGGATAAGAACAATAGATGCGGTCATTATCACTCATTCACATGCTGATGCAATTGGAGGTCTGTCATCAATGATCTTTAATAATATTCTTTGGATAATTAATATCAATTCGACATGCATATGCTTGGCTAAAGTAATAAGAAATGTAATTCGTCATATAAACAAACTCTGCTTCTTTCTTCTACCCAGGTCTTGATGATCTTAGAGATTGGACAAACAATGTTCAGCTTCATATTCCAATACATGTAACCAAACGAGACTTTGAGGTCCTCTTCCATGTGCTTTCCTTCTAAATCCAAGTTGTCAATTTTACTTTCTGCTTGATATCTGTTTATGTACCTTGTAATTTTGATTTAAGTTTGAAAGACCTCCTGTATATCTATGTATCATTTTTTAAGAAATTAATTCATACCATAAGCAATCGTGAATTTGTGCATATTGATGTTCATTCTTTCTCTGGGATTGCCAAAGGTATACACAACTGATGTTATTGAAGTATATATTATATATATCTACTTAATGTTAATGAACCTCTGCATCGGCTTTAACATTTACACCACAGAAATTCATTATACATTTAGAAAATATTTATGACTAATTGTAAGTAAAATTTGATTAGGGTTAAATAGTGGATTTAACTATACCTACCTAAACTAGCCTACTGAAACCTAATAATAATTGCCATCTGAAGAAATCAAATCTTCATTTTCTGATATAGGCTGAAGACATGGAAATTTTGTATCAGAAGATCCTATTTAATATCTCCAGACGTTCAATCTTTTCTAATTTGCACGATGGAACAATTTTTTTTTACTATATTAGCTTCTGAAATCATGTCTAAGAGAGAAGAGAAGCTTCTCATCCTGCATATATTCATGACTGTTTCAATAATGTACTCTGCTTTTAAGACAATTGTCATTATTTAGATTGCTGTTAGCTGAAAAATAAAGATGCCATAGGGAATTTTTTTTCCTTTTTGATTAGATATTTAATTTCTTCGAGGTGGGGATTCGGAGTTCCTCTTAATAGCACTTGTAGGACTACGGTAGAGTGAAGGGGAAAAGTAGTGAAAGCTTGTGGTTTTCATTTTCAATGATCTGTTGAATCATTCATCATTTGCTACTTCAGCAAGCAACTGGTGTGATATGTTTTTATACTGAATTTATTCTTGTAATCGCTACTGAAAAATGCAGGTGATGACAAAGACCCATTATTATTTAGTAGATACTAGTGTTATCATACCTGGTGCCAAAGTCTCAGACTTGCAATTCAAAATCATATCGGAAGAACCATTTTTTGTACATGGACTGAAGGTCAGTACCATTATTAGTTTTAATATCTTCAAGTGGGGTATTCTTGTACTTTGTCCCTGTTCAAGTTTTTTTCTCTCTATTGCTCAACCAATTAATTTCTGACTTGTTCCTTGTTGTGGACGGGGCTTGGCTCTGTTCTTTTTTCCTTCTATTATTGTACTCCAGTTTACCCCATTACCAGTTTGGCACGGCCAGAATTATCGGTCCCTTGGTTTTCGTTTTGGTAATATATGTTACATTAGGTAATGTTTCTACACCGAGAAAGTACTTGCATATGATCCAGTTCAGCCTTTTCATCTATTAATGTGGCCTGATCTTGTCTCACATTTGCAGTGATGTTAGTGAAATTCCTGAAGAAACTTATCCACTTCTAAAGGACTGTGAAGTTCTAATCATGGTGATATACCATACAATCTTTTTTATCTTTCCACAGTTGTGCTTTATACTTACATGAAATAACTGAGTACATGTATGATTTCTCCCTCATTCATATGGTGTTTGATTCCACAGGATGCCTTGAGACCTGATTGTTCTTCTTCTACACATTTTGGACTTCCGAGGGTAATAAACTAATAACCAGCTTTACATTTGTTCAAACTTTTCTTTTAGGATGGAGACTTATTCCGATATTCCATTTCAGGCGTTGGAGGAAGTGCGAAAGATTCAACCCAAAAGAACACTTTTTACTGGTAAGTTTAGCTTGAGCCTTCCAGTTATCATAATGCTTTAACTACTTTCTTGCCTTAATCTACTATGGTTCATTAATCATGCATTTGGGAAGCTTGATAGAACCCCTTAAGAAGTTCGAAATTAGTAGATAAAAAAATCTGAGGCAGTTAGTGATACATCGTCAATCTACAATGTTTAAGAGAAATAGTTTTCATGTCTCCTTATTGGTTATTTGAAGGTATGATGCATCTGATGGATCATGAAGAAGTGAATAACTACCTTGCAAGCTTATTGGAGTCTGAGGGCCTTGATGCACAACTGAGCTACGATGGACTTCGTATACCACTCAGACTCTAGATTTTATACAGCCTCAATGAATTTTTTTGTCTCAAAGAACAGTTATTAAACAAAAGAGAGGAAACTTTTTGGCAAATCTCATGTTGTGCAAATCCTCTGAAAAGCAGGTCTATGCATAGCAAATTAACAGTGTTGGAGGACAGAATTATGGTGTTTGAATTTAGTAGATTTGAACACTGAAACTCTCACAAGGTTGGAAACACTACTTTGACATTGACACAATCAAACATTTCAAGTATTGTTGCCCATAATAAACGCAATCAGAGCTTATTCTTATGTTATTTTGTATATTTGTGGCCTATAAGGTTCCCACTCAGCAAATCATGTTGAGTCAATATGAAAAAAAAAACATACAAAAGAAACTCATTGAGACTATGGTCCACTATGTTTTCTACGCACTGAGTCAATAAAAGATAAGTGTTACGTTCAGAAAAGCAAGTACTTTTCTTTTTTATTGGTTGCAAAATGGATCACGTAATACCTGCAGTTTAATGAGTGGACAATGCATTTTGCAAAGGTTTGAAATAACAAATGATAAAGTAGATCTGTGCAAAAAAACACGACAGAGTTGTCATGTTAGGTCGAGTGTTTGAATAAGATTTTTGAGTTTTTCTTTTCTCAATTGTGCTCTCTTTTTTTGAGTCGAAAAAAGACAAGTGTTGTACTATCTTTCATACTTCCATTTTCTTTTATCACAAAACACAAGAAATGTGACAAACTCTTGTTGATTTTTTTTTTAAAGATACACACTTAGTTTATTTTTGTAAAAGAAATTCTTTTTAAACGTTATATAAAAAATATCTTTTAACTTTATTCTTTACACACTTGTGTACTATTATATTTTATGCATCACATCATAACATCAAACTACATTAAAAGCATAAGTAATCAACTTTGTTAGACATTATATCATAGCACTGAGTTGTATAAAAAAATATGAGTAGCTAGCTATGCTACATTAGCAACTAATCATGTTACACAACACACAATAATGTTAAGCTAAATTATAAAAAACACATGCAGCCAATTATGTTAAATCAAACCATAAGTAAAAGTTTAGTTCATGAATTGAATCACTTATAAGAAAAAACTTTTTCAACACAAGTTCTTATTCTTGAACGTAGTTTTTCAAAAAAAATCAAATTGTTCAATATTATTTAAAACTCATATGTCGTGCTTTATTATTTAAATTTGTTATAGAATTTTTTTAAGCTATTGAATTTTAGTTATCTATTCATAATAGTTTTGATCTAAACTACACCAAAATTTAATCAACAATCACAAAAATAAAAATGGAAAAAAGTTTTCATTCATAGTATTAAAAGTCATTACATCAAAATAAAAGAAATAAATACATCGTAGGCTAGTTGCATACAATTTTTTTTTTCAACAACATTTTTCACAAGGTTAAAAGCCTTTAAGTTAATCCCACTCTTAACGTTGAAGTTTGGTGTATGACATTTTTTAAACCTTCTTTGTAGTTGCTCAACAAATCTTTCTTGGCCTCAAAGAGTTTGACCTTCAAATCACCAGGAAGACGCATAAATTTCTCAATCTCCTCTTGAAGCTTAACAATGTTGTTCTTGACCAATTTTCAAAATCAACACAACCTTTACTTTAATGATGTAAATAAGAATAAAGAAGAGTTTACTAATAATAGAAAACAAGAATAAAATAAAAAAGAAACACGACAATGAAAAATAAAGAAGTTCTCAATTTTTGTAAACTCTTTATGGAATATTTCTAGGTTCTCTTGAAATATTCTACAATGCAAGAGTCACCAAGAGACATGTTGGACATGTCATGCATGTTAGAAAAGTCACATGAAAAATTATTAACCAACACATGTTACTTTTATAAGTATAATGACGGTGGTAGTACTTCACATGACTTTTACATTTTTCATGCGCCAGATGTGCTTCTTGGAAGTGTAATGACGAGTTTTTCCTTAATTTTATGAATTACCATGTGTCTCTCCTTAATTTCAAGGAACCACACAAGGAACCACACATATATGAGGATTAATTAGGAGTTAGCTAAGTTTAAACATATAATTAGTTGAGTTAACTTTAACTTATGTAGTCTTATGTTTATATTTGGGTTTCCTATATTTTTCAAACACTTGATGGGTGTTTATTTTTCTTCTAGATCGTAACATCTCTTATATAAAGGAGCTTAAACTCTCTTGTAAAATCACCTTAGTGAGATATCGTTGAAAATCTTGAAAGAGTTCTTCTCTTGTTCTGATTTTTATTTTGAAAGATTTTTTCATTTAACGAATCTTTTTGCTTTTATCCTTTGGGAGTTTCCTTTAAGGTAGTGTCTTTTTACTCCACTCTTCTTCCTTAATCTATTTTCTATTTCGTTTTACAATTTGTCTTGATTTTTTGAATGACCAAACCTTACTCCATGTGATTTATATGCTTATGTCATTGTTTATTCTCAACCTCTTTCAATTAAATTTTTAGTTTGACTATTTATAATTCTCTTGTTTACTTATTTATAATTTATTTCTCTCTTATAAAACTTTCTATTAGTATTGTGGTATGAATGCAAAACTCATTTTTTCTATTAGAATAGGATTGGAGGAAAATTTGAGGCAATCTCAACCGACATTTAGTTTGTAAAATATATAATATTTGAAGGGTTAAAAAAGAAAAAAAGAAAAGTTGACTTAAGAGTGATTATTGGTGGTAGAATGCAAGAGACACGATGGATTGTAAGAAAAAGAGAATTGGAAAGTTGGGCCTCATGTTACGTCAACTCTTCTCTTTCCTTACAATCATTTTTTAGACACAATCATTAAGGATCATAATGCAATCTCCATTTCAACAACTACTCCCAAATTATCCATCAAAACAAACTATTTTCCCCACATCTTACAATAATTCATCCTAAATTACATCAAATATCAAATGATAATAAAATTTAAGAATAATTCAATTTTATAAAACTGCTATAAAACTTAACATCTCGTTTAGACTGACACTTCAAATAACAATAATCATCTGTCACCACATGAAAAAGATATTATTAAAAAAAATTATACATATATAGATAGATATATAAGTAAATATGTTGGAACTAAATCAGAACTCATATATTAACAGAACCAATACATAGGTAACATATACTTATTCATAAAGAACTATACGAAAAAACTAGATTCAAGCATATTATACTAATGAAATTGTTCTCTATGAATAAATCCTAAGTTAGCAAAATTAGGTTTAATAAAATTTTAAGTTTGACTTATCTTATAAAATCAATTCATAAGATGAAGTTTACATTCACTTATATATTATAAAATATTTTTATTATTTTTAATTTCAACACCTTCTAATGAAATTTTAATTTTTTTCTTAAAAAATTATACCAATAAATTGAGAGCATGTCCTTTCCAAACCAAAATGCTAAAATAATATTTTTGTTGCCATTTTTTTATATTTTTACTTAATATGAAACTTTTCATTTTTAACAATATAATTGTATAATATAGATTTAGAGGTATATGCTTGATTAATTAGTTTTTATAAATACTTAAAAAGGAGTTATGTAGAGTCATAAACAAATATTTAGTTTCCATGTGATATTCCAAATTAATCTCACGAGTCAACATTAGTTAATACCATTGGATAGAGAGAAAAATAACTTTAAAAAAACGTGGTCCTTACACAAGTCTTCTTCATAAAAAAAATATTGTGATTTGCAAGAAAAATATATAAAAAAAAAATTAGGTCAATAATTATTGTAGGACGACTCTTTTTTCCTTATTATTACTAAAAAAGTTATATGCTAAAATAATATGCGCGTGTGTTCATTTTTTTTCCTCATGATAATAAAAAATAAATAAAAAGTTTATTTTATGATTATTATTAAAAAAAATATACTAAATTTATAAAAAGATATATTCATAAAAAATAGTGTATAAATAGTAATAAAATATGTATACTAAAAATAGTTATAATATTTTTTATTAATAGTTATAAATATATTCTATCATGATATGCTTCTGTGTTTTATATAAATAACTTTTTGATAAAATATAAATGAAATTGTTGATTACTTAAATTTAATTTGATTACATATTATTTAAAGTTAATCCAAAATATGAAAATTAAAGCGTGCTTTCAAAGATAACTTTTTTGCCCACCAACCACTTAGCAAAATTAATAATTATTTATAGTCGCCATCACATTATTGACATAAATAATAATATCTATTAATATAAAAAAATTGTATTCACCTGATTTGAAATTTAACTATTTTTTAATAATATCATTCAATACTTATCTTTTTTAATATAATATTTCTGATATCTCTTGATTTATATAATAACATAAACTATTGAGAAAAATAAATAAATATATATATATATATATATATATGTATTAACTGAAAAAAAAAACACGATGGGTGCTCTATATTATTATATAAATTAAGAAATATTTCTGTAAGATAAGAAAATAAAAAAGTATATTTTTTAAATCTTAATTAATTGCAGTGCCCTTGTTGTATACGTTGGAACGATTGTGACTTGTACGTGTTTGATTAGTTCAAAGACATTGCTTAGATATATAAGTGACCTCATATTCAATATTAATAAATTATAAAAAAAATATAATTTAGATTAAAATATTATTTACAATTTAAAATAATGTATTTTTGAATATTTTTCTTATTATACATTATTATTATTATTTTTACATTTTTATCTAATAAATAACTTAAACTTACATATGACGATTAAAAATACTAGACTATTAAGTGATTAAAAATGTAAAAATAATGACTTAGTAAGATAAAAATATTCAGTGTAAATTTACCGTGGTGGCAATATTATATTAGGGACCTATTTTTTCATGACGAAATAAGGTTCAATTATAAAATAAATATAAATTTAATATCCAATTGAACAAAAATAGTTGGAAAATTTAATTAAAAATTAAAAATAATTTAGGAATACATTAAATAGTTTAATCCGATTATTTTATAACTCAAATATTTCAATATATCTAATAGTCGAAGTTGAGATAAAAATAATTTAAGTATATATTTTTTTAAAATTTTTTATTCGTCTTTTCAAAGAAAAGACTAAATTTTGAGTTTTAAAACGGATAATACTTTAAATATGATAATTGATTCTAATAAGGTTATTTCAACAAAAATTAAATAAAAACATTGACATCGTCACGAAAACATAATTTTAAAGATGAACTCTCATTCTTCTTATGCTCTACAAGACAATCATGAAATAAAAACCATTATTTAGACACCAAAATAATTAATTGCGATAGTAACTAAATTAGAGACCATTTTAGAAATTAAACAAAAAATTGGTTTCTAAATTAGTTTCTAAATTGGTATCTAATTAGCAACCAAGATTTTAGAGACCAAATTTAGAAACTAAATAATTGATAGTTAAAACCTTGGTTGCTAATTAGATACCAATTTAGAAACTATTTAACACTAATAGAAACTAATTTAGAAATCATTTTTCTTTTAGTTTCTAAAATTGTCTCTAATTTAGTTACTATTGCAACCAATTATTTTGGTCTCTAAAAATTGATTTCTATTTCACGATTTTCTTGTAGTGATACCTCGATTGAGAGGTTGATTTCTCCAAAATTTTATATATATATATATATATTTGTTTTTATATGAAAATAATAATATGTGAAGTAAAGTTTTATAAGATAATATTTTTTTTAGACAAAATTATATGAAAATATGGATATTTAAAATAAATAATATATAAAATATTGAAAAATGGTATCATTGAAATTTGAAATGGGAAGAATGTTGTAAAGCATGGAAAGAGAATGAAGAGGCATATTTGTCAATGTGAGGCATCATAAGTAATTAATATGGTTATCAAATCATATCATATCAAACAATACAAGTAAAAATTTCACTGTTAAAAAGTTGAAAATCAAGTGCCAATTCATTAAACTTTTACTTTTTATAGTCTCTTTCTTTCTTGGCTAAGAAAGATAAAAATTGTGAAAAAAGAAGGGTGACATCAAGCTTTTCTTTTTTTTAAGGCTCAACAAGTGTAGATATAAAAAGAAATCAAAGAATAAAACTCAGAAAGTTATATAATAAAAAATAAAATTATTGTTAATAAATAAACTAATATTATTTCCATTCTTTTATTTAATTTAAATAATCTCATTTTTTACTCATTCTTGTTTTTTTATTCAAATCACCCTATTCAAAGAAAGATCAATGATATTAAGTAAAACATAAATCTATATCTATTGAATATTATTAATGTAAAACATTTAGTTCTTTATTTTATATATATATATATATATATATATATATATATTTGTTATTAGTGGTAAAATCTCATTAATATAGGAAATTAGGATATGAAATCGAGATTATGTTATATAGATATCACTAAAGAAAAATGATTAAATATAAATTAATTTTAAAGAAAATATAATTAATTACTATATTGACTAAATTTGATATTTATTTAGAGATTAAAAATATTATTATATCTAAAGTAGTTTCTACTATTAATAATAGTTTATAACTTGATATCTAATTAGTTACCAAAATTTTAGCTACCATTTATTTAAACTACAGTGACTACAATTTTTTTTTATTGTACTTTGATGATTTATGTTTTATCTTAAGTCTTTTGTATTGATCTTATTAATCTTTATTTAGATTGGTAATTTATTTTCAATTCTTATTTTCACTTTTTTTTAATAGTCACTCTTCACACTATTCTTTTTATATATTTAAAATTATTATACAATATAAGAAAATAATTAAATAAAAATTAATTTTAAAAACAAAAAAATAATTAATTATATTAAATTAAATACTATCGTAGAAATTAAAAAAAAATTAAATCATAAACCTAAGTAATTTTTATTATTAATAAAAGTATAAACTAATTTCTAAATTATATCTAATTAGTAGAATGTTTTAGCTATCAATTAATTCAGTTTCTAATTAATATCTATAAGATCTTGTAACTAATTAATATTAATTTAAAAATTAATTTAATTTTTTTATTAATATTAGTGAATTAAAAGCAAACATTAAAATATTCTACCTTAAGAGAATTGAAAAGAGTAGGTTAATATTAAAGAGGAGGATCCCTTTTCAAAAAATGAATGATTGAAGAATAAAACAAGACAAAGACAAAATTAAAATGATCTTAATGCCAAATTTTCCCAATCACAGTGTAGGGAACACATCCCTTCCAAAAGCTGGACAAACAGAAAACAATGTAGTTTTGCAAGTACCACATATCTTTAAGATTCTTGTGTTAATCTTCACCACTGTGACATCTTATCTCACATATACTATAACAACTTTTTAGTTAAACATTGAGTTGAAAGTGGCAAAACATGACAAACTCAAATCATTTCAAAACTGCAATCATAAGTTTCATAACATAATTTTCATCAGCAGGAACTCAAACAAGGATTCAACTTGTTGCTGTAATTTTTTTTTCCATAGAACTCATTTAAGGTCTTGTTGCCAACAACTCTTTGGTACTATACTGATCCTAAGCTTGATCTCTAAAAAAAGTTTCAAGTATAAAGTTTGCAAGTTGGCATAAAAAAATTGATAAATGTTTAGCAGTATCAGAAATTTTATGCAACTTTTGTTTGACAGAAGAGTGAAGTTTGGAGTTGTGAAACCAAGTTGATGGAATGAAGAGGAAATTGATTTCCCACATCATAATTTGAGGCATGATTAAATTTTCCATAGTGATAATGACTAATTTGAAGTGAAAATGACAGGGTCGACAAAAATTGTGGCTGATAAAGATACAATGGGAATATGAAAGATGGAGAGAGAAAGAGGGGTGGCCATGGATATGAGTTTTTGAGTGTGTTAGCTAGCTAGGGAGGGAGGCACCTAGCTTTGCCTTTCTTTCTAGATCCATATATATTCCACAACCTAACAAGATCTATTTGTTTAAGATTTTTCATTTGGGTTAATAAAGAACCATGCAAAATTTGTCAGAATATTCAGCCTTTTCCATAGTCAATAGTTGCAATGATAGTGAAATGAAGGATGATGAAAGAAGTTTGAATTAAGTACAGAGTTTATAAAAAAGAATTAAGACAAAAGCTTTTAGCCATGCTTGTTACAATTTAATCAATGGATCAATCATGTCACTGTAAAACGTAGAAAGCCAAGAACTAGAAGAGTCTAACAGCCATGATGTTAGTTAAATAATAGAATTTGAGATTCTCTCTTTTCTCTCTTTTCTTTCTTTTCTCTCTCTCACTCACACACACACACACAAACTCTATCTGTGTATGCAAATGATACTCTCTTTTTGTGGTTGCTTTTTTTGCCCCCTTTTTTGTGCTTACTTTGCAAGAGAAGGGAAAGGCAAGCAAGAAGGATGTATTTGAACAAAAGGTTTTAACCAAAAAAATCTCAACTCTTTTTTCTAAGCAAAAGAAAAACACAATAAAGAGAGAAATATTGAAGTGATTTTTCTGAGGTTGAGAGAGAGAGAACAGAAGAAAAGACAGAAAGCTCAACGTCAGAATTAGCCGTAAGGTTCTTCTTGGGTTTGTGGTTTTGGACTGGCTGAGGTACACACTCAGAATCCTCTTCTCATCCACACCTCTTTCTCTCTCTTTCTGATAACGAGTTTAGACTTTTAAACAACAGGGTCACATTTGTGTGGTTATGAAAATATTATCATATTATGAAGCATGGTTTTGAAAACCATGAAGGAGAAAAATACGAATTGCGGCTACACCACCATCTGCTTCACCTCAACTTCTCTTTATCATAACTCCTTCTTACTTGTTTCTTCTGCTCTTTCATAAAAACAAAACTTTGTCTCTTGGGTCGGTGCCAAACTAGTAACAAGTTTTCTAATAGTGGTTATATAGAGAGACCACTATCTCTCAACTTTCTTCCTCTTTTGTTTAGTTGTTTGCTAGAGACTCACACTATTTCTGAACTGAATATCAATTTCTTTTGCCTTCTGATTTCTTTCTTGTGTTTTTCTTCTTTCTCTTTCCTTTCCAGTCTAAGCTGTGTAGACTGTACTCTAGCTTTTTCTTTTTTCTTCCTTTTCTATTTCGGGTAAGATTTGTCCTTAGATCCCAGAAAGCTTCGCAACATTTGAAAAACCAAGATCTATGGCCTATAACACAGCCTTAGGTTTCTAAAACTTGCAAGTATATATGGAGATGAAGGGTTTTGTGTTGAAGCAACAGCAAGTAGTGGAGGAGAACATGTCAAACTTGACTTCTGCATCTGGTGAAGCAAGTGCTTCCTCAGGCAACAGAACTGAAATTGGAACCAATTACCCTCAACAATACTTGCCTCCACCACCAACTCAGACTCAGCCACCAAAGAAAAAGAGAAACCTCCCTGGTAACCCAGGTTTGTTTTCTTATGTTCCCTATTCAAACTCCAAACCTCATTTCTTGTGCCTTTGGTTGATACACATATACATGTAATGTTTTGTGTTGTTTGATTTTTCTTTTTGATTATTCAGACCCTGATGCTGAAGTTATAGCCTTGTCCCCCAAGAGTCTTCTGGCCACAAATAGGTTCATTTGTGAGATCTGCAACAAAGGATTTCAAAGAGACCAGAACCTCCAACTTCACAGAAGAGGGCATAATTTGCCTTGGAAGCTGAAGCAGAGGACAAGCAAAGAGGTGAAGAAGAAGGTGTATGTGTGTCCAGAGGCAAGTTGTGTGCATCATGATCCATCAAGGGCTCTGGGGGACCTGACTGGGATCAAGAAGCACTTCTGCAGAAAGCACGGTGAGAAGAAGTGGAAATGTGACAAGTGCTCCAAGAAATATGCTGTTCAATCAGATTGGAAAGCCCATTCCAAGACCTGTGGCACAAGGGAGTACAGATGTGACTGTGGAACCCTCTTCTCAAGGTAACTAACCCAAATCCATGTCATGTGAATTCATTCTAAGTTCAGTTTAGTTAAGGCACCACACTCAAGAAACATCTTTCATTTAAAGAGCATGGATTTGAATCCTAGGTTGACCATAAGATCAATTCACACTACAATTTTTAATTCCATTAATAATATATAATATATATACACACACACACTTTCACACATTCCTTATCCTTTTTCACAAGATGATAAGACATTAAATTCATTACATTGATATAGCAATCTCTCACAAATCATAATCCCTCCTAAAGAAAGTGTAAATTCCTAGTTTGGAATTTTTTTAATGTGGTTAAGTACTTTCACAAGTGTTGAAAAGTAAGAGAGAGAGAGTGAATAATTCTACACTGTCATAACAGTTTAGTAACATTTGCTGGTTTTGTAATTTTGTTTGTTTATGAGTTTCAGGAGGGACAGTTTCATAACCCACAGAGCTTTCTGTGATGCATTAGCAGAGGAGAGTGCAAGAGCCAATAACCAACAACCTCTTCCCCCACAACCTTCTTCCTCTCATCACCACCACAACCACATGAGCCTCCAAACCCAGTTCAACCCTCAAAATCTGCATGCCTTCTCAATGAAAAAAGAGCAGCAAAGTTTGAATGTTAGGCCAGAAGTGCCCCCTTGGATGGCCCCATCCATAATGTTCTCTCCTCCACCACACCCAGAAAACCCTAACCCTAGTCTTGGTCCCACTCTTTCTGCCTACCAAACAGTCCCTAGCGCTTCCCCACACATGTCAGCCACAGCATTGCTGCAGAAAGCAGCTCAGATGGGTGCAACCATCAGCAGAAGTGGCTCCTCGCCAGCCATGGCAAGGGCCCACCACCACCCTCACATGACTTCTTCTGCAGATTCTGCCACTCCTCACTTTGGCTTCAACTTGTCCTCACGTGAAGACACCACCACCACCACCACTTCAACAACAACAGCAAAAACAACCACTGTTGGCTTATTATCATCATCATCACCTTTGGGGAATAAAGCTGCTGCTACTGCTCCATCCCTTCTTCATGATGTTATCAACTCTTTCTCTTCTCCTTCTGCCTTCCAAGGAACCCCTTTTGAGGATGCATTTGGTGGCATTCAGAGTTCAAAGAAACTAGATGATGATGATGATGACGATCATAGCTTGTATTTGCATGACACCTTCTCAAAAACAAGTGGTGCAGCTGGAAATGAAGGGTTGACCAGAGATTTCTTGGGTCTTAGGCCCCTCTCTCACACTGATATTCTCACCATTGCTGGCATTGGAAACTGCATTCATCATCACCAAAACCAATCTCAAAACCCATGGCAAGGTTAGCTTGCTCTATGTGGATTTTCTTCTTCCTTTCATCATCTATATAAATCATTTTTTTTCCTTTTTAATCAGCATAACTTTTGCTTAAGATCTTCTCCATCTTCCCAAAGGGAATGAACTTTCTGAATCGATTCCAAATGTTTTCATTTCTTATCTACTTGTTTACTATTCACAATATCGTGTTCATTATTTTCACAGCTGAGTTTTATTTTATATTATATACAGATAAACGAATATTTTAATTTAAAAAACTAATTAATAATATAATTCAGTTTTAAATCTCCTAATTTATGACGCACAAAATACAGTTATTATATATACAATGGTATTAATACTTTAATTTCATGTAACTTTTTATATTGTTATTTAATCATTTACGACAAGGTTTTCATGGTTTTAATTAATTGATAGTATTTAATTGTTTACGATGATAACGTATTAAAATTAAACTCTTTTCATGTAACTGTTCTACGAATATTTTTAGTAGTGTGTAATTGCATAACTATATTTAAAAAAAAAAAATTAACGACTAAAGTTGAAGATGTTCTATTCTTCAAAGACTTGCCTAATATAAAAGTTATAAATTAATATAGATGACTAGATTTTTTATTTTATAAAGATAAGAAAAAACAACAGTAATTGATGAAATAAATTATAGCTATATATTTCAATGGTAAAATAAATTATAACTACTTAATACCATTATATTTCTTTTTTCTTTTTTACATAAATTTCTAATTTATATTTTGTTTATCAGATATGTTTTCATTTGAATTATAAATTATACACATTAGATATAGAAACTGATAATACAAAATACTGTATTTAAATAATTTTTTTTAATTAATATAAATATTAAATTTAACTTATTAAAATAAAATGTCGTAATAAAAGTGTAAATAGACAGTCGCGTTTTACAAATTATGTAAAAAAAAAAACCAACTTTGCAAAATAAAGTTCTTATTTTTAATATTAGAGAAATAAATAAAAAATCTTAGAAAGAACCAAAAAACATTAATCCAACATAAATAATCTAATAAAAGTATATAAAACTTTCACATGTTTTAGCTTATTGTGAATAACAATAAAGAAATCAGATGTTTTATGAAAACACTTATTATAAATTTGGCAGTGTAATATTAGAGAAATGAGGTAACTAATAGTTAATTTGTAAAATATATAGTTATCCAGAAAATATGTGACAAAATATTACTAGGTCAAATATAAATTAATTTAGTTACCAACGTTATATTTTGCAATTTAAGATTACATAATATATATACAAGGATTTTTAACTTATTATTACTATATATTACTCAAAGTTTTATTAATAGAGTACACGTGATAATATCGTTTTCTTCATAAAATGATATAATATCAGAAATTTATAAACCCAGTTACGATTTGTTCTTGATTTTGGTAATTATGAAAGGGAATGTTTTTCACATTACTTTGAATATTGTTATTATGGGAAGTGGAAAATAAGAAATTATAAAAAAAATTGCATAAGATTTTATTATTAAAAAAATGAACCAATCTTTTTAGATCCTTGCATAAGATATATAATTAAAAAAAAAAGAGAAGGAGGAATACTGAAAGAGAAGATGAAAACAAGAGGATGAAGACAAAACATAACCTGGCCACGACACATGTTCAAAGCAACAATGCGTGTTTTCCAAGAATAAGGTTTGGAGATCTATGTCCTTTAAAATGGATAATTCACTAGAGAGAGAAAAAAACTAAAACACTTGTAATAATAGGTAAAGGATAAAAATTTGTTTTTTTAATTAGTTATACATGTACAAATATTTTTTAATTATTATTTTATGGTCCAAAATAATGGTATAATTGTAATATTATTACAACAAAATTTGACTCAATATACTAAAGAAATTCAATATACTGATCATTTGACTTAATAAAATTTGGTCAGGTTTAAAATGACTTGATTTTTCGACGAGACGAATTTATGATGGAGATTAATTATAATTAAAGTAATTGATCATTTTGTAAGAAAGATTAAAGAAGTATCAGGTCTTTCATGGATCTATGATAATTCTTATAATAGTAAATTATAAATAAATAAAAACATCAAAACTAAAAAATAATAATTCTAAAATTATAATATATTTTTTTTATTAGCAAGAAGCAATAAATAAATAAATACGAATCACTTAAGGAGTGATTCAACCCTTATACATACAACTCCAAACAAAAGAATTCCTCAAAACTCACTTAAAAGCTACTACAATAAACATCGAAATACCACCTATTCAAACTAACAGTTGTTTTAAATAATAAACAAGCAAGTTTTCGGATCAAAACACTAATCAGAATAAGAAAAACAAAAAATCACATTTGGAGGTTAACCAAGACCAAACTTTTAGTTGAACCAAGAAAAAAATCTCAAAATTATCAATCACTCCTCCTTTAAAAATGTAATTGTTCATGTGTATCCATATCTCTCCAATAACTGAAATACAAGTACTTTTTCAAACAATATTTACATAATTTGAAGATAAAAATATCTTTATATGTACATTCTCCATTTTATAATTATAATACCTCTATGGTACAAAATAAATAAAGTTTCCTATAAATGGTGGATTAAAAAGCATTGGATTCTTTGTGATTGAGATAATTTCATATAAATGCATCAAATCATGTTGATCTTATTTAAATACACGTGATTGTGATTTTCTAGAAATTAAAACCTAAAAAATAAAAAAAGATGCCCTTTGATACCTGATGTGGCTACAAAAGAGATTCAATCCCGAGGAACCAACCTTTTCATCAACTTTTGTCTTTGTGATTTTTTTTCAATTTTTTTTACTTATTGTTTCAAAAGTACTATTAATGTTCAACTACACATTAGAAAACATAAGACATTTAAAAATATCTCAAGTTTAATAAACAATAGAAAGAATAATATATTTATGATAATAATTTTTTTTTGTGGCAATATATTGTTAGGTGAATGAAGTAGAAATAGGTATAATAAGGAAAGTTAGAAAGTTGCATTATTTCATTGGTTTGTAAAGGCAAAACATATGTGCAGATAAAGATTCCTCTGAATCCCGATGCAATCTATACATCAAAAAGGCAAAAGTTAAATAGGAGAATGTTATTTTTAGCTAAATTCATCTTACCAATAATTTTTATATTAAGATGCCATCATCATCTAAATCATCACTTTTTTTTTGTTTTGGACTTTCAACTATTATTTATTTGTAAGAGACTTGTTGGTGATTAAATGAGAGATGTGTATTTAAATTAACTTTGCCTTCTAATAAAATTATTAAATTATTATTATTTTTTTTAAAAATTAGTCACTATATTAATTAAATTATATATTATATTAAAAACTAAAAAATTATTTATATCTAATGTGATATTTATTATTAATAAAAATTTATAAAATAGTTTTTAAATTGGTATCTAAATTAGCTACCAAGGTTTTAGCTACTAATATTTTAAATGCTAAATTATTTTCTAAAAAACTAATAGAGACTAATTTAGAATATAAGTAATTAGTAGATAAAACCTTAGTAGCTAATGATTAAATATCAATTTAAAAATTACTTTATAAATTTTTATTAATAATAGAAATTACTTTAGATACCAATAACTTTTTTAGTTTATAAAATGGTTTTTAATTTAATCCATATAATAACTAGTTATTTTGATCTCTAAAATTAGTTTATATTTCACAATTTTTCTGGAACCGAAAATTAAGAAAACAAAAATTGTGTTTGGAATCACTTTTTTCATTTTCTTGATAGAAAAAGAATTAGTGTATGGAACCATAAAAAGTATTTCAGATAATTCATAAAAAAACTTTGGAATTTATTTCCATGAATTGACTGATAAAAAAGTATTTCATGAATCACTTTCAAATTAGGAAAATCTTAAGAAGAAAGTATTGGTGATATGCAATTTGATCATTTGTGTGGTGGTGGAGACACTTCTCATATAAGATTGTATATCACTTTCTTTTTTAGATTATGCTTTATTATGTTAAGAAAAATAATTTAAAAACTGATGTCGACAAAATTTTTGGAATATTTTTAAATAATTTATTCACAAATGTAGTTTGCAGAACACCATTTTTAGTTACTTAGTGCATGTTTGAGGAAAGGGCCAATAGTATATTTAACATTCTCCACCAGAATTCCAATGATAATTCAAACGTAGATGCATAAGAGATCAGTGCATAGAAACATGCACTCATATTGTAGACAGAAAAATTAACAATCAATGTTACATGCATCTGCATAATCATGTATGTATTGAAATACTAACTGTGGATTTGCCATCAGTGGAACTGAAATTATGAGTCAAATGTTACAATACCTGTTACTTATTGAAACTAAATGAGTTGGTAAACAGTTCTTGGTTATTTTGATGCAAATACTGAGATGTGTTTGTGTTAGAAAAGGAAGGTGCATGGACAGATAAAGAACAGAAAAGGAAATGGTGGTAGGGTAGCTTAGGTAGGGTATAGCATTAGCATAACATAGCAACACGAAGAGCAAAAAGCACAGTCCCCTATGGCATGGCCATATCATACATATTCTTCTGTATCTTCTCTCCCTTCCTTTGTACTGGTTTTGATAGATAGATACATAGATAGATGTGCTTTTTGTCTGCAGAAGCAGATCGAAGGCAAACACAAGAAACAATATGTAGTGCTACCTCTAAAAGCTGAGACCTGTCACAATGATTCAACTCCTTTTCTTTGCTTTTTAATCATGCCCTTATATATACATACATATATACATTCACCCCATAGTCCTCCTAGTTGACTTGTCATTGTATAAAATACTCAAAAGATGCTTTCCCTCCTAACAATGCCAACTTTTCTGCATGGTTTGACTAATCCTTCATCTCTTTATTCTCTCCTCTCTATACATTATGAACTCTATTATATGTGCATGTTCTTCCCTCTCTCTCCCAATCCATTACTTCATTTCCAAGGTGCTGTTTGTCCATATAAAGTGAGAGATTGAAATGAGTGCTAAGAGTTTTCATAACATATTATTGCAACCATATTATCTGATTTATTTCCTCTTTTCTCCTCAGAGAATTGTGCAATATCAGGTTCCACCTAATCATTCTTTTAGCAGAGATTTTGTTGTAAAATTTGGTGATGTGATAGTAGTTTTGGTCTTCTATTGTTACTTGGGAGAATTTGGTTCTTTTTTTTGTAAATTTGTTTTTTCTGACCATTTTACTGGTGTAGTTTTAGTGTGTTTTGATTGATATATAATCTTGAATAAAATAATTGTGCAATGATCTATTGCATTGTTACATTCAGACATTTATGCTGACATAACATCATCTATTACACTCTCACATCTAGACTTTTGATAAATATTGGATGTCAAGTTAATAAATAGATTAAAATTGTAAGAAAATTAAAATTTGAAAAGAAAATAAGAGGATCAAATTCACTAATTGTAATTAAATCTTAGTTGATATAATTATTCACTTAACAGTTTATGTCAATTTGTCACACAATACCACAAAACTGATTATTATTTTAGAGATTTTTTAAAAACAGAAATAACTTTATGTTTGCTAATAGTTTATATAATTACTGTAAACACAAATCTACCCGTTAAAAGTCTCTTTAATATCTCAAAAAGTCCTTCAATTTTGACTTTGATTAGATGCAAAAAGGAAAGCATTTTTAAGAGCTAGAGGAATGGATTTGACTGGTGTAGTCATATATAAATTGTCAAGATTAAATGCTTATTACTTTAAGAAATCACAGGACTTTAAAATTCATGCATAACATGAGTGTTTTACTTTTTACGATTATCTAGTGAAATGAACAAAAAAGTACTTCATCTTCTGTCTATTTATTTTGCAGAAAGTGCCAATTGAGTGAGACCATTATGGTTTCTTTTTTTTTTGTCAACAAATATTATGGTCCCTAATATGAGTCCTTTACACAGTTTATATGGCTCATTGTATTCCCACTTTATTGGTTCTTTGTCCTAAATGCCACTGAATAATTCCCTGACAATAAGCCCAAATGTCCTACACTTCCTTCCCATGAAAAGAAGAGAAAAAGTTGAGCCAGAAAATGATGGTAACACACTTTTATTTATTCTGCCAAAAATGCTTACAAAACCTTTTAGCCTTTTTGTTTTTGAATTATACTTGTTTTCAGTAAGAAGTACAAAATAAACCCAAAGTTTTTTTTTACCAAACTAACGCAGTTCCAATAATAATAAATTCATAAAAAGAGGGGTGTCAAAATGTGTCCCATACAATGCCACTTCTTCCGGATTAGGAAGCCAGTATAAGGACAATACACTCAATTGAAGGAAAGGAACTGTGTGAATGCACTTCCCTTAAAAAAACTTCCAAAAATAATCTTGTTAATAATATTCAATCATCACAAGTTACTTCAAAGAAAACTCATTTATCAGCATTTACAAAATCTAATTCAGACTACTGGACTGAGACTTCGGTTTTGTCTCATAAATCCATCCATAGTTCCATAAAAAATTTCAGGAACTCAATAAATTCAATGGAATCTTATTACAAAGACTTGAAGTGGTTGTGACATTACCATCTGTCAAGACTATAAATTCGCTATGGCCTCATTCTTCCACTTAAACTTGGGAATATTCAACTAAGTTACAGAAATTTACCAACACAGAGTGTCAAACTGGAAGAAATAAAAAGACACAGATAGTTATTTTGGAGACTGTTGAGATGCATCAGTTTGCTCTTTTTTTGACCCTGTAATAGTTGCAGTTGCTGCTGCGGCCATTGCAGCTGCCGCTGCACCAACTTTTACGCCACCTGCAGCTTTCATTGCACCAGCAATTTTAGCAAATGCTGCTATGCCTCCAACAAGCATAGCCCTTAATGCAACTGTTGGTTTTATCGCCATATCTAAGTCAGACTACCTGTAAAGAACAAAGTCTAACTAATGTCAAGACCAAAAAAGGTTATCAATCATAACCCAACAACATGAGATCATAATAGTATGCCCTGTCACCATGGTTTCCATCAATCCAGCAACATCAACAATCTAAATGCATGCAAGCAACTAACTAAAAGGGACATGATTAACTTTTACCCCTAAAAGGCCTCGTAATTATCGCATCTGAGCAAGGTAATAGTGATGACTATGACCTAAAACCATTATTTAATCAACGGTTTGTTTGGTTAGTGTTACAATGGATTTTAAATTTGCTTTGATTAAGCTTTGGAGGAATGATTAGATGAATGGAATGCCAGAAACAAAAAGGAAACTTAAAGATGAGTTATCCCTTTCAAAATTTGATGGTCTTACCATAATACAAGAATTTATATCATAATTAAAACATATTCCATCCATCCTGCCTTCTGATATAATATGCTTTTTGGTAGATCTCAATGGCACCAACTGATCCATGTACCTGACCTATAGTGGAATAAGATTTGGTTGTTGTTGAATTCAATCTATTTTCATCAGAGTTACAAGACTACAATATACTTAACAGCACAGAAGCCTCTACAATTTGATATCTTAGAATAGTGATACAGGGTTAAAACTTCAAACTGAGAGCATTGAAGTTTATTTTCTCTGTTGCTTAGACTTGTTTTTTGTTGTAGCAGTTGAACCTGCGTGGTACAAGTATAATTCTTTTACACTTTAATCCTTTCAAACAACAACCTTGTTGGCACTATATCTATCGGACCTTCATCTCTAAAAATTTCAGAAAAAAAAAGAGTAATTAACCAGAACTTCAGTTTTTGACAGTGCTGAATGACATCAGGTGATTAATGTAGCCAAGCTCTCACCTAATGGAATAAGGCTTTGTTGTTGTCATCGTCATCAAACCAGAACCTAAAAATAGTAAAAACCCACCTTATCTACCGGCTAACATGGATGAAATGATACCTGCTGACTATAATACAAAGAAAAGGAAACAAATCAAGAGGAGATTTTAACTCTCCTCATCACCTATTATGAATTTAGTTTCCTTGAAGCTGTCTGCTAATAATAAAACGGTTTACTTTTCCTGAAATGCACCCAAATTCAAGCTATTTGTGCTGAAGGTACATCAGAATAAGTTTAAAAGAACAACTATGGTCTGCAGTGATTGTGACTCTTTGGTGGACGACAGCTGGTATTTCTGTATTCTTGAACTGAACTGACTGAAAGATTGCATACCGCAAGCAAAATCAGCTTCAGGGTAAGTATTATATTTTTTTCCTTTACCAATTACAAATAATCTCTACAACGCCAGAGGACCAGATACTTTTTCCCCAGTTCCAATTTCTTTACCAAGTATTGCAATTAGTATAGAATTTCAAAAATCCTTCTCAGTCCCGTCTCATTCAAAATCGTTTGAAAATGACTTACCATGTTTTGGTATCTGTTACAAAAGAGACTCTGAAGATTGCATGTTCTATCAAATGAAAAAATAGCTAAAACAATGTTCAATCACCTAGTAGAAAAAAGAATGCTTATTCATTCTATCACTATCACCTTAACTGTTGATACTACTCCAAAGCCAGAAACGCCATACCAACAACTCCATCACCATTGTTATTATTGCCCTTAACTTATAATCGTGATCAAAATAGTACAACCAGTTTACACTGTTTTCTGAGTATATATATTTCTTTTGTAAAGGATCAAAATGAACACCGAATTTAGGACCAAACTCAGTTCCTATGAGTATTGTCATTGCATAGAGTAAACACTACGTTCTATAATATAATTTTGTAAGCACTTTCTAAACAATGATTTGTGCTTCTCTGAATTCATGCCCACATGAAATTCTACAAATTAATTTCTTTCTCCTTTGGTTTTGATTATGAGCATAAAACAGCAGCCAAACAAAGGAGAAAACTTGGATGACATGAATAGTTTATGTTATAGTTACATGTCAAGCTAAAGTTGCAGAGAAAAAAGGGGGTAGGGGAAAATGAATAACAATCAAAATCAAACCTGGAATTGAAAAAATTGAGAGAAGCAGGTGAAAGATGAAACCTTTAGAATGATGTAAGAAAAGATAAAGAGAATAATGGACGCAGTGAATCTATACCTCGCCGATGTTTCCCTTAACCTCGGACTTCAAAATAAGGGTTGCGCTACTCTGTTTACTCAAAACGACATCGTACACAGGCTTAAAGGCTGTGTTTGGTTTCTACAACAACTACACCTGAATTGTGCAATTTCTTGAAATTCCAATTTTACCCCTATCAAAATAAATTATCACTTGTGTATTCTAAATTCCCAAACGTTTGAAGTTAAACTTTTTTTCTAAAATTATAATTCAAAATATATATATTTTGTATTTTGCATAATACAAAATAACTTATTAAAGTTATTTTTTGAATATTTAAAAGTTAACAAGATATAGAAAATTATGTTTAAATTTTAGAAAAGCAAAAAAAAAAATCAATATTTCTGAAAAATATATCTAATAATACTTTTAAAATTTACCGCACAAACACATCTTACTCCAAATCAGTGCCCTGAGACAGCTTCGTTCCCAAATCGCGTTCCCAAATCGCGTTCATTCTTCAAATTCGCAGCATTCAAAATCGCGTTTGCAAAGCGCAATTCCAACAGCTTAGGGGCTCTAACGCCATTCGACGTTGTTTGCGGCCGTCACTTCTCGCCGGAGCGTCGCTGTTAGGTACCTATCTCTTTCGTTTTCTCGTGTCTCACCTCGAATTTCTTTTACCATTTAGGGTTCCGGGCATTTGTTTGCGTTGATTCAAAATCTTAACCTGAATTAGGGTTAATTTTATTTTTTTGCAGAAGAAGTATAATTGTAGAGACAGATGGATCACTATGGTTCTTCTGGAGGAAGCTGGACTATGATCCCAACTCACACTTCAAATGTTCAATCCCAATCCCAATCCCAATCGAACCAGGACCCTAACCTCTTTCTTCAACAACAACAACAACAGTTTCTCCAGCCACAACCTTTTCAGCAAGCACTACAACCTCAATCTCCATTTCAACAGCACCAGCACCTTTATCAGCAGCAGCAACAACAGCAGCAACGTCTGCTACAGCAACAGCAACAGCAGCAGCAGCAGCAGAACCTTCACCAATCACTGGCCTCTCACTACCATCTCTTACATGTAATGTAACCCCTTTCAAAAATTTAGTTTCATCTCCGTATTTCTTTATTTTTCTTTTCAATAAGGGAGTTGCTTGTTATGGGCACAGTTGGTGGAGAATTTGTCTGAGGTTATTGAACATGGAACCCCAGATCAGCAATCAGATGCATTGGTTTGAAATTTTCCTTTTTTTCATTGTTTTCATTAATCCTTTTTTTAATCAAATTTTCCTTTTAGGATTTTCAATATTTTTTTTTCGTTTTTTTATTTCATTTATTAAAGATCAATGAGTTGAGTAACCACTTTGAGAAGTGCCAGCAGCTGTTAAACTCAATCTCGGACTCGATTAGCACCAAGGCTATGGTAATATGTAATTCTCTAACTTTACCCTTTTATTGTTTTATAAGTTAGTTGTTAAACAGGATTGAAAGTTAGTTGAACACTTGAGCTTCAAAATTCTGAGTTTCCAAAGTCTGCCGAAACTGAATGGCTCTACTTTGGTCTTGCCTTTAATCAAATGCACATTATGCACTCTCTCTCTCTCTCTCTCTCTCTCTCTCTCTTTATCTCTTTTCATACTCTCACTATCTTTTGTTAGATGGACCGTGCATGATAAACATATTCTGTGTTATTGATGTTGAAAATCTTGTCTATGCTGGAAACATCTTTAACTAGTACTTTGGAGCTTGGGTTATTCTCATTATATGTGTGTTGAATGCAGACAGTCGAGGGACAGAAGAAGAAGCAAGAGGAAAGTGAGCAGTTGCTAAATCAGCGAAGGTCTGTACAAATAGTATTATCTTTCTGTGTGGTTAAGTATCTAAATGCTAAAAAAATGTTTGTTTTCCCCTGTTCCAGAGACTTGATTGCCAATTACAGAAAATCTGTGGAGGAGCTTGTTAGGTCTGAGCCATAAGAGAGTATTATCCATTGAGATAGGTAGGGAACCTTAACTAACATTTTTTGCCTTCATGTTTTACTAGTAGTGTGGATCACCAGCTTTCTACCTTAAAATTAAGATTAGCAAACATGCTAATAATTATCTATACTTGATAAGTAATTAAAGATGCATCTCTCAATAAAAGTTCTATATTATCTGCAAATATTAAAGGATGAATAACCATAACTATTGAAGAATTTTAATATTCTTTATTTACTGTTTTTTTAATTTTGTAATGTGGAATACTCAGTTGTATAATCCAATTGGGTTATACTTACATGTATTTTGCTTTGGAGTAGTCACATGAAGTCCAAAGACTTAGAAGTCAAGTCACAAATAAGATTAATCGATGAACTATGAATTGCCTCTTTGAGAAATCCAGTTCTATTCAGTCTCAATTGTAATTTTGTTTTGGTTAGAAAAGATCGCAATGTCTTTGTTTTATATGGTGTAATTGATTGAACAGTTTCAGTCCTGCTTTTTAAGTTTTCCCTTCCTATGCACTGATGTCATGTAGTATAGTAGTATCCTCTTGTCTATTGATCTTACTACTGCCGAAACTATTCATCAGCTTAGTTGTAGTAAGAAAAATAATTTGTGTCTCCAACGAAGTCTGTAAAAATGTAGTGATTAGCAGCATCATTTCCAAAACACCTGATTCAAGAATGAGCGCAAGTTAGTAAATGTCACACTTTCTTCCATTTATAATAATCTTGATGCTCGTCATTGGTTATGATTCAATATTTATTATTTTAACTTTTTGTGACCTTAAGTTTTGATCTTTTATTACAGATCTTGCTGTAGATGTGAGTGTTGAAATTCTCCATTCTCATTCGGATTGTTTATGTTCAACCTTGGAGATTTAAGCCTGCGCATGAATTTATAATTTAATAGATATTCTGCAATTTACTTGTCATGTTTTGGCCATGGATGTCAAGGTTTCTATCCATGAAACAAGGTCAAATTAGGTTTAAATCAACGGCAAATCTTTACCATCAGCTTCTGTTGTCTGTATTAGAAAGGCATGACATTATATTGAGAACAACTCTGGCAATTTGGAGCAATGAGGAATGTAATGTTACTGATTGATTATACAAAATTGGTTGGTTGCCTCCGTTTATCCATAATGTTGGACTACCACTTGTTGTGGATTGAGTCAAATTTTCGTTGATATTGAGTGCATAATGTCATTCATTACACTAACAAAAATTGTTTGAAGAACATTGAATGTTGTCGCTTGACCGAAAGGAATGAAAAGTGAAATCTAAAATGCAATTTTCGCAACTGTTTATAGGTATCACGAGAGTGTTATCTGATATGTTTTTAAATGGTTCGAAGTTGTGAAATCCTTATTTGTTAATGTTTCTGATACCCAAAAACAAAAAGAAGAGATATTTAATGGCTCACTGTGCTCTTTGTCATCAAACTAGATGTCTTTTTTATGTTTAGATTAAGAACAAAGAAATTAGTCCTTTTTATATTTTTCAACTCTCAAAAAATAACATGAGTTAGCAAAAATAATAGGGTAAAATCCGTTTTGTCATTGAAAAAATTCTAAAATCTTAGAAGAAATTTTCATTTCTCTAAATTTTGAACAGATTTTTTAGGGCTATTAACCTATGTAGCACAGATATTGACACGGATACGAACACGAAGATACGTATAATCTCTAAAATGTAGAACACGGGACACGTATCTATATATTATATAATTTTGAATTATATAAATTGAAAATAAATATTTATGTGCAAAACTATTTTTCAGATTCTTTTGAGAGCATGAAGTTATTTTTTTATGACTAGTTCAAAGAATTTGTTTCATATTTTTATAATCATAATAAAAATTTATATAATAAATTTGAGTTTTTAGAAAATTATTGTATTTATACATTTTAAAATTGTATTAGAACCGTGCTAGAATTTTAAAAAATCCAACAAATATTTTTTGAATTGAACATTTCACCAATAAGTGTTCTACGAAATATCGACACCAATATGTGTGTCCGACACGGATATGTCATTTTATGCCTCATACCTATTAACATTTAAACATTTTATGTAGTGGTTAGTAATAATGATAGATAAAAAAAAACATAAAAAGTTGACGGTCTTAGGAATTTAGCCTTATATTTTATAGATTTTTTTTTTGTATTTATGAAATTAAAGTTATTTTTAAAAGAGATTAATTTTATTTAAATTAAAATTTGGGGTTGATTTTTTTTAAGAGTAGTTTTAATTGTATTAATGTTTTACTATTCAATTCTTTTCAATTATTTTTTCTGATAAAAAGGTATTTTGTATTTATATTTAAATTAAATAAATAATATTATTTGATATTTAAACAAATAATTAAAAGTTATCGATGACTATTCACCTCATCCTTACTCTTAATATAATATATTAGTTATATATTCAAACAAAATCACCTCTAATTATAAATTTACATATCAAATCTCTCATTTATATCAGTTTTTTATTGTTATTATCAGCAACATATAAAAATATTTTAAAACTTAAGAAAAAAAGGATATTTAATACATTAAAAAATTTATAGGAAGCAAAAACACATTTTACCCAAAATAATATCCCATAAACAGAATGTTTGTTACCAATACTAGTTTGATTATGCAACTAACATCATTTACAACCTGAAAATTATTAAATAAAATTTAATTTTAAATATTAAAAATATTAATTATTATATTAACTAAATTATATATTATTTTAAAAATAAATAAATTAATAGTTTATAAATTAATTTTTATTATTGATAAATATTTTTTAAATTGGTATTGAATTAGCTACAATCATATAATTTAAATCTAAATAATTAATAGTTAAAATCTTAATAACTAATTAAATATTAATTTAAAAATATTTATCAATAATAATAGAAATAAATTTAAAAAATAATAATTTTGTAGTTTTTAAAATAATATCTAATTTAATTATTATAAAAATTAATTATTTTTAATTTTTAAAAATTGTTTCTATTTAATAATTTTTCATTTTCCTTAATTGCAATTATGAATGAGCTGCAAGAACTCTAATTAAAGCTAACATCTTCGGATCAACAAGTTTAATTTGGGTGCAATGTGAAGTTGCAAATTATCTGAACATGATTTCATAGCTAATTTGATTTTGTTTTTCCCATTTATTGGTGAGAGATTTACAATGCATAAAGAAAAGTTGAAGATAACAGAAAGCAAAGCATAAAAAGACGTGTATATATATAGGTGTAAAAACTGTCCATATCATGACACGTAAATCTGCATAATTAGATGAATGGAGTCTGAGCCACTGATACATTACACATAATCCTTCATCATCTCCAAAAATGTCCGAATGAATCGCTCTCTGTTGCTGAAACAAACCCTGTGAAGATGATGTAACAATTAATGAACTCAATAATAATAATAATGTGAAGGTGTTGACTTGGCTTTCAAATCTGCATCTGGTTCACAAAAAGGCAAAAAGAATAATAATAATAATAATAATAATAAGTAGGGTTCCTATTTTAAGGTGCAGCAGAAAGAATAGTTGTTCTAATAATCATGGAAACAGAAGCATGGAAAAAATAGAATGGAAAAAGTTATCTGAGTCCAAAAATAAGACTTGGCAAAAGGAAACGGTTAGTGTATTAATTATATCTATCTGTCTTTCCTCCCATTTCTCTCCATCTCCCATTGTTCTCATCAAACAAAGCCCAGAAAATAAGGGCAGACAAACTTTAGCCCCAGAAAAGGTCCCCCCCTTAGGCACCTTCCCCGCCGGAGATGCAGCCGAAATCCCGTTTTTTTGTTCCTCCCCAAAAGGCCGTGAACAACAATAACAACTCCAACACAACCACCACCACCCCCACCTCCTCCACCACCACCAACAACAGAATCTCAACAACAAGAAATGGCAACAGCACCACCCAGGCTTGCGCTGCATGCAAGTACCAACGCAGAAAGTGTGCACCTGACTGCATTCTCGCACCTTACTTCCCCCATGATCGACAGCGCCAGTTTCTCAACGCACACAAGCTCTTTGGCGTAAGCAACATCACCAAGATCATCAAGGTTGTCAGCCCTCACGACAAGGACCAAGCCGTGCGCACCATCATCTACCAATCTGACATGCGCGCCACAGACCCCGTTGGAGGATGTTACAGGTACGCTAATCATACATTCAATACCACATTTTTTATATATATACGAACATATATAGCACAGACATTCTGATACAAACACATACATGTAGCACAACAAACACATACATAGACATTGATACAAACATACATGTAGCACAACAAACACATACATAGATATTGATACAAACATATACATGTAACACAACAAACACATACATGTATTGATATGATACGAGAACACTGATACGATAGCACAGATTTGATATGATAAGACTCATATGATATGAACACTGATACGATTTAAGTGTTTCATTTAAATTCTATTAATTCATTGCTGATAAAAAAAGTGAAAAATACTGATATGATTAGGGTTGTGAAACTATCATTTTTTCTATAGGTATATTCTGGACCTTCAGGCACAGATTGAGTACTGTCGAGCGGAGCTGGAACTGGTGCTTCAACAACTGGCGATGTTTCGAGCTCAGGCTCAGAATCAGCATCAGTATCAGCAGCAGCACGGGATGTATGCTCCGAACAATGTGAACGTGGCTGTGAATGGAGATGGTGAGGTTTTGAACGCGGATCCGATGGGGTTGTATAGCCAGCAACAGTATCAGTGTCTGCAGCCGCACCAGCAGGAGCAGTATGTTATGATGCACGAAAATGGGAGCCAAAACTGCAACGGCGCCACTCCTTTGCAGGAACAGATCAACACGTGGGCTGTTCAGAACACTGCTGTGTCGCTTTCTTCGTTGTCGTTGCAAGGGCAGAGTAGTAATGTTAGTGATGAGTATGATCACAAGCCCGTCATTGACATTGATTCTGATGAGAGAAGTGAGTTAGGGTTCGAGTCTGAAGAATTAGTCCATCGCAGGTTTGTCTATCAATAGCATATATGTGTGTTCTCATTGAGATTTGAAAGGGCTACATCAAATTACAATTACCTTCGAATATATATGAATCAGTGATTCAAAATCAACATTAAATCATATACCTGTAAATCAAAGTATCAAGATATCAGTCAAAATAAGATAAGAAAAATAAGTTAACAGTACTTTTGGAAAAACTTATAAACCATTCATCACCCCTTCTTCTAAAGTGATTATGTTATTACACACTCTTTTTCTCAGCAAAACATCTTCTAATCACTTTACCTCATCAATATCAATTGCTTAATGCATGGACTATCATGATTTCCATTCATATCCATTCTTGTGTTGGGTTTGTCATGAATCCGTTAGTTCAAAGATTTGTATTGTTCACAATAATGAAAAATCTAGTTGGTTCTGGAGTTTTCTCAGATTTTGTATTTGTTTTGAATAGAAATTAATGGGATTGGGTGATCTAGATCTGTGAAGGCATGAATTCTAACAGAGTGAAGAACTAAATTATGATTATAGTTGTTTGAGTTTGTGAGTGATGAAGCATGCAGCATGAACTAACAGGATGAAGTTGTTGATTTAAATAATTTGCAGTGATGAAGCAGTGCTGTTTAAGATAGATGATGCAGTAATAAAAGCTGAGGGTGAGTGCATGCAACAAGCTCAAGATCATGACCTGAAAGGTGCAGCAACATCGTTTAGCCTCACAAACTGTACTTGCTGATGAGTGTTAATTTAGCATAGAATGTAGAAGATGCTTCCACATCATTTTGATGGCATATTAGGATATTGCGTTTTGTGGTTAAAAGTTTGCAGCAG
>Ga0123342_1000353_pt1 | contig 69852 bp, 29 predicted proteins | sample Turbeawhitnodule_FD_89960 | JGI IMG/M metagenome (GOLD analysis project Ga0123342, IMG submission 89960) | Root nodule microbial communities of legume samples collected from Mexico - Turtle bean Mexico white nodule | ecosystem: Host-associated > Plants > Roots > Nodule | place: Mexico: Nepantla... | reverse complement strand
TCTAGTCGATGTGGGATCTCCAACACACCCCCCTCACGCCGAGACTGCCAACTCGTGCGTGAGACTATATATTTTGGGTGGTCCGATAGCGGCCCGATAGCGGGTGGCACGATAGGCCCAACACAAACACTTTATCTCTCCATTTTGGACGAGGAGAGATTTGGGAACTGCAGGATAAAAATATAAGAGTTTATCTTTTTAATGTTAGTTTTACACTGTTTTTTTAATATACTTTATGATATTTTTTGGTGTGATAGTATTTTCGTCACATTATAAAAAAATATAATATTTTTTTATACGAGTTAGATAATTTCTTAAATAATTCTTTTAATTTTATTTATTTTTTATAGTCAATGTTTTTAAATCTCCCATGGGAAACTCTCTCTCTTCAAGTCAATGTTTTCTATTTCTCCATCCATCTCTTCCGACTTTTCACCTTCCCACGAGTTTTGTGTCACTTTCCTCTCAAAGTTATAAGAAGTGAATTTGAGTCAAATGTCTTTATTATCAACACTATTTTTCATCTTATATAATTTATAGTATCATAAGAAACTAAGTTAGCCAACTTTTGTATTGATTTAATTAAAATTACAACAAAGTTACAACTTTGTTAACCAATGTTTTCTATACTACAAGAAAATTATAAAATAGAAATCAATTTTAAAAATAAAAAATAATTAGTTGTTATAGTAACTAAATTAGATACCATTTTAGAAATTAACAAAAAATTGGTTTCTAAATTAGTTTCTATTATTGTTAAATGATTTCTAAATTGGTATCTAATTAACTACCAAAGTTTTTCTACCAAATTTATAATCTAAATAATTAGTAGTTAAAATATTATTTTTAGTTACGTAATTAATTATTTTTTTCTATTTCATAATTTTCTTAATATTATAAACATGAAGTTTTATACTTTAACTTTTTTTTTTCTCATAGAATATTTTTTATTAGTGCCATGTACATTACGTGGTATCATAAGGAAATGATGACTTAAGCAACTTTTGTACTGATTTAACCAAAATTTTAAATTTTGTTAACCAATGATATTGATAAATATCAAATCTTGTAATCCAAAACTCTTGTCCTTTTGAAATTTTTTCATGGGCGACTTCCTACAGATCAGCATATTCAAAATAAAGGTCTGCGTATTTGTTATATGTCTACGTTTTGTGAAAAACACGAGGAATCTATTTAATATTTATTTTTTGAATGCTCTAATGCTTTGCGTATTTGGAGTTAGGTTCATCAGATTTTTCCTACTTCTCAATTCTCTAATAAGGATGATCTTTTCTCTTTTATTCAGAGTGATGGTAGTCCTTTGGTTAAATTGATTAAACTTGTGGTGATAACTTTTTCTATTTGGATGATATGGCATATGAAGAATTATGCTTGTTTTCAGGATAAGATTGAGGTTTTTAGGGTTATTTCGGTTAATAAAGATTTAACTCGTCTGGTGGAAAATTTGTCTAAAGCTTCAATGAATAATGATATGTTGGATTTCAACGTGATCAAGTTTTTTGGTATTCATATTCGTACTGGTAAAGTTCTTCACCCTCTTCATAAGAGTTTCCTTCACTAGACTGGGTTAAAATTAACATTGATGGGGCTGCTAGGGAATATTCTGGTTTTGTTACTTGTGGAGGTATTTTTCGTGGGAGTATGGAGAAATTTATTGGAGCTTTCTCTGCGTTTCTTGAAGTTCAGACTGCTCTAGTTGCTGAGTTTTATAAGGTTATACATGCTATGGAGGAAGCTCAAAAGATAGGGCTTATTAATGTCTGACTAGAATGTGATTCTGCTTTGGTTTGTGTTGCGTTTACTGCTAGGACTAATATCCTTGGATGCTTCGTAATCGATGGAATACTTGTCTTAATTACTATGAGAAAATCAGGTTTAGAGTTACTCATATTTTTCGTGAAGGAAATGCATGTGCTGATAAGTTGACTAATCTAGGATTTATTCATAGATAATTTTTTAATTGGTATAATAGCCTACCATCTAGTCTATTCTTATAATTCTTCATGAATAGATATAATATACTTATGTATCGTTTTTGTTAACATATGAGTTTTGGTGCAGTCCCCCCATATTTTTTGTATTTTTTTATTTTTTTTAATAATATTTTTTTTTCATGTGATGACAAATGATTGTTGTTACTTAAAGTGTGATCATAACTAAGATGTTAAGTTCCATATTGATATCTTATATAAAAGCTTTTATTTTAAAAAAATTAATCTTAACATTTTCACGAATCAATTCAAGATGAACCTATTTTAAATTATTAAACAAAAATTAATTTTAGAAAAAAAATAATTAATTATTATATTGATTAGTTAAATATTATTTTAGAGAATAAAAAATTATTAGTATCTAAATTAATTTTTTTATTATTAAATAATTTTTAAATTGATATCTAATTAACTACAAAGATTTTAGTACCAATTATTTAAATTTTAAATTATTTAAATTTTAAAGTTAGTAACTAAAAACGGATAAGTATTTGAAATAATGAGAATAAGAGTGAACCATCTCAGAGCACAAGTAAAATGTATAAATTGATCTTTTAAGTTCGATGTTATTTTTTTTATTGATAATCTAGAAAATTAAATAAATAAATTATGATTTATACGTATAATAAAAATTATATTTTAAAAACATGATTAAAATATTATTACCTTTCCATATGCATCAATATATATTTTAGTGGTCCACAAAGAATATTCTCTTTAATTTGAAAATATTTTCCTCCATCTAAATTAGTTCTTCGTACTTCAATGTTGTGGAGAATAAATCTTTAAGAAAAATAACTAATTTCAAATAAGAGAATTTGTATCATGCACCAACGCACCAACATCTAATTCTAAGTTATCATCTCTCTTATAAAATAACTTCTTATTGTGTATAATATTACAATATGAATATTAACTAAATTCCTATATTTATATAACTTGGTTATTCCAAAAGAGAGAGCATGCGATTGGTTTGATCTGTTGTTTCTTGGATGGATTACTACCTTTAAACAAAATACATCTATAATAATACAAGAAAATCATTAAATAAAATTAATTTTAAAAACAAAATAATTAGTCATTTCTGAGGACACTTATTGGAAGCATAGCTTTTGTAGCTACTTTAATCTTGGTGTAAACCATAAATGAATTAATAAATATGAAGCCTATATTAATTAAATTAAATACTATTTTGAAGACTAAAAAAATTATTAATATTTAAATTAATTTTTGTTGTTAATAAAATTTATAAATTAGTTTTTTAAATTTATATCTAATTAGATATTGAGATTTTAACTACCAATTTTAGAATCTAAAGTAATTAGTAGTTAAAATCTTAGTAACTAATTAGATACTGATTTATAAATTTTATGAGTAATAGAAACTACTTTAGATACTAATAATTTTTTTAGTTTCTAAAATAGTATTTAATTTAGTTAATACCGTGATTAATTATTTTTTGTCTTTAAAGTCGGTTTCTTTTTAGTAATTAATTATTTTTTGTCTCTAAAATCGATTTCTATTTAGTGATTAATTATTTTTTATTTCTAAAATTGGTTTTTATTTAGTGACGTAATAATTTATTTTCAAAATTACTTCTCTCTATAGAAATTACTTCTCTTTATAGCAGTCCACTTTGTTCAAAGGATTTTATCTTGTTGAGAATCACAAATGGGCACGACATAGTTTGGGATTTGTGAAATCAGGAGGTAATGGAAGTTTCACCTTATATTAGTAAGTTTCTTTTATAACACACATTTATTCAATGTTAATCAATTAAAATGCTTTTCCTTGTGATCCAAGAAGCTTAATAATATTTTAACAACTTAAAAGTTCATTATAATAGAATTTAACATTTTTAAAAAAAGAAGCTAAAACACTTTCAAATAATTTACTCACTTAATCAAAACAAGATTAAAGATAAAAAAAAATAACTTACAACACATTATACACATAAATTAACCAAAATCCAAGATGAAACGCACAATAATTATAATCTTGATACACATCATTATTAACTTTAATATAGTAGTTGGAAACATCACGTCTTTAAATTTAATCATAACATATTTAAATTTTAAGACTATATTATTAAAAATTAAACTGCACATAATTAATACACTTTTTTTTTTTAGATATAGGTTGCTCGAAATAGATGTTAAAACTACAATAAAATCATGAAATAAAAATCACTTTTAGAGACAAAAAATAATTAATTGTTAGTGACTAAATTAAAGACTATTTTAGAGACTACATTTTTTTTTTCTAAATTAGTTTATATTATTGTTAAATGGTTTTTAAATTGGTATCTAATTAATAACCAAGGTTTTTGCTACCAAATTTAGAATCTAAATAATTGGTAGCTAAAACCTTGGTAACTAACTAGATACCAATTTAAAAACTATTTAACAATAATATAAATTAATTTAAAAACCATTTTTTTTAGTTTCTAAAATGATCTCTAATTTAATCACTATAACAACTAATTATTTTTTTATTTCTAAAATTAGTTTCTATTTTATGATTTTCTTGAAGTGTAAGTAGATGTTTATCGAATTTTATCCATGTAAAAGGCACGTTCCAAAGTAAATTTTTTTACTTAGTTTTCTTAAATTCTTTTAACAACAATCAAAATCAATGAAACCTTAACTTTCTTTATCAATAAAAAATAATAAAATAAGACAAGACACTGCAAGATATCCCAATTTTTCTTATAAAAAAAATACAATCTTAAGATATATCTAGTACCTATATAGTAAATATATTCTACTTTGTTTTGTTCTTTAAAACAAGTTAAAGCAACAAAATACATTCACAAAGTTAAACTTGCATTATAATTAAAACAAATATATATAACAGGGAAGATTCTTTTTGCCCAACATGTTGAATAATGATTAACTAATGTAGGGTATAAAGGAGAAGGGAGAACATTGTATTGGTGCATTCAATTCCATTTATTGACCAAATTGCTGGATTTTTCATCACTTTATTTTTGTAAGCTTTGAGATGACGTCTGCATAATTGAATGTTGCTCAGAAAAAGGAAAAGAATAAATTAAATGTACCTGAATCATGATTTTAATTAATAGATAAAACCCAACTACTTTAATGCTTCTGTGAAAAAATTAGCTCATTTTTTCTTAATGTTACCAAACAAATACTTATTTTCTTGTGTTTGATATCCTAGTTATAGTAAATTTCTTGCATGCCATGTTTTTTTCTCTCTTCTACTTTCTTGTTTTCTTCTGTCTCTTGATCCTCTAATTACTTGTACAATTACAACCAAAATAAAGAAATGTTGCTACAAGCCTAATGCATAGGGATACTGATTCTACCATAAAGTTGAACCAGAAGAGTACAAAAAAATGGCTCTGTTGCAATCTTATGTTCAGTCAAACTCAGTCAAAAGTCCCTTTTTGAGAGGTTCATTGTGGTATGAGTTGTCTTCTTATCACTCAATGCTACTTTGTTATGTATACAATTAATGCTGATTTCTTTAGGTTTCCAAAGAAACTCGATTGAAGTTTGAGTGGGTTTTTTGGATTTGTTTGGGAACGAAGGATTTTGTTTTGTAAATGTGTTTGTGATTTTTTTTATTGAATTATAGGACGTTTTGTGTGTACTGGTTTGAACTAGTTATAAGATTTTAATATGATAAATGATATTTTTGTTGATATGGTTTATTAAAGAAATAATAATTACCAAAATATATGTAATTATTGTATGTAATATTATACGTACTCAATTATATGAAATTAATTTAATAATTAATAATTATAAAATTTCATGATTAGTATTCCTACTTAATTAGATGGTAATTTGGAGAGAAACTCCCTATATATTTTCTATACATGATGAAGTAATGTAACAATACACATAAGAGAATAAGAAACATATTTTCTTCTTACCATTTTTTATCATTTTCATGTTTTTTAATTGAGAATTGGTTTGGTGATTGACTTGGACCACTTTCTATATAAAGATTGAAATATATCTTTAAGTGTTTGTGTAAAGTTGAAACACTCCTAAAGTGTCTGTATAAAGGTTAAGACATTTTAAAGTGTCTTATTTTTTTAATTTATTCTTTATTAATAAAAAATAATTAATATTGAATTAAGAGTAACTATTTTCATGTAATTGATCATATTCCCAAGCAAGTTGTGGTAGCAAAAGTCCAGTGATTTAAATGCGAGAGAACATCTGCCTATCAATAATCATGATTAGTGTTACATAAGTAACACAATGTTACAAAAGAGTTTCAAGACTATTCCAGCCTACCATTAATATAAGACATTTATAATAAATCACATTACCATTTAACTTAATTGTTTATTGTCAATGAAAAAAATATAAACCAATAAAATTAATTAATTTAGTTTTTTTATTAATTTTTTAAAACAATGTTACGAATGTACTAAATTTATTCTTATTGGTAGTAGTTTTTAAAAGTTATTATTTTAATAGAAAATACACTTATTAATATTTAATAAAAATAAATAAGAGAAAAGTAACATTTTATATAAACTATAAATTTCCTTATAAATTTGAGGAGTGTCAGTAATTTCTCGAAGTCACTAGTTGTATAATTTTATGGGAATTGAATATGTGTTTGACGAAAGTTAAATACATCACCGGATTTCATATCACATTTTTTTAAAATAAAAGATAAGTTTCATTATACAATTTGGTATCTCAGTTATGCTAACAGTTTAAGTAACAACAATCATTTGTTATCATATAAAAAAATATTATTAATAAAAAAATATAAAAATATGAAAAAATTATATAAAAACTTATATATTAATAAAAACGATACATAGATAGATTGTATTTATTCATAAAAAATTCTAAAAATAGATTAGAGGGTAACATTATCCATATCATATTTTAAAAATTATATATCTTTATGTTCGTATTGTATAGAGAGTACTTAATCTCTCTTTGTGATTGTTTTTGCTTTGGAAGGTAGGTGAAATTAGTGATAAATCTCTTTGCGATGACAGTAGAAATCCTGTTATATTTTGGTTCTGCATCATTATGGATGATAGTTGGAAATAAAAAGAAAGAAAGAAAGTAAAGCTTTGATCTTCTGCGATTCTTCACTTTTTATTCACATTATACATTGCCTTTTATAGTGATATTCATTATTTAACCTAATTATCCATATTATGCATACTTATATGCTTAACCATAAGTATTCTTCATTTTACTCTTTACTTATTTTTCCATTTATAATACAAATATAATGTAGTTGTGAAATATAAAAAAAAAAATTCATATACAATACAAGAAAATCATCAAATTATAACTAATTTTAGAGATCAAAATAATTAATTACTATTAGACTAAATTAGAGACCATTTTAGAGACTAAAAAAATTATTGGCATCTAAAGTAATTTTTATTATTAATAAAAATTTATAAAGTAATTTTAAAATTAGTATCTAATCATTAGCTACCGAGGTTTTATCTATTAATATTTTAGATTCTAAATTATTCTCTAAAAAACTAATTGGGACCAATTTAGAATCTAAAATATTAGTAGCTAAAATTCTGGTAATAGATACCAATTTAGAAATAATTTTATAAATTTTTATTAATAATAGAAATAACTTTAAATATAAATAATTTTTTAGTTTCTAAAATAGTATCTAATTTAGTTAAAACCGTGATTAATTATTTTTTGTTTCTAATTCTTATTATTATTTAATGAATTTCTTGTAGTAATATGGATTTCAAGCAAAGGTTCATGTAAATCACGAATAAAGATCTTCAACAAAAGGATCATTGAATTATTTTCTCAGAAGTTAAATATATACTCACTCAATTTTTCAACATTAAAAAATCATAAAATAGAAACTAATTTTAGAGATAAAAAATAATTAGTTGTTATATTGACTAAATTAGAAGCTATTTTAGAAATTAAAAAAAAAATTGTTTCTAAATTAATTTCTATTATTGTTAAATGACTTATAAATTGGTAATTAATTAACTACCAAGGTTTTTGCTACCAAATTTATAATCTAAATAATTGGTAGTTAAAACATTGATAGCTAATTAGATACCAATTTAGAAACTATTTAACAATAATAGAAACTAACACTACAAGAAAATCATGAAATATAATCCAATTTTTAGATACCTAAATAATTAGTTGCAATAGTAACTAAATTAGAGATCATTTTAGAAATTAAAAAAATAAATAAATTGGTTTCTAAATTAATTTCTATTATTGTTAAATAGTTTCTAAATTGGTATCTAATTAGCAACCAAGGTTTTAGAGACCAAATTTAGAAACTAAATAATTGGTAGTTAAAACTTTGGTTGCTAATTAGATACTAATTTAAAAATTATTTACCAATAATAGAAACTAATTTAGAAACCAATTTTTTGTTTAGTTTTTAAAATGGTCTCTAATTTAGTTACTATTGCAACTAATCATTTTAGTCTCTAAAAATTGGTTTCTATTTCATGATTTTTTTGTAGTGTAATTTAGAAACCAAAAAATTTTTTAATCTTTAAAATTGTCTCTAATTTAATCACTATAACAACTAATTATTTTTTATTTTTAGAATTTGTTTCTATTTCATGATTTTCTTGTATTGAGTATATAAGTAACATTTTATTTTATAAATGAAAGTCAAAGTTTTAGCATATTTTATCCTGGATTGCATAGGATACTACTAGTTCTAACATATAATCAAGTAACTATATTGAAGATAATATTACATCCTATACTTGCATAAAAATCATTGTTGAGGAAACTAAAATCATTGTGAAAGTTAACACATTGTTTGGTTTAGATGAAAAAGAGATAAATGAAGAGAAAGAAAAGAAAAAGGTTGAAGAAAATATTTTTTACCCTTGTTGAACATTAAAAAAAGAAGGAAATAAAAAAATTATAGAGATTCTACATTTTTTTTTTCTTTTTCGAAGAGAAAAAGAAAGCGATTTTTTATAAACCTCCCTTTCTAAATTTTATATATATAATAACCTCTTTTTTTTTTTTTTACATAACCAAACAACTAAAAAAATGCATCACTACTAATTTTCTTATTCATTCATTCTTAAACTAAGTCAAATATAAGATTTAGAGGACCCTTATAAAAAGGAACAGTAAAAATATGAAAAAGGTTGTTATTTATCAATATACATTGCCCTCTAATATTCTACTGGATCCTATAGAGAATAAGAATATGTGTGGACAAATTTTCTTATAAATATTTAAAGGAGAATTTTTATTTTGTGAGCTAAAATTAATTAATGGATAAGTCAATTTATTATTTTTTATATTTATTTTCAATTTGTACGTAATAAGTTAATTTTAGTTTATGAAGAAATTTATTATATTTTTTCGTATTTTTCCTCCCAAAAATTCTTATTGAATAAATTTTGCAAACATATTCTAAACTTCACCCGGGTTTAAAACAAAAACATATACTTTGTCTGAGAAACCATAAATTTGAAATTTAAAAGACAGAATTTAAATTGAGAAAAAACTTATCTATATTTACTCCTATTTAATACTTGTCAATCTAAGCATGTGCATCCATATTTTTTAGTATTTATTTTTATTATATGTATATATTTAAATATAAATTTATGTGTATTTGTATATATAAGATATATGTTATTGCATTTCAAGAAATATAAGAGAGTAGAGAGATAAAATTTAAAAACTTTTCTACATTCAAAACTACTTATGAAAACTGTTTTAAATAGGAGAATCAATATCTCTCCACTCTCTTGCCAGTTAGTTAAGTGACTACAAATAAAATAAAATTAACGTATCAATCTCTATACTTTTTTAGTAGTTAAGTGCCTATTTATTTATTTTATTGCTGATAAAAAAAAGTGAAAACAAATAAAATTAAAAAAATACTTATTTAATAAAAAAATATCAGTTTAAAACAAAAAAGTAATCAATATCTCTACTCTCCTGTCAGGTGACAACAAAATTAAATTAAATTAACGTGACAATCTCTCCACTCTCCTAGTTAAGTGAGAATAAATAAAATAAAATTTAAAAATTAAAGAACTATTTTATTAACTTTTAAAATTATAAAATATCCAAATAACCAAAATAAATTAATAAAACAAAATATTAAACAAAGATAAAATAGGAAAATAATTTAGAGTAATTAAAGTGAAAAATCCTATATAGGTATAAATAAACTACTAAAATCCAAAATCCAAGTAGTAAAATAAAGTAATCTATTATAAAAATTAATTAATACAATTATACATATAATTCTTTTACTAAATAAACGAATCATGTACGTGGCACAAATTTAGGAATCACTTCTCATAAGCACTTTAGACTTTCTTTTTTATTTTTTATCCATTTCGAAAGAACACTGTAGATTTAAGAAATACAAACTTAAAAAGGTTAAATTTTTAAAAAAGTCTGAAACAAGAATACCCTGTTAATAATATTCATCACAAAACTAATGATATTTTTATAATAAAATTTAATATTTTGACTACATTTAAGAGTGTCCTTGTTTTGAATGTTGTTGCTGATTGATAACTACCGAGGATAAAATTTATTCTTTAATTCTTTGGATCTCCATAATTTACAATTCTAAATAGAGTATCTAGAAGTCTTGCTTCCCAAAATAATTCTTAAATTTTGTTGTTGTGTCTTTATTGGACTTGTAGAAATTATGAGATATTTTCTTCGAACTTTATGTGGAAGTAATAATTGTTGTTTAGGACTTAATTAGCACAAAGCTCAAACATATATCACATGGTGCCACCAAAAGGAAAGCATGTGCTACAAAGAATTAAGAATAACATGACCAAGCTTTTTAAAGAAATCTAAATTTTAGATCTCAAATTGGCATTGGGATTTCATTTTGCAAGCATTTCTTTTACATTTACAATTTTGTAAAATCACTTTTAATATATATGAATTAGAGAGAGATTTTCGACACCTTATATGTAAAAAACTTTCTTAAAGAGTAATTATCAACAATGAAGTTTATCTTAAAAGAGTATAGAATCACCTTCATGTTCTTTTTCCCAAGATGCACCACTCTTCTTTCACTCTTTTTTAAGTTTTCTTTTTTCTTTTTTCTTGTTTTCTTTATATCTATTAGGCCATATACACTACAAGAAAATCATGAAATAGAAACCAATTTTTAGATACCAAAATAATTAGTTGCAATATTAACTAAATTAGAGATCATTTTAGAAACTAAATAAAAAATTGATTTCTAAATTAGTTTGTATTATTGTTAAATAGTTTCTAAATTGATATCTAATTAGCAACCAATGTTTTAACTACCAATTATTTAGTTTCTAAATTTGGTCTCTAAAACCTTGGTTTCTAATTAGATACCAATTTAGAAACTATTTAACAATAATACAAACTAATTTAAAAACCAATTTTTTATTTAGTTTCTAAAATAGTCTCTAGTTTAGTTACTATTACAACTAATTATTTTGGTCTCTAAAAATTAGTTTCTATTTCATGATTTTCTTGTAGTGATATTTCATTCTTATTCTTATTCTTATGTAAAATCCTTATTGTATTGTTGTTCTTATTTTTATATTTAAATTATGATTGAAATTTTTTATTCAAGTTTATTATGAAACTATATAATTGAAATATACAAGAAGATTCAACTTATATATGTCCTAAACTTTTAATATGCACGTTATGGGTATGTGGTCACAACCACAAAAGGTATGTGAAAAAAATCCCAAAATAGTTATTTTATTCTTTCCTTTTGAAGTGAAAGTGCGAGTGGATGGTTACTTTCCTTTTGCATTTCCTTCATATATAAATTTGGAAATTTTCATTTGAAATCATTTTATTTGAATAAGATAAAATTATTATAAAAAAATTGAGAATATTTTATATAATTCTATAAAAATAACTTCATATAAAAATATATAATTTGATATTAATTGATTAAAATATTCAATGATGGATTTTGTTGGCATTTTGGATCATATATAAGCTTTTCTACCTCTCCATTTGATTTTAATAAAGCAAATTTATTCCATTAAAAACATCACTACAAGAAAATCATGAAATAAAAACCAATTTTTAGAGACCAAAATAATTAGTTGCAATAATAACTAAATTAGAGAGCACTTTACAAACTAAAACAAAAATTGATTTCTAAATTAGTTTCTATTATTGTTAAATAATTTTCTGAATTGATATCTAATTAGCAACCAAGGTTTTAGAGACCAAATTTAGAAACTAAATAATTGATAATTAAAACTTTGGTTGCTAATTAGATATCAGTTTAGAAACTATTTAACAATAATAGAAACTAATTTAGAAACCAATTTTTGTTTTAGTTTTTAAAATGGTCTTTAATTTAGTTACTATTGTAATTAATTATTTTGATTTCTAAAAATTATTTTTCATTTGATAATTTTCTTGTAATGCATATATGTGTACGTAATTTCTTTTCTTTTCTTTATTTTTGTGGGCATTGGAATCACTTAAAAAGCCAAAGATATTTTTGTTCGTTCCTTTGGCATGATTCTTCTGTTGCCATTTTTCGTTGACATAAAAAATGTAAGCACCAACATTGAGACATGCAAAAGCAGAATTGAATAATTCACTTCTTTACCACAAAAATATATAAAGTGTGATGATACATACACACACTTAAAAAGACATTATTCCACTTTTGCAACATAACACACTTAATGTAATAAACTGTGTTAAACACAAACTTTTAATAGAGATGGATAAAGAGACAAGAGAAATTAAGATTTTAAAATGAATGGCCACTTTACTAAACGTTAATTAGTACTCCTAAGTATAGATTTCTTAAATATTTTTATTTTTATTTTTAAAGTTTAAGACAATATTAATTACACTGTTATCATTTATATTTTTATCATTGGTCTAATCTTTGTTTATATAGATGTAAAAAAAAATAAAGATTGAAAATCTATAAATATTTTATTAAACTTAAGAAAAATTATTATATTTCTTGATTCAGAAAAGCTAAAATAAAAAAGGTTATAAATATTTTATTAAATTCAAGAAAATTCATTATATTTCTGAATTTTTTTAAGAGAATTTTAAGCAAGTTTAAAAATGAATATGAATAGTATCTTAAGATTGGGTTCATCAACTTATTATATCGATTTCATATTACTAATATTTAAAAAAATATAGCTTGCTTTTTAAAACATAAGATATTTACTTTTAAGTCCTCAAATTTTAACTTCTCTCACCACCTTGATAATCGAAATCCATATTTTAAACTCAATCTCCAAATTTTAACTAAAGAACAAGGTAAGAACATCTCCAATTATTAAAATTAAAAATGGTTAATTGTATTTTAATTAGTTTAATTTCTTGGTTCTGTTTTTCTTTAAAAAGAATTACAAGTATGTTAGGATAGTTCTTCTAATATTTTTTTTTAAATTTCACTTGATTATAATGTTTTATAATATATAAATGAATACAAATCTCACGTTTTAGTCGGATATTATCTCCTTACCTGATATTAGAGCATTATAAAGAAATATCTTTTATCATTTCTCATATGCATATTGTCCATTCTAATCATTCTTGATGACCAAATTGTCTGGGTAGGAAGAAACATCCATTGTATTTAAGTTGGTGGCAGTGGTATGGTTTGATCAGTGTTAGATGTGGATACAAAAGGTTGATTTAGACTCAGTTCAACAAGATTCTCATCAAATTGATGCCAACAATATTAAAAGCGTTGTGACTGGTTCTTTGATTGCCATGCCTTTTACCTCGTCCCCGATTGAAAGTTGGAGACATTTTCTTGTGTTTTGATTTTGAGCTTGCATGAAATTGGCATCTTCAATGTCTAGATCCAGAATTGAAGCTTAATTGAAGCTTAAGTTAGAGTCATGGCTACTCTTTTTGTTGAAATACAGTGGTTCAAGTCTCTTCTCATTGAGCTTCAAATTAAGTCAATCAAACCACCTTTGATATGGTGTGACAATCTTAGTATCATTATTCTCGGTACAAATCTAGTTCTCCATTCAAAATTGTTTTGACTTCAAGTACAAAAAATAACAAAATTAGAGTTAATCATTACATCTAAAGTATTTTTTATTTTAGAAGTTGATGTTTCATCACAGTTTTATTTTTAAAAGACAACTTAATAAGTTGAAGGAGAAAAAAATATATTTAAACTAGTTTTGACTTCGACTCCTAAACAATGTGAAATTATATTGGTAATATGGCATAAAAAATCAAATCATTTTGAGTTAGAATTTTGGTTTGTCAACGAAAAGGCATCACAGCAGGGAGAAATCACCATCAATACATATGTCAATTTCAATTAACTGATCTCTTAACCAAGCCTCCTCCTTATGCCAGTTTTCTCTTATCAAGACCCAAACTGACTATTAGATCTAAAGCAACATTCAGTTTGCAGGGGATAAAAAGATAAATCCACAATTATTAAAACTGAAAATGCTTGGCTATATTTTAACTAGTTTAGTTTCTTGGTTCAGTTTCTCTTTACTTTTTTTTAAGAGTTTATGATTTAAGATTTATACATTCCTTTTCTTTTCTTTGTAATAAAGTATTTTATGTACTTTTCTATACATTTCTCTCCTTTAATGCAAAAGTGTAAATATGTTTTTTCTTCTTATTCTTTTCTATTATATGTTGTCTGTTTTTCCTTACTATTAACAGAAGATATTTATCAATAAATTAATATTTTAATGTGATTTCTTAAACATAGATTAAAATTATTTATATAAGAAATTTTCATAAATTTTAATCGAATTTGTGAAATTTACACTAAATGTTGATTTTATTGAGAAAAAAAAAACCAAAATAATTTTCATTAGAATTATTCTATTACTAAAGTGGAGAAATATAATGAGATACTCAACTATATCAGAGCATATTTCATTCTCCCAAAGGTTATATGTTCTTTCCAATTTGAAGAATGAATTTAAAGGATAAAAAATGCATTTAAAAGAACAAAAAAAATGTTTTTCTCTGTGCAGTAAGCTTGTATATTACCGTTTCTTACCTCAATAGCTCTGTAGCACAAATCTTGGGTTCTTGGTTGCTATGAAAACAATAGTATACAACATTGTAAAACTAACAAAATTGCATCATTAAATCCACAAATAAACTTTATGTACCTAATAGGACTCTGAAATCATATATTGCATGATGTTATATAATTAGTTAATTCCATGTAACGAAGCTAACATTCTTCAGAGTGGGGTTGCTGTTTGTCTTAATATTTACATTCTTCGCATATTTACATGGTAATTCCTTAAATTTTCTGTATCTTTGAGATGGTACGTATTGGTAGTGTTGTTGAAATACCGGGTCAAAAGGGTTTTCATAGGTATTTTCGTTGATCATGTTAAGAAACATTGGCTACTTCTCTTATGGAATTGAAAGTGACTAAAAACAAGTGAAACGGTTCAATGCTTTAAGGACCAAACATCATGTCTCTTGTGAAACTCCTACCACCAACTTTGGTTAAAATACAAAAATATCAGTGTGGCTGCTGAAGTATATACATAGCACAACCAAAGGAATTTGACTATTCAATTCAAAATTAAAGACTTCAAGCCACAAGATTAAATACAATGTGTGAATCGTTACAAAACTACATCAAATTAGCACAACATAAAATTAACACAAAAACAAGATATTATCTATAAATTATTTTGACCATCTGATTTATAGCAAGTTGACCATGCAATTTTTAAAGTGAATTATTTATATGAAACAAGTAGTATTTTCATTGACTAAAAGGTGCATCATTGGTTGTCATATTTTAATTTAATCAGAAACTTGAAATTGCAACCCTCCTCCTTTTTCCGGGCTGGGGACCGGCTGTGTTTTATTATGAGACACAGGCGGAGTTAATTGCTCAAAATACATAACCATATTTTAATGCCAATGGGGATTGGTCGTATAAGAACTTGAAAGATTATGGGTATACCCACTTAGACGATCATAGATGCAAAACAATGAATCGGTTCATCCTTAAACTTCTGTCACAAGCCACCACCAGATTATACAGTTGCGTTTGCTTGATGTTTTATAATCCGAAAGGCCAACACGTGCAGCCAAGCTATATGATGACCAGTGGCAGATCCAAGACCCTGGACCAGGGGGGACAAAAAATATAATTACACACTCCTATATCGTACAAGTACATAATTTGCAAAAGAATTAATATAGTTAATTACAATTTTACAAAAATTAGGAGGTGCAATTGCGCGCCTATGGTGACGGTTTTCAAACTTGAAGAGACTATAGTGCATACAAGCTTTAGGCCCTTCATCATTTTTGAAGTTACAAGATTGGATTCTCATCTTTTGGAAAGCCACGGCAAACCACCATTCTCAATAGGATTTGTAACGCTCTGACTTAAGTCATGCAATTATCATGAGCAGAATGATTAATCGATCAGGTGAGTAAATCCCATTACCATGCTTGGTTTTTTTTCTTCAAAGTATGTCATTTGCAAATGCAAATAATAAAACACAACCAATGCCTCGATGAATTTGTAAAATAGCTGATTTTGTTATACTTCCACAGATGTTCACATGTGAATCTAATATCCCAACTTATATACATAAAACACATTCACGATTTTATTAAGCAAACTCCTCAACCCATGTTAATTTATCAATTCATGTCAACTTTTTCGTGGACATTAAAGAAGCTTGTGTAGTGGTGGTTTATTAATTTATCATTTATTTGATGCTACAACCTCCAAATGAACTTAATACTTTAACAGAAAATAGTTGTTGGAAATTTGCAATGAATTCGTTGTTATTCGTGAGGACATAATTACCGAGGTAAATAAAGCATGAGAAGGAAGTAACTCAACCAATAAAGGCGAAATCCTTTTATCCAAACACCTTTGGCTGGTGCACACTATACTTTTTCGAGGGCTTAATGGAAATGGGAATCAGTGGATAACAAATAAGAGATAACTCACCAGTCATCAGGAACCACGAGAACAAGGAACGGAAAGAGAAACATACCAGTAGGCATGATCCAACTCAGCAAACTAAAACGGTATTTCCTACGTGAGCTAATCCTGCAACCACAGGAATTGAAGGAGGGAAGCAAAATAAATAGAAGATAAAAGGCAACCAATTTCATCTACAAATTCTACGCACTAGTAAGATACACTAATCAAAAGTCCCCCAAGATGCTTTTTTTCGCGACCATTTACACGCATACACGATTAAGAACTGGCAACACATCTTGATACATCATGTAATCTATCATAGGTCACAAAGGACTTTAAAAATTCAAGTAGTCAATAACCACAATTCCTTTTAATTTTAGAATCCCTAAACTAGAGTGCTAAAATAAACATTAATTCCATACATAAATACATACTAGTATATATTTCACTAAGTAACAGGAAATATCACCCTTAACCATAGTAAAATTGAAGTTCCCAAATACGACCCCTTTCACTTCAAATATTACCATTTTCCCTAGTTTGGGTCATGTCTAAAATTGTTGACAAATGGGAAAAACCTCCAAGTATAACTAATAATTTTTAGACTTCATTACATGTTTGCTCCCTCGGATATTGCAATTCTAAAATTTTAGTCTCTCAAATTTCAATTGAGTCAATTCAATCCCTTAGATATTACAAATAAGTCATTTTAGTCCCAAAGATTAAATAGCATCAATTTGGTCATAAGGTATCGCACAATTGTGCAATTTTAATCTTTCAAACAAGTCATCAATCAATATCACATCAACAATATCCAACTAATAAAAGGAATAAAATCAGAATTGTGATATTTAAGAAACTCAATTGAAACCTGTGGGACAAAAATCACACATTTACAATACATAAAAATCCCAACTAACATAACTGAAACTTAGAGGACTAAATTTGCACAATTGCAATAATGCCTATAAGACCAAAAGTGCAATTAACCCTTGATAGAGACCAAAAGAGCATTTAGTCTACGCTAAGGAAACAGCTAAAGAAATTCTAGCATATGAATAATTAATAGTTAACTGTTTAAAAATGTCGACGAATTTAACAACCCACTAGTCAAAAGAAATTTCAATATCATCATTATTGGCATGTAGATATATCACATAGTTGCCACTTATTAAGCCGCAGCTTTTAATATAATTCAATCAAATCTTTGTTATATAAACAACGAGGGTGTAACTAATAAATGTGAATAATTAGGGGGCAGGAATGAAGATTTGAGATTAGCACTGTTTTGATTTTCAGTAGCTTGTACTAATGTTTCCAAAGCTTTTTACTCATTAATGAATTAGACAATTCCTGTAACAAATCATTCCTTGACTGCAAAAAAAATATATACATGGAAAAAATTATTTACAGCTTCAAAGAGAAGAAACTCAACTGCCACAAAAAAGTCCCAAGAATGAACGACCTACTTAATTCATCACCAAACGAGCAGGCAATCCGAATTTTATATCAATCATCAATATTATTCAGTGCAGCCTATATCATCAACGATGCTGATAGATAACCTGAAACACCACAAGACTTAAATCAATAACCAGAACTCGTGCACTAGATTGCATGTCTTTGATTTTAAATTATATATTAAGAACCTCAAAGTATAAAAAACAAAAACATGGAGTGTTGAGATCTATCAAAACTATTCCCTACTTAGGGAATACTAAATTTCAACATATCGTTTATCTAGAAGCAAATCAACAAACATGTAGAAGTCTAGACATGCATCAAATTAACTTTTGAAGAAAGATATGATTGCTTTAGTGGACCATATGCATTAAAGTTTACATAGAAAAAAAAAACAGTCAAAAACTGCAAATACATGTACACATGACGTCTGAAACTAGAGCTAAACCATTCATAGCTATCTTAATAAAATATTTATATTTGGTGGCTGTATCAACTCATAATGGTGCAATAGAATTTAAAACCACAGGACATGCTAGCCCCACCACAATCGAAAGATGTAAAGTTTAAACTTTCCGAATTATGCTAAGGTAAACTGTATTCATTATTAATTGGAATTAGATTAGTTCATACAAAATATTTGATGATATTAGATTTGGAGTACACAATCAAAGAACAGTAGTTGGTTGGACATTTTCTTAAAGATATATATCAACAACCATAAAGAAATCTCCATGTAGTTTGGAAAATCCTAGAAATGTGATGACTAAAAACACAATGCAAGTTGTAAAATAACGGAGCAGAAAGCAGATATTAAGCAGCCACCCAATGAGTATAAGGCTATGCATTTATTAACAGGTTAACATAGCAAGTTGTTACACAGATGTAACTGAATCTATACAACTATTACCCTGTATATTCCTTTGGCAGTCACCTATCGCAATCCAGAGGTAGCCACATCATGTAATATAAAAATAAAATAACAAGCTAGTATTTAAAAATAAAAATAACCCCCATGAACACCATAGATTATTTTGAGAGCAGAAACGTACAAGGTATGATCACAAACAACTAGTTTAGCAACTCATCCCATTTGATGCCCAGTGAAATATTAAAATAAGAGTCAAGACTTCAGAATGCAACATCCAACAATTGTGGAAAGAATATAATCCTGGAAACAAAACAACGTGATTAATAATATACCAAATGTTCCAATCAAAGCCATATAATTTTTCGGATCAGTTGTACCTACCAAACAATCACACTTAAGGTGTACTCTTTTCCAAAAGATTAATTCACATGTTTAATAAATTAAATCCATATTCACAAGTTTAAAGAGTTGAACGCACATAAGTGCATAAACTCCCTAAACCAACAATTTACAAAATGAGGACATGTAAAGGGACAAGAAAGCAGAAGCTTATGAAATGAAATGATTAACAGTATTGAATACCATTATTAATCTCTATGCAATATGAGTACAAACCTATGTTGAAATCCTGTCCACTCAATAATTTAACATGTGGACTTTGAAAAGAATGACCTACAAAAGCATGACACAAGTTAGAGTGAAGCTGTATACAACGAAATTCACCTTCAGCAGTAAGCGCATACCAGTATCAAAAATCCAATCAATGCCTAATTCAATGATCCACGACACCTGCATAATAAATACATAGATATGTTATATAATGAGTATATCTCAACCACATGCAATGACAAACAAAAAGGCAGTTTTCCACCTTCATTTTTGTCCTAAATGTTCTGAACGAAAATACACATCAAGTTCAAATATCTGTCAAATAAACTAAGATATTATATGCTTATTATTTATAAAACATGAGCAGGGGTCAGTTAAACAACACCATTGTGCTTCATCCTCAAAAACCAATTTTTCAGAAAAAATCATTAAGATTAATTCGAATTTCTGTGTCTAAACCAGACCACTCACCATTGTATTTATAATATATGGACATTAATTACAAATGAATGTAATTTCTAAATCTAAGGCTAATTAGCACCTAATCTGGGATTTGTACAGAAATAAGATGTGTCTAATTATAACAATTCAGAACAAGGTCTCTCCTGATGGTTTTTGTTAGGTAACCATTAGGAACTAGTTATGATAGGTTGGATACCTGTTAGATAGATAGTTAGTGTAATAGATAGAAATAGTTAGCTACTTAGTTGGAGATTGGGGATAGTTACAAAATACCAGCGTTGTCAATAAGATACACTAGGGAAGAAAGAGATCATCTTGTCATTTGTGAGAGAATTGTGACCTTTGGGCATAAGGAGATGCATACCCTTGTCATTCTGCCGGATAGAAATTGTGTTCTTTAATAAGATATGGGGTTCCTATCAATTAGTATCAGCACCTTCCATCATGTATCACAGCCTCAGCTGCAAACTAGCTGCACAGTGGAGACATCAACACTGGAATGTTTCCCAGGACTAGTCAAAGGGTAGGGTACAACCAGCCAGCACAAGTGTTGGCACTGCAATGCTTGGTGGCATATTAGTATCCAAGTCCAACATTGAAAATCTGTGATTCTAGTGGGCAGTTGATTAGGGTTTGGGCTCTCCAACTATAACAGCTAGCTCTTGAGAATCTTATTAAAGCTCCAATCTCGGAGCTATATGGTTGTGAAAATGATTCCAAAATTGATAGGGAAACAATACTTATTGGTGACTGATCAATTTAGATATTTTGAGGGACTTAGAGTGCTTAAGGAGGAGAAGCTAACCAAAATGCTACAATTTTTACTTTGAAAAGCCTGCTTCAGCTGTTAACCAGAGCTCGGGATTTATCTTCAAGATTCAAAAACTCAGAGTAGCAAGAAAACAAATGCAGAGATGAAGTGAAATAGGAGAGCTAAGAACCAATAGCATATAGAGAAGAAGTTGATGACACAGTTACACAACAGTATTTTGGACAAAAAATCATAAAACGCATTTGAAATTACGTGTGATCAAGAATCACAATGGCAAAGATGACACAAAAATGGATCTATTTTTGGATTGCAAAGAGGGTACAAAAACATGGGCTTAGGGAAGCCCATGTTTCCGTAAGGAGGGAGCCAAAGACTGGCCCAACAACAACAATGAAGGTTTTGGGTTTGACCTGACATCAATCCACCACCAGAATCACAAAATCAACAGAACTGATTCTTCATATGATGACTGACAGTGAAGTGCAAATTGGTGGGTCCAGAACGTAGAGACAAAATTGTCCAAGGTGGTAATGAATGAATACAATAGTCATCATCAGCTGCCACTTGCCATGGGATCACATGTGAGAGGCACTGATACTGTTTCACAGACAAAATTAATGATGAAAACAGAGCATTGAAGAATAAAAGTATTAAACTGATTACATTTGCCCTGAGGGGAGTTAATGATATTTTCGGGCAGCTCTGCAGCCTGAAGTGGTGGGATTTGGCTTGATCACCAGACTTTGTAAAGTTGGATCGACAATGAAAACTTTATTCGCAGCCTGTTTGAGGTTTTCTAACTATTGCTTGGTGTGTCATGTTACAAGTCCAATCTCTTTTTTTGGTTTTTAGTAGCCCAACCTGTTTTCCATCATTTTAAAAGGTTATTCAAGCTTTTATAGGATGGTTTTGGTCAGGCTGCATTGCCCAGCCCATTTTATTTACTATTTTTAGAGTTCAAACTGTTTTTGGACTGAGTAAGGGGCGGTCACATGACCCAACCCCTTCAACTCTTCATTCTCCACAGGTATTCCCCCATGGTCAATTCAGACACTGTCCGCCATCCGTTTTGTGGCTGCCAGAGCCCACCGTCAAAAATCCAACACACCACTAATACTTGCTACAATTGCTATAACCTATATCATGCTAAAAATGCATTCTGCATTCTTCACCTTACTAATATTTCAATGTAATAGAAAACCTTTTGTTACTCTTCCACAAACAAAAGTTAATATTTATCCCTTGATATATCAACTAGGATTATATAATCAGAAAAAGTAAAAAAAAAAACATGCATTGTTTTAGTTGTACAGGACTTCGAGTCTCATACTGGAAGAATATGACTCTGGTGAAGGGCTTATAATGCATTGGGCTCCCCAAAACTCCAACTACAATGACTAGCTTATATGGTGTGGCTCACCCAAAATTCTTATCACAATGAGGAACTACTATGTATGTGCAAAATCAAAAGGGTGATGCAAACGTTTTGCACTAGTAGCAAATCAAACAACAAAATAGAAAACTTGTGTTTCATGATCTGGCTTGTAATTGAGTGATATTAAGTATTAAATCATTCCGATGCTTGAATATCCATGTATATGCAACAAGTACTTGTACCAAATGTGTAAGTAACACGTGACAATCAAGTAACACATGCCGAATAAGTATGTACAATACTACATAAAATTAGAAAGCAATAATCAAAACGGTGAAGCAAACCGATGATCGAATATCCATGTGTATGCAACAAGTACTTGTACGAAATGTGTAAGTAACACATGACAATCATTCAAGAGGGTATACATGCATCATAGTCACAGCAACTTTTTTTATTAAATTAAGGTAGATAAAATATCTAGCAGCGATAGCAAAAATAAAACATGCTCAGAAATTGAACTGCCATCATCTTACTTTCTGGAACTACAGTTGCATGGAATCTTTTTCTCCTCCAAGGGGAACTTATAATTGTATGTTATTTCTTCACCAGCCTTTATATGTCGTTTTGCATATATGAAAATCTTCTTTTGACCCTCAACAGATATAACCTTTGTATAGCAGTTGGGCTGCCAAAAAAGAAGTCCAAATTAAGAAGAACGTGAAATCAAGAACAGAAGTGACATGTATACACACGAAACATGTCTTTAAATGCATGAATAATACCAAAAAAATGCATTAAATAGTACAAAAGTACCTGACACGAGTGGTTAATAAATCTAGCAATCCCACCTCTCTTTGTGGCATCAACCTGCATATACTCGAACAGGAAAAGTAAATGTAGCATTTCAATAGTTATCACTGGATTCGAATTTATCAATATATATTTTTATCCAGAGAATACTAATGAGAAAACAAGCAGAATACATGTAATTTAACACTTTACTTAGGCAATATTTTATAGATTAGGTCTTATTTAAGCCTATCTAGTGGAGTAACCAATCACAAGATAAAATTATCATGTGTCTAAAATGCCTTAAAAAGGGAGCTGTGTTTAACAGTAAGCATATGATATAACAGGGAATTTAATCACAACTATGTATTTAGATAATCATCCACTAGCCCATTTGTAAGAACATTTGCTTTACCAAATTATTCAACTCAAACCCAACTACAGAGTCAATAATACCTAGGTATGGCCTTCAAAATTTTAGTTATAAACCTATACATCTACCTTTTTACTGTATAACCCGATTATCCACATGAACAGGTCAGCAAGAGTCGTTATCAACTTTCAAAAAGCCACAAAATTTCAAAACACAATACAAACGTCATTATAATTCAATTTCAGAAGAACATAGTAAAGATATCAAACAATACCAACATAGGGAGAATAAAATATTAGATTCATCTGAAAGAACTATTTCATAGTCACCTTACAGAAGCAAGATAAATGAAACATCCAAAATAAAAAATTATTAAAACAATATATACTGACCACATAACCATCATCAAGTCTAAAAAGGTAACTGCTTCCAATTCCCATTTTCTCATATTCCCGTTCCCGTATATCTGATATCTGTCAAAGACAAAATCATATCAGTTTCCCATACAATATTGACCATTGCATGGTTTGTCAGTCAAGAATTGAAATGCAAATCAGAAGACAAATTAAGATTCATTATCAATTGTTCAAAATAATACGATATATATTTTAATACAAAAAACTCTAAAATTAGAAATAATTATTTCCTCATTATCAACGTGTTGGAAGGTCCCACCCACATCACTTGCCTCAAATTTTTGGGGTCCACTGTTTATATCTAACTGTAGGATAACTTCACTTGATGCTTATTGGTTTTAAGATGAATAACATAATGCACAATAATGTTTATGTTTCTCCAAGCTCTTCTCTCTCTAATTTTCAAAACCTAACCAGAAAAAACCCATTTTGTTGTTCAGCCACCTCTTCAGTTCCTTTCGTCTGCCCCTGTACATCCTAAGATGCACAAATATGAGGTGCATCTCACCTCACAACAACCCCACCACCATCCTCATTCCAATGCCCAAACCCATCTTAAAAAGTTTAACCAACAACAAGCATTCTGTTCAATCCCACCCATGGCACCCTTGGCTCATCATCCCACTGTAGCAGTTCACTATCCCTCCATATCATATTGCAAGAATCACAACAGATGTGCTCACTCAAGTGCAATTAGATGACAAAAAGTACTCCATCCTAAACATTTATTTATAAGAAATTTGGAAACGCTATAGAGAGAAACATGCTAATTTAATGGTCTTTATACATATTGTTACATACAGAATATATACATTAAAATTGACTTTGCAAAATCAACCAACAATATGACTTTAAAATATGAATAGTTGTCACAACAGATTTTTTACCCGAGGACGAATTAGTTCTCCAATATACTCAATCACAAAGTCCTCTGCCTCAATTGGCTCCAAGGCAACAAGTCCCCAGTCATGAATCTTGCTCCTTTGAAAACGTAACCGCTTCTTCCGTGCCTGATAAAAGAAAATAAATAGTTTAAATCTGACATCAAGATGCTATAAATAAAAATGACCAAAAACACTTTAATATTTCAATCACCTTCAATTGAGGCACTTTCAGAAGATCCGCACCCTCTGCAGCAGCAAGAAGGTTACGCAATTTCACTCTATTTGTTCTTGCAGAAAGACCCTTACAATTTGGCAACTGAGATAAATTATTTTCAGAATATATGCACTTGTTCTGGACAGACGGAAGGCCCCTGACACGTGCTCTATATGCAGGACTGGCACTTCTAGACCATTTATGCCACTCCCAACCATCAATAGAAGTCCTAGCACATCCAACAGATCTAGGACACAAATTCAATTCTTTGGATTTAGCAGACTTCGTACTTTCCACTGTATTTTGTTTACTGGTTCCCAGATAAGCACCACCATTTGAAATTTTCAAAATCTTTGGGGGATGTGAAGGTGCTGTACCATCCATTTGACGTTTCCTTTTTGATTTTGATGTTTTATTCGTTGCTGTAAATATAAGAAAGGAAACCCATAAAATATATGTGAGTGTGTGTTCAATAAAATGTTAAGGGTGGAATGAATGTGTTCAAGACAAGGTAAGAAACAAATTTAAAGCCTCGCATGGGTACAATAAACCAGAAAAAAGAGCAACGCATCTATCTCAAGCTTTTGAAAAGTTTGACAAAGATATCGGGACAAAAAATGGAGAGCATAAGATGGGCAAACAACAGTTTTGGCCACAGATCAACATATCAAAAGGATGAACAGGCTTTGGGATACAACCAGTGATTTTGGATTGGAAAGGTAAAAGAGACTCTCAAGAGGATGAATGATGGTAATGTTTGTCAAGATGGTATCACTATTTTTAGTTTGAAAGTATGTGGGAAAATGAGGTATAATTTGTCTCGGTAAGCTATTTAATGTGACTTTTTGAGATCTAAAAAACGTCAAATGAGGGATAGAAAAACACTTTAGTTCCTATTTTAATAACAAAGGAAATATTCATAGTTGTGTTTGTTGGAGATCCCTCGACTCGAGATAAGGTCAAATTCTGGTGGAGTAACCAATCACAAGACAAAATTATCATGTGTTTGACAGTAAGCCACATATGATATAACTGGGAAGTTAACCTCAACTATCTATTTAGATAATCATCCACAAGCCCATTTGTAAGAATATTTGCTTTACCAAATTATTCAACTCAAACCCAACTACAGAGTCAATAATTACTTAGGTCTGACATTAAACATTTTAGTTGTAAACCTATACATCTACCTTTTAACTGTATAACCCGATTATCCACATGAACAGGTCAGAAAGAGTCGTTAACTATAATGTTTTCAATAAACAAACATGATGTTAATATGATGGGAAATGAATGTATAACTATATAGCTACACTCTATGGTAGTAAACTGTTGGCAGGGAGGGACAATCAGAGGAAAAAGTGGGAGTAACAAAAAGGAGAATGTTAAGATGAATGTGTAGTCACACAAGAAAGATGGGATATGAAATTATTTTATACAAGGAGACATTAATATTTTGAGGAAAACATGATAGAAAATCAATAAAAGTGGTTTTGGCAAGTACAAAGAAGGTCATTGGAAGCACCAATAATGAGTATACTGAAGGATTTAAGTCCAGTGAAAAAGGGGGGGAAGCAGACCATGAACATTGAAGGAAATTGTTAAAAGAGATCTCCTGCTAAATATCTCTGAAGATTTGGTCCAAACAAAGCCAAATGCCTTCGTTATATGATCTATGTAGCCAACCTCACCTATTGACATACAAGGCTATGTTTTTGTTGTGTGTGCAAAGACTGAAAATTGAATAAAGGCATACATTTTACAAAAGTCGGATAAGTTTCAACCAGGAACAGGAAGCTGAGAAACATACAAAAATCCAGTAAGAATTACAATTAACCTACCACTTTGAATCTCTCTCGCGCAATTACCTGTAGTTTTCTCTTTAACAGAGCCATCACTTTTGACAACCTTCTTCTCACCAACACTATAATCAGTAGACACTGAAAGCTTTTTTACAGTGGATTTCACAACATCCTTAACATTCTCTGAATAAGGAAAAGTGGACAGCTCTTATTAAAAAAAAAAATTTATAATCATGAAAGAAGTATCTACAAATTAAGCACGAAATATACTCTGAACTTCACCTGAAACCTTCAACACTTTCTGACCAGCTTTATTCTTTAAAGATAATTTATCACTGTGTGAGCTACCATTGACAATGACAGAAGACCTGCCCTTAGAAGATGAATCCTTCTTCCCTTTAATCCTCCTTGTCTTTTCATGTTTAACAGAAGCTATTTCAACCTCAACAGCCTCACCAACATCTCCACAAACAAGTTTCCTTAACTTGGCCACGGGCTTCTTCGCTGGCCTAGAATTATTTTCTGTTACAGTCTGTGAGGAAACTAACTCCTTCCGTGATAGCTTCTTGCGACAATAAGTATTCTTTCCAATCACCAGACGAACATCCGAAGAACTCTTTGCTCCTTCCTTCACTATTCCCAGTCCAGAAGTAACACCATTCAAATTCTCCTTGCTTGAATTCAACGTTTCTCCTTTCTATAGAATTATAAACAATTAAAGCAAAACAATAAACTTTCAATAATAAGACAAATTAATATTAAAAAAAAAGACAAGTGGAGAGATCAAGATGAAATGCAGTATTTTATGTTCTCAAACATATTGGAATATTTGGATTGATAAAATTCTTACCTCCTGACCATCAGACATAAAATGTTTCTTTATGGTACTTGATGATATAAAAACATGATTGAGCACAGAATCAAGAAACAGCGACTTCCACTCTTCCAGAACTTCATCATGCAGTTTCTGTCGGCACAGTGCAGTTGCAACATATTCTGTAATCTTAGGATGACATTCAACCAACCTTGAAGGTCGAAATTTCGAATTGTGGTGTATGACAACTGGTTGAGACTTCTCTTCAATTCCAGGTGGTAGGTTATCAGTCTCCTCTTCAACCACATCATCTACATATCCACACAACTCCTTAAATGCTTTTGGAAATATACCAGACATAAGGCTTCCAGATGCAGACTTGCCAAATGAATTTCCTGCTTCAACAGAATCCAAAGACTTGTCATTTAGAGTTCCCTTAACAAACGTTTCGTCAGCCAGTTTATCTGAAAAACAAGTGTCACTAACAGCAACCTGCAAGAATTAAAGTAATCTTCAATATAAAAGTGTCTGTACAAAAAAAGGATACAAACACTTACAATCAACTTACCTCATTTGATATGATTTCTTCTGGGAAAGGAACTATTTTGTTCACTTCCTTCTCAACAAAATGTCGTATGTAATCAGCAAAAGATGCCTTTGAAGACAAGTGAAGCTCATTCTCCACGCTTTCAAGAATGAATGTCAAATCTTTATAGTCATGGTAAGGAGAAGAAACATTCTGACCTTTTAGTAAGTTTCCACCTTCGAACCTACTAGGAGATAAAAATAACTGAGGATGGTTTCTTTTTGTTGTTAATACTCCAAACTGATTATAGCCATCGGCATTGCTTTCAGAGAAATCTGGCTTGGGAGCCAACTGTAGAATAATTGTATGATCATTATAGGCACAATTTAAGCAAAAAAAAAAACTCAAGCAAGCTATGCAGAAGTAGTACTCACAGCTTCTGATTCAATCTTTTCAGCATGATATTTACATCCATTAGTAGATGGTTGAGGCTCAGGATGAGACCAAATAGTCCTCTTCCTCCAAGAAGATAAGTAATCTGCTATTGTATCAAAAAACACTGCATTCCACATGACTTGCATGCAATAATCAAGAAGTACCTTGCGAACAACAGCATATGACCACCAAAAATTCTCAACGCTTCCAACTGCTTTAAAACTGGCTGAGGGTAGTCTGGAACTTTCATGACAAGCCCGATCATCAAGAATATGGGAAGTAGCAGAATCACTGGGAATAGCAGAACCTTTGCTGACCTGCACATAAAACTTAGACTGTTAAAGCAAACATTCAACATCTTAGTAAGGCGCACACAATTTTAAGCTTTCAACAATAGTACTTGCAAAGGAATTAAACATCACCATCTTGTTTTCAGGAGTATGGGCAGCTGATTCAAGCTTATGCCTCTTATATTTCTTTTCCGTAACATATTCAGCAATAATATCACCAATAATTCCATCTAGCACAACTCTGCGACCAGCTTTCATGATACTCATGTGCAATTGGGAAGAAATGTTCTCAGATATTTCACTAATCAAGTCTACCATATCGCCAACCTCATTACTTGTAGAACCTGATCTACAAATGGTTCCAGTGGTATCTCCTTTTAATGCATTGACAACAGACACTAGCACAAAGGTGTCATACTTCTTATCAGAATGAAAGATCTGTAAATTAATAAAAGTCGGTCATAAGGATGATTGACAGAGTAACATTAACTAGAGAAAACAAGTGTAAATTGATAGGAATGTGACTTAAAGAGAAACAGAAAGAGTGTCATTGATTGGAAAACTAGATGTATCACATGAAAAAATCTCCTCACAGTGACCCCAGAGCTATTGCTCCTGAAACATTAGATGATTTCGGCCCAACCTCTAAGATTCTATTAAAAAATGATTTTGAATTATTCTCACATGCTATGCCCACTTCCTATATACATGCTTCCTCCTCTAACAAACTGACCACATTAACAATTCTAATAAAATTAATGTTTGGCCAATTTGTTGGCTTAAGCCCAAACCCAGTATGCTAAAATAAACACAGGCAATAAAATAATGCTACAGAAATTTTATTTATATTTTTTTCACAGATAAGCACAATAGGACAGAATTATTGTCCACAGAATAATGCTCAAACTCACATCACTGTAAGAAGAAAGAAAAGAGCAGGAGATTTTATTCAAGCATCACGAAATACCAAACCATTTGGATACCTCTAAACCCTTGCATCAGAAAGAAAACTAATCCAAGTCGAGTTCAAAGCAAAACTACATGTACTGGATAATTACATTAAAGTTTCACAAACAAACTTACAAAAACAAATTTCAAGCCACGAGATATATTTAGGAAAAGGCAACTGATAACAGAATTAAACGTAAGATTGAAAATGCAGAGAGGAAAACAATGATAACTAATGGTTGGAAACTAACAAAAAATAAAATTTAAAATGTATTAGCCAGGTTGACTACAGTCAAGTATCGAGAGTGAAGAACCAGAGGCAATGGAACTCAGATTGTCAATGGGTTTCAAGATGCCTTTTAAAGTGGGGAAGAGTGGTTTCCCTTCCCTACCAGTAAAACAAAACTGTTCCATATTTAGTTAACATGCAACTTGATATCTCTTTAAAAAAAATGTTTATCAGTCCTCTCTAACATCATCAGCAACCCTTCCCCCTCTCCTCTCCTTCTAACCACCACAGTTTCACTTCCCCAGACCCAGACAACCAACAGATGAGCGAGACAAAGAAATATTGCAATAGTACAAATACTCCATCATCACCACACTGGAGGAGCAAGTTAAACAGAACAGATCAAGACACGGCATTGTGCTGGGGTCACAAAAAAATCCACTGATGGCAGCAAAGGAGGACCTCTAACCATCTACCATAAGTTGAAGATTGAATTAGAAGGCTTGGTGGCAAGAGATTTTATAAGGAAAGAGCAGGACAATGCCAATCTCCTATAGAAGAAAGGAGAACTGTATAAATGATGACAATAAAATTATTGTGTTTTCTCCTTCCTATATGATTTTAGAGGACCAACCCAATGGAAAAGTAAACAAGATGTTCCAAAACCAAAATGGAAATTTAGGCAAAAGTTCAACTGCATGTTTGTATTTCCATTCTAAACCATGTTGAACAGAAATCCTACGATAAATTTCTTCCACTCACATTTGAGTGACATGAACTGTGTGTGAATATAACACGCCCTAAAAAATTATGCTAGACAATGGGATAATCGTTCAATCATTTCCTGCAACAGATCAGCAGCCTATAATATTATTTCATTGAAAAAAAAATGCATCTTACCACTGTTGAATCTTTAAGATATCCACGACTGTGCCAAGAAATCAATTCATTGATAGAATGTGGCCCATGTTTCATACCCTTCTCATCCTCATAAAGCCAACAGCATTCTTCACGTAACTGAAATAAGCAATAAGACATGCCCTCAATGTACTGCAAACTTACCTTTACATGACAAAACAAAGAGTAGATATTGCACTACCATCTGACAAGATATTAAACTGTTGAATGCCTCTGAGTGTGGATTTAAGTGATTGGATTCCTTACTGCAGTAATTGACATGCGAATGTGACACAGACTGTGAATCTGGGTTACCAGCCAGAGGAGCAGCAAGCTCAAAAGATTTATCTTGTTCATATACTGCCATTGTAGGCAACCTTGTGCCTGAGATACCAATAATCAGATATGCAAACCCAGTGGAAACATGATCAGGGAACTGCTTGAAGTAATTCAGTGGTACAGGGTTCATTATTGTGCCATTAATTACTGGATACACGGGAAGCTCAGATGGCAAGAAACCAGTAGTTAGGCCCTCATATAACTGCTCCTTGATGTAGGGACCACACATTTGCCCATTTTCATTCACATACATCCATCCACTCACTAAAGCGGGCTGTTGCACATAGCCACAGAAACTCTGTTCCGGGTGTGATATATTCGCTGTGGTGGAACACACAGGAAGATAGCCACTATTAACATTTGATGGACAGCTCATCTCCATTCCCGAATCTGGATCAACTTTATCGTCAGTGTTACTGGAAGAGGGAACATCACCAGCACTAATGCACCTAGAGAAGCACTCAAACAAATAAGAAAATTTAATAAGAAAAAGGGGGGGAGGAAAAGATTTTTCACAGGTTAATGTCTTAAGTGTAAAAAGTTCCTTAAATCAGTAGCAGTTTTATTATCATATGGATATGCTATATCTTTCACTTTCATTAATTCCATCCAATGTCAGCAGCTTTCTGTGTCTTTCATTTTTTATTAAAGAAAATAATTTATTACAAGGGATACAACCAATAATTAATATGAAATATCCTACTCAGGAATACAAAAAAGCAAACAGAAGTAAAATCCAAAATCCAAATACAAGTCCCTATGAAATGATACGGTAGCGTGTCAGAAATATCCATTTATTAGCAGTCAAAAAATGACAAATAGATAATATCATAACATATTAAATAATGAACTCTGAAATCAAATGACTTGTTAGAACAATCACAATCAAACATACAACCAAATTAAACCTCAATGAAGTGAATGATAAAGCACGTTTAACAGGCTATCAATGGAAATTTTTTTATTAATTCCACCCATAAAATGCCTATATCACTAGAAGAACAAGCCAGAATATCATGTAATGACTAAAAATAGAATACCTTTCTATATTTTGATCCGAGGAAAAGAAGGAAAAATCACTGGAAATTCCTGCATCTGCATGTAAATCTATATCTCGATGTCCATGATCTAATGCTCTTGGCCTTTTTCTAGAAAAAAAGGGGCCACCTTCATGGAGGAAAGCAGTTGAGAAGACCATGAACCTTTGGGAATAGAAAATCCTGTGTCAACAAAAAAGGATTCAACCAATTAAATATATGCAAAGTAATGTGACAGTTCAAAATTGGTACATAAAAAAATTAATAAAAGTAAGAAAGGTAACCATTCTACGATAAAGTTATCAGCTTGACATGAAAATAAAACTAAACTAATCATTGAGTATATAAGCCAAATTTCTTCCATTTGTTTCCAACATATAATTATGGCATAAATACTGCACTACTATATAACACATAATTAAAAGTTCATACTTGAAAAGGACCAAATGATCAAACACAGAAAATCTCAGATATAAAATAAAAATAATCTTCTGTCTTATAATACTACTATTTATCAATAAAAATGTTATGAAAATTGTGAGGACTATCGCACAATCTTGATATTGTGAAGATTATGGCTTCTGTTTATGATCATTCTTGCACAGCCCTTTGATTTTTTCTATGTCTGAGCTGAGACCACAATCACATGTACATTTCGTTCTTCTCTTCTCACTGTACCTCTGCTCTTGTAGCCACTTCTCGATTGTGTTTTGTTCTGCCTCTTTTTTCTACCGATATGTTCTAATACCTTGCACTCTAGTCTCTAATCTGCAATTCTTCTAAATTTCTGGAATCTGAAAGTCTTGTATTGATGCTGGCTTGCACAGTTGAACGTTCAGTTTAATTTACTGTTGTGATTTACAAGATATTTTCCTTAACCACTTCATTTTTTCACATCTTAATCTTTAAATATAATTTTGCATCTTCGGTGACAAACTTCCGATCATTCCATTTCTGACCTCTCATCCCCTCCCCATCCCATGTAAGATCTTGATATTTTACAACATTGAATAATAAGTCTAGAAACGTCTTCCCTTCCCCATAGCAAGCCAGAATGGAAAAGGAAGATTGAATAAGCCAAACGCTCACTGTTCAGATTTCGTTGATTGCACAATTGAGGCAATGGATCTAAGATACAAGTTTCACTCTTCTCTCTGACTCGGGTTGAGTTGCTGAAAACTTTATGTACTTTATAAGCAAAACACATGCATCATTAACAGTTACATTTTGTAACCACTGAACAATTATCATGAAATAAGTTTGCAATTGACCTGCTACGTAGGATAAAGGGATTCCAGAGGAGCATTCAAAAACATAAAAACATAAATATACCCCTATAATAATGAACATAAACCTACTTACAGTAATTAAATGTTGCTGCATTACCTTGGAACAAATGAATTTGCAAATAATAGTAATAGAAGTGATATGAGAAATGTCAGTATATCAGAGAAACACATCAACTATGCTGCATGACATGCAAACATCTTTGTACAAACCCAAATAGAACTAGGGACACTTTTATATCATAATAACTATAGAATAAAAGAAGATGAATTTGGAGCTGACACTTTGTATAACCCAAGCAAACATATTTGTATAAACCATCAATTCAAGACAGACATAATTTGACCTCATTCAATGGAACAGTGACACTTTGCTCATGAATTAGGGCTTCAGTTCAAATATAACTCACACGTGATATTGGGCAAGTTGATTAGATTACAGCCCCAAGTGGGGTAAGCAGATTAAATTCGCCCTAAAAATGACAAAAGAAAACAAATAGAGGTTTAAGATTATATCATTCATAAACTATATAAATCCATCTGTGGCATTAATTTTTACTTCCATCATCTTTCCGTGCCTCTTTTCAAAACATACACAATACAAATAACTGCCACTTGAAACACTAACACCTTAAGAAACACGGAAAAAAGAAAAAGACAAGCATAATCATTAACGAATAATAATCCACCTATAATTTATCACACAACAAACCTTTTGCCTATCACTCCAAACTCTCTCACCTGCTGCACACCAATTCATGACAAGACAAGACAATTCACTCATTTGTTAAACCTCCATTGGTCTCGAACAAAATAAACTAATCAATAAATAAACAACAAAAATCATTGGCGATTTGCGTGTGCAGTAGACTATGGATGATGGAAAAAGAATGCGCGGAAAAGCAGGTTTCACGAGAACAAAGAGAGAGAACCTTCTGATGGCGCAATTGCGTTGGTTTTGTTGGCTTTGATTTGAAGCGGTGGTTGTAGGGTTTGGTGAATTTGTTTGGTTTTGAGAGAAACAAAAGGAATTTCAATTTGCAGATGGAAGCGAATTGGGGATCGGAAGAGGTTAGGGATCAATTCTCAAGATTTTGCTTTGCTTCAATACTTTACCCTCATCTCACTCCTCTTATTTCTTTTTTTCCTTTTTTATTTCTTTTATTGAATGTTCCAGTTAAAAAATATTTCCAAATAATTTCATTTTGAAATAAAATTACAGAAATAAAAACAAAACTTATTGAATTCGTTCTAGTTAAAAAATATTTTTAAATAATTACATTTTGCAACAAAATTACAGAAATAAAGTATTTATCAGAATATTTACAGGAGTTGACCGGTATGCTACAGCAAGTCAAAGATTTGAGAGTCTATTTCTATACTATTGATTTAAAACGCTTTAAGTATATTAATTTATAATTTTTTAATAAACGTTTTTAGAAAAAAACTATTATAATTTATTGGTCATAACTACTATTATTCCATAGTCTTCTTGTTCTCTTTTATTATAGTTAATTTTAGTGTAAATGTGTCACAATTCATTCTAGTCATTCCTAATGATATTTAGTTGATACCACAATTAATTATGTTATTATAAATTATAATGAAATTATAAACTATAATAAAATTATAAACTGTAATAAAATTATAGATTATAATAAAATGTTAATATTATATTTTTGTTGAGTTTCTTTAATTTTGAGTTATAACAAAATAATATAATATTAATTCTGAATCACATCAACAACAAAAGATTATAAACATAAATATGAATAATATTATTTCATTTAATAGATTTATTATGAGATTCAATATATATAACTTTTCTTTATAACCAAAAGCATATCTTTTACTATATAAAGCAATAACATGTTAGTAACAAGTAACAAAATCTCTAATTGACATAAAACTTATGCAATAATCATTTGTCTCTTGAATAATGTATGTTAAATAATCAAACACTCATATTCATAATCACATTTTAAGCTATTGAAAATTCTACAAAATACTCATTTACATGTATATTAGATTTTAGTGTAACAATATCTAAATAGATTGAATTTGTACATTTTAACTTATATAAGTTGAATTCATAATATATTTATAGATAGGGTGAGATAATTTGGACCATTAAAATCATTTGGTACATATGTAGTTATTGCGTTAATCAAGGTAATGTGGAATAACTAAATTCAAATTTTATTATTATTACAAGATAACGAGACTTGAAAATAATGAAGAACATGTTAACATTTGCATGGGATGAAGGACAATACTAAGAACATAAGATAACCAATAAATTATGTGATGAAAATGACTATAAACATTATAATTTCTTACAATCATGTATATTTTGGAGTAACAAATCATTTGAGTATGCACAAAAAGACAAATATTCATCAAACATTTGACTTAAATAGGTCCAACACGAGTTTTCTAGTGGAGAAAACCATAAATTTAGTAGAGGTGTAATTAACTAAAAGATTTGCAATTAGGGTTGACAAATTATGGTATAACTATGGAAAGTTTCATAAACTTCACTTATCACAACAATTATTAAAAGTTTATGACGAATTGTTCAAAGAATTGAGACATGAGAACTATTAATGACCATACACGAGTATTGTATAATGTCTAAATCATGAAATATGGAGAACTTATAAGCATCAAACAAAATAAAATTAGGGACGTACATTAAATAACAAAGTTGTGCCAAAAATGGATCCTATTGTCAAACATATAGACATACTAAAACCAAGCAGAAAAAAACATTAACTAATGAGTTTGTGAGTTTTTTTTTATATTATTAATTTTTTCATTCAATACAAAATTTAGACTCACATTTTCACTTTTAATAAAAATAATTTGATAAAAGTAATTAAAAAAAATCACAATTAATAACCATAATAATAAAGTGAAATATACAACTCTTACTAATACACTAATATCAAATAACATTGATTTATTCAGGATGAAACATTTGTAACAACAGAAATAATGACCATTTCTTGTAAATGTGTACAACACACTACATTAGCTAATTTTCATTAGCTTTTATGAACACTCATACTATCTCGAATTTTATAAACACTTAGTAAATTCCTAATTTTATTGAATTAATTTTTTAATATATGTATGCAATTGGTTAATTCCGAAAATAAATTTGATCATTAGTTTAAAAATTATAATTGTGAAACCACTCAAACTTGAATTAGATAAATTAGTTAAAATTTAATAGAACATGGATACAACAGTAATATAATAATATTAGACATAAAAAAGTTAAAATTAGAGAATATAAAATATAGCCTAAAATTTAAGTATAAAATTTTAATATTTTTTAAAATAATGATTATGGAATTAAAACTTTTCAATGTTAAAAATACATATTAGATAAAAATATATTAGAAATACATGATAGAAAATATAAGATATATATATATATATAATAACAATAATAATAATAGTAAAATTTTAGTGACATGCGTTAAAAATTAAACAAAATGTTAAGAAAATAAAATTTATTTAAGTTAGAATTTAGTTAAATCAAGTTATTGGTATTTTATAATAGACAAGATTCAGTTAAAATCTCAATTTAGTTATATTATTTGGTTGCATTGAACATTTGACTCTGGTAGAAAATTATATTATTAAAAGGTAATTTTTTTTTATGTGATATATTAAATACATTGATATTAAGTGCGAATAACCTCAATAAATTGTATTATTTAATTTAAACGTGGTGCTTGCCAAATTTTCAACATATAAAAATAATAACGGACAAGTAATTTAAGCATTTCATAACCTTATTAACAAAATAGGTGAATTTCTAAAATAGTAAGAGATAAAGATAACTTTATTCCTCCTCTCAGAGTTTGTTATACATTATCACAACTTTATATGTGTAGAAGTTATTATTTGTTGTTATGACTTGAGCAATTTGTTATTTATTGAAACGAATTTTAGTTTCCTAGCTTAATCAACATTTTAATATAATAAATAAATATTATTTGGTGCATGCTTTTTATTAAGATTAATTAGCAGAATACATGATTGAAAATGATATTATATCCAACCAATTTGTATATATAATTGAACATTGTTGTATACATTATTTAAAGTGATTATGAGTAGGAAAAAATCTTCTTGTATTTTGTTACTAAAGTGAATGACTTCAACATATAACATACTTCTAATCTAAACTTTATAAGGTAATCATATTTATTTTTAAGTAGTCAATATATTTCTAAGTTGATATTGTGATATTATTTTTCATATTTTAATACATACAACACAAATGGATTATGAGTATTTCGATGGAAGTTCAAGGAACATCAGTGAAGAACTATGGTCAATGAATTTAGTAAAGATGATGCACAAGAGGAGTACGTACCACAACAAGAGGTATTTCCAACATTATCCCGTCACAATTGTCAATCATTAAATCTTTCAACCCAAAATATGTAGTTTCACCTTTTCGAATGCACATGTTTCAATTCAAAAGAAGTCAATTTTAAATACAATCAAGCAATATCACATTGACCAAGGCTACAAGTTTGTGGTAGTGGAATTGAAGCGAGATAAATATGTTGCATGTTGCATTCATCACAACATTGACTACTAATGGTACAATTGAGCTTCTTTTAGCAAGATCCAACATCAATGGCAAATTAAAAAAATTAAAGCTCTTCACTCCTATTTGAGCATTTATCTTTCGGTTGTCACATAAATTTGGACTCAAGTCAAATAGCTTCTATTGTGGTCAATTCAATCAAGATGAATCCATCAATTCCGATAAAAAGTTTAATTATGAAAATAAATAATCATCTTAATTACTTTGTAACCTGGATATCTAAACAAAAGACTTTTGTAATGGAGTTTGGTGACTGAGACAAATCATATAATCATCTTCTAAGATAGTTGCAAGTTATACGAGACAATGTCTAAGGAACTATTGTTTAATGTGTTACCTATCTGTATCCTGTTAATGGTGTTCAACACAGCTCTGCTTACATTCTAGAACGTGTGTTCTAGTCGTTCAAGGCATACATTGACGAGTTCAATTATTACAAGTGAATAGTTCAAGTTGATGACACATTCTTGACCAGAGAATATCACGAAATTTTGTTAACCGTCATCTGTCAACTGGGAACCAAAACATTTTTTTGTTAGCTTTCACTATTGTTAAAGGTGAAACAAAGGATGCCCTTATATAGTTTTTTTCAATTGTTAAAAGCATATGTGACACCTCAGTCAAATCGATTAATAATTATCGGCAACTGAACAACAATAATATCAACATTAGAATCTACAAACGTGAATGGGAAGGAGATGGATTGACATTAGTGTATCCAATTTCAACAAAAGGTTCAGAAATGCATAGTGAAAGTGGTAGCTAATAAGCATTGGTATTTCTTAACTTCCATCACACATTACTATCAATTCACTACCTTTTCCATTAATCTCATTTTTCGACAACACGACACGTTATGATGAAGCAGCCAAATTTGCAATCAAAGTTATTGACGATGAGATCAGAATTTTGACAAGTAGACTTTAAGAATACCATTGAAAAAAATTAGGGATGAAAATGTGGGGTGGGCCATCGCGTAAAAATATTATTTATTAAATTTCATGTTAAGGCAGCCCATTCATTCCCAAGTTGCACGTCCCCAATTCAAACCTAATTTGGTCTGCCTCTGCATCCGCATCTGCCTTGACTTCGCGTCTCCACCACCGCATCTGCTATGCCACCACGTCCGCTTCGCTCCATGCCCAATGTCACTGTATCAACCATTTGCATCAAATTTTGGTGAGTGTAATATGATTGATTCTAACTCTTACTAATTCATAAGTTTTAGTTGTTGTGTTTTTTGCATTTTCAACTTAACATTAATTTTAATAAAGTTGATACAATTATGTAGTTTATCTGTTTTAGGAATCTTGTTATCTCTGAAGGATGAATGAGAGTTGGACAAGTTTGAATTGGGTTGTCAACGTTTTTTATTCTTTGTCCATAGTTCCAAATCCATGCCAAAATACATAATAAATACATATGTGTTATTTGTCAAAAGTTTTAAGAAGTGATTGAAATGGAGTAAACAATATTTAGTTGTTAAAAGTAGTAAAATCAACCGGAATAACTTTGTAAACTCATAAAATCAAGACAGTCAGGCGAACAATATGAATTATGGCATGTTTTGTTTATGTTATCATTCTTCATTTTTGAATAAATTATTTTATAAACTGATCATGTATATAATTTATGATGGATGGATAAACATTTTATAAATCACTCACAATTAAGATTTTGCAAATAGGAATGGATGAGGAATGTACTAACATGCCCCTTTGAGAATATGAAATTGAAGAAAATGATATCGAAAAACAATCTGAAATAGTTGAACTTGAAAAAAAAATGAACAAGGTTAACACATTCTATTGTTGGAGGTATTTTACTAAGATGGAAAAGAAAGGGCAATGTGCAATAGTTGCAATAAAAATATACGTAACTAGTGAAAGAAAATATGGTACTTCTCATTTTGTTGACCTGAATTGCAAGTTAGCAAGCTACTCCATTTTTGTCATATGCCTCTCCTTTATACAGGTTTTGAGTTGTCTTAGAAAATTAATGAATTTTGGATAATGCTTTTACTAATGATGTTCTTCAAAATACTTTAAGAAGTTAACTTCTTTAACAAAATGATTTCATATGTGGTGTTGAATTCTTTTATGTTTGTTGGTGTACACATATTAAATTTAATTATTCAAGAAGGATTAAAAGTGTTTAGAGATGCTTTGAACCAAATTAGAAATAACATCAAATATGTGAGGAGTTCAAAAAGTAGAATGGTGAAATTCAAACAATGAATTGAAAGGTTTAGTGATATTGATGCATTATGTGGGTTGTGTCTTGATGTCCCTACAGGATGGAACTTTTGGAAGCTTGCACTTGGTTGATGAATCTTATAAATATTGCCTTTCAGAAGAAGAGTGGGAGAGAGTTGAAATTTCCCTTTTATGATATCACTAACTTGATTTATGCTACAAGTTATTCTACTTCCAACTTGTATTTTTTACAAGTTAGAAAAGTTCAATGTTTGTTGATGAAAAATGTGAAAGATGAGGATGCACTAATTAGGAACATGGCTAAATTGATGATAGTAAAATTTGAGAAATATTGAGATGAATATAATGTTGTTCTTGGTGCAATTTTAAACCCAAGAATGAAGTTAAAAACATTGGATTTTTGCTTTGAAAAATTTGATTCACTTATTTGGGAGCTCAAATTGAAAAAATCAAGAAAAATTTATACAAACTTTTTGCTGAACATTCTACCAAAATTTTGGCAACATCATCAAATGTTTAAAAGCATAAGCAAAGACAATTTTCATCCTCATATACTTTAATGCACTTTAATTCATTTTTAATTTTCCTTGCAGTTGTCCATTATACGTGTTATTAACTTATTACATCATAATAAGAATTAAAAATGCGCAAGTTTCAAATAGCTAATAAAATGGGAAGGACACAATTTGACACTTATTTGGATGAATCAACTTTGGATTTTGACTTTTTAAAGCAAATGAATGTGTTAGAATAGTGAAAAAATAATAATCAAAGTTTTTCAGATCTTGCTTTAATGGCTAGAGATTTGTTGAGCATCCTTATAACCACAGTTACATCAAAATCTGTATTTCGCGTTGGTTCTCAAATTCTTAACAAGTATAGAAATCGTCTTTTGCCTGAAAATGTGAAAACAATAATTTGTATTTCTAGTTGTAAACATGAATTTTCTAAAAATAATTCAATTATTTTAGTTAATCCGATTTTTATTATATTATTTTAATTTTAAACTAATTCATTCATTGTCATTGTTTTAATTTATGCAGATAACAAGGAAAATTATAGTTATCAAAAAAGTGAATGAAAGTCCTTCTAATGGAAAAATATTGATGTTTTTTAATTGATTATGTTTGATGTAGTGGTGTACTTGTATTTCATGTAATTTTGGTAAATTCATATATATATATTATCTTAATTAAATGAATTTAAACATGATTTTGTTTTTCAACAATAAATATAGTTTTTTTTTATAATTAATGTGTTTTGTTTAAATATTTTTCAACAATAAATATAGTTTTTTTTTATAATTAATGTGTTTTGTTTAAATATTTTTCTTACAAAGATTATCCTTTGTGCGGGACAAGCCTGCAAGGCCAACCCACATTGTTATCTCTAGAAAAAAATGAACTTATGCTTATGACGATCAAGATGTACTAACCACATGATAATTACTCTTGCTGAAAGCATGAACTCTATTTTTAAAAGTACATAATCTATAACAATTTGTACTTTGGTTAAGACCACATACAAAAGTTTGGTTTGTTAAACGAGGAACCAACATAAAGTGCATGTTGTGAGTTTGATTTATTAAACGAGGAACCAAAAGTGCATGTTATGAGTATGACATCAATTTTCAAAAGATATAAACCATCGTACTAAAAAAAAAATAGACACATTCTAATGTATCATGTGCAAAGATAGAACTTAAAAAATTTAAGAGTTTAATATTTAAAAGATAGTTACTCCCCAACTAGGTCATACATAATTAAATTATATGCATGTTATAGTTGTGGAGAGATTCAAACTCTACTATTATTTTACTCATATATAATTGTTTGTTTATCATATTTAAAGCAAAATGATATTTGTTATCCCAATATAAAGTCTCCACTATTTTCAAGATTTATGATATTCAATTTCATACAAATTTACAAGTACTCAACATATCCATTAAATGGATGATCCAATTTTGAATAAGCTAAAAAATTGTTCATGTTCTAGAAACAAATATCAAAATAGAAGCAAATGTGCATATAGACAAATATTTCAATAAAATTGAGTCTCAACTTCCATTATTAAATTCCCCGTTATAATAAAAAGATTTATCTATCTCTTTGCACATTCATTTTATTAAACTCGGCTTAATTAAGGGTGCAAAAATAATAAATTATTGACTTGAGATGTTTATAGATTGCGTAAAGTAATATCAAGTTAAAAAAAAAGTCATTTATCTAAAAATAAAAATAACTTATAATTTGGTAGAATTTGAAACAATTTTCAAATCAATCACATGAAACGTTGGATTATATTAGATGGTTCAAATACAAATCAGCCCGAGTATTAATTACATATAAAAAATTTAAAATAAATATTAATTTAATTAATTAAATATATTCTTAAATTTTTATGATGGTATTAAATACAACTAAACCAAAGAATTTATCTTTGGCATTTTCCAACTATACTTATAAATCTCATTTCAAATAAAAAGAGGAAAGGAAAGGATTATCCTCATACATATGCAAAAAAATATATTTTTACCACAACGCTTACTATAATCAATCACAAGTAGAAATTTCAATAAGATTAAATTAAATTTCAATAAATATAATACAGTTAACTGTTTTAAACACATCTTACATATTTTAAAATATATAACTTCTTTAATCCATTTAAATACATGATATTAGGTGCTTCTACAATTAGTTATTTAATCTTATTAGTACAAAAATTTTATAGCAATGAAACAAATATAATATTGCTATAAACTTTAAATTTGATAAATTTAAAAGACATTATATCTAAAAAATGATCCTAAGCGTATCCTTAATAACATACTATTAACCTATTATAGTAGTATAATTATACATTGTAATAATTCTTGATAATAAAAAAATTATTTGTAAGTGTACAAATTATTCTCCGTCAATTTTACAATAAAAAAAGGTGTATTTAATTGAAGTTAGAAACAATTACAGTTTTGAAATATTCTTTCATATATATAGACAAAACATTGCATTAAATTTAATATATATATATATATAATAATAATTTAAACTTTTAAATACTTATTTGGAGCTTCATGAACAATAATTTCCATATATCTACACTAAAGTGTTCAGTGTCAACCAAGATAACTGAAAATCACAGCACAATGCAGTACCAAGAAGCGTGCATTTCTCTCCCAAATCAAATTCCTCCAAAAACACTTTCACAAACCCTAAACCAAACACACCATAATCAAACCACAACAAAAAAAGGACAACACCTAATTGTGAATTTCAATCTAGTATCAAGCTTTATATCACCAAATTCAGTGTATACTTGGAACGACAAAACGAGAAATTAGATTTGATACATCTAAGATTTGAAACTTTTCAATAGCTGAATCCGTTATTAAACATATATATGTTTAAATCTCACATTTAAAACTGTGTATGTGATATCTTAATTTTTAATTTTCCTAAATATAATTTTAGGGTTGAAGGCAGAACTCGGCTAACTATAAAAACCAAACAACATAAACAAAATCTCATAAACAGGCAAATCGCAAATTCATCCCATTCAAACCAAACGCATTCAATCTATAATCGCTAAAAGCTTCATCTATAATCTCCACAAGCACATTAAACATCGAATTGAACCAAAATTTAAGCAGCAGTTTAATAATCTAACCTCAAAATAGCATTATAAAGCGACAATTAAAACGACAAAACGAGATCCAATGAAAACGGTTGAAAACAAAAACGTACAATTTCGCTCAGAACCTGAGCTTGGTGAAGAACCACCGGTTCTTGCCGGTTTTGAAACGATCCTCGAGGCGCTTCTTGGTCTCCTTGAGGGCAGTGACCTTCTTGTCCTTGGCGTGGAGGACGTCGGGGGAGACGGCGTCCTTGAGGTCCACGTCGAGCGTGTAGCGCGTTGGCATCAAGTGCTGGTAGTTGACGAGCTTGATGAAGGCCTTCACGCGCGACTTCTTCGCGGTCTTCTTGGCGGAGTCCTTCTTTATGACCTTGCTAGGGTACTTCTTTATCCCTGCAACCAAACAGTGACCGTAGGGGCGCTCGCGCGTGCCCTCATCGAAGGTTCGCACTATCACCGCCTTCTTCCCCGCGTAACGCCCCTGCAGCACTATCACTGCTTTGTTCGTCTTCAGAAACTTCACCATTTTTGCGCCTCTTTCTCTCTCTCTCTCTGTGCCGTCTCACTCACTGTGAACCTGAAGACGCGAACAAACGAGGGTTTGCTAACTTATAATGTAGAAACCCTAGAGGGTTCGGGTTGGGCCGTGCTGGCCCGTGTTTTCAAAATGGGCCTTTTTAGTTACACTCCCATTTTTTGTAGCCCTATCTTTTCATATATACAACCCTTTTTGTTTGCTTATAAATAATATTATTATTATTTTAAAAAATACATTCGAAATATATACCTATAGATTGTATGCATTTGTAGAGTTTTGGCGAGTTAATCAAAGCAATGAATATTTTTTATATTTAGCATTAAGAATTTAAATTTCGGATTTATGAATTAGGGTTTAAGATTTATATATAGTTTTCTGATAAATATTGTCCTAATGTTTATTTGTTTATTTTTTATTTTTTTATCAGCATCCTCCTAATGTTTATTGATTTTAGTTCGTGTTCTTTTCTTATAATTCATATTGTTCTTAATTACTCTAATTTGGTTTTTACAATAAAATGTCAATTTATGGAGGATGAGTAGTAGTAGTAAAAAATTTAGTACTAGGATGCATACAAATATTATATGATTGTATGTGTTATTGTGATAATAAATCAATGATAAAGATATCAATAATATTCAAAATGTTTAGCAAATTATTTGACAAATGTTCCTTTATAAAGATATTGAAATGGTTTTGAATAATTATTTTCATAAAAATTAATTTTTTTAGATAGTCATAAATCTCAAACAATCAGTAAAAAATTGAAAAAAATTACATTATTTCAATGTTGTAATATTTGAATTTGGTATATTATGACTATTTTATTTTTAAGAAATAAAGTTTTAAATGCTATTATCAATTTATTTAATATCTATTTTTAAAGGTGTATGATCTCTATCATTTAAAGTCATATGATTGCAATTAAAAAACTCTAACCTCAATCGCCCACTCTGTGTTTAAAATTTAAAAAATCTTAACCCCCAAATGATTTTTGACTAATCCGTCAATTCACTTCAGTTGTCACCTCACACAACACCCAATCCCATTTCTCTCTACCACATAAACAATACTTGACGTCGTTCGGTGGGACTTAACATAAATGACTAATTTGGGTACTTTTTAAAAACCATAGAAACCAAATTACTTTTTTTAAAAAACCATCATACTAAATTGAATACTAACCCTAAATTTAGGGACCAATAAGGTAATTATACCAAATTTTAATATGTGCAAAACTTTTGAAATATGAACTTAATAATAAGAACAAAATAGTACTGTTTTTTAACTCTTATATTTAAAGTAAGAATAGATTATAAATAATAAAGTCATTTAAAAGTAATGATGTTACACTAGCTATTTTCTTTAAGAAATTCCGTCTTCCAAATTCTCTCAATTGAAAAGAGACAATGATACACTTATATTGTATTTTACTTTCTAATTCTTTAGTTTCATAGTTGTCTCTTTGTTCACTCCATAATACGTTTACCAAATGTATGTCATTTCTCCAAAGTTGTTTAATCACTTGATCTCCAGTCCTTATAGAAAAACACATCATATGTAAGAATTTATCATGTTTGTAGTACTATATCAGGTTTTATCACATGAAAAATGTCACAACTATATTTACAAACTTGAAATACATGAAACACGTAATGAAGTTTTGAAATGTTAGAAAGTAAAGGTACTTGGTTGGTGATGAAACCAACTTGCTTAAGGATTTGATAAGGAATAATGATTTTGGGTGAGAGTTTTGTATATTTGAGAGTTATATTAATCTTAATTACAAACGTAACCTTTAAAAAGACATGACTGCATTCTTGAATCTCAAGGATTTTTCTTTGTGTTATAATTTATTTATTTTTGTCTATCTTGAGAAGTTTTCATCTTGTCTTTGATCATCTCAATCTTATCAAACGCTTTGTTGAATTATTTCTAAACCTAAAATAAAGGATTTTCATTCTCATACTAACACAATAAGATTATACATCTTCTCCCATATAGAGTCTCGCATGGAGTCATTCATATGTTAAAGTGTTGTTGTAAGTAAACTTTATCAATTAAATAATTTGGTCCCAAATTCCATTTTGTTATGAAATACAAGCCCTAACAAGTATTTTAAAGATTGAATAGTTATTTTAAATTTCCAATCAATCTAAGGGTGATAAGTCGAACTAAGTCTAACTTTTTTTCCTAGAACTCTTTGTAAAATATCTTAAAAAATAAATGTAAAACGAAAATCTTTATGAGAAGTTAAAGTACACCATGTATTCTAAATAGTTTCTTTATGTACAAATTAGCTAATTTTTCTAAGAATAGATGTAATGTTAACCGGTGTAAAGTGATAAGATTTTGTTAAACTGTCCATAATTATCCATATTGCATCATGACCAAACATAACTTTTGGTAAATATATTACAAAGTTCATAAATATACTTTTCCATTTTCATTTTGGAACATTTAAAGACTATAATACACCATAAGGAATTTTATATTCTAATTTTGTTTCTTGGCCCACTAAACAATGTGCAAAATCTCCACCATTCTTTTCATCTCCCCAAACCTCCAAAGCATATTCTTCAAGCCTTGATACATCATTATGACACCTAGATGAATACTTTAAATATTTGTATGAGATTCTTCAATGTTTTTTCTCTCATGTATTTTCTTTCCGATAAGCAAATTCTATCTCTAAATTTGTTGATTCCATTGTAATCTAAATTTGTTGATTCCATTGTAATCCTTGTGGAGTTATGATTTATTTCCTTTTATTTTTGTTGTCAACTTTTCTTACAACAATTTGTTCCTTTCTTGAGCTTCTTTTATTTGTTCAAAAAAATCATTTGAGATTTTTAACATTCTTAAATACAAACTCTTGGGTCTTAGTTCCAAGTATATAAATGATTATATTAAATCCAATTCACTTACTATCATCATATATGAAAGTAGAGATTCTTGACTTAGCATCTGCCATAATATTTACTTATATAGGATGATATTACAACTTAAATTCGTAATCCTTAATATGTACTTTAAGTTTTTATGGTAAAGATTTCAAACCTTGGATCGTACAATTAATGTTTTCATGGTTTTATGAAAACCATTCCAACTAATTCTAATCATGTATAGGATAATTAACTTCTTGTTGTTTGAATTGTCATGAATATCACTCTCCATTCTTGTATCAATATACATCCTAATTTTTGTCCATAGACATTACAATATATCTCGATCTTTTCGTAGAGTGAGGAAGAAACACAATATATTTCTTCAACTCTTGAAAACTAGTTTCCCTTATTTCATTCCATGTAAATTGTTGACCATTGTGTGTAAGTTTTGTCATAGTCAATGTTGATTTATTTCAGCTTACCTTTCATCTTATCCGATGAGATCTCAACATATTTTATTATATTTAATTTCTCAATATTCTCATTAAGATGATTAATTTTCATTTGAATTAACAAAGAAATAAGCAAAATAAAGGTAGTCACATCGTATGAACCAAATCACTATATTCACAAGCAAAAACGTGTTTCTATATTTTTCTAGTAATAATTAGTAAAGTTAAACAAAATGTTTTGGTGTATGCCTTGTAGGAGACCAATAACCTTTATCATGATAACATATATTTTCATCTTCTACGCTATTCTTCCTGCCTTTTTTTTCATATTACTTTTTAGCTTCTAATAAAAAAATATTTTTATAAGATCCTTCAAAACCATATTTATTACAAGCATGATCTGAATCACATCCATTACTGTAGGAATTATATATTACTGCATTGACTTATAAAAAGAGGGAGTGAAACCAATTAGAAAGTTTAAATTTTTTTATTAACAACTATAGTAACAGTTCACAATAATAATTATAAAATCAACTTAGACAAGAGAACAACAGAAAATAAATTGAAATAATTATCTGATTTATTTTCATAAAAAAAAGTTCTCTATTTATACATACAAATGTAACTTATAATCTTAAAGATCACAAATCATTCAAAATAACATAATTTACTTACCATTATTATACATTAAATATATAAAGTTAAATAATATTAAACATGAATTAAAAAAAAAACTAATCAACATTAAATAACATCATTTACTTACCATTATTATACATTAAATATATAAATTTAAATAATATTAAACATGAATTATAAAAAACTAATCAACATTATAGTAATTATTTATAACAATACGTGTGTGAGAGTGAAGACAAGCCAAAGAAACAATAAGATACACAGTGAATTGATTTTTTTGTACTAAAATAAAATGAAGATGATGTTTTGAAGTTAACAGAAACTTCAATTTTATATCCATTGCAAGCCCACAGAATCCCATGGTTGTTTTGTGACCTTTTCTTCCTCTGGTTTAGGTCACCAAAACCACTTTTGCTTTCAACTTTCCTCAAATTGTAGTTTATTCCTAATTCAAATTTTTTCTGCATAAGCAAGAACAATTTCTGAAACAATCATTTGCCTTTTTTTTTCATACCAAAACCAGTTATATAAATTAAATAATCACCAATATTTACTTGTCACCTTATTTCTTTTAGTTCAAAATTTGATTTTATAGTTATATTTTGAAAATCCACTCGACTTTGTCTTCTGCTAAATTACTAGCAATATCCAAACGTGTAAAATGCGTTGTATATAACATTTTGTTTTTTTTCGTAAACCACGAGCTATGTTTTGACAAACGATAACTATATTGCGCATTGATTATTTATATTACTGATATATTTTCTTATAACTGTTTTTGTGTTGTACCGGTTAGGTTCGTACGACTGATGGAGACTCAATTTCCGGTCAAGGTCGATTGAAACTATCATTTCCAAAGAGAATTAACGAGATCAATCAATGATTAAATACTAGGTAATATATTCTTAATTACGACCCATATCTTTAATCCAATCCAAAAATAAATGATCCATAATAATCATATAAATAGACACAATTTTCAAGGATCGGGTACATCATCATTCAGTACTAATAGCACCGAGTGCCGAATACTTAAATTTTACTCGAATGTTTGAGTACCTTTTGCAGGTACCATCCGAGTTCAAAATTCACGAAGACGAGAAATAGAGAAAAGAGAACAGTATAAAAAATTCATCCGAGATGAGAGAGAGAAAGATAAACCGATTGAAAAAGAAGAAAATCGTTCTATTAATTCCAACATTGTTCGAGAACATTTATAGTTTTTAAATTATTCTTAACATAGCATATGTGTTTTTGTTAATATATAATTATTACATTACACATTATTATTATATACTCTGGATTAAAAAAAAAATGGTTATGAAGCAGAGAAGGAAACTACGATAACATCCTTGTACATTACGAGAGTGTGTAGTACAGTTAGAAACGGCAAAAGGGGTGAAAGTCCCACGAAGGTTGAAAAATTGACAGTTTCCATTTTTGTTATAAAAGTCACAGTTTTCAAAGTTAGAAAATAATAATAACACTGAAATAGTCGTGTTTTCCTTTTTTTTCCCATGCATTATTTAAAATCATGACCTATGTTTCCATTGATATAAAATAATGATGAACCTTGTTGTCCATGTTATTTCTTTCTAGCTATTTGCATTTATGGATGGTAGCAATGAGTGAGGAAGAAAAGAGGCTTTTGTGGATGCCACATTGTTATTGGTGGAAGACACTGTTTTATGTGGTTTTCCTTTACATTTTCTTTTTACCTGATTGAGATGGTAGTTTTAGTTTTCAGTAGTGCTCAAAGTAGTGGAAATCTTCCTTTATTTTTCTGTCTTCTTCCTTACAAAGTTATCAAAATGGATATAGTGGAGAGAATTGTCATCTTTCCAACAACATTTATGCCATACATTTTTTCACTATATTTATTTCATTTATTTAAAATTAAAATAAAATAAATTACTTTTTTTTAATGTACGTCCAATAGTCTCATTCCATTCAAATTGAGATAAATTACACTTTAAATATATCGTCAAGATGTGTTTTAACGACAAAACATTAATAAAACTCCGAGTTCCAAAAAAAAATTCTCATTTTCAATGAAGGGATTTCAGTACTTTCATTAGTTTTACATGCTCAAGGCATTTTTGTAGACAAGAACTCCGTTTTTTCCTTTTTTCAGATGGTAAATATTTCTCAGAACATGGAGTGTGAATCCAATCTATGTTTGAATTGAAATTGAGATACTGATACAAGTTTTTCTCTTCTGAATCAGGTATATTCATATCTGAAAGAGGTTGATAATAAGTTTTTTCAAAATGGACTATTTGTCTCTCTGTTAGAGGTGTTCCAGAAATGTCTGCGATCGAGTAAATTTTTCAGAAGTCGAGAATAATAACAGAACTTGTTGAGATACTTATGAAACTAAATTTAAACCAATAAACTCTTACTTATATCAATATATCAAAGTTAATGATATTTGTGTAGGTAAAGTAAAATGACATTAACACTTATAGTTCCAATAAACACTTTGTTGTTTTCAAGAAAGAACATAAAAAAAAAATTGGGTGTCTCTTTGGAAGAAAACGAAGACAAGTGATGACGAAAATAGTTTGAACAGGGAAAAGGAAGAAAATTGGAAGTTGAATGGGTTTTTGAAGAACAATTTTGATTTGTGAAGCTCCTGACAACAAAGGTCACACTTGTATTATTTCAAATCACGATTCTACCCTCCTCAGAACAAACATCAATCTTATATTATTTCAATTCAACGTAGTTAGTCAAAATTTCACATGCTTATGTTATTTAAAATATTTTTAAAATATTCATTTTTTTTAATTAATTTAGTTCTATGAAAAATTACCAATGAATATTTTTTCAACAAAAAAATAATTGTTTCAAGTTGCATTGCTACAGAGACACAGTTTACGTAACGTGCAGTACAAATCCTGTGAGTGGAAGTACAATGGACGGCAATTGGAATTCAACAAAAGTCTGAGGGCAAAATAGGAAATAAAAACAGCGTGAATAGAATAAATAAAACTGATTATTTATGAAAATTTGTAATCGTAAATATTTTCCCCTTTTTCTTTTTCATTTCACATTCTTTTCAGTGTCTCTTGCCTTAACGATCTCACTGTTTTTGTTTCTCACGCGATGGCGCCGGGAGTCGGAGGCCTGCAGCTCACTTCCCTTGCCGCCGCCGCCGCCTCTGATTCCGATGACCTCGAGGATGTGCGGCTCTTGGACTCCTACGACGAAATCGATGCCGGAGCCAGGCGGATTCAGGTGACGGTCACCGGCATGACCTGCGCCGCCTGCTCCAATTCCGTCGAATCAGCTCTCAAATCACTCGACGGAGTTATCAGCGCCTCCGTCGCACTGCTTCAGAACAAAGCCGACGTAGTTTTCAACTCGGCTCTGCTCAAGGTTCGTCTTTCTCTCTCTACAACTTACTTTTGTATCTTTTATTTATTGCTTATTATGAAAATTTAACTTGCTTGAAGTTTTAGCCTCACTACGTTTTAGTTAGGTTCTGTTTGGATATAAATCTTTGCAGTGAGCACTTGTAGCAGAGAAAATTAAGAAGAAAATAAGTTAAATTGAATTGAACTTGTGCTAACTTATACAGAAGCTTTTTCTTTTAACTTTCAGAAAATGTTTGCGTCGTAAGTTAATTTTAGTTTAGGGAGAAAATTAATTAATTTTACCTTTTTTATTTTTTCCTCCCAATTTATGGAGAGGTTTATCTAAACCATAATTCTAGTTTGTTTTAACGTATTTTAGATAATTAATCACTTATTTTCTTTTGAAACGATCTCTACTAAAAAATTGATTAATTATTATTATCTCTTGATGAATCGATCGAGAGTGTATTTCCGTAATGGTTTTTTTATTTTGGTGTTTTAACATTTTTTTTGGCCTTTATTGGTTGCATTTGGGCAATCGTGAGCACGTGCATTACGTCTGGAATTGAGATGCGTTCTCCTTAAATCAGTAATCTTGCTGTTTTTCCGGGTGAATTTTGCTGTTGTGTTTTTTATTGCAGTTATTTAAAGTTGCTTTCTATATTTATTGCTTTGGTCGCTGGTGATTGCATTTAAGTGGACATTTATATACTGTGTTCCTGTCAATACTGATATATAACCTTTTATCTAGCAAAAATTCTCCACCTCAGCTTTTAAAGTATGAATGGTGATTACATTGTTTTTGTTAGTTATAACTGTGTTAGATTTTTTAATTTTTGTTATTTTTCCATGTTTGTTGTCCCAATATTCAGTGTGGGGTTACTTATAGTTGGATATGAATCCAGATTTTTTGGGGTCCTCTGGTACAGGTGGATCCCTGTGTGTGTTTTTTCTCTTAAGATGTAGACTAAAATAATTTATGTCATAATACTTCAACTGATATCTATATTCCTTTCATTAACTCATTCTCTTGGAGCTTATTATTTCTTTTTAGTGGTATAAATATTTTTGTGCTCAGATATCATGATTTGGCCACTAAAGCGGACATCCTAACCATCTGGTTCTGCTACTACTGAAAGATGATACTCCCTCTGTCCCAAAATGATTGCCACTTTAACCTTCTAAAACAAAATTCTATATGACTAATGTTAGCAGTTTTCAACTAAATATTAATGTTCTTATTCCCAATTTGTTCCCAAATTAATTATCTGTCTCAATAAGAGTAACACATTTATTGAATGAGTAGAGTTATTTTAGTAAATATTATTTGAGAAAGTGATATATTTACTATCGTTCTTAATCTATGCAAAAAAAAACCTTAAACTGAAGTCATCATGAGATATAAACAGTATACTTGATTGGAAGATTATTGTTTGGCTGATGCATATTAAGTGATGATTTGCCAGTCCGTTAGTCCTATATAATATGAATAAGAACATTTTTTTTTCAAGTGATTTAGTACTCGAAGCTTTTATTTGATAAGATATTGTGTCATGTATTCCAGGATGAAGACATTAAAAATGCAATTGAAGATGCTGGGTTTGAAGCAGACATATTACCTGAATCTAGTACCGTTGGAAAGATGCCACATGGAACCTTGGTGGGACAGTTCACAATTGGAGGTATGACATGTGCAGCATGTGTAAATTCAGTTGAAGGCATTTTAAGAAAGCTTCCAGGGGTCAAGAGGGCGGTGGTAGCTTTGGCTACTTCGTCAGGTGAAGTTGAATATGATTCCAGTGTAATTAGTAAAGATGATATAGTCAACGCGATTGAAGATTCCGGCTTTGATGCTTCATTTTTACAAAGCAATGAACAGGATAAAATAATTTTAGGGGTGGTTGGTGTGTACAGTGTGATTGATGGACAAGTTTTAGAGGGCATTATTAGCAGCATAAAAGGAGTCAGGCAGTTTCATTTTGACCAGATTTCAGGTGAATTGGATGTTCTGTTTGATCCTGAAGTTCTTAGTTCTAGATCCTTAGTTGATGCAATCCAGGGGGGAAGCAATGGGAAGTTCAAATTACATGTTAGAAGCCCTCATATGAGAATGACTTCTAAAGGCGCTGAAGAGATTTCAACTATATTTCGGCGCTTTATCTCCAGTCTGTTTCTTAGTGTGAGTATTTTTCTTTTAATCTCAAATCATATAATGATCATATAGTTTCATTGTATTTCCTTGTCTTCTTTATTTGCCTTCCTTTCCATCTAATTGTGATCTCTATGGGTACGTAGTATAGTATACATGTCAAAGTTCTTGTTAGATGATGTTCTGGCTCTGAAACAGCTACATATTATTTATGTTAAGTTGTGAACTGTGCTTTATCCTGAAAACTCATTGACACAGAAACAATGTCTTGTCTATTTTTAGAAACAGATTCTTATATATATTGCATTCGAGGAAGGAAAATTAGAACTGCAAAGAAGTTATGGGCGGTTGGGATAGATATCATTTATTGCTTTGCTTCTGTATTCTAAAAAATTAAGGCCTTTTACCATCTTTGGAGAGTCTGCAATTGTCAAATCCCATAAAGATATGCTTTGTAGGGAATTCATCCATTCATTAATTTCACATGAAAGAAGAGGTGTTCTACCTTAGTATCCTCTTCTTTTCATGAAAAATACACATACTGAAAAAAATACAAGATTTGATATTGCTGAAAGGAAAAATAGTTCTATTCAAAATTTGAGTCTGTGTATTAACACTCCCTTGTGTTTTTAGTTATTGTTAGACTTTTTGAATATATTTTTACTTGATGCTTGTCTCAGATTCCTCTCTTCTTCGTGAGGGTAGTTTGTCCTCATATACCATTCATGTATTCCCTGTTACTTCGGCGATGTGGGCCTTTCCTCATGAGTGATTGGTTGAAATGGGCATTGGTGAGTCTGATCCAATTTGTGATCGGTAAGTGCTTCTATATTGCAGCTGGCAGAGCTCTTAGAAATGGTTCCACAAACATGGATGTCCTGGTTGCAGTGGGAACTACCGCTTCTTATGTTTATTCTGTTTGTGCTCTTCTATATGGTGCTCTTACTGGATTTTGGTCTCCAACTTACTTTGAAACAAGTGCTATGCTCATAACATTTGTATTGTTGGGCAAGTATTTGGAGTGCCTTGCCAAGGGAAAGACATCTGATGCTATCAAGAAATTAGTAGAACTTGCTCCTGCAACAGCTTTACTAGTTGTCAAAGATAAAGGTGCGCATCAATTTCAATTTTTTTTTTTTTTTTGGTTTTTTGAAGGAACATGAACCATATTTGGATTTGATTATCTTATATGTAGATTGAAATATCATTAATTAAGTTGATCACATTTGTTATGTTCTGGATGAAAATGATGACAACTAAAATTATATTGATATCTAGGTGGTAAATGTATTGAAGAAAGGGAAATTGATTGTTTGCTTGTTCAACCTGGGGACACATTGAAAGTTCTTCCTGGTGCAAAGATCCCTACCGATGGTATTGTTACTTGGGGCTCAAGTTATGTAAATGAAAGCATGGTAACTGGTGAATCTGTACCTATTTTGAAGGAGGTGAATGCTCCTGTTATTGGAGGCACAATAAATTTTCATGGTGTCCTTCATGTTCGAGCTTCCAAAGTAGGATCTGATACAGTTTTGAGCCAGATTATTAGTTTGGTTGAGACAGCGCAGATGTCCAAAGCTCCTATTCAGAAGTTTGCTGATTATGTAAGTATATTGGTCATGGTTGTGTTTGCCTATGTTGCCCTCAGGCTGACCTATATTTTTCTGGAGTTACTTTCATAGTGAATGCCTTTTGTTTGGAGTATTTTTTTTTAAAGAAAGGATTAGCTTGTGAAACCGTGCTTCAGTTCAGCCAATTGTTTCATGTTTCAAGGTTACCTGGCACTTGACAACCAATTTATATTTTTTCAAATGTTGCAATTCTTCTTACTTTGGTAATCTCAATTGTTAAGTTATATTTACTCACCCGGACAGAACTTGGTATTATGGCTATATTTGGTTCATGATGGATGGATTGTAGTTCTACTGTGGTTGTTATTGTTACTCTCTCTATTTTTTAAGCGAAAATTTGTGGAATTTGGCATACCCTTATCTTAATAAAAGATACATTTAGCAGAAGGAATCATATAGTCTGTTCCTTGACTGTTTTCTGGCTAATTTGGTTAAGCTTGTAAAGCTGGGGTAGTCTTTTGAAGTCTCTCTGGTATCTGAAAATTGGGTTGTTAAATGAAATCTAGTTATTCCAATTTGTGGCTTTCATCCTAAATGTTGGGGACGTTTTTGCTTGTTCATCATTTTCTGAAAGTAGTCTCTATCTTTATTTTTGAAAGTGGCCTCATCTTAAAAGAAAATACAGAGTAGTTTATTGGTCCATAGATGAGTGAAGATATATTAGATATTAGCTTAAGTTCTATTCTCTTGGTTTGCAGGTGGCAAGCATATTTGTTCCTTTGGTCGTTTCTTTGGCATTATTGACATTATTATGCTGGTAAGGTCACCTAACTGGTTTGGGCATATTAATAAATGTTAGATAACTACTGTGATTGGAATTCTTATTCCTTCTCTTTAAATTTGGTTCATTATCTTTAGGTACATTGCTGGGGCTATTGGAGCTTACCCAGAAGAGTGGCTGCCAGAAAATGGGAATCACTTTGTTTTTGCCCTGATGTTCTCAATATCTGTAGTAGTGATTGCATGTCCCTGTGCCGTTGGCTTGGCAACACCAACAGCTGTGATGGTGGCAACAGGGGTTGGGGCTAACAATGGAGTGTTAATTAAAGGTGGAGATGCACTGGAAAGGGCCCAGAGGGTTAAGTATGTGATATTTGATAAAACAGGCACTCTGACTCAGGGAAAAGCTACTGTTACTACTGCCAAGACTTTCACAGGAATGGAACGTGGAGAATTTCTTAAATTGGTGGCTTCTGCTGAGGTGAATTTTAATTTCTAAATGATTGTTACGTTTTTCTTCTTATTGTCTTCAGAGCATTGATTCTGGTGAGTTTATAGAGGACTTATAGAGGATATTTCCACATTTCCCTCCCTCTTGTCTGCTTAACTTCTTGAATAGTGTTATGGCATGATTAGCAAGTTTAGAGTAGATTAATGAATAATAGTTTCTTATATGTTTGGTTGTCAGAAAATAACACCCTTCTATGTTTTGTCTGATGCCTTTAGGGTAACCAATTATGACTTGTTATATTTCATTTAATTTTTGTGATTCAGGCTAGCAGTGAACACCCACTAGCAAATGCAATATTAGCATATGCACGCCATTTTCATTTCTTTGATGACTCGTCTGCTGATACCGGTACCGAGAATGATGCGAAAACTGGTTGGCTTTTTGATGTCTCAGACTTCTCTGCTCTTCCTGGAAAAGGCGTTCAATGTTTCATAGATGGAAAGCTTATTTTGGTATGTCCTTTTACTATCATGGTCGTCTTGATCTCTACAAACTGGAATTTGCTTCTTGTTTTCCAGAGAGTCTTAACCATGGCAATTTGTCCTCAACAGGTTGGTAACAGGAAGTTGATGGCGGAAAATGGCATACATATTTCAACAGAGGTGGAAAATTTTGTGGTAGAGCTCGAAGAAAGTGCTAAGACAGGGATACTGGTAGCATATAACGATATATTAACTGGAGTCTTGGGGATTGCGGACCCACTAAAGAGAGAAGCTTCTGTAGTCATAGAGGGTCTCCAGAAAATGGGTGTCACACCTGTTATGGTTACAGGAGATAACTGGAGAACAGCTCGTGCTGTTGCTAAGGAGGTCTGTATATTTCTGTATTATGTTTTATTTATATTTACCATTAAAATCTGTGTTCTGACTTCTTATAACTATTAGGGTGTATATTCAAAGGGTATTCTTCTAGGATCAGCATTCAACAACTGTACTTTTGCTTGTATAAAAAGATCAATAACCACTCAAATATTTTTGTAATTTTGGTGTTTAAAATCAAGGGAAGTGGAAAAGACATACTTAAGATCCAGGGATGAAAAAAATGTTTTAACTTATAATACTGGCCTTTTTGAGAAGGCCTTCTGTAGGTACTCTTAATTCATAACAACAATGGTAAAAGTTTAAACACTGGTCTTATTTAAAATATGGAGTCATTAGTTACCGGGTTCTTTAGCTCTCCATTGTGAATTATAACTCAACTCAACTAACAAATTGTCCGTCTGAAGCAAAATTAGTACTTGTACAGAGTTGCATCAGAAATTTTACGGGATAGAAATTTATACAAAAATTGATTATGGGATAGAAATTGATGTTGTCAAACCCGTGTTTAAAAAACGTATTGTATGACAGGTTAACATATCAGATGTTAGGGCAGAGGTCATGCCAGCAGGAAAAGCTGATGTTGTTCGTTCATTCCAAAAAGATGGAAGCATAGTTGCAATGGTGGGTGATGGCATCAATGATTCTCCTGCATTAGCTGCAGCTGATGTTGGTATGGCTATCGGAGCTGGAACTGATATTGCAATTGAAGCCGCAGACTATGTGCTGATGAGAAATAACTTAGAAGATGTGATCACAGCCATTGATCTTTCCCGGAAGACCTTCTCTCGAATTCGATTGAATTATGTATTTGCAATGGCTTACAATGTTGTGGCCATACCAGTTGCCGCTGGTGTTTTCTACCCTTCACTGAGGATCAAGCTACCACCGTGGGTTGCTGGTGCCTGCATGGCTCTCTCTTCTGTAAGTGTTGTATGCTCTTCTTTGCTTCTTAAAAGATATAGAAGACCCAGACTTACTGCAATACTTGAAATAGTTGTAGAATAGCAAGAAAGCATTATAGGTTTTAGCTTGTGAGGGTATAAATGAATTTGGATCCAAATCTGCAATTCCAATTTTGTGCATGGTTCTTTTTTTTCCTGCATCCTTGGGTTGGGAGATGCTGTTGTAACTGTAGCCACCAATTAATTGTAAATTGTACTTGGATTGTAATTGATGAAGCACTTTCCCCCTACAAAAACAACCACACTTTCACTACTTTTTATTTATGCTCAACTTCTTCCATGGAGCCATTTGAATGTGTAGTTGATGAGATCTTTCCAACCTCCTAAGGTCTGCTTGTTTCCACATGAATATTGTTCATGCGGATAGAAAAGGAAAGAATAAGTGTTTGCATCCATTCAAATGCAAGGAAAGAAATGCAATGATTTGTGGGAGAAGGATAAATTCAGCTCCCAAAAAAACTAAGTTAAAGGAATTCACACAAAAAGTCAATTTTACCCTCATTCTTTTATACACGTAAAATAACACTATTATATATATTACAATAAAAAATATTATATATATATATATTATAATAAATTATATATTATACTTAATTATTATAATAATATAATATAATAATAAAATAAATATTTATATAATCAGTATATTTATATAATAATATTAAAAGAAAATAAAATTATGTATTTTATATTAAAATTTATTTATAGTTGAAATAAAAGTTTTTACTTAATTCAAATTTATAAAAAAATATCTAATATTTTATTATTAAATATTTTTTAAAATAAGGATAAATGTGTAAATTTATCTTTTATACATTTAAAATAAATAAAAAATTTCTTACAATCATCATATTATCACCGACAAATTTCAATAAACTTTCTTCACAAATTCACTTTAACATACTTTAATCTAAACAACTTCACTTTCTTCATACTTTTCTCTCAAATCAACTCCTTCAAATTCACTACCCAATCCAAACACACATAAGGAATTCTAAAATAAAAGAACAATAATTTTTTTCATCACTCATTTGATTTTATATTGAACAAATATTCTCAATAAAAAAGTAGGCAAAAATAAAAGTTTTTTTTTTTTTCAGAACGTCACTTTCTCTCCATTCCTTTTAATTTTGGATGGATAATAAAAGATTAGGCTCTTCCTCTTTTCAAGCTTCTTTCCATGCAAGAGTGAAACCAAAACTCCATACACAATAGCTTCCACACCCTTCTTTTCAATGTTTCACACATACATTGGATTATCGCGATGAAAGGGACACATTTTATTTTGATTAAAAAAGAATTGGATATCTATTTAGTCCATTTTGATTTATTGAAAATTTAATTAAAAAAAATCTATTCCTATCTATTTAATACAAATCCATTTTAATCTATAAAATCCATTAACCAATAACTTTTTTCTGAATACTTTAATCTTCATTAAAGTCATACCTTTTAAAAAAAATTTAAAAGAAATACGAAACTATACGTTGTACCAAAAATTCAAAATATAGTTTTTGAAAACTTTAAAAAAGGTGAATTTAGAAAAAAAAATTATAAAGAAATTGGTTGGAATAATTTTGATCCATTAGTATTGATAAAGAAGATAAATTAGATTTTGAGAAACAATAGAATTGTTTTTATCCATCTTTAAAATTAAATGAATGGAATTTTGATAACCATTGTTTTATATTTTGTAATATTATGTGTGTGAATATGCCAGATGAATAATCAATAAATGGCCATGAAAAATTGTTATTAGAGTCAATAATTTTTTTGTCAAGTATTAATCTGTGTTGGTAGGAGGAATATTATTTTGTAGTTGTAATATCAATAAATTTCCATTCCTTATTCAAAAGCAAAGTAGTTGTATTATTAAATGCGACCAAGACTCTACATTAGACCACATGTTATAAATTAGGATGTTGTAACATCCACAACAATAAAAATACACACTTCACTTTAATAAATTAATATTTTATTCATTTTTATTTTATTTTTAATTTAAAGATATTATTATATTATTATAATAAATATATGTTATTTACTGGTCATATCAACAAAACTTTTCTCTATTATGTAAGTGATTGACTACAAACTAGAAGCTTAAAACCTAATAATATTATTTTGGTGTGAAATGTATGTATACACTGTTTACAGTGTTAATATATTCGATTTTTTTAAGAGAAAAGTTTATTTGAAAAAAAACATACATTTAACATGGGTTATAATAATATAATATAATTTAAATAAATAAAATAAAATAAAATAAAAATAAAAAAATATTAATTCATTATAGTGTGAAATATATGTATATACTATTTAGGGTATAGATTTAAAATTTAGAATTTAAAATTTAGGAATTAGGGTGGGTATTTAGTGTGTTAATAATGTATGAGGGTTTTTTCCTAAAGAAATATGATTGGATTTGAAGAGTGGCGTGCGTTGAATTGAACAAGTCAGATTTCCCTTCCTCTCTTTCTCTCTGTACGGAAAATTATGTTTGACCATTTATAAAATATATTTATTGTGCCGTAACAAATGTTTCATCCAACTTAACATCAACAACAATTAAACATTTCCTTTATTCGAGCATTACAATTACTATACATACATATATATATATATATATATATATATATATATATATATCTTCAATCTTTTGTTTCAGTCCATCACTTCACACTAATAATATTATAAACGCATAAGTTAAGTTTTTGTTTAAATATATATTCAAATATTTGTTTTGCTTACCAAGAGATTAATAAGAAAGTAGTTTAAAAAATTATATAAAAAAATAATTAATGTACCATGGATACCGGACGAAATAACGAGTAAAAGAACACTACAAAGTATGTAATAAATGACAACAACGATTGTTACAAAAACATTTAACGAGTCGTATTCATATTCTAAAACATGCGGGAACATCTCAGACAAATAAGCTGAATACTGATGAACTGAGATCAATATTCTTCAGATATCTCAACATACCTTATACACCTAATATATCTTCATACAAATCAGGGATCACGATGCACATCGGTGAATAACTGATATTCAGTTTATCACAACAAGGATCCATAATCAACATTATAAATAAACCATTTGTGGAGGTGCAAGGTACACTTTAATCAGTTCCTTATACAGAGTATTTATTTGATCGTCGGAACACTTTTTTCAAGTTAACTTCAAGTGAACATCAACATTTGAGAAAAAAATTTAAAAAAAAAACACGAGAAAATCATCAACATGTCAATTATTATACAACAAATCCAAGTATTATTTAGAACTTATTTTTCTATACAGGTGCAATTAATAATATAAGATTTAGAAGAACTGTTTACTTGGTAAAACAATCACTCTTTGAAGTAGTTTCTTTTTCCTTCCTTTCATTTGGATATAATTTTATGTTCTATAACTTATGCTTTATGTAGTATATTAATTCATGTTTAGGGATAGAGCTTTTTTTTTATAAATAATTCAATAAAAAAACTTTATTTAAGTCTTATGTAATTCATATATTTAGTTGATTAGTTAGTTTTAAGTGAGCTTTTATTAAAAGTTTTCATTTTATTAAGTATTTAAAATATATCATTTGATTTTTATTATTAATAAAAAATGATGATTATTTTTTGTTTTCCAACTTATTAATTAGCTATTTTTTTTAATTTTTTCTTTAAGAGTAAGTTGACCGATAACTTAAAATATATTGGGAAAAAAGACCAAATTAATTGACGAGTTGAAGATAAAACACAAAAGTACTACGTCATTTCGTTCAGAAAAAAATAAAACAACAATATATATTTATATAAAATAAAAAAAATATTTAAACACTCAATTGAGCAATTTTTTTTACTATAAAATTTAAATAATTTAAAACTTATTTACACTAAATTTTTTTTTAACTTTTTCAAAATATGGCACTCTATTTTGCCCTCTTCTTCTCACGTATATGCATTAATTTAATTACCTTATTAAAGTATTATATTGCATCCTTATCGTGTAAAAGATAAAATAAACTCAGAAGCCAAAAAGCAAAAGAGCATTTGCCACGCGTCCACCTATCCCTACATAAAATAAACACACATACTGAAAGGATAATCTTTAACACTTTCTCTTTCAAACTAAAAACAACTTGCAATATTATTTCACAATTATAATTTAAAAATGTATTTATCAAAACTAGTTTATGAATTAATTGCTATGAAATAATTTTTTTAATAAGTCAGTAAAAAATATAAAATATTTGTGAGTAAGAATATGAAGTGTTTAGTGTAAAAAAAATTAAATAAATGATACTTTTTAGAAAGTAAGTATTTATAGATCTTTTGAGTAAAAACTTTTATATTAATTGTAAAATTATTATTTATTATTTCATAAATAATTGTTCATTAATAAAACTTATTAAATAAGTCATTTTATTCGTAATTGTTATTATTAAGAATAATAATGTATACTCAATAACCCGAATCTTTCACATTCCTTATAATAGTTACATTTTATTTTGAAATTAGTGTAGAATAAGGTGTAGTGGTAAAAGTGTAATAACTAAAGTACTTGTTCCATCATTTACAATGTAAATTTATTTAACAATTTTATTTTACATCGTTTGTTGATTCTTATCAAACTAAAATTTTTAGTTTGTTTTTTCGAGGAGGATATATATCCATTATGTGGTACATTTCTTTTATTTTCCTTTTTTTTCGTTTATTAATGTATGTTTTTTTATCTATTTGGAAAAATAATAAATATAAGAAACTAAAAAAAAAACAAATTACATCAGTTAGTTAGTGCAAGAACCAATTTAATAGGTCTTATTTTTTTTTCTAATATCTTTTTAAATCAATATATAATATTTATATATTATATCAATTAACAATCAATGTAATATGTATATAATTTCTACATCGATAACATGTAAGTCGGTTAATAATAGACGTAATAACTTATAAACAATCAATATTTATATATTTTTTTAGTAACGGCGGATAAATTTACAAGTTAACTTATTAGTTATTAGCAAATTATAAGTTTGATTACATATATAAATTTTGTATCTTTTAGATATATGTAATTCTAATTTAAATTTGTTAAAATTCATTAAATTCTTATTAAATTTGTAATGTTTCTATTTATTAATAATAATTAAAAAGAGATTAAGAAAAATATATTAAAATATAAAATCATGGAAGAATTGCAAGTAAAAAATTTAGTTAAATTAATTTATAATTTATAACTATTTTTTAAAATAAAATATTTTTATAAAAATTAAATTAATTTATAAGCTAGTTTAGGAAATAATTTATTAATGTTATCAATTGCACTCTAATCCATAAATGATGAATTTACACATCATTGTGAGATATGAAATGATGAAAATATATAGTACGTATAAGGTGATAGTATATCTTATATTTTTATGTTAGGTTTGAAGTTTTAAATCAAACTTAAGTTTATTCTAAGTAATATGAAAGTTTATTTGATTATTGTTACGAATAAGATAAATTGTTAAAATTGTTGATATCGGTAAATCATGTTATTCGACTTTCGTGATTAAGTTATAATATATTTAAAACAAATAGTTAAGACAGTTACAGAGACTTCTGAGAATCATGGACACATTCCACCAACTTTAGATAAAGTTTTGGAAAATCAGTTAATCTCCTTACAAATAAGTTAACACTAATATTTTGATAGATTCGGCTCATAATAACAAAGAGTTCATGATCAAATAATATAAATAAATCATTTACAAATAAGTAATGCACGCTTTAATCAATTTTTAACATATACTTCAAATATTAAGTATTTACTTGATCGTCGAAACACCTTTTACAAATCAATCAAGCACTAAAGTACAAGAACACAATAGAATGTGACCGAGTGAACGAAACCAACAATAACAGTTACAGTCAATCTTAGGTACAATTTATGCTCACTTTATTTATATAATACAAAATTAAATCCAGACCAAATTCTAAAATAAATGGATTAGTTATAGTTGGTTTATAAACATAATTTTTTTTAATTTATAAGTGTTAGTAAACTAGTTTTTGAAATAAATCCTAAATTTCGATGAAGTAATGGATAAAATATTCAATTAAAATTACCCTTATAATGTATGCATAAGTACAACAAGAAAAATCCATAACATATTGCAAATTAATATAATATGTGGAAATTTCGCTATTTAAATTATAAGAAAACACGTGGATTCCAAGGTAGTTTATATAATAAATAATGGAGCATTTTATTTTATTATTTAAATTTAAGAAAACACGTGTACGATTCAATTGCTGAGTTATATATTAATAATTAAGATATTAACCAATTTATAATCACAATTAAGATTGATAGCATACGCAACGTAGATTTATTTGATTTTTTATAGTTAATCAAATATAATTAATTATCGCGCACATTTTACATATTAAATTAAGAAAATGACAAGTTCGTGATATTATTAATGATTAAGTTAAGTCCTTTGAATTTCGTATAAAGTTAGAACATGTTACATGTGTTGTCGCCAAATCTTCCACCTTAAAAGGCACCCACAAATAAAGTTGCACTTTTCAAGTAAAGTATGTTAATAGCTAAATTACTTCTTCTCAAATTCATATTAATTTAAAAATTGTAGATTTAATTAAGTTTTTTAATAATAAAAAATTATATACACACACTACATATATACCCTTTTGTGATTTTCGGAATCCAAATAATTTAGAACAATAGGGTTTCTTAATTCTCACTCAAACTATCAAAACCCTAACTATTTCACTTTTGTTGCTTCTTTTATACTTCTTATTAATTTAACTATTTTTACCATTTCACTACTTAATCTACTATCTCTAACTATAGATTTTAATTTAAAAAAAATTAATTAAAAATTGTTTATAAGAGGTATAATAGTCAAGATCAGAGAGAATTTATATAAATATTTTTTATTTATTTTTTAAGACATTTTTTAAAAATAAAATCGTGATAAAACTTAAAGAAAAAAAATATCTCAAATTTAATGATTAATTGTAATTGTACTATTTAAAAAAACTTAAAATTAACTTGAAGTCTTAAGAATAAAATATTTATTTTAATGTGAGTTGTAAATATATTTAAAAAGATGTTTAAAAGATCTTTTGTTGGTATGCCTTGGATTTTGGAAGGAAATTAGCCGCAATTAAAAGTCAGTACAGCAGGCATAAGGGACTTTAATTACGTAATTAATATTTTAATTAATTAAATAATTGTATGTTCGATTAATTTGACCGGCTCTTCTTTAAAGATATTTTTTAAGGTGAGTTACTTATAAAAAAAGGCTTATAAATAAATATATTATTTTAATTCATGGTTATAAATTGGTTAAATACATTACGTATAAGTTGGTTAAATTTAAAGGAAATTATATAAATTAAAAAAATATAAGTATTTTTTAATTTATAAGCATATATTTTTAGTTTCAAACAGTTTATTAATTGTAAATAATCTTCTTTAATTTTAAACGATATATATATATTTATATATTTTAAATATATATATATATATATATATATTTTTAAGCAACTCTTATAAGAAAAACATAGTTAGAAATTATCATAGATGTTGATAATGATTGGAAAATTAAATATTTGATTACATTTCTAGCATTTATAGAAGGTAAAATTCATTTTGTTATTGAAATGTCTAGAATTAGGCAAAATTGATTCTTTAAATCAATAAGACGACAAAGTAGTTTCTTTAATGTAAGAAAGGAACTAAACTTTTCTAAACTTTATCATTTTTATAAATCCTAATATTTAATTTTATCTTAATTGATTTTAAAACTTTCTCATAAACTATATTCTTTTCAAATTAATTCATAATTTTTTTAAAAATGTACACCTTAGTATCAAAATCATCTCAATTAAAATTTTGAAACTACTCATTTTAAAAGTAATCGATCATATCAAATTCGAATAAAACTAGAACGAAATATCAAACATTTCTTCGTTTGCTTTTTATATCATTTTCTTTATCAGGTTGATTTTTATGAATCATTTTTCAGACGTTAAATCACAATAAAATTTAGAATTACAAAATAAAATAAAGGTTTTGGTTTTGAATAGATGAGTTAAGTGGTATTAGATGATATTTTAAATTAACTGAAAATCTAAAATATTATATGAGAATTTTTATCATCTAATAAGTGGATAAATTTGATATCGAAAGTGTGTGTCCCTTCACTTAAACTATGGTCAACGAAGACTTTTGCTTACAACTGTGGTGTTCTTCCATATTAATTTCTTTCTGCTTTGTATATATCACTTTGACAGAGACTCTGTGTTCTAGTAAAAACACGTGCCAACTCCATGTTGAATTGCTACCATAGTATCTTACATGCTCATGCTCATCTCATAAAACACAGCAAAATTTAATGAACAAGGTATGGTGGGTGGGTGGCTCACACCATGTGCATCTTATCTTTTCAACTCAACACTACACAATTTTCTGACCAACATCACTACAAAACCTCCAACATAACAAACAACCAGTCCAACAATGATGTCAATCCAATTTTTCATGTCGTCATAAGTATGAACACACCCTAGGAAAATGTTTCAACTTTGTCACCAATTCTAACTTTAATCTTAAATAAGCAAGAATACTTGGTGTGCCTGTCCCTACGGTTGAGACCCAGCATTGGATCAAGATCGACCGAAAGCATCACACCTAAATAGAAGATTGATGAGACTAATTAAAGATCAAACATTAAACAATACCTTCCTAATCATGAATTAAATCCTTAATCATGCCCAATAATAGAGGATCCACGGTAAATTATATAAATAAACACGGATCCCAAGAATCAGGTACGTCATCATTTAGTACTAATTGCACTGTGTACTGAGTGTCGAAGTCTTACTTGAACGTCAGAGTGCCTTTTACAGGTCTGGAGTTCACGAAGGCGAGGCAAGAGGAGCAGAGGAAGTGAATTCGAGAGAAAGAAAAAGACCGACCGATCGAGAAAAAGGGTAATCGTTCTTTTGGTTCCAACCCCGTTTGAGAATGCTTGAAAAAAAAAAGCATGCAGATGCAGATAATGATGTTATTTAATTTGAGTATGATTGTTTGTAGAGGTATTTGTGGTTTATGTCAAAATGATGAGAATAGTATGAACACGATATTTCGTGGAAGCACACCATTCTTTATCAAAGTTTCTAAGCAGTCCCTATCAAAGAATAGTCAAAACTTGGACATTTTTACTTTGACCATGTTTTCATAATAGAGCCAACTTTGATTCTTTCTTTAAATCAAGAAATGTGTGATAGAGTGAGGGAGTGATCACTGATCCTCACCTTTTACCACCTACTTCCTTCTCACCCACATGAGGGATAACATGACCATGACTGCAACTACTGATCAATGGATGCAGTTCTATCAACAACCTCTAATGGATGCGCATGATCATGATCATGATCATGCTCTGCCACCAAACACAACTAGTCCACCTCCCACCATGCCCTCATCAGAGAGCAATAGCATCTCCTCCCAATTGACACCAAAGGGTAATGTATGCAAACCAATAAGAAGACGGTCTAGAGCGTCTAAGAGAACCCCCACCACACTCCTCAATGCCAACACCACCAATTTTAGAGCATTAGTACAACAATTCACAGGGTGTCCTACCACAGCCATGTCCACACTAGGGGTCCATAAGGGTCCTATTACCTTGAACTTCCAAAAAGGAAGCAGTGAGCACAAGATTCACCATAACACAAGTACTAGAGCAGTGCTACCATTTAGTGACAGAAGCTACCACAACAACAACACCAACAACAACCAGCTTCATGAAGTTCCTGCATCACTTCCTTGGCAGAAGCACCAGGAACAACAACAACTACCTCGGCAGCAGTTGTTGCAACAACAAAGTGGTTACTCCTTTGATTATGTGAAGAGCAGTGGTTACTCAGTTAGCACTAGCATGGATGTCTCTGACGGTTTGCTCTTGGATAATGATTTTAGCTTGTCTGATCTAACTATGAATGCCTTCCCCAATGATACCTTTTACAAGAATGAATTATAGATATATTTCATGTGATGAAAATGTTTAATTATAAAAGGGTTCAGTTATTGAACCCTGTTAATATCAGAAAACAAAAGTGGACTTTAGTTATATTCAGTTCATATGTATGCATGCTTTTATAGAAACAATAATTCATAATAGTAGTTCATTCAGTTCAGTTTATTCTCTTTCTCTCTCTGTTTCCCTCTAATCTTTTTCAAAGGTGAGTTCCCTTGATTAAACACTGTTCTCTTGTAGAACAATTTCTTTTTGTTGAAATGTGTGCAGGTCCTATCTTCCTCCCACTTTTTTATATTATCTGTTTATAACTAGTTTGTGATCAAAACTATGATCTGAATGAAGCTTTTCAAAAGTCAAAATTGAGTATTAATTCATGAGCAGTTAAAGCGATCTCGACTTATTTTGGATAAACTGGCACATTGGATTTGGTTGCAGGTTCATAAATGAAGTTTCTGAGTCATAAATAAGACAATTTTACTGTTAACAATAGTCTATATTATCTGGTTCAAGCAAAGTTGTTTTCTGTACAGAATCTATGTTGTCTTAGAAAACAATTCTTCACTTTCTTCTACATCTCTCTCAATATATATTCATCAACTTCAAATTATCTAGTTATAGTACCTACCCACACTTCTTAGCTTTCTTTTCAAACCTTCAATTCGTGTGATCTTTAGTTGATCACAGGTCATCACCAACCAGCACGTGAAGGAACATCCAGGGTAGGTGCAGTATATATATATATATATATATATATATATATATATATATATATATATATATATATATATATATATATATATATATATATATATATATATATATTTTATTTTTTTTTAAAAAATTATATATATATTTTATATATATGTGTTTT
>Ga0123342_1000352_pt1 | contig 70085 bp, 38 predicted proteins | sample Turbeawhitnodule_FD_89960 | JGI IMG/M metagenome (GOLD analysis project Ga0123342, IMG submission 89960) | Root nodule microbial communities of legume samples collected from Mexico - Turtle bean Mexico white nodule | ecosystem: Host-associated > Plants > Roots > Nodule | place: Mexico: Nepantla... | reverse complement strand
TTTTTTATTCTACATTTATAATAAAAAAAATATATATTTTTATAAAAAAAATATATATATATATATATATATATATATATATATATATATATAATCTTCATTATTGAATGTAGCATATAAAAAGTCTAAGCGCCCCACACCTTTTTTTTCATACTTTTAATAGAATATTTTAGAACTTTTTTACGCACTAATCACTTTCCCTTATAGACGATAAAAAAATATAATCATAAATATCTGTGAATCAAATTTATAACAAATATTTAATATATTTTTAATAAATACTCATATTTAACAAATACGAGTATTTTAATTATTAGTTTGTTGATAGAACAGTACAAATGTCATAATATTCAACTTTTGATATACATGTTATCTACTCATCATAATTAAAGAATTTTTGAAAATTAGGTGATTAAAATAAAGTCATTAACGAAAAAAATATTAAGTATTAGAGACTTGTCTAAAATTTAATTATATATATATATATATATTTAGACATTTTAAACTAAAGTTAATTTTTTTAAAATATATACTTTATGATCCAACTTATTTAAATTTTTATTTTAGAAAATCAAATTTATTTGCACTAATATTTTATCATACAATTTTAGTTAAATTACATTTTAAAATTAAATTTTTATTTAAGTTTTATATTTTAAATAATTTTTTAAAATAAAAAAATATTCACAGATATCCATAAATACTCGTATATATATAAAAAAAATCGCAAATATCTTTTTATAGATACGGAGCAAGTAACTAGACGAATATGAAAAAGAAAAAAAAATTAGAGGGTACGTGTCATCCTACTTCAAAATACTATGAATACAATATTTTTGGCTACAAACTTAAACATCATTAGATTAGGTCTAGACGAAACATATTGGGCCTAAAAAAGTGGGCTGGGCTTAGCATTCAAAGCCCGATACTGTAGAATTTCTTGAGAGCTTTTCTTATGAAAACAATAGAACCCCAATTCTGAGAGTTCTAGGGTTAGGCCGCAGCAGAATCGTTGTCTCTGTCGTATTCGTCGTGTTCGTCGTGTGTCTCAGGTATTCTTTCTTTCATTCCATCTTTAACACTTAATCTTATCTTTCTTTTGAAACTTCATTCATAATTTTGCTTACAACGTTTTCCTTATTCATTTGAAACGGATTCGTTTACTCTGTTTTTTAAAATTCGAACGTACCCTGTTTTCCTTTATTATTTGCACTGTTGAGGGAGGGTTTGTCTCCAAGGTAAATTAGTTGGAAAATTGGGGAGGGTGGTAGCTGGAGAAAAAAAAATCGATACATTTTGGTACATTTTGAATGCACCGTGTCACTTTGTGGATTAGATTGATCTTTGGGTGTATAAAGGTGTTTACTTTTTTTTCATTTGGTTCACAAACCAAACCTCAAATATTCTTTATTTCCTTCAATGAAATATTAATAAAAGTATAGTAACAAAGAAACAAAGCATCTGTTATCGGATTTTGACATAGTGTGGTGGCGTACACTGGAGAATTGGTTTAATTTATTAATTTTTTGTTGTGTATATTTGAAAACCAACTTATTTTGGTTTCCTTTGTAAAAGGTGTTGCATAATGGAGTCAAATCAGGCACACTCATCCATGGAAGTTGAAACAGTCTCATCAGAAGCCAAAGTTTTGCCGCCAAAGCCAAAATTTGAGGCTCTGAAACCTCATGAGATGTCTGATGGCCAGGTTCAGTTCCGCAAGGTGAATGTTGCACCTCATCGATACACCCCTCTGAAGAAAGCTTGGATGGATATCTATAATCCCATATATGAACAAATGAAAATTGATTTGCGTATGAATCTGAAGGCTCGTAGAGTTGAGCTGAAGACAAGGGCTGATACCCCTGATATTAGTAATCTGCAAAAATGTGCTGATTTTGTCCATGCTTTCATGCTGGGTTTTGAGGTCATAGATGCCATTGCTCTTCTGCGTCTGGATGAGCTCTACATTGAGTCCTTTGAGATCAAGGATGTTAAAACACTTCGAGGGGATCACTTGTCTCGAGCTATTGGGAGGTTGTCTGGTAAAGGTGGTAAAACCAAGTTTGCAATCGAGAACGCTTCAAAGACTAGAATCGTGATTGCTGACACCAAAATTCACATATTGGGATCTTTTGCCAACATAAAGATTGCCAGGGATTCTCTCTGTAGCCTCATTCTTGGATCACCTGCAGGAAAAGTGTATTCTAAACTAAGAGCAGTTACTGCCAGATTGGCCGAAAGGTTTTGATCTTTTTCTACTTTGCCATTGATGAGGATGATTCATTGTGTGTAATGTTGTGGGTGTAGAACATTAGTGTGAAAGTGAAGTTTTGACCGTGACAGTGAATACATTAGATGTGTTGAATTCGTTTTGTAGTTTTTTTTTTTAAGTTACTTTAATCACAGAAAAACAATGAAATAATAAATAGGTTATTTCTTATTTCATTGGAGCAAAATCGAAATAGGAGTCCAGTAAAATGAGAATGTAAACTCTTATGTTTATGATTTTTTTTCATTCCAATGAATTAAAAAAGTGTATGATATTTTTTTAACGATCACGAATCCTTTTCACTGTATTTATCTTTACTTAAATTTATTTTTTAGAAATCATCAATTGTTACAAATAATTTATGTTAAAGAGTATTTATTCACAACGACTTCAATTATAATAACATTCATTTATTATAAATTTTAGTTATATAAAAAAATATTTATCATGTGAATTACATAAACTAAACTTGTAGTTATCCATCAAATTCTATCATAGAAAATCAAAATGAAGACACAGGTTATGAATTTAGTCACTTGATTTGCATACGTGTATATAATTTTAGTCATGCATGCAAAGGAGCATGATCCAAAATTCTCCATTCTATAGCATAGACACATGAACAATCACACTTTTATCATACTAAAAATTCATACAATAAATTTGAATTTTTAGAAAATTAATGTGTTTCTTTGAATTTTTAAAAAATTAATGTGTTTCTTTTTTTTCAAATTGTATTTAGAATTGTGTTAGAATTGTCAAAAATTCAATAAATATTATTTTGAATCAAACATTTCACTCATAAATGTCATGAGTGTCTTTTAAGTGACGGTGTTCGTATATCCGACATAAACACGTCATTTAAGAGAAGTGTTCATAGCTTATAAATGTACACAAAAATAGGTATGTAGGAGTTATTTTGGTTAAAGATTCAAAATGGTTTTGGTGTTCACAAATTTGTTCATATTTTATTGTTTTATTTTTTGATATTTCAGTAATTTTCTATTTTTTTATATTTATTAATAATTAATTATTTTTTAATTAATTAGAAATTGCTTTTTTATTTTATTTTTAATTCTAATATATTATCATTTCATAAAAAGCAGTTATTAATTTTTTTAAATATAAAGTAGTTTAACAAAAGTGAACAAAAAAGTTTATTAGACGGGAAAGAGTGGATTTACTCTTAAATAACATAGTGATTTATAAATTTTTATCAACAATCACATCACTCGCAAACTTCAATAAACTTTTCTCACAAATCCACTTTAACATACATTGATCCAAACACATTCACTTTCTTCACATTTTCTTCTCAAACTCTCCCGCATCTACTCTTTGAAATCCGTACAATCGCCTCCCGAATCCCAACTTAACAAGCCTCGCAAATTTGACTACAAATTGAGAATCCTACCACTATACATATCACTTAGAGCACCCTTATACTTTCTATGTGTGTCACATGGAATGGTTAAAAAACTAAATTGTCCCTCATGTTATTACTCTTTGTTACTATCCTCTCCTTGTTATTGTCAATCCTTTGTCGTCATTGTCTCCCTAATCATTGACACTCACTTGTCATTATTATCACCATTGTTTATAGTTATGTTAAGCATGAACTTAAGAAAGAAAGTATCTAAATTACACAATTCCGAAGTCAACTGACTTCCAAATGTACAATTTGAAAGTCATTTTTTATATAAAAAAACTTATGAACTGTGTAATTTCAAAAGAAACTTTCGAATTACACAATTCAGAAGTCTAAAAATGACTTTCTCATTGTACAATCCAGAAGACACTCCCATATTACACAATTTGAAAGTTTTTTTTTTATGATAAAATGACTTTCAAATTGCACAATCCACTAGTCAAAAAACTTTTCATATTGTGTAATTCAAAAGCTTTTTTTCATGCAAAAATTGACTTCTTGATTGTGCAATCCAAAAGTTTTTTACATCAAAAAATGATTTTCAAATTGTATAACTTCAAAGTCAATTTTAAAGACAAAATGAGAATTTTTATATTTGTGGGGTGTAGAAAGAAAATATAGGGATGAAAAAAAAAATCACTGGCATGATACATCAAAGAAGCATCAAACATGATCAAACTTTGTTTATGTCTTGAGTGTAGAATGCAAAAACAAAAAAGTAATTTCAGCAAAGTTTGAACACTAGAAAACTTTAAACTACATTTTCACCTTATTTACAACCATGCAAAGTATATTGCAAGTTAGTTTTTTTATGTTATCGAGGTTATATATAACACTACATTTTGTATTGTAGAACATTAGACCAATAATAATAAATGCTTTTCATTTCAAGTAATTATTTTAATTGGCCATCCAAACATTTATTTAACTAAATTAATCTTTAGACGTTTACCAATTTTTTCTAAGCTTCACCAATTTTTGATCCTTGAAAGGATAAATATACTATTTAGTTATTTAAATGGCTTGTATTGTAAAAAATATCATTAGAAACTAATTGAATAATTATTTAATTCTAAGAGAACAAATTAGAGAGTTTACTTGGAATTTAACCATTTGGTCTTTGAAAAGTGAAATATGAGAGAGAAGAGTAACTTTGACGATTGATATTGGAGAGTTGAGTAATTTTGGAATAATGTCCGAGGGTTGTTAGCATCTCATCGTTGCAGCTGTTCATTAAAGGTTAGATTATATGGTGCCACTGAAGAAAGAGAAAGTTAGGGTTTTAGTTTTTTGCTTCATTGTGCCACTTTGTGTGCTAGGTGATGATCCAATTAACGTCATTCAATCTAATTTAATAGAAGAGACTGAATTGCTCATTTTAAATAACTTTAGAACTACTCTGATTTTTTTAAAATATGGGCACAAAATTGAATAAAGTCATAGAATGTTGGTAAAAAAGGGTAATTATATCTACAAAAATATAATATTATTTGTTATGATCAATGTTTTGTGTCTTTGATTAGACTACCATATTAAGAATTGCGTCTAAAAATGTTGCTTAAAGAAGACACACACATTTAATGTTGCAAGGAGAATATTTAATGTGTTTACGTGCTTGAACATGGTTAAATGCAAGACAAAGAAGATGAAGGATACAAAACCTCACGATAACACCAAAACGAATTACAACAAATATTTCTTTTGAACTATACATGTGGAAGATCTATGTGAAGAAAAAAAGTTCGATGATGACAACATTTACAAAAAATATCTTAGCATTCTTGTGTTTTTAAGCAGTCCCTAACTTTAAGATTGTGAGAAAGTGCATTGTCTGTGTTCATAACAATGTAGAAAAGTGCACTTAAACTTGTGGTTGTCTTAGGATGTTAAATCTCTTTTAGTGAGCCAAATCCATGATTGTTTGGATCACAAACTTTGCTTAACAAAGTCTTTTAGCTAAGAGTAGTTGGGTTCAAAGAATATCCATGCTTAGCAATAAGTGGTTGTATCCAAAGAATACTTGTTGTACTTGGAGAGATAGTGTCCAAAGAATACTTGTTGTTTAGTCGAAAGTGTTTGGGTACAAATAATACTTGTTTTTAAACTTGCAACATTAGTATGCATTAGTGAAGCCTTGATCGTGTTGATTAAGATTGGACATAATCTGTGTTATCAAACGAACGGGTACAAAAATAACTTATGTAAATCTCTCTCAACTCGTATATTTTTATATTACATGTTATTAATCTACAACTAATATAAGGAGAGTTTTGTGAAAATAAGTTTTAAAAAGCATTTTTGACAGTGCGTTTGTCTTGTTGAACTTGCATCTAACGATTTTTGTCAAACACATCTCTTACGAGAAATAACTTAATAGTGAATATGTCCACTTCACACTTTGTTTGTTCAATCATATCATACACTATTTTGTGAATTGTTTTCAAAAATCTTAAATACATAATTCAATCATCTCTTTTTTTTTTATATATTTGACATAGTTTCACATATAAAAATGTCATAAAGTCATCAACTATGTTTGATCCTTATAATAGAGTTTTACAATGAATGAAAAAAACACCTTACATGCATGTGTTTCCATTTTTTACTACATTTAATTGGACAAAGAGATTTTCTAACTTTTATTTGTGTGTTTATTTTATATAATTCAGTGCATTTTTAAATATATTTGAAGTTGTTTTAGTGATCATTGCCTATTAAAGAGTTTTGACTTTCAAATTATACAATCTAATGGTTAGTATGCACAAATGTCAAACTAGATTGTTATGTTGTACTAAATTATGCAATCAGATTTAACTACAAGTCACATGAAGAATATTTTCTTTGAGAACATTGTTTTCATAAGTTTTTTAAGAGATATACACCAAATTAAGTAATTACACTGTGAGTTTATGCTATTTTAATTTTTAAGATACATTTTCATTTTGTAAAATTAATGTTTTCATTTATATTTTTAAGATTTTCAATACTTGTTTTCTATTACTTTATTTTCATAATTTGTTCCTAAATTACTATTTACTTAAATTTATTTTTAAGTTAAGAATAAATTTCTTGATTTTGTGATATTAGTTTTTAAAATTCAATCTTTTATTAAGTATTTGTAAATTCAAATATTTTAATGAGACTATCCAAGAAAAAAATATTGAAGTCAAGGTCTTTGTGACAATTATCACCATAATTGTATTAATGCACTTTTTGTTACGTTCTATATTTTATCACCAACTTTTTAATATTTTGTGCTTTAATTTTCAAAATTCAGACACGTTATAATTATTATGATATAAGAAGTGAATGAAAAAGGATATTCATGATAGATACTATTCTAATTGGTGTTTAGAAAAAAGAGGGCATGTGAATAACTAAACTTGACTTTGTTGTAATTGTCTTCAATATCAAATTTGGTTCTCCTCTCACAAGTTTCACCGGTCGTAATGTTATTGTCTTTGAGTCCTTTAAGTCATTATTTTGTCATGTTAACATGAGAATTGCGCCACCTTGTAAAAAAATCTATAAATAACAAAAACAAGAGAAACAAGTAAGGTTGAGATTCAAATCCCAATCAATATTTACTCACATAACATATTTTCAATGATCACATACTACAAAAGTTCATTATTTATACAATGAGTAATGAATGAAATGAGAAGAAAATAATTTGGAAGACGAGAAAAGTGTGTATGTTGAATCAACAAAATTGAAAAAGCAATGCTCTATTTTCATTTATTTATTTAATTTGAAATAGAAAATAAATGAAACTATATTTTTTTACGAAGACACAGATTTATTATTTTTCATTTCAACTTAACCAAACAAAACATAAATGTTATAAGAAGATGAAATATTTAATTATACAATTTAATCTTGAACGTGATCATTATACAATTTAAGTTCCACATGTTTATGATATTTTTAATAAAATATATTTTCATTCATGTATTTAAATCTTTATAGGCACCCACCATTTCCCCATATGTTTCATAGTGCATATATAAATACATTTGTTATGTCCTTAAACACAAATCAATAAATGTGTGCTAGAAACCAACCGGGCTTAGAAGTCATTGGGCCGAAACAAGGTGGGCTGGTTTATCATTAAAACCCGACACTGTAAGCTCCTTGAGAGCTTTTCTTATAAAAACCCTAAAAACCCAATTCTTTGATTTTTAGGGTTACGCCGCAGTATCGCTGTTTGTGTCGGTATCGTCGCGTGTGTCAGCTGCAGCTAGCAACGAAAATGGTGAAGGGACGCCAAGGAGAGCGCGTTAGGTATTCCTTCTTTCATTCCCACAAGCTTTAGGTTTCGCCCATTCGCAATTTTCCGCTCTATCTTCAACACTTACCATTTTTCTTTTCTTTCGAAACTCCATTCATAATTTTGTTTACATTCGTTTCCTTATTCCTTAGAACGGTTGGTTTGTTATTATACCCATGAGGGATCTTGGAAGTTGAAGGGTCTGGTCTATTGATGATTGTTGGAATTTGAATGTAGTCACTGTTACAACTGCTACTGGTTTTGTTGGTTAATCACAGTGAAATATGTATGATATGTAAAAATTAATTAAGTGATATTTTTTACAGGGAGCAAGATAAATTAATTTAAATACTAGTTTTTGTCGTTGTAGTAATTCAGATTTTATTCGCTGCTGTATATATTTATTTTGCTATTTATCCATCCGTGGATGACTGCATGACTTCTAGTTGAAATTAACATAACACTCCTTTTTGCCTTTTGTTTTAGACTCTATGTGAGGGGTACAATTCTTGGATACAAAAGGTAAATGCTTCTTGCCTTGTTACTTTTATTATTATTATTTTGCTTCCCCATTTCCTTGTTAGTTTCATTACCCTGGAAAATATATGTTTAATAATTAACTCCGTGATTCTTTTCAGGTCCAAGTCAAACCAGTATCCCAACACATCCCTGATCCAAATTGAGGGAGTGAACACCAAAGAAGAAGTAGGGTGGTATGCTGGCAAGAGAATGGCCTATATTTACAAGGCTAAGGTGAAGAAGAATGGAAGCCACTACCGCTGCATTTGGGGTAAGGTTACAAGGCCTCATGGAAACAGTGGCGTTGTTCGTGCAAAATTCAAGTCAAACCTTCCACCCAGATCAATGGTGATTATTTGGCAGCACTTTTTTTTATGATGTCGTGTTTTTACTGGTATTTGATATTTTTGAGTTTTGATGCATTACAGGGAGCACGAGTTAGAGTGTTCATGTATCCAAGCAACATCTGAGGTAATTAGTTTGTCATTTGTCTTTTTGCTCCATATTTGGAAGCATTCCTGTTATATTTCATGGCTTATGTCAATTGATGGACATCATCTTTGAATCTCAGATATGATTCCTTGCATACATATGAATTATTGATTTGTTGTACATCATTGCCTTACTTGTTCTCTTGTTTTTCCTTTTAGATTTACTCTCTTATAAGTTGCTTATAAAATATAAAAAGTTATAATACAATATTTGTACCCTCATGCTAGCTAAAAGAATAACCTATATTGCAATGTAAAATGGTAAATGTAATATACATTTATGGCTTTGTTTATCTGCCCGTTTTATGGTGTAAGAATGGACAAGGATTTGAGGGAGACAGGGTTTATTGTTTGGAATGCTATTATAAGATTATGAAATTTGTTGATTTACATTTGTTTATAATGATGTTTTATGTAATTTTAGAAAGTTGTCTGGCTTATGGTATAACTAATTTTTTGATGTTAGTAGTCATTAGTTGATTATATAAAGTGAAGATGAATCCTCTTAAGATTTATCCATGTGGTCAGATGTTTTGGGATGTATTATTTACGGTTTGTTATGAATTTGATGTAATCTATACTACTTACCTGTTTGTGTTTTATTACTTTGTATTATATTGCCCTTATTGTACATGGATTTTTTTGTTGCAGATACAAGAGGGAAGTCGCTCAGTAGAATTCAAAGCTTATTTGTAGGCACAAGGATTTTTGTTTTATCTTTCGATAATTTTGTTACCTGTCAACTTTTGAGAATTATCTTTACGGTTTAGATTTCATGGGACCGAATGGTTTTATCCGTTATCTTGCCTATTGTCTATGAAGATTATGTATTCGTTGCTATGAAGTGTGTGGATTTATTTACCTCCAAAAGCTTACATTTTTTTCAGTCATATCACTTTTTAAGAGTTTGCCAAGTATAATTTAAGTTTTGACTGGGTAATTTTGCTTAGCTTTTCGTTTTTGGATAACTTTTAGTATAGTGTTTTGATTAGTACAGATGAGATGAATACGATTGTTGAAAATAAAAGGTACAAGTGGAAATAATAAATTATAAAAGTAAAGTTAACAATGTTCGTCCATAATGATTTTTTTGGAAGAATAGAGAAATAATTAGATATTAACTAAAGCAGATTATTGTCTTAATTGATTTATCATTTTTAAAATTATTTTTTCTCCTTAGAACATGTGTTTTATTTTGGCATAATGTTTGGGTGGAACAATTTAGCATCTTCGAATAACGGGGCAGTGGATTTACTGTAGCGTGCCGGTTGTTTTGAATGAAAATTAAAAATAATATGGAATAATAATTCTGGCTGTATGTGATGATCTTCATATGTAGCAATGCAATTTTTTTATTACTTTTTATAAATGTAGGTTCTTAATTTTAGGTCGGTTGAGATTATAACTCATGTAGCTTTATTAATTTCTGAAAATTATATTACATTTTGAAATAGGTTTGGTAAGAGTAGATACACGTTCTGATATGGTTTAAGAAATTTAATTATGCAAGTTACCCTTCTTAAAATGGCTTAACTTTCTTTGAATTCCTTTACTTATGAGTTGGTTTTCCTAGTGGAGTTTGATTTTATTGTTAGTTTACTTTTTGTTGGTTTGACATTTTGCCATTAAAAGTAATACAAGAAGAAAGCTTCCAAGCTTTAGGTATGTTATGGAGTAGTTTTAAGTTTATTTGGGCCTTAAAGAAGTTTTGTTCTAAGGTTTCTAAACCTTTTATTAGAAGAATTTACATCATTTCAATCATATTGGTAAGAGATACACCATCCTTCATAGTGAACGAATTGTATTCACTTACTCACTTACGAGGGTGATAACTTTTTTTAGTTATACAACTTTATTTTTGTCGTAGTAAGAAGTTCCAAACATCTTTATTTGTGTTGAATTGGTAAACTTTTTTTCTATTCATGTCGCAGTGATGAGTCATAATTGATAATGCCTGAATTTTATATACATCTAATGTGATTCTTCCAACACAGATAGAGTTTTCTTCTAGAAATGCAGGTGGCCTGGTGAGAAATCCCCTAGAAAGTTATAAGATGTCATTTTATTCTCTCATGTTTTGATATTTTCTTATTAAGTTTTGATATTTTCTTATTAAGTGTTCAATCCTTATAAGACTAAGTTTTGCTATTAATTGTCAAAACATGTCAAATATATAAAAATGAAGAGCTGAAATGACTATTAAATTTATTTCACATTCGAAAGGGTAATACTTATTAGATTTTACCATCAAAATATGCTTTTCTAAAAACAACTTTTTCAAATGTTAGATGACAAATTAATAATAAGTAATTGAAAGACTTAAGAGTAAGAGAAAAATTTATTCTTAGTATTTTTATAGTCATCAGGACTTTCATTTATGCTGGATTTGAATGAGCCTATTGATGTATAAGAAGATTTAAAAAAAATTCTTCAAGCAATCTAGATTATATCTAGTTCTTGATCAATATGATCCATCAAACAAATTAATATTATAAATACAATTAAATATTATTTGGATCTTAGTTACTTGTGTCTAAACAATTAATTATTATTTGGAACAACAATCACTATTATTCAAAATTTTAAATATTTTTTGGAACAACAACCACTCTTAATCAAAATTTTGAATATTATTTGAAAAAATAATCATTGACTAAAACACTTTATTATTTGAAATGTGATATTAAATCATATGATTGTTGACTAAAAAAGATGTTACATCCTAATATAGATACAAAATATTATTTATAAACTAGATTTTTCAAGCCTTATACTTAAGTGGTCGTAAGATTGTTTATGAGTAAACTTCTTCAATGGTTTTTTCTATTTATAAAGTTTGAGAAAATGAATGTTGTAAAACTGTTTTGATCCATCTTAAGACTTTGAGTTGGTTTTTCAGTTGTGTATGTCTCTGCAAACATTGAGGGTTACAATAAATGCTCTTTATGTAATATTTAATTTAAACTTCTCCATAACAAAAATTATAATCTTAACATAACTTATCATGCATTGGTTGAGTATCTTTTTAACTCTTTGTGAGAAAAGTTAGGACACTATGGGAGGCTAATGCTGATAAAAATAAAAAAATAAAAAAATGGGAGGCTAATGGAAGGTGAGAGATTATCTTTTAAGAGAAACTAATGATATAGAAAAAAAAAAGAGTTATTCAAGAAATATTATGATGTTGACTTTTTTTAAATCTTCTTGATAATCAAATAAATCAACATTCTATACAAATTTTAATATATGTATTTACAAGTTAAAAGTATATTATAAAATACTGAAGACAATACCTTATTATCTATCTTAAGAATAATATATATTTTAAGAATGAGTGCATAAGGTTGTAAGGGCTACAATCTTTATTGACATGAAATATTTATGTTTATTGTGATTTGATATTTTCATATTTTTAATATTTATTATAAAATGATTTAATCAAAATTACTTTAAAGTAAAATTACGTCTATTGATATTCTAATAACTTAAGTTCAGTTAGCTTACTAGGACAACATTTTGTTTCTCTAGTTTCTTGAATGAGACAAATAGGAGTCCTATCTAAACAAAAAAAATTAATATATTTAAATTCAATATATTTAAGTTTTTAAAAAATTTATCTATTCAACAAAACTATAAGAATTCGTAGCTTCTTCCATTCATAATAAATAAGAGAAATTATGTTAAATAAATTTTAATCATTTTGTTTTTATTTTATTTTATTTAATGTAGCCAGTTAAAATAAAATAAAACTATCCAATACATCCCATTAAACTAGGACTTTCATACTTTTATCATTTGTTAATTTTAATTAGTTTTTATTTGAATAGTAAGGTTTAATGATAAACATAATAAAATGTTTCAAGCTGAATTAAATTCAGAGATTATTCTTACTTCCTCTTTTGAACTTGTTCCCGTTATATCTAATATTCTTTCTTTTATTTTCCCATGTCTATCAAACAAATAACCATTGACATGTGAGAATAACCTGTTATGGAAGGAGTCATGAACACTCATTTTTTTTTTAATTACTTATGACCAATCAATGAATTTTTAAAGTATCATTGTTTATTTCAAAAGAGTTGGTATGATTTGAAATAGTTCAAATTTCATTAAAAATATTAAATCGTATTAAAATTAATATACTTATTGTAATTACACTTATACTAAATATTATTATTATTGATAATGCGTGTAATTGATAATGTTAAATATTTATATTTTTAAATTAAAACTATCGAAATGTTATTTGATATTCACTGTATTAAACGACAAATGAATTTAAGATGTATACTGAAAATGTCAAAACATTTAATTATAATTGTTCTGGAACGACGGTTGGGGTTTAGAGAACGATTGTTCTTATACTCTTTTCGGTCTGTCGTTGTCACTCCAAGCTTTCTGTTTCGTCTTCCTCCTCTCGATCGTCTAGTATTACAGGCTGGGATGGTACCTGCAGAAGACACTCCAACGCTCAAGTCAGTTAGGGTGTCGACACTCGGGTGTCAGAGTACTGTATATAATGACGTACCTGGTTCTTGGAATTTGTGTTATTTATATTACCTTAATGGGTCTTTGTTGGTGAGCCGAATTAGGGGGTTGGTTTATGTTTAGGGTTGTGTTAAACAACCCTTAATTGTGGATTAATCCTGCTGACTTGGTCAACCCATGGCTCGTCGTCATGGGTCGGTCGATCGCGTGTCGTTACGTGGTTGAGTTCCTGACCGACTAAATGAGTGAATCGGTCATCCCAGTACACTTGCCCCCCAAGCTTGAGAGTTGGTACAACCAAAGAGTTTGAGTATTGGATCCCGATCGGGAACGTGATGATGGGTGAAGTGACGGGAAGCGACACCTGAGTGGGTAATGTGACGTGCGTAATGTGACGTGCATTTATAAGGGGTTTTTTGGCGTAAATGACGTGGAATGTTGGATTAAGCAATACAATAATAATTTGATGGATTATAAAAATATAAAATGAGTTTTCATAAATTATATTCAATTAAATATTTTCTATAAGTTTCCCATAATTTATTTTTCTCACGAACATGCAATATTAAGGAAAGTCGTGAATAGAAGATGTGAATATGAAAATATAAACACTCAAATATAGTAAATATATGAAAATTAAAGTTATAGACCAAATTAAAGTCGTGAATTATTTTTCTTTTTTAAGAATTGCTTTCTACTGATATCATCCATGATTTTATCGGAAAAGTTCGGAAAAGTTTTTGTTGTATCTAAGAGACTTGCGCAATATTTTGTGGATAAGTCTTTACGAACAATGATCATCCACGTCTAAAGAAAGGCAGTTTCTTTCTGCAGCCCTACATTTTTCTTCCTGCACCTCCACAATTTTGTAAATTCTGAAATTGACCTTCACCTGTTATTTGAATTCAGGATCTGGGAGTGTGCTACGGATTCATCAATCTAGAAGTGAATCATGTTGCATTTTAGATGAGGGGGTGTTCCGGAAGCAAAGTTTGCATAAATTGTTGATTTTAGGATTGCTGAATCCGAAAGCCTAATTTCTATTACAGATTGATGGTTCCAGAATGGTTTTTTTCAATTATGGATTTCTGAATCCGAAATGCATATTTTGAATTACGGATTGGCGGATCTGGAATAGTTTTTTCAATGGATGTTTTGCATTTTATTAATTTGGATTAACATTGTAATTCATGTACTACTTGAAACACCAATCCGGGAGATTACCGAACGTGCCAATCCGAAAATTTACCAGAAGCTTCAATCCAAAAATTTATCGGATTTCATAATTCGGAATAAAAATAAATAAATGTACAATTTTTATAGAGACAGTTTTGTCTTTGCGCAACCTTGTGGGGGTGCAGGAAGGAAAATGTAGAGGCGCAGGAAGAAACTGCCCTAAAAAATCAACATTTTGTGTTTTTTCAGGTGCTTTTACTATACTCAGGTTGATTGGATTTCCTTAGTGGACCAACTGGATACATGCTTTTTTCACCCAATACCTCCTTTAACAAAAATCAAAGAGTCTTAGATCTGTTTCCAAGAAGCTTACCCATCCGGAAGATACTCTCAATTTTTACTTCAGCGTAACCATGGTTGAATTTGAGTGCTATGTTTCACTTTTGTTTTAGTTTTCTGTATCTGTTTTGAGTGCTATGTACCCACCCGGAAGATACTCTCAACTTTGCTAAATGATTTTTTAAGGCATAATGGCTCAAATAGCTTCCATTTCGTGTAAGTTTTGATATAACACAAGGAGAATATTAATTTATGAAAGAGAGTGGTTTTCAACTCACATCGACTAGAGATTAGAACCTTTCATTGTATATAAGTGGGTGCAAACTTCAATCCTATAAAGTGATTTTATAAGATTGAGTTAGACTTAAAGTCCACTTCGTAACTATTTGACTCCAGAAATTAGCTTTGTTCCAAGCCAATTATTTTAACAAAACTTGGAATGTTTCGAAGGGAAAGCCAAACACAACTAGCAAAAGATAGCAGTTTGACACAAAAAGATCAATATTGTTAGCATCGGATTCTTTGTGAACAAGTTTTTTATGTTTGTCATGTTTGTGAGTGATCCATAGATTCTAGGTTAGAAAAGTTCATAAATTTTTCTTGTTTATAATAATCAGGAAGTGGTACCTTAGTTTAAAGAATGTGTTTCCACCTGAGTGTGTGGCAAATAGTATGATTTGAAAATGAAAAGAAATAAGTGACACACAACCCAAATAGGTAGACAGCAACACTGCAATTGGGTGTTTTGAGTCATTCGATAAATAAAATATATAACCCATTTTAGTATTTCAACGAAGTTAAAGAATATATATATGGAAACATTTGTTATTGTGTTGGTGTATTATATTATAAAGAAAATAATTTTGATATGTAGAAAATGAAATGGAACAGGGATAAGCCATTGATGGTGCTTACAATTATTACAGATACATATGAATGTGGGAGGTTTGGGTCTTATAAGGAACCTTTGAAACTCAGAAAAAGATTTAATAAGAGACAGTCTCAGTACACGACTGTTGCATGTATGTCTATAGAATAAGTACCATAAAATAATACTCAATTTTTCATAACAATACTAAATAATACTATTGCTTAATTTATTTTCAATAAGTTTTGGATTATTCCAAAAATAAATAAGACTGTGAAAAGAAGATTCTTCCAAAAGTATAAGAGTGATACTAAAGAAGATTGATTCTCAAAACAACTGTGTTAATTATCAGATCAATTATCTTCAATTTACATAATATTGAGAATTAATAGTTAGGTTTATACTTAAAAAATTACTGAATAGAAGTTAATTTTAAAGATAATAAATATTATTAAATCAGAATTAATTTTAAATATAAAAATAATTAATTATTATATTAACTAAATTAGATATTATTTTAAAAAAGATTAATGATATTTAAAATAATTTCTATTATTAATAAAATTTATAAATTAATTTTTAAAATATTATTTAATTTAATTAATATAATCATTAATTATTTTTTATTTAATGATTTTTTTTCTAGTATTAAGAGTTAAAATGTTATTTTTTAAATCTCTTTTTATATGATAAAAACGCTTTTTTTTTTATCATTATCATCAGTTTTACCTCTAGATCAGAAATTAAATATCAAAAACTAATTTTAGTGACAAGCAAATGTACCATTTAATATCTGTTTATTTAAGCCAAAGTTTGAGATTTTTTTTTTCGGTGTTCCAATAAGAGTCATACATGATTTATTTGTTAGATTTGAGTTCGATAATAAGAATTCATCATAGGTTAGACCTCAAAACTATGTTAAGGAAATTTATTACAATTTTTTTAGCTTATTTAATCAACTGATATACTCTTGATTATATGTAATAATTATTATTATTATTATTATGGTGATGAGAATTTATTTTTTTCTCAAATTTTACCATTAAATTTTTATTTTGTTTTATATTTCTACACTCATATTTTTTACCAACATATTTTATTATATTCAAATTTAATTTTAATAGAATTATAAATATATATTTTTAAAATACAAGTAAATATAAATATAAATAAAATAAAAAATATGAGTATTATTTTATTATTAACATAAAGATGTAGTGAATGTAATTTTCCATAATTTAAATCGTTCAACTTTAATTTATAACAAATAATTAATTTCTCTACTTTAAAATTCAAATTTTAATCTTCATAATTTTAGTTAATATGTTATTTTTAAATAAAACAATAAAAATGAATTATATTTTATTAAAAATGTAAGAAAGACAGGTATAATTTTATTAAAAGTATCAAGAAAATTATAAAATAAAAACTAATTTTAGAAATTAAAATTAATTAATCACTATTTTAACTAAATTAGATATTGTTTGAGAGACTACAACAATTATTGATATCTAGAATAATTTCTTTTATTTTAGGTACCAATTTTAGAATTTAATTAGTTGGTAGTTAAAACTTTGGTAGTTAATTATATATCAATTTCAAAACTATTTATTAATAATAAAAATTACTTTAGATACCAATAAGTTTTAAGATAATATCTAATTTAATTAATGTAGTGACTAATTATGTTTTTCCATAATTAGTTTTAAAAATAGAAAAATATGTTAATATGATTTTATTAAAAACTTAAGGAAAAGAAATATCTATCTTTAAATAGAAGGAGTGTAAGTTTATTTAATGTAATTTAAAAAGGCAAGAGCAATTTTTTAAAATAAAAAATTAATGCTATGCATATAATGTTAATTTGTTCAACTGTAAGTAATCAAACATATAATTAAACCATTAAGTTTTTAAGTAGTGATAGTTCAGAAGTCGAATTAAGTAAAAAGAAAAAAAAGATTGAAATAATGTGAAAATTATAAGTGTAATGATTTAACTATAGAATGAAAAAAAAGTTGAATATTTTAGTAAAGAAATATTTGTAACAACCTGTCTCTATTATGTTGAATGATAGACTGCAAAGTAATTGTAGAATGAAACGTCCTATACATAAATAATGTAAAGTTCTGACATTGAAAGAAACAATGTATATAATTTGACCACTATGATTGATTCCATGGTACAAATCAATTTTACCATACGTACTCATGTACAAAATAAATTGTTAATTTTAAAATTTTACATTCTTCTATTAACCTTTATTACGTGCAATATATAGATAAATTTTAGAAACCTTATATAAAAACTAATATAAGTATTTTTCAGCTACATTACAGCTTTTTTTTTTGTTAAAATATTGCATATATGAGAACAATTCACTTATAAAAAAAACTATTATTAGTAACAAAAAGAAATCATTTTTTTTCATATAAATATTAATTAAGAGACTAAGAATTTATGTGATTCATTTTGATTCACAAATAAAATAGACTTGATATCATGTACGTGCAATAAATACCTTGATAAGTCTTTGAACACATTAATTAAAATTAGATAATTTTAATATTTATGTTAAAAAGATAAAAATTTAAAATTGTTCTTACTTTTTTTTTATAAAAACTTTTGTGTTAGTATCACTATGCAACTTACCTTAAGAACAACAATTATCTATCATTACATAAAAACGTATTATTAAAGAAAAGAAAAAAAATATAAAAAAATATATATGCGGGACCAAAACACATATGTTAACAAAAACAATACATAGGTAGACTATACCTATTTATAAATAATTTTAAGAACAGACTAGATGGAAGACTATTATACCAATAAAAAGATTTTTTTTAATAAATCATAAATTAGTCAACTTATCATCACAAACATTCATTTTACGAAAAACATGAGTAACTTTAAATTTGATTTTCTCATAGTAATTAAGACAAGTATTTCATCGATTACGAAACATTAGTCTTAATAAATGCAAATTCTTCTTACTTTTTTATATTTTAAATTTATGTTTCTTTTACTTTTATTATTTCTTTGATTCTAATTTAGTGAGAACATTGTTGAATAGAGGATGAGTTGAGATTGAAATGTCATTTTCTTAGACATTGTTTTTTGAATATGAGTAAATATTCAATTTGTAAATTGGATATGAGAACCAAAATATACATATACCCTAAAATTACTAAACTACTTTTAATTTTTAATTTTTAAGTAACCTAAAAAATTTATATTTTTTCATTGATTCTTAGTTTTGTTAATTATTTTTAGCAGACACATTTGATATTTTAACTATTTTCTATAATTATTTGACTTTTATCTAATTAGTATATTTTGATACATTATTATGTAATTATAATTTTTTTCTTGATAAGAATGCATATACAACATTTAACAACCATGTTAACAAAAAATAAATATGCTTATTTGTAAAGATATTTAGCATTGAAAAAAGAATGAGTATTCTTCAACATTCAATCTTTGAAATATCATACTTCTTTTATTATAATTTTTATAAAAATTACTTAATTAATATTTAAAATATATTACTATCAAAATATCAAACAATCAACACATTAAAATAAATATAATTATTAACTCGTTTTACAAATGACTAGCCAAAAGATTCCTACATATTTTCATAAATCTAAAAAAACCCTACACCAAAGACATTTTCTCTTAATAAATCTCAATTCAAAACAACAATTGCACTCTTACCTATGTAAGTCCTTAGTATTGCAATTTGACAAAATAACAATAATAAAACTTTTTCTCAACTAAAAAGTTCAGAGAATATAAGTTTTAAAAAGAAAATTATAAATGACACAGAAAATAAATGTTTAACATTTATTTATAAACTTTCTATTTTTTTATTAATTTAAAATTTATCTTTAAAATAAAATTAAATCTTAGGTATAAGTTTATTTGTGATTGATACACGTCATCTCTCCGCTAATATTATTAGATTTATTTTATTTATTGGCTGATGTAAGAGTTACTTCTGATGTGATGTTTGTTAGGATTCTTTTAATTAAGGTCAATGAGATTAATTTTAATAGATATGAACTATATATTTTTCTAGTTAAACTTTATAATAGTTATTTTAGTCTATGTAAATAAATTATTTTATCCACACCACTAACATGATTTAGTGGTCATTTTTATATTTAATAGTTCTTATATAATTATTGAAATAATCTATTTAAACAAGAATATTAAAGGTTAATAATTTTAAATTGTCTTACGAATTTGAAAAAAAAAATAAAAACTTAATTTTAATATATTTAAATTAGGTAAGAAAACATAATGACCGCACAATCCTGCGTGTCTTCTAACTGTATAATTATTTCCGTAAATTTGTTATTTTTTACAATAATTACGTTAAAATTATTTATTTTAGCTAATAGATTCAAAATGTAATATTTTTTTTAATTTTTTATTATTATTATCAGAGATATTTAAGTATTTTATATTTTTATATAACCAAATAAAAAATTTATTTATTTTATTTTTCTTTCTTACCGATGAATTTAAAATCTTATCACTTTATATTCTTCTTTCCTTCTCTTTCATTTATTTTCTTTCCTAAATTAAACAAAACCTTATTCTCCCTTGAGCTTAGAGCAGCCATTTCACTTGTACGTTTGATTAATATTTTTTTTAAAACAAAATTAGTTAACAATCTTTAACTTTAGGTCTCTATTAATAAATATATTAATATTGTTTATTCAATGTGAAAACAATTAACAAGAGATAAGACACCAAAAGCAAAATTATAAATCAATTTTAATTAAAATTAATTTGGGCAATGATACATGTACAATCCAACTTTTTATACAACCACATTACAACTCCCAATACTATTATTTTAATACTATTTTATATTATTTAATTATAAATTTATCCTTTATTATATATATTTATTTATAAAAACTATAATTTTCTTAAATTAATAATGCCTCATTTAATTTCCTTCCATTCCAATTTTTTTTTCATTTTGTGTGCATATTTATCACCTATTATAATTTATATTTGGTTGATGGAAGTGAGAGTCTATTTAAAATTTAAAATTTAAAATTATGTTAATTTAAAATTAGTATCTATGAGTGAAAATAGATGTATATAGAGGATTGGTAATTGAATAGTGACATTAAGAGGAGTAGAACAAGAGAGAGAGGGAGTGGGTTTGGATCAAAGATCAATGAAGAGCAGTGGCTGTAGTGAAGCTTCATCTGGAGAAGGAAACATGAATGTGAAACCTGCATGGCTAGAGAGACTCATGGCTGAGACATTCTTTGGTGCTTGTGGGGTCCACCAGAATCAAAAGAAGAACGAGAAGAACGTCTTTTGCTTGCACTGCTACCTTAGCATCTGCCCCCACTGTCTCCCTTCTCACCCTTCCCATTCCCTTCTCCAGGTATCAGTCTAACTATCATCATCACCATCATATCACAATTCCACTTTCATATATAAATCAAACCTTATTCTTCAATCTTTAATCACTTTCTCCCACCAAGTTTCGATCTTCTTTTCATATACATGCTCACACCACTTCTCATCTTCTCACTTGCTATTTCTTAATTCATCATGAACTTCCTTCAATTTCTGTCCTACTCTTCTTTCAACTTCATTTGCATGTGCTGTTTTTGTGCTTCTCACTTGGATCTTGATTTGCATGTGCTGTATTTTGTCTCACATTCAACTTTGAAGAATTTCTGATAGTGTTTCTTTGATTCTTCTGAGTTTTCTTTTTTATCTTTTGAAAATCAAGATGACTGTCAGTCACTGAACCTTTCGAACTGTTTGGATAAACTCTTAGAAATGTTTAACATGAATCTTGTGGGGGTGTTTCAGAATTTTTTGCATCGATACAATCGAAGAGTGAACACTAAAATTCTGTATCAAATTTGTTCTACTCTAGCTGTTAATGAAGTTAAGTTAAGTTCACACAGTGTCTTACAAGAATCTGTTAGTGCAAGTTTATGCTTTGATGTCTTTTGTTTTTCCATTACAAAACACCTTTAAATTATTTCTTTGTTGAGAAGAGGAAGTGTGAGAGCAAGATCAGTTCTCTATGTTCATTTTGAAATTCTGGTGTCTAACTTGTTATAGGATTTTCTTTACATATGGTGAACTTTATTTTTGAAGTTTTGGTTTTCAAAATTGAATGTCTGTCTTCCTTGTTGATTAATGGATAACTAACAGTGTTGTCTGCATGTATTTATTGTTTTCACATATATAAATGTTTATGCATATATTTATACATGGTTTCCCAGAAAGGTCATCATGTCCTCTCTGATTTTCACTTGTTGGTTTTTGGTTTTTTTGACATAAATGGAATTTTTTTTTTTTATCCATTTTCTCCTGTAAAGCTTTCTCAGCTGTTCCTTTCATTGAAAGCTAAAGGTTTGACCAAATTCTTTCCAATTCCCGTTGTGTCTCTGTAGTTTATTATTATTTGTATATGTTCCCGAAACTTCTTCTAAATACTACTATTCACCACACCCTCCCACAATTCTAATATATATTTAAGGTTTTATAGAAAAATGATTCTTTCAAGTTTGAACTTTATTTTCAAAACTGGTTTTAACCACAAATTCTTAGTATTGACAGAATTTTAAGGAACTATATGTTTGATTTGGCCTTGTCAGTCAGATGTTACATATTATTGCTTTTATGTTTTTTTTTAAACTTTAACATGGTTCATGGTTTTATTCATTAAATTAGAGTGGCTGATCAGATTCTAAACATGCTAATAGAGACAAAGACAAAGTAGAATAACTCGAAGAGATAAATCCTTTAAATTTTTGTTTTCAAAATGTTCCTTAGTAAAGTAGATTAACGGTTCCTTCAAATGAATTAAGAAAGTACTTTTTTTCATAAATTAAAATTAATCATAAGAACTATTTTAAAAAATGGTTTTAGGTTGTATATAAACTAAAAATAATTAGTTTAAAATGAATTAATTATACAACAGTTTATTTATTTTATTTATCTTTTTTAGTTCCCTTCAAAATTCAAATTGAACTATCTTTCAAAATTCAAATTGAAGTAAACGTGTGTAGATACATGCATGTTCATGTTCGTGCGTGTGAGATCGAAATACTAATGGAGGTTTTTAATGTGATTCTACAGGTGAGAAGGTATGTGTACCATGACGTGGTTCGATTGGGTGATCTAGAAAAGCTCGTCAATTGCTCCAATATTCAGGTCGGACAAAAGTAACTCTTTTCAAGAAATTGCATAACGTTATACTGCCATTAAAAATTGCTTGAATTAAAGATTCACTAATTAGCAAGATTAAGAGGTAAAAGTGAAAGATGATGAGAATAATTAGACTGAGTTTAACTGAATTAACGATTTGGATTGGATTGGATGGCAGCCATACACCATTAACGGTGCCAAAGTGATATTCTTAAATCAGAGGCCACAGTCAAGGTCATTTAAAGGCACTGTCAACACTTGCTGCACTTGTGACAGGATTCTTCAGGAGCCCTTTCACTTCTGTTCTCTGTCATGCAAGGTTTTTGTCTCATGTCACTGTTTACCTCTCTCTCTTCCTTATTTTGTTCTTTGTCTATTGACTCTTGCAAACAAATTACCGGTCAAGATTCACTAACTTGTCAACACTTTATTTTAACTAAATACACCTTGCTTCGAACATATAAGCATTTTTAGTTTTTCACAGTACGACATTAAAACTTGAAATAAAAAATGTTTGCAGCAGCTTTAATTGACGAGTTTAAAACCAGATAGATTTTTGAAGATGAAAAATGCGGCCCACAAAAAATAATTGTATGTAATTGCAGCAGGTTGTTCACATGGTATGTGATGTGAGGGTTTTGGGTTGTCAAGCATTATTGAATCTGATATTACATTTGTGCAGTTTGAGGGTCTAAGAGGTGATTGCTATACCCAATTTGTCCCCACTTCCTCTGAGGCTACCACTAGCATTGCCAACAACAACAACAAGCAGAACACAAATGGCTTCTTCATCTCTCTGGGAAGCAGAAGAAAGGGGGCTCCCCATAGAGCTCCTCTCTCTTAGCCAAAAAAGAATGGCTTCATTAATTGACATTCAATTCTGAACAAATAAATCACTCTCAGTTTTTCACTCTTCACTCTGTACCCTTTCTATTGTTTGTTTCTGTTTCAGTTATGCACCGCACACCTGCATTCATTTCTACATTTTTTTCATTGCCATCTCAGCTGGTTATTCAAGCCGCTAATTTTGTGTTAAGATGGAATGAAATGTAGTCATTTTTAATGGCTGGTGTTTATGAAATACATTGTTCACCTATTGTCACTGCATCAAGAAGATCACGTTTTCTCTTTTCATTCTCGAAATTTTCAATAGAAGTCTCACAAAATAACTTTAACTAAAATATTAATAAATTTAAATTTTATATAGGAGCTCTAATTTGTGTTAAGTAGTATACGATAACTGCAAGTTTAGAAAATATTTTGTTACTACTGTATATAATCTAGATTCTTATCGGAAGAAGCTGTGTCTATGAAATAGAAGTAACATTTCCGTTTTCCTTAACCGATTCTTTGATACTTTTTTCACTATTTTTTAACATTCAAAATTTTAACATTTAATTGTCTTTGAATTATTATGGAACTATGATGATTCTTATTTTTTTTTTTTTAAATTATGGGAACTATGATGATTCTTTGATCTAGACCTTCTTTCTTAAATTTAGCATGTACATTTTTTATGATTAATTTTTTTATTTATTTTGATTCTATATGCAAAATTGCAAAGATTAGAGATTCATTGGGTTCTTTTTTTTTTTTATCAAATTTCTTCCCTAAGGACCAAATCACAAATATTGTTGATTTTCAACTTATTGCTTCCAATAGATCTATATACTCTTTACATCTATGACAATAATGTTCTAATTTTTTGATATACAATATAAAAATATCAATGTTTATATTTCATTGAATTTGATTCCAATGAACTCAATTAGGTTGTGAATATATTAAGTTTATTGAGATGTTGCATTACTAATGCCCCTTTTGTTATTTGTAAATTAAATAGTGTTGTCTCAATAAATAAATTTTATTTGTGATTGACATTTTTTCATATATATTACAAATATTCTCTACAAGACCATTTTGTTATTTTTTTATTATTATTGAATACAACATAGTGGAATAATGTTAATCCAATAACTTAAAGAGTTTATTTATAAAAAGAGCTTAATCTTTATATTTTATGCCCTTACTTTGTTTCTTGAGAGAGATTGATACAACTTCTTTTCATACATATATTTTCAATCTACATCTTCAAAAAGTCAAAAGTTTGTACCATCAATCTTCTCAATTTTCACATTTTCTTCTTCTAGTGTTCCCACTAAATTATGATTTCTCTATATTATTGATAATAATAATAAAATAATAACAACTTTGTTGTAATACTAGTTGTTGAAAAATAACACACATTTCCTATAATAAGATTCATGAGGAACAAAATAAATGTGAAATAATAACACAAAATTGATAATGGAGTCAACCAATCATGACTAAATAATATGTGTTTATACAACACTAAAATGATAACCAACTAAATTAATAAAATCTAAATAAGTTTTTCTCACAAATAATTCTTTTTCACACTTAGATTTCATTTTATTACATTATCATATTTATACCTAAAGACAAAAGTATATATATCTCACATTTTTTTATTGATTTTTATCTTCCCTAAACAAAAGTGTATGTTCCCTCCAAAATTTCCTTGACATGACTAAGTCCAACAAATGAGTGTTAGCTAATATATATTGAAGAGCTTACTCAAGTGGCGTTGTGCTAGAAGTGTATTGATGTTGTGATATATTATATGCTTTTATACATACTCAATATTTATGTTGATGGAATAATATATAAAAGTTATTGATATTGAGATGCATATGACATGGTGTATGAGTGACATATGCCATTTTTAGGTGGTCCTTCATGAGTTATGGATCAAAGTTGAATGGATTATATACATATATATGTGTTGGTATTTTCACATATAGTCTTTAACTTAGGATGAATGATCCTGGGTGTCTTCATGGCCTTTGATGGGTGATGTAGGATACTTGAGATGGTTTAGTGTCTTAAGTGATGGTGATAAACATGAAACTCAAGTTAACATATGTATTTATGCTTCATTATTATCTAGTCACATAGATATAACTTCAATGGTGAGAAGTTGAGGGGACTTATATCTAGCTTAGTAGGAGATGTAGACTTAGCATGTGTACATCTTGTTTGGTAGCCGATGCATCTGAGATGGAGACACACGGGATCAATAAAATCTAGTGGATTCAGAATATGTTAGGTTTAGTCTTTGATAGAACTTATTTATTGTAATTTATTATATTGTAGAAGAAACCTCATATTTAACTATACCATGATTGTGACTAAGTGTAAGTTCACTTAAATTCATATGCATCATATGATATGATAATATTAACATATAATTATATATTTTAATTTATTACCTTACCTTTTCTTAATTGTGTATTTACTAGGTTGATCATACAAATGTAGATGTTGCTACAAGTGATAATGAAAGCAAATAAACTTCTATATAAAATGTTGATTTTATTTTGATAATTTTGAATTATAAATTTATTTTATGGACTTATATGTTTGGAAATATGTTATACCTTCATATAAATGATATAATAATATATATATATATATATATATATATTCAGTATAATAATTCGTTTATTTTTTCAGTGCCTATACTTATAGGTATAATGTATATATTTATTAAATTTCAATTTTTGAAAGATATTTCTTTATTTTAATTATTTTTAAAAAATTAATGTTTCAAGAATGAGTCAGAAAATATACTATTTAATGTTACTATTTTAAAAGCATCCTTATCTTTATCACTTCTAATAAATATAATTGAGAGTAATTTTGAAAATATTATATAAAAATATCATATTTGCTCAAATAGTTATATTTATTTATATTTAGGTATTACCATAATAAGTATTTTTTATGGTAATAAATGCTTTAAAATGTTTAATTGCAAAACAATAAATGGTTTAATTTTTTTAAATTCTAAATCAATAAATGTTTTTAAATTTTTAATATAAAGCGATAAATGATTTTAAAAAAATAATTATATGTATCTGTAAAATTTAATATATATTATCAAGCATTAATGAATTTAAAACATTTATTACACATTAATTTTTTTATTCTAAAGTAATAAATGCTTTAATTTTTTTATCCATATCTTTAAAATTTAAATAATTATAATAAAAAATATTGATATATTTAAAATAATTTCTATTATTAATAAATAATTTTTAAATTAATATCTATCAAGATTTTAACTATTAATTATTTAAATTTTGAAAAATTAATAGTTAAAATTTTAATAATTAATTGGATATCAATTTAAAAATTATTTATCAAAAATTACTTTACCAATAATATTTTTTAGTTTATAAAATAATATCCAATTTAATTATAACAAGTTATTTTTTTCTCTAAAACTATTTTTTCTAATAATTTTTTCATAATATATATATATATATATATATATACTTCTATTATTATATTTAATTTAAATGCTGAAAGGGTTATTTCAAATAAAAATTAAATAATTACTTTTTAAGCATTGTAGTAAAATATAGAAAATAAATTATTTATTAAATATAAACATAAATAAATTCCAATTAACACAGTCTTCTTTAAATATAATTTTAAATCTGACACTATTCCAATAAATATGATTAATTGCGTTTCTTTATTTTATGAAAAGGGTAAAAAATAAAATAAAATTGTTGGGGACTGAAACAGGCACACAGCTCAGGAAAGGAGAGCACCTTGTGGCAATTAATTGAGAATTAATTGTTGGATGCGTAATATTTTTAGAAAAAAAAAAAGGAGAAAGAGAAAGGAAAATGGGCACAGCAACTGTTTGGTGGAGAGTGAGAGGTATAAGTGTAGGGCTAGGAAGTGAATTGAGGTTGTCCGAAGCCAGAATCCGAAGAAGGGGCATCAGCGTGTCAACGAGAAGTAGTTGCTGTTCGTCGCCACTAACACTAATCGTTTCTTCAATGCCTTATGAGAAGGAACTCGCCGCTGCAAAGAAAGCAGCCACTCTCGCCGCTCGTCTCTGCCAGGTACTCATCCACATCATTTTTTCTTTACCATCGCCATTTTCATAAACAAAAGAAAAACCCTTGTTTTTCGTTTTATTGAATTTCTAAACTACTTTTGCGCAATTGCATGTTTTTGTTTTTGTTGCATAGCCTGCTTTGTAAAATTCTTCTATTATTTTTAGATTCATTGGAGACTGATTTATTCTTCTTTGCATGGTTTGTGCAGAAAGTACAGAAGGCTCTTCTGCAATCCGATGTTCACTCAAAGTCGGACAAAAGTCCGGTTACTGTGGCCGACTATGGTTTGTTATCTTACTCCTGCTAGCATTGTGTTTGATTATATGTGTTAATGTTGAATCGTTTTTTTTGCAAATGCTTACACTGACAAGTTAATTGTAGTTGGAAAATGAAAAGTTTAGTTGTTAACTATTGACTGAGTAGAAGTAGTGCTGATTGGGTAGAATGTTATGCTATTGGATTATGTCTACATAATTAGAAGCTGAACAATGGGAATGGTGTACGCTTTTTAGTTGTCTTCAAAAATACTTGCCATGTTTTCTCAGATGTATAATCCAAGTTTACTGATTTGATCATAACATTTTGTGCATGTTGCATAGTTTATCAGCTCTATTTCAAAGTATTTGGTTGTTCCAGTGCTTTCAGACTCTCAAAATTTATTTTATTTTTTGCTTATAATAGTTATAGATGATGTGTCCTATTAATATTTAACTAATTCAGTTTACAAGAATGAGCAAACAAATTTTAACTGTATCATTGTAGTTTTGAAGCCTTTTGCATTTCTTGAACAGAGTAGGGGAGTTGTTCTTTAATAATATTGCTACAAATACAAGCTCTACACCAGTGATTTAATAGTCCTAGCATACTTGTTTTAAACCATGTATTGAATTTGAAACACTCTTTTAGTTGAAAAATTGTTAGGATTAGCTATTAAGCCAATTGTTGTAAATCATGTTTGATGATTTACTATGTATTAGCCAAGGTTAGCTAGTGTAAAGCATTTTTCCTTACAGGACAGGCACGAGGAAAGACCTTCCACTTTTATAAATTTGTTTCTATGTTATGATAGGCAAGTATGCAACTATACCAAATGTTTTGATTGTTTTTTCTCGCTCATTTATATATCTCTACCACATTATGTATTGTTCTGCTACATGTTTCCGTGTTGTATATTAATCATTTTGCAAGTATGAAAAGGGAAACTAATTATATTTAGCTCAACCTGCAAGTTCTTGGGCAAATTTCTCGCACATAACTAGTTCTTATGTGTATTAGTGGATGTTCTTTGTAATGTGGTGATTTAAATTGCTTCTACAAACATATTTTTGGAAAGATCATGTAATATTATGAGCTTATGCTTCATTGCCTATAATATGAACCACACCACTTGTGAACAAGAAAGTTATTTACAATTTTAGCAAATAATTTTTTATTTTATATTATTTTAGTTGCTAAACTTGTTCATTGAGGTTTAGATGAAGTTCCAATTCATTTCACATAAACCGGGCTGCTTTCTTACAGGTTCCCAGGCATTGATCAGCTTTATACTTGAGAGAGAACTTCCTTCTGAACCATTTTCAATAGTAGCCGAGGAGGTGAAATTGTAAATTCTTACAGGTTTCTTGGATATGCAGATTTTGTTTTCATTTCCATGCTTGAGTATAAAATCCAATTTTTAAACTTTAGGATTCAGGGGACCTTCGTAAGGAAAGTGGTCAGGAAACACTGAAACGCATTACAGAACTTGTCAATGATACTCTTGCTAGTGAAGGATCAAATACCTTTCCTTCTTTAACAACAGACGAAGTGCTTGCGGCCATTGATAATGGTAAGTCTGAAGGTGGTTCAGTTGGAAAGCACTGGGTTTTGGATCCGATAGATGGTACAAAAGGGTGAGTATTTTTTTTCTCAAAAAAATTCATTTTGGTTGTCTTCTGTTTGTCAGCTTCATTATCTTATTTTCCTAAGAAAGTGTATTATTCTTGCCGTACGGATTTGTTTATAATATCTTACGTAAAACATATATGAATTTATCTAGTATTATTAATCTGATTATTATCTGAGATTGCAGTTGCCATTCAATATCTTATTTTGTTTAGGAAGTAAGGACAAGACATATAGCTGTAATGGTGATTTCAGTTTTGACAAGACATTATTTATTACTGACATGGTGAAATTGACTATCTAAAGGACCATTTAATTTGAAAAAATGTTTTCTGTTTCATTTTATATTTCACTTTTAATAAAAAAAAGGTCACCTTGTTTTCATTTTACTTCCCATTTTCAAAAGTTTGTACAGTTTACAGAAAAACAACTTATTATTTTCTACTTTCATTTTCTTTTGTCACTGTTTCTTGTATCAACTTTTAAAATCAGGAAACATAAAATGATACTAGAAAACCTTTTTCTTCTAGCAAAGGTCCTTAATTTCTCTAGAAGACTTCAGTGTTATGAAAATTGGAATATCTGCTCATACTAAATGAAGACTTTAAATCTATTTTTTTACTCATAAACATTTGATAATATAAATTACTAGTATATTAGTGTTTTTTTTTTCTTTACTTGTCAAAATAATCAAACATTTGATTAAATAATTATTTTTCCTCATTGTTTCCTATTTTACTGTCTATATTTTTATACCATTTGTTTCACTTGCATGGTCACTATGCTATTATGGAGATCATTTGTCATTGAGTAGCTCATGCTTGTGAGATGACATAATAGGTTTGTAAGAGGAGATCAATATGCTATTGCATTAGGTTTGCTACATGAAGGAAAAGTTGTATTGGGTGTTTTGGCTTGTCCAAATCTTCCACTGGCATCCATTGGTTCTAATCAGCAGCATTCTTCAAATGAAGTTGGTTGTCTCTTCTTTGCTAAAGTTGGTGATGGAACATATATGCAAGCATTGGGTGGTTCTACACAAACTAGGGTTGGTGCTTACAAAATGTTTTCTTACTTGTCACTTTTGGTAATGTCATTTGACAGTTGTGCCATGTCCAAATGATCGTCCAGGTTCATGTCTGGGATATTGATAATCCAGAGCAAGCATCACTTTTTGAATCTTTTGAAGCAGCGCACTCCTCGCATGACTTATCTGGCTCCATTGCAGAAGTAATGTTATTTCTATAATTAACACATTTGTCTTTTTCATTGTTTTTTAGTTTTTTCTCTTAGCTCTGTTAGATTTAATTACACACGATTCTTGAACATTACTTAATGAACAGAAACTTGGTGTCAAAGCACCACCAGTCAGAATTGATAGCCAAGCAAAATATGGAGCTCTGTCAAGAGGAGATGGGGCTATATATTTGCGTTTCCCTCACAAAGGATACCGTGAAAAAATATGGGATCATGCTGCTGGAAGCATTGTTGTGACTGGTATTATTTTTTCCTTTCTGTTCTTAATTATTTATTTTCGTGAACAATTTGACCAATCTTTTCTTCGTAAACATGCTCTGCTTAAAATGAGTGTCATAACATAACTGTCCAGAATTGGTCATAAATAACACTTGCCTCGATGTGTATGTTTATCAAGTCCATGTCCTAGTCAAAGGTTTACTTGGATCTGGACTCTCTTCAAATACATATAGAATATAGAATAAGTTTCTGGAATTTTTAATGTTTTCTCTTATAAAGGGGACTTATAAATTTAATTTAACCTCATAAAATTGGCTTATAAGATGGAGTTTACATCCATTTATATATTATAATTTGGTCATATCTTCATTTGATATGAGATCTCCAATACACCCTCTTATGTCGAGGATTTGACATCTCGAGTATGAGACTAGATATTTGTGAGTGATCCGATTGTTGGTGATATGATAAACATAACAAACCATGTTGGGATAGGTTCTAATACTATTTTAGAAAGTGAACTTTAAATCTGACTCAACTTTACAAAACCAATTTATAAGATGAAGTTTGTATTTACTTATGTAATATAATTTGACCATATCTCTAGTTGATGTATAATTCCTATACTTTCCTTATTGTAGATAAAGTTTATACTTTTTAACAAATTTAAGGAGCTTGGCAACTTTTCTAAACCTTTTTTTGTGTGATTATTACTACTTTTTGCATGATGCATCTGGAGCGTGATGTCAAGGAACTCTAAATGCGAAGTTAAAACTAACCTTCTTTCATAAGTTCTAAGCTATTTCCATTATTTAGCAAATTGTTATTTGTGGTAATGAATTTTAACATCTGAAGGGAAATAGTGAAGGCTTTCAAGGAAAAAATAGTGCTGGGCTGAAATGTGAAGTTAATAGAACATAAATTTTGATGGCAAGGATTAAGTTTACTTCATTGTGAAATTCAATTATAGTTGAATAAAGCTAAAGATAAGTATTTTAGGGGTTATGGTTTAATTTGATTTGGAGTTAGGGAAGTGATAGATATTTGTGATGTGAGTATCATGTAAGGTACATGGAATTCATACATGATACATACTCAATTCTTACCGTAGAATTTCAAATTTTAACTCTGGAATTGCACACTAGTAAAACGATATTAGTGGACTTTGAGTACTTTTTCATGATGAAATGTCAAGAGAGATTTTGACCGCTCTTCTTAGAAGAGTTGGATTTTAGGTAGGGAATTAGTTATTCATTTTCCAAAGCGAGGGCACCCAAAATTCTTCACAAGAGAAGATGAAGTACAAATCTTAAAACATGTCATTTTCTCCAAAATTACTGTAGTGTCCAGCTCAAATTAAACCCTTTTAAATTGCTCCAGTTGAATAGTCAACTCAGTATGACAGTAGATGCATCTTACGATATTCTATTTGGTGTGGACTGTATAATAAACTCTGTTGTACGATGTTTCTTCACATATTTTAAAGTGCCGGTGAATAATTATATTTCAATCTGTTTATGTTTGACTTGCCTTTATCATGTTATTTAGCATGGATCTTTCTTTGGTCTTTTAATGGTAGGAAAGATAATTTGAATGCACTACTATCTTTTTGTTGCTCGAGGAAGGTCTGGGGGGAGGGGGGATTGAAATGTTGTATGGACTCATTGTTATTTCCATTCAATGGAAGATACTAGATGTTTCTTAAATATAATGTAAACAAGAAAAAAAAAACTGCAAAATAAAGAAAAAATAGTTGCAAGGGAGTAGGTACTACAAGATTGCCAAAGATTTGCTTGTTGAGAGGAGTGCGGTTTTGAATACTCTCTGTGGATATAATATTCTTGCCCACACAACACAAGTCCTCATTATAGTGATGACATTATCCTCTTATGGATGAGCTATATATGCCGAACTCTTGTTTTTTTGAATGACTTATGTACCCATAAGATTGGAGCATACCGTTAATTGTGACTTTCATTGACAGTGAACTAATATTTAGATTCCTTCATTCGTTAGATCATTGAATGTGCCTTCTACTTCTAATCTTCTATAAATGCATTTGGACTTTTGTAGAAGCTGGAGGTATCGTCACGGATGCTGCGGGGAATCCTTTGGACTTTTCGAAAGGAAAGTTTCTCGATGTTGATACTGGTATTATTGTTACAAACCAGAAATTGATGCCATCGCTCCTGAGAGCAGTTAAAGAAGCACTCAATGAGAAAGCATCATCCTTGTGATTCCCATTAAGCTTGTTTACTTTCTGGTCGGCTCGTTATATGGGACCTTCTCCTCAATGTGCTATATTTCCTTCGTCATCTGATGAAGTTAGTACATGATTGGAAATCCTCTGATTCCCTTTGTAGCAGATTTCTGCTCTTTTTTTCAGCTGCTATTGTCTTTTCCTGCCATATATTTTTCTTATTTTCTATTAATAACATAGATCTTCGTTTAAACTTGTTTGATAATTAATTCTTCTAGATTAACTTGTCAGAGGTGATATGATTTCAATGCATAGTTGATCGAAAAGTACCCCAAAATTTAGTGAATATCAGGATAATAAGGAAAGTATGGCAAACAGATGCCTCGTATGTCACAATCTGAGTTTGTTTTGCAGCAAATATGAACTTGGAAGCATGGAAATGCCAACTCTTTAATATGGCTTGAAAAGGCTTATTATTTATTCCTTGGATAGTATAAACTTTAAGGTAAACAATTTAGTGCCTGTTTATGTTTCCTATACTGTTATAAATACAGTATTATGAAAATATTCGTTGGAAAGTTTTCAAGAAAAAGGAAAATAAGCGTTTGAAGATGAAATTTAAAATCTGTCATGCTTGTTTTGGGTGGAATTCTTGGAGAATGGTTGCTAATTACTCAGCCTCGCCTTTGAGGTTTCAATGGAGATCAATGCAAGTGATACACATGAATGGGTTAGCGCAAGAGGATTGATGAACAATGAAGGGTAATGGGACCGGTGACTGTAAAGTTGGTTGCTGCGTGAGGAGAGATAAACAGTAGTGAAGCTGACACATTAGTGATGCCAGATGTGTGGGTGTTTCCAAAAAGTGAAAAAGGTTAGCGACAGTGTAGACTTAAAATAAAAAACATCAATTACTCCATACATTTTACATTTTCTTGTTTAAAATATAAATCTTTTAAAAAGGAAAAATCAAACTTAAAAACTAAAAAAAAAACGTTTTTTAATTGATTTAAATTGTATCTTTCATATACTCATTAATTTGTAATATTATATATAAAAATGTAATATATGGATTTAATTAAATTTTCATCTCATTGTTTGTTTATTCATTTTGGTTCTACCATTAGTAAAAGTTTTAATCAAATTATTAAATTAAAATACAACAATGAGAACACTGTTCAACCAATTACTCAGTAATAAATCGTTAATAAAAAATATTGATGGCTTTAATTTGTATATAATAATATAATTTATAATAGATGCATATTGACAGTTTATAAAACTGTATCATTTTCTACCAACAAAGGAACAATATTTTTAAAAATAAGACTTCATTGAAAATTTTAAATAGTTACATTGTTATTTTTTCTTCAAACTTAATTGATTTTTTTATTAATAGAAGACCAAAATTCAATAAAATAAACAAGTAACATGACAAAAAGAGGTAATTAAGTCAAAGAGAGAATAATTAAAGCAGTTGAGTTATTTGAAAAAAAAAATTATCACTTATGATAGTTATATCATTTTCATACAGAATGCTCATAGTCTTTACTAAAAGAATCACCCAAGTTTTTAATATAATAAAATATTAAGTTATATATTCATTAAAATAGCATAATAATTGAGTGGTAAACCCATTGGACTAAAACTTCTAATTCTAGTAGTTACATGGATTGGATTGAAAGAATAACTTTTAAAATGAGCTTTATTTCACAGAGCCCACACAGGTTTATTTCTTAAATCCCTTCCCTGGATTTCAACTTGCGCGTACATAAAGGTAATACCCTTTTTACCCTTGCATTAAACGTACTTTTAGAGAAACTGGTGGAACAGGTTTTCAAAACGTAGTTTAACTATCTCTGCATATACTTAACTATACATGTAAATACGATTGTTTTGGTTGCTATGTAAATATGCACTATATGTGATTTTAGCTTATGTATGAATTGCTTGCAAAAATTGTTTATTTTGAAACATGAGAATTTTGATTTAGCAGACACGAGCATCTTACGTGTGTGCGTACATAACAAAATACGAAAGTGTGCAATGATGATGGGAGAATGAGGGTGGAGGGGGGTAATCGGAATTTCACATGAGCGGGCCATGGCATTACAAGATATGCTTATAATATGGATAGAATCAGGAGCATATCCGTATATATAAATTTGACATATGCTTTTGCCTAACTCGAAGCTTGGGTCGGTTGGGTGTGCTTTTATGGTAATCTGTCAAAATTAAATTATTGCAATGTGCTTGCTTAAACAAAAATTATCATCCCAAACAATCTTATACAATGTGTCCTTCTGGTTAGTGCATGGTGTGGTGTGGTGTGGTGGGTACTTCAATTTTAATGTTTTTTTACTCTCTTCTTCACTTCAACCAACTGAATGAAATCATTATTTGGTAGTTACGAGAATTTATTATAAAACACCCCAAAAAAGAGTATGCAAGATAGGTACTATTGGTCTTCATGAATATCAGAACAACAAACATCTGTCAAAGTTAATAAAATGGCAAGATTCAGAAAGTTTTATGCATAATAACAATTATTCAACATGTAAAATAAAATTAACTTATTATACCAATGATTGAGATGGGATAAGATAATTAAATTTTTATTAGATGTAATGACAAATAATTTGAAGGAAACAAATTTGTCCAACTTTTTATTTATTTTATTTGATGGTTGGGTGAAATTACTAAAGGGAATTTGATAATGACGGCAGCATAATCCAGATGTGAAAGAGAGATGGGTATTTAGGTAATTTATGAGAGTGACTGAAGGAGGGTGGTTACCGATTTGATTCTTGTCTTCCTCGCCACTGTTCCCCTGTCTCCATAACAAACCAACTATACATAACACCAACACTCCACCTCACTCACTCACTCTCTTCACAATTTGAGATCTGAATCGAAATCCAAGAGAGAGAGAGAGAGAGAGAGAGAAATATAGTTTGGGAGAGATTGAGAAATGAGGGAACCATCGTCGGTGGGATTCGAAGGCAACGGCGTCGTTTCTCCGCCGCCGCAAGCTCTCCTCGAGAGACTCAAAGACTTCGGTCAGGAAGACGCTTTCGCCCTCTGGTATGAGCTCTCCCCCGAGGAACGCGATTTTCTCGTCAAGGACATTGAGGTAATTTACTTTCCTGTCGATCCAATTCCCTCTCTTCGCCGCCGATTACAATTCTGAGCTTTAGATTCGCGACTCGATTTACTGCATTTCTTGTTTCCAGACCATTTTATTTTTTGTTTTGTTTGATTACTGTGTTCCGTGTTGCAGAGTTTAGATCTTTCGCGAATTGACAGGATTATTCGATGCTCGCTGCGATCTCAAGGTTTCGATGTTAATTAGTGATTGCGTGTTTGTTAATTAATCCAAACGATTCTTCTCTTCGTATGCATGGTTGTTAGTTAGTGATTGCTTTTTTCCTCGTGTGGCTAACTGTGATTGCTTTTTTCCTCGTGTGGCTAACTGTGATTGCTTACTAGGACTGCCGTCCGCGGCTATTGAACCTGTGCCGGAGAGTAGTGTATCTACTATAGAAGAGAGAAGTTCGGAGGATCGTGAAAGATGGTGGAAAATGGGATTGAAAGCTATTTCAGATGGCAAGTTAGCTGTGTTACTTTTATCCGGTGGCCAGGTATATTTGAATCTGTTTTGAATGAACATGTGCAGATTATTTTTGTTAATTTTTTTAGTGATGGCAAGATAGTGAATGATAAGTTAGCTGTGTTGCCTTTATCCGGTGGCCAGGTATATTTGAATCTGTTTAGGATGAACATGTGCAGATTATTTTTTGTTAATTTTTTTAGTGATGGGAATATAGTGAATGATAATAATGATGTGGTATTTTAGTGTAGTTTGATTCAAGTTGGTGCTAGTTATGTGCATATTTAGAATCTTTCAATACATGCGGTGGTGTGTTCTATTTATGTTTTATGCTAACTTTATTACACTGAGTGCATTATTGATGATGACCGGATACTATAGATAATCACTAAAAAATAATACTACCTCCTATCTCTGTATTTCTATCAGCATTATTTTGTTATTATGCCTACCCTTTTTGGGAACCTTCTCTGTTAGAGACAAAGTAGAACTGGGTCATTCCTTTTGATTGTCCCTAAAAAGTAACATCATTAGCTGCAAAGGTGTGATTGTGTAAGAGCGGATGCTCTTTTATTTATTCTTTTTAACTTTAGTAATCTGCTCCGGTGTGTTATGGTATGCTACAACTATGATAATCTCTTTTGTTTTTCACTTAAAATAATTGGTAATTGATTTCTTAGGGGCATAAAAAGCAGTGGCTTTAACCTGTTTTATTGTAATCATTAAGTGCAATAAAGTTGCTTTATGTTATGGGGTTGCCCTCGTGTTTCTCTCATCGGATTCCACCAAAAAGCAAAGGAGTACATATGAATAAATAGTATCAACACTAAAACATGATACCTAACATGATTTTAGTTCCCGCTTATTAAAACAAAGTAATCTGTAATGTTTTTCCTGTTTTTAAAAGAAAAATTAATTCCTCATTTTTTTTCAATATGTTTATCTGTGTTGTGGTCTCCGCTGAAATTGTTAATGGAATTTCTAAATGCTCCTCTTATTATTGTTAATTCTTAGTCTTTCGCGAGTCCTATCATCGATATTGTTATTATTTATCTATGCCTATGTATTAAATTTGATAACTCATTCTTATTGTTATAAAGTGATATCACAGTCTCTTTTTCATGAAGTCATGTATCTTTTTTTTTATGTGGTAACATGCCTCTTGAGAATTATTCACGTTTTTTCAATCTTTTTCATAAAACCTTGTCTCATAATAAATTTCTTTAGTAAATATTTATTTTTGCAATCAGCATTAAATATAACAAAGTATTTATAAGTTGTCATTAAAATATAATATATTCTGATTTTAAAATTAAAATTTATAAATATTTATACTTATTTTTTAATTTTCTATTATCATTAGAATAAATTTATTAATTAAATCAATTTTTAATTACCATCTATTATAATGTAAAAAAATTAAAGACAAACAATTTTTAGTATACATGTTTTTTACCCATTAACTGTGTTACTCATACACTATAATGGTACACTCCAATTTTTATTTCCTTTTTTAAAGTTGTGGTATTTATAATTTAAGTAGGGTATTAATTGCTCTCATTCTTCTCATTTTACCAAAGAGTACAGATTGACAACAACAGTGCCTAGCTTTTCTGCCAGTTATTATTTTGTTTTAGTTTACTGCTATAGTGTCTGAGATACTCACTAGTTAAGATAATACCATCTTGTCCCCATCGGGATGTGTATTGACTACTTTATTTTAAGAAGTACTAGAACCATTATTTTCAACACACTATTTTTTGATGAATTCTGCGTGAGTTCCAGAAAAAAGAGTGATTTTTTTAATGATATTTACATGAAATAAATTCAATAAGAATGCCTTAAAAAGAATGTGTTGAAGGAATTTTATTTCTTTATTAATATACAACAGATCATATAATTTGAAGGCTTGAAAACACACTTGTACTTGCAAATATAGATAGATGTCTTTTGCCTTTTTTTTCGATATTTCTTTACTCGATATATTAAGAAGTCTCCCTTTGGCAAAGGAAAATCATGAGACTAAGTGTAGTATCATGAACTAAGTGTTATATTTAGCTGTTAAAATAAAAATGTGACTAATTTTGCAGATGATTATGCATTTGTATTAGAAGTTAAGGCTGATCCAATTCTTAGTCCATCTTAAATTTTGGATATTATGGATTTTTTTTTCTCAGTACTTCTTGCAGCATGTAGTCAGGAAATGTTAGACTGATGAATTGTCTTATGCTTTTCTCCATAATCCAATCAAATTCTTCTTAGTAATTTTTACACTGGACTTTTTCTGTGAATCACGAGCACCTACAGTAAATCTGGATTAAATTTGATTATAAACATTTAGTTGTAGCATGAAATATGTTACTGCTTACAAATGATATATGATGCATAAAACAAATCTTTTACAAAAAGCAGCTGGAGGAAAAAATCTTTTATCTTCAGTATCAGAATATTAGTTATGTATCACTATTACATTCTTAGTGGAACTGGTGCACCTGGACCATTTTTTACGTAGCATCCAACCTTCATCCTTAACTGTTATGTTATGTTTCTAGTTGACTATCTGTTTGGCTGACTTAAGAATGTCCCAAAACTTTAAATGCAGGGTACTCGACTTGGAAGTTCAGATCCAAAAGGATGTTTCAGTGAGTATTCTCACTTGATACTGAAAGCTTACTATTGAAGCTAAAGTTTCTTAAGTTGACATATTGGACCAGTTTTTTAGAAACACGGGCATAATATTTCTGAAATGCTTCTTTTATGCATCTAAAAGAGATTCCGCACAAACAGTAGATATCTTTTGGATAATAGTAGGGAATACAAGTAGAAAAATGAGAAGAAATATAAGATAGCTCTCAATTTCTATAGCGCAGTCCAAGCTACAGAGACTGAAATTTCCCCAATATATATATTCTCTCTCGCCCCTTATCTCTCTTCTCATCCCTCTATAAATTTTCCAACTCCCCCCAGTCTATCTCTCACCCTTCTCATAACAACTTCCCCTGTTCCCCTCCTTTTTATGTTCCTTTTCTATTTCTTATGTAACTGGGAAATTTATAAAATTCCACATAATGTTAAAAATCATTATTGTTTGTTTAAACAGTTAGCAGGGTATGATATAGTTATCACTACACATTGTATTCATCATTTGGTTGAGATACTCATTTGTTCTCTGTTTTATTTTTTTTATTATGTATTTTTTTTCATTCAGTTCATTTTTCATTTTTCGTGGATTTTAATGATGTTTATAATTTACACACTATGTATTGACGTACTTATTTCATGGTAAGATTATTATAATTAGTAATTAGAACCAATAGAAGATGCTTATTTCAGGCAAACAAGTTTTAGGAAGATTACAATTTTCTTTGGTGGAAATGAAAACCAGGTTGCTTCTATTTATATATAGATTCTTTAGTTAAAATCCTTCTGGTCTGGTTAGAAAGAAAGCAAAATATACTCGCTATAGAAAGCAGAAAGGTGGTTGTTGTTGACCTTGGATGGCATACAACCAAGTTGACATTTGCATGTAGAAGTAAAAGGTAGCTAATAATTTCTGATTCTGGGATCACTAAGATTTTTACTGGGTGTAGATATGAATACTAAGTGCATTTCCTATCTGCTTGAATTCCCATTCCCTTTTCTCTTGAGTTATTCATAGTATTACTCCTAAATTTCGTCAAAGTCTGCGTTTCTGTGAAATTTTTATAAGCCTTTCTACATTTATTTTTGTCATTTACTTTTTTATTTATCTCAAAGTAAGTTACACCTTGTGGTAATTTTGTCATTTGAAGGAACTTTGAGGGTAATCGTGAAAATTTGTCTTATTATTATTGAAAGAATTGCTCGTAATTGTGTATTAATTAGTATTCTTATTTATAATGAAGAGATACAATAATAAAGAATAAAATTAATAATAAGAAATATTTGGTAAGATATTTCTTTATCAAATCATATCATATCTAATGTAATATTCAAATCATATTTCTAACACTCCTTTAAGTTAAAGTTGGAGCATATGTATGAGACAAGTTTGATACAGATGTTATTAACAGAAAATCCCATAAGAAAGTCATGTCAGTCCATTAGTTGCTGGAGTTGATACAGTAAATAATTACAATGATAAATTGACCATATGCATCATATAAATCAATATATGCCGGAGGGCATGCTAGCGGCCAAAAAGAAAGACTTGGAAACTGTAACGGTTGCCAAGGAGTGAAAAATGCCTTGAGAGCACAACGGCCTCCGAATAGAAAAATATGTTTGGTGAGCTCAGTGGCTGCCGGGAAGTAAAGATGCTCAAAGGACACGGCTACTGTCATGGAACAAAAATGCTTGGAGAGGACGGCAGCTGCTGCCGAGGAGCAAAAATGCTCATAGAACACAAAGGGCGTGGCTGCCAAAGAGAAAACAAATGCCTAGAGAGCGTAGAGGCTCGGAGAGTGGGACAGCTTCCGGTGAAAAAAAAAAAAATCACCGAGGCATGGGGGCTACTAGAGAGTAAAAGTTATTACAGTGGATTGGATATTGTTTACTTGACCAAGTTCAGGCCAATGCATCTAGAAAAAAAAGTCATGGCCTAACAGTGAATTAGTGGCAACACAGGTCATCTAATATAATAGCACTTTGATACTATATTGAAAGGATTGTAATTGTTTTTTGTATTCACACATTAGTATTATTATTTACAATGAAGAAGAAATACAATAATAAAGAACCAAATTAATATTTAATAATGGACAATATTTTGTGAGATATTTCCCTATCAACCATATCATATCTCTCTATTTAATTTAAATCATATCTCTAACACAATTAAATCATACTTCTAACAATTGTTTTAGATATTGGACTTCCATCTGGAAAATCACTTTTTCAACTTCAGGCTGAGAGGATTCTGTGTGGCCAAAGACTAGCTGCTCAAGCTACAAATGAGAGTAAGTTCCCACTTGTCTTGCTTCAGTTTTTTCATGCATTCTTCTGTTATATTCTCACCAGTTTGTGCATTGCAGATTCAGCTTCTTCAGTGCAAATACACTGGTACATAATGACTAGTCCATTCACTGATGAGGCAACACGCAAATTCTTTGAAAGTCATAAATATTTCGGTCTCGAGGCTGAACAGGTAAGATGTCTAAACCATTTTCTGATACTATATTAGAGTACTTGCTTTACCATCGTTTACTTATTATATGAACTCACCTCCATGGTATAGGTTACCTTTTTCCAACAAGGAACAATCCCTTGTGTTTCTAAGGATGGCAGATTTATTATGGAGACTCCATACAGGGTGTGCTCTCATTCTTTTACTGAGCTTTAAATACATTTTCTTCTAATTTTTGCTTTCTTCTATGGATGTTGACTAAAACATAGAAAAATGAGGGTAGCAAGAACTTACCATTCAACCTATTATTGCTGATAAATAATTTATTTATTTGATCGTGTTATTATGCCATAAATTGGAGTAACTGTGTGCATCTCTTTAAGTATTTCAAAATTGGAATTTGGCTGCTTCTGCTCATCAGTGTGTGCCTAGTTCAAGATGAAGTGTCCTGTAAAAGTACACACCATAAAGAGCTTCTGAAAATAAGAGAACACCCCACAAATTATTCTTAACGGAAAAGCTTGTGGTTGGTTGGTTAGGTAGGTGATAGTAATAATGAAATTCATTACTGTTTTAGGTGTCACCCTGGTTGAGTCTTTATCTTCCAAGCAAGTCCACCTAAAGACTTTTTTTAAATACTTTTTTTTATCAGCAATAATGTTTTAAATACTTTGCAAATAATTTTCTGGGAATTAATTAACAATAAACAAATGTGTCTAATTTTCTTCTGCTCCTCCTTCATGTTTTTTACAATTTAACATTGATTGCCATCTTTTCACACTACTCACGAGAAATAAGAACACATTTATGTGAAAAAGGTTGGAGGGTTTTCATTTTGGGCTGGATTGTGTACATATTTGGTTTTAAACAACCGGGACTACTTAAAATTGAGGATTGCTAGTAGGAAAGAAAGATTTACCAACCAATATGTTGAAATGATTATAGAGTATTCATGGTTTCTTAATCCTTATGACATGGCACTTTTAAATTTGGGCATATGGCAATGATTAAGACATTTAAGTAACCAAAATATTTGGACACTAAACTTTAAAAGAGGCCCCCTCTTCAATTCTTTTAGGGCCTGTGAAATATAAAGTTATCTAATTAGGGAATGAGTAGTTGAAAACATGATTCTTTATTCACAATTTTTGGTTTTGTTTTAGTCATCTAGCTAAGTTTTAACTATAGTACCTTTGGTTTATGATCCTTTTTTTGCACTGTCTGGTGGTTAATATTTGAAACTTTTAAAGCCAGGTAGCAAAGGCTCCTGATGGGAATGGCGGAGTGTATTCAGGTACCTAGCAGGTTTATCTACACGAGTTATTTTTTCATATTCCAGTCTGTAATGCTTACATAGACTGGTTTTCTTTTTTTGCATATTGGTGGTCAAAATTGAAAATATTGGAATACTTTTTTTTTCTGTTCAGCTCTGAAATCTACCAAATTATTGGAGGACATGGCCTCAAGAGGAATTAAGTATATTGATTGCTATGGAGTTGATAATGCACTGGTAATTAATTTTTTGTACCTATGTTGTCTCTTTCCTTAATCGGTTTTCTTGGTCAGTTATCACTTCTCATTTAAAGACATTTTGATAAGGACTTGTGAAACAGGTTCGTGTTGCTGATCCAACTTTTTTAGGCTACTTCATTGATAAAGGTGTTGCGTCTGCTGCAAAAGTTGTCCGCAAGGTAACAGATCAATGAAGTAATTCCTATTGAGATAATCTGTGGAATACTCTCTGAATTTGAGAGGTCACGTTATTTACTGCTTATATTTCCCATCTGTCAAAGAATGAAACCTAGCTGTGTGGATTTGCCTTTTCACTGAAATTATGAATATTGTATTTAAGGAGTTTGTTCTTAAACAAATGGGGAAGATCTAATGCTTTGTTGTCCGTTGTAGATTAGTTATGACTGCTTATGATTAGATGGATGATATGAAACTAGTAGGTTGTTGATAATCACTATTCATAAGTTTTTTACAGGATGCTCCGTTGTTTAGTCCTTTATTTGAATCTATTGCCGTTGTTACATTCACGGTTTCCATTTCCTACATCTCAGTTAGATTGTATTATGATAATGGTTGATTGCCAAAGCCTGGGAGGGTGGATTGCCAAAGCCTTACAATGATGGGGCTTTGGGCTCTGGCCATTTTCGTAGCTAATGTTGGACACCTTAGCGTGTATTCTTCATGCCTAAGATTGAACATATGGAGTATAAAGTTTGCAGGACTGAATTAAACGTATGCAAGTAACCCGTATTAAGACTAGATAAACTTTGAACCAAACTGAACCCGGTCCCTAAACATAGATAATGGGAGAGGATTTCCCACACCTTATATGGAATTTTGTGGCCATATTCATCCTCGCCATCATGCCACATCTCATTGAACTTGATTAAAATTCAATGCTTCAGGTCCTTCAATGAATCTGCAGAAAGAATATATGACAGTAACAATACACTGGAGTATTTTTGTTACTCCTTTTTCTACGAAATAAACTGATAATTATGTTCTTATTTCGCCGGATTATAATTTGAACCCACTTTATTATCCCAATACAGTGATCTTTGAAAACATAACACTGATAGAATAAACTGGCACTCTAGGACCCAAATTATTTAGGCAGGTTGAATTCCAGATCTTCCTGTCTTAATTGTTTATTGTCTTGAATTGAACTTAAAACATGGTCAGTATCTATTAATTATTGATCATTTTCTATCTTCTATCTACATGGTTCTGTTGCTATACACCTCACGGGGAACAGAAGAAAAATATATTTGTTTAAGACATGCTAGCCTAGGAAAACAACGGAAGCATGCATTCAACATACATATACCTAGTTGAATTCTAATATGTTTGGAGTTCTGTATCTTGTGATGTTGGTAATATTCCGATTCAGTTATTGATGAAAATTGCATGGATGAAAGTAGTTTTTTTACCATTCAAAATCATTTATTCAATTAAGTTTATTCTTCGCATATTTTATGGTTATTAAATTGTCATTATATACAGGCATATCCACAAGAAAAGGTTGGTGTGTTTGTTCGACGAGGTAAAGGTGGTCCTCTTACCGTAGTTGAATACAGTGAATTGGAGTCGTCACTAGCTTCTGCAGTCAATCAAGCAACTGGCCGTCTTCGTTTTTGTTGGAGTAATGTTAGTCTATTTTTCCTCTTTATAATTTCATGGCTTTTGCTTTCTGCATTCAATTTGCCTTAAACTTTGAGGATCAGTGCCCTTGAATTTTGCCTATGATCTTCTAGAATGGAAAGCTAGGGTTGAAGTGTTAACACCCTACTACGTGTTAGGAACCTAGAAAAGGGTTTATTTTACCGAAAAAAAGATGAGAAGACAGATAAAAGAAAGGATGAGGATAACACTACTCTCGTAATGTTTATTGAAGAACTAAGAAAAAGGGAGAGAATTCTCCGTCCAAAATTTTTCCTTTTGTCCAACAAAGCTAATGCTCAGATCCCAAATGGTAATTTCAGAATGCCCAGTCTTCTATACCCTCTTCTACTGTTTCTGCTAATTCCCTACCTCTAAATTGTTAATTGCTAAAATACTCCCTGGTCATGTTACTTACACATCCTAAATAAGTGGAAACCAAAGGTATCAACTGTTGATCTTAGCTTGCTGGATCTGACAGGAGACAGGAGCTTTTGGGCTTTGATATGATCATATATTCTCTTTTAGCAAATGGGAATACACCGTTAGAGACCAATGAAAATTTCTAAGAGAGAATATATGATCATATCAAACGTAAAAAATTCCTAATCTCTTTCTGTGATGAGAATTGCCTTGTTGTTTTGTTTCTTAATATTTTGTACCAATGCTTTCTTTTCTATACTTCCATCTGGTTGCCATTACAGTGGCTTTTGCTAATATGATTCATAACTCAATTTCATTAACCACGAGAAATTCATAAAGGTCACATGACAATGACGCAATGGTGTCATTAATCTATTTTTCTAAACCCACTAAAGGGATAAGCATGAGTATTCATCTAGTCATGTATAGATCATGAAAATATTCGTACTTTAGAATTTGATTGTTATTTTTACTGGCTGATTTTTAAATCTTCAAGGTTTCTGATCAATCTTGTGATTTCAGGTATGCTTACACATGTTCACTCTGGATTTTCTAAACCAAGTAGCAAATGGCCTTGAAAAAGACAGCATGTATGTTGCCCTCTTCATTCCAACTTCCCTGCCCCCATTATTTGTCCTCCTTCTCACTGTTTTCAAATCCAAATGCGAGAATTATTAATTGCAAGGCATGCAACCTTGTAGCCTTAAGGTCATATTCATATAAATCTCATATTCGAGTTAAAAAGACTATTTCAATACTCAGTTTACATGTATTACTCAAGAAGATTAATCACACTCTTCTTCTGATGCCTGATTTATCAGTAGTTGATATTTAACGAATCTAGATGAAGTAAAAACGTGGTAGATATACCTTTTGAATTGTTTGATCATATAATCCGCCATCTTTTAGGAGTTTTACATACGTTGATCGTGCATTGATTTTATGCGCAGTTATCATCTCGCAGAGAAGAAAATACCTTCCATTCATGGATATACAATGGGATTAAAACTTGAACAATTTATATTTGATGCGTTTCCATATGCTCCTACAACTGCCCTTTTTGAGGTGACGATAATTCTAATTTTTACTTAAAATGGTTAATTTCTTTCTTGACGTGATGTTTGTTTAGGATACTACTCTTATTATTGCATATTTTATGCATCCTGCTCAGGTATTACGGGAGGAAGAATTTGCACCTGTGAAAAATGCAAATGGATCCAATGTTGACACTCCAGACAGTGCAAAACTGCTTGTTCTTCGACTCCATACTCGATGGGTAGTTGCTGCAGGTGGCTTCTTAACACATTCAGTGCCCTTGTATGCAACCGGTAAGTTATTACTCCATATCCTAGGAGAGAATAAATATAATCGTGGCTGGACTATTGTCCTCAGACACAGAATCTTCGACAGAAAGAGATAGATTGAGAGAGTATTTTTCGTTGCAAAGATTATTGTTTTACTTAACTCTTCTTTTTCCTTTCATGAAATGTCATTGCCCCTCTTTCAGGTGTTGAAGTGTCACCACTCTGTTCGTATGCTGGTGAAAACCTGGAACCTATATGTCGAGGGAGAACGTTTCATGCACCTTGTGAGATCACATTCTAGTTCCACCGTTCGTTCGGCTTTGCTGTGACATACACTACAATGACGGAGTTCTCAGTTCCATACAAGTTGCAACATTAATTTGGGCATGTCACTCATCATTCACTTGTATCAATGTATATTATTTTCTCCAATCTGTTTCTGATTGGCTTTTTGTTTTGTTTTTTTGGTTTTTTCTTTTTTGCCACTGATCTGTTTTAGTATTGCTGAGAATGTACATGTATCATAATTTTACCGAGCATTTATTTGCCCAAGCAGACTCAAATATCCCTTGCCTATTACAAAATTAATTCATCCCATACCTTTTTAGTGCACAATTGTAATTTAACCCGTTACGACTTTGTGGTAAATTGGGTAATAGAGGTGTAAGGAAGTAGCTCCCTGCCCGTTCGGCAAGCAAACTCACTGTCCACGGAAGAATAGAGTTGGAAAATAATTGTGCATACTCGGAATAAAGAATAAATACATTCATTACTCGTTACAATATATTCAATACTATAACCATAACCGAGTAGTAATGAATCAGCTCGAAGCACTCATCCGCAGGGGATATTTCCTCTTTGTACAAACACTCATACTCGAATTCGTTACTCAAATTTGCGGGGCCAAAAGTCCACACGAGGGGATACATTGACTTCCTCAAAATGTTTGACACGAGTGAGGCACATCGAACACTACATGTTTGATATATTTTGGTATATCATCATCATTCTGATAACCAATAACGATTTATTTTCAAGTTTGAGTTAATTTTAGGAATCTATGAAAAGATGGAGATAAATAGCTAAAGGAGGAATGTACAAGTTAAAGACAAGATGAAATGACAAAGTTGGAGCACTGAAAACTCGACCAAGAAAGATCGCTCCAGAGACAAACTTGTTCTCTAGAGCAAACTCGTCCAAGACTCGCTCAGACTCGTGTAAGTGAGTTCACTTAAGTGAAGTTGAGCTTTTTCTTGTGAAACTCTTAAACACGTAATATCTTGCTTAAGCAATATGTCACTTAATCTACATCAAATTAGGTTAAATAGAAGGCGCGAGACAAAACCCTAGAGGATGCAGCCGTTAAGGAGAAATACCTTGCATCTTCTTTTTTGATTTCCATGCTTGTAATGACCAATATGAGTGGCTAAGTTTTCCCTTGGGATTGAGAGTAATATGTTCAAACTCTAAATGTATTAAGGTGATATTTATTCATAATACTATATTCTTGATTGAGATTGGTATGATCATTTTATTCTTAAAGTTAGAATATTTATTTATGTTTTTATCATTAGGTTTGAATGGAAAGTACTTTTTAATGCTTAACATATTTTAATGTTAGGAATATATTTGAAACATTAATTGTTTTATAACATCTATTCGTAATGGTAAAAAAGTTTTAAACAATCTTAATAATTTTGTATGTGTGGAATTTATATGAATGATTTTTATATGTGCATCAATGTCAATCAAATTAGAATGTTGTATATTTTTGTTCATTGAAAATAAAGATGAGTGAGAAAGATTAACCTCAATCCCAATTTTTTCAATTGAATAATCTAAATCGTGTACTTTGTTTTTATTTAATTTCTTACATAAATTCATGATACCAACAATCTCTCAAACAAATTTTGCACATATTTTGATATTTAGTGAATATTATACTTGAGATTTTAGAATTGTTCCTAATGAGTTTAATATTGAACAAATTTCTGACTTTATACACTTGTAGTCAACACTTTATTTTGTGTTTTTTGTCTAAAATATTTTTATTTATGTACAAACTCATATGTAAGTTAGTTGAGAATGTTAATGTCTCTAAAGAGTAAGATTTTGGATTTCCCTTGGTTTTACTTTGATAATATATTAAGCTTTGTTTGAAGTTGAGGAGTGATTTTGAATTTCTTAATTTAGATTTACTTGATAGTCTTTTAAGTTTTATTTGAAGTTGAAATGTATGCCAAATGGTTCTTATTGGTGCAATTTTCTTTTCTAAATTTGTCACTTAGTTTTTGTTTGTTGTTTAAAGTTTGAGTATATGGCTATTCTCTCCTTTTCATTATTTTGTTTGATTTTTTAATATCTTGCTATACAGAAACATATCAAGATAAGAAATTTTATTCAATATGAGGTCTCAAAGATTGTTTATGTTAAAATGAAGTATAAGAAACTGTGAAATAATATATATATATATATATATATATATATATTTCATTTAAATTATTTTTTATCCAATTTGGTATAATTTTTTTCACACAATTAAAGTGTAAAATTGAACTACATCAAATTATTTTTAAAATGTTTAAACTATTGTTAAAACTTTTAACCATTAATATTTATTTTAAAACATATTTTTATAATTTATAATTCAATTTAATATAAGAAAGTTTATTTATCAGTAATTTTTTAGATAAAAATTAAAAAAAAATAATAATTTAGTCATCTTTCAAAAATAAACAAGTTTTTATTAAAGAAATCCAATTTAAGTCATTACTAATTTAATTCAATTCAATATTTTTTTAATAATCCTACTTCTGTTTCGTGCTAATCTTAAAACAAGAATGTGAAAATCCCATTGGGAGTGGGTTTTAAATCAATTTCTTCTTTGATTTATGATATAATTTGTGGAGACGCTATAAAAAAATACTAAAGTCCCTTAAATTTTGTATGAAATGCTTACCACAAAAGTATTTCCCCTTAGATATAGATATAAATTTATTTGTCAAATTCCTTGGATATATTTGAACAAGTTAATTCATAAATATTTTGAAAAAAATAAGTTAAAAGGTAAAAATAAACTTCTTTTGAAAGCTAAAACTTAGTTATGTATACATTTTTTATCTATAAAAATTGAACATATGTAAAAGAGCATTTTCTTTGAATTAAAAATAAAAATTTAGAAAAACTATATCAAAACTTATTTAATGATTTTATATATAAATTAATCTTAATTTAAAAATATTTTTATTTTTCTTTCCTAAAATTACTTATTCACAAGTTCAACAACAGTTCTACAATTGGATTTTCAAACGGGTTATGTTTGGGAATGGGATTTTAGAGGAAATGGCGAGGAAAGAAACATTTTTTTTTTAAATTAAAAGTTATATAATATTTATACAAAATAAAGTTATATAAATCGTTATTTTATTTTAAAATTATAAAATTAGATATACTTATTACACTTTTTTTTCCCAAAATATAACTCCCAAATTATATATATTACCTAACTCCAGTATTAATTAAGAAACATTCTGAATATTCCAATTACACATATTAATTTATATAAGGATTTTTTTTTCAGTCAAGAAGGTACATTATAACTTGGTATTACTTCTAAAAAAAAGTTGTAAAACCGTATAAATATCTTTGTTAATTTTTTTAATAATCTATTACATCTATAATAGAAAATTAAGTTAAAGATCCATCTAAAATGTTATATTTTTTATTGCATTTTTTTTCATATATATATAAAATTGATGTTCAGATGTATATATCTTAATAAATAAGTTAATGTTATCTATAAAGTAATTAATGTGGAATATCCAACTGTATATATAAAAAAATAGGTATGGTTATTAGGAATGACAAAGTGGGTCAGCCCGTCCCGCCCGCCACACAAAGTGAGTGCAGGATAGACTTTCCGTCCTGTCCTGCATAAGGGCTGACTCATGGGTTTGCGGGCTAGACCACATTCAACTTTTTTTTTTTTAGAAATTAAATGATTTTTTTTTAACTTTTTCCCTAAAAAAATTGTCATAAACCAGAAAGGCATTAGGATTAATACAATAATAAACATTAATTGAATGTTACATAATCCAAGTATCAACCTTCTAATATTATTGACTTACCCAGTACCTAACATATACACTATTATTTATTTCAAATTACATGAAAAATATCATATATGTATTTTCACCTCATCTCTTTCTTGATATTGCTTGATCACTTCATCCCTTTTTTTATATTGCTTGATCACCTCATCTTTTTCTTTGTGCAACTGGATTTGTTTCCTCTGCATGTTAATAGTATTACTGTGTAGCTGAATTAACTCGTTTTTGCATGTTAATAGTATTAGTTGTGATTTCAATCGTGTCCATGTCATACTTCTGTTGGAGCTTCTCAATTTCCTTTCACTATATCGTCTTTTTTTATAAGTCTTTTTATTAAAGACATGTACTCACATTGTAAAATCATTTCTTTACTCAAAATCATTTTCGTGAGCTTTATCTTTGTGGTTTTCAGTAGTCATTTTATAGAGTTTGATATTAAGGAAATAATAATGATCAAATTATACGCAATTATATGTAATTATTGTACGTTATTGTGCGCAATTATATACAATTATTTTAATAATGATAAAATCACATGATTAGTGCATCGTACAAAATTAGCTTATAATTTGGAAAGATAAAGTCTTCATACACTTATATATATTCTTGTACATGAAGTTATGTAAATAAACAAAGAAATCTTCATTTTTTTCTTACCATCTTCTTATATAATTTTTTTTATATTTGATAAAATCACGAGTTACCTTCTTCTTATTCAAATCAACTTCAACCTCGTCAATTACTTCTTATTCAAATCAACTTCAACCTCTTCAATTATCAGTTTCATCAACTTATTTGTTTCCTTTATTGTTGTGATAGATTTTGTGATCATCTCATCTCTTTCTTGATATTGTTTGATCACCTCATCTCTTTCTTGATATTGCTTGATCACCTCATCTCTTTCTTTGTGTTTTCTTTGTGCAACTGGATTTGTTTTCTCTGCATGTTAATAGTATTAATGTGTAGCTGAATTAACTCTTTTTGCATGCTAATAGTATTAACTGTGATTTCAATCGTCTCTATGTCATACTCCTGCTGGAGCTTCTCAATTTATTTTCTCAGTGTTTCACTATATCGTCTTTTTTTTTATTAAGTCTTTCTATTAAAGACATGTGCTCACATTGCAAAATCATTTCTTTACTCAAAACTATTTTCATAATAAAGGAAATGAAGCGGAGTGATCATAAAGAATCGTAACAAAACATTAGAGGAGATGAAGATGTAAGAAAATAATAATTATCAAATTATACGCAATTATTGTATTTATTCTATATAATTAATATTGTACGCAATTATATACCATTAATCTAATAATGATATATTCTCATGATTAAAGACATGTGCTCATTGCAAAATCATTTCTTTACTCAAACTCATTAAATGAAACAGACAGATGAAGATGTAAGTAAATAATAATTATTACGCAATTTTAAGGAATCGTAGAAAGCATGAGAGAGGATGAAGATGTAAGAAAATAAAGGAAATAATAGTTATTATGCAATTATGGTATGTAATTAATATTATACGCATTTATATGCAATTAATTTAATAACGATAGATTTCCATGATTAGTGGATCCTATATAATTAGTTTGTAATAGGAAGAGTGTAGCTAAATTAGCTCTGTTTGCAGGCTAATAGTATTAGCTGTGATTTCAATCGTGACAATGTAATACTCCCGCTAGAGCTTCTCAATTTCTTTTTTCAGTGTTTCACTATATCTTATTAAAGACATGTGTTCACGTTGCAAAATCATTTATTTACACAACATCATTTTCATAATAAAGGAAATGAAGCAGACAGTGATCATAAAGAATCGTAAAAAGCATAAGAGAGTATGAAGATGTGTATGGAGTTTTGTCAACATACTTAGTGAGTGGCAGAGAGATGGAAGAAAGAGAGAAGATTGGAGAGAAAAAGTAAGATGAAATAAGAAAAGTGAATGGATTTTGATTTATAAGAGAAGGGATGAAAATGAAGAAGATGTTATATTGTCTTTCCAAATTTCAAGTATGTAATTGAATTAAGTATTATACTTATTAATTCGTGCTAGCATATAATATACTAATAAAATTATACATAATTATAATATTTTCACAAAATAATTAATACGTGGACTATATATCTAAAAGTATGTAGCTGTTTTAATTTAAAATATTATTTATTGTTTAATTAATTTTTTTTATTTATGCTAAAATAATTATAAACTAATAGTTAAAAATAATATTAAAAGAATATCCAAAATATAAAAGTAATAAATTTTACGAAGATTAAATATATAAGTTAAATTCAACCATCAAAATTTCTTACAAAATAAATATAAACTTTAAATATTGAGTATACACTTATAAATTAAATAAGATATATAATTAATTTACATAAGGTTTTCTTTTCAAATATCACACCAAAAAAGTTATCTTTTCTTTGTCTTTTTTATATCTAATAAATCAGTGTCATCTAAAACATTATCTTTTTCTTTGTCTTTGCTTCAAGGTGTGCACACTATATTTAAGGTGTGCACTATGAGTGGGAGCTGTTTGAATTATGGTGGTTGAGAGATACTGAGTGTGCGGAAGATGGATGACCTTCATGAATTACTTTCTCTTTCACATGAAAAAAGAGAGGATGAAAGTCACATAGATAAGTGAATTTTATCTTATTGTTTTTTTCTTTCTACACACTATCCTCACTACAAGTAAAAAGAGTTTTAACAGAGGTTATTTAGTAGTTATTAATATAATCCTAGGAATTGATTGATTAACGGATGTTTTTTTAATCTTTGTTAAATTTTAAAGATTATTCTAAAATCTCAGCAAAATAAGAGGTTTTTCTAACTTTCATTAAATTTCAAAGATTTATTTTAAAATATCATCAAAATAACGAAGATTTTTTTAACCTTAGTTAAATTTCAAAGGTTTATTTTTTAAAACCTCAGCAAAATAACATAGGTTTTTTTAACCTTCGCTAAATCCCAAAGGCTTATTGTAAAACCTCAACAAAATAACAGATGTTTTTTTAACCTTCGTTAAATTACAAAGATTTATTGTAGAACCTCAATAAAACACTCCATATTTTTCAAACTTCAATAAATAAATATAATTATATCTACTTATAAATAAATAACTAAAAACTACACAGTTTTAATATATTTTATAACTAAATTCTCTAAAATTTTGAAAGTGTAAATTAACATTACAAATAAGTTTGATAAAATTTAAAAAAATTATTTTAAAAACTCAGCAAAATAACTTTGGATAATAAGTATCTCAACAACTAATTTTGGATAATAAGTATTTCAATCGTATTTGCATATTTTTTATGATTGATGGTAGTTGGGTTATATAATTCCTAGGTTTTTTTTGTTACGAGCTCATACTTAAAAAAACCTAACTTCTTTTGTTTTAACTTTTGATGTACGTATATTTTATGTGCAATTTTAGTTTTAGTTATAATTGTTAATATTTAAGTCTCATAATTTTGAAATATTTTAAATCAAGGCCTTTATTTTAAAATGCATCTAATAATTAATTCACCGTGAAAGTGAGAAGTAATAAAGATAATATCTCATCGCAATATGTTCTTGCAATCTTCAGCCAAGAACACATGACTTTGAAGCCCACATCTTATAGAATGCAATTATTTAGGATATATAAAGCAGTGATAAATACCAGTTGTTGCCGAACTAGGTAGTAGTGGCTTGTGACCCAAGTTGGGGCAATAAGGTGATGGAAGAAACAATATTGGAGTAAGAAGAAGATAATGCCTTATTTAGTGTTTCTTCTCCTTAGATACAATAGACATAAGTGTGGGTGAATTGTGATTCTTTGTTAGGATTGTCGTCGACAGCCATTGAGACTGTACCGGAGAGCAGTGTGTCTGCAGTGGAAGAGAGAATTCAAGAGGATCCTTGGAGATGGTGGAAAATGGGGATGAAGATTATTTCAAACGACAAGTCATTTTACAAAAATTTTGAAACTCGTGATATTTTATGGAGGTTTTTAAACCCATGGTATTTAACGGAGGTTCTTAAACTCATGATATTTAACAGGAGTTCTGAAAGACTTTTCCTTATGTTTAAAAAATACCCAAGAAACATGTTTCTCATTGATGGTTTAGTACGGGAAACTGCAACCATAGGTAAATGACTTACTAGATGTTTTAACTCTGCATAATATAAAAATAAACCCCATTAAAATTATTTTTTTCTTGTAGTACATTATTTGTTATATATTTTGTGTGGGTGAGCATGTATTAGTTTGACACCATAAATTTATTTTTGTTAGCATAAAATTTATTTACAAATAATATTAAAATATTTTTTAAAACTTATGATTATAAATTAATATATAATATTATTTCTTTTGAATAAAATTATCCTGCTAAGTTTATCATGTTTATGATAAATTAATCTGATAAATACTTATATTAATATATAATATCAATACATTACAGTTTATCATATTTATGATAAATACTTATATTAATATATAACATCAATACATTACAATGTTAATATAATATGTACTTTACTAGTTTTTAGAAAAACTTAAACAAATCGGTGATGACACTAATTAGATAATATGCATTATATTAACACACTTGTGTGATTAGAAAATATAATATTTTTCAATATTAAAAAAAATTATAAAATGGAAAATAAAAAATACTACTCCTAATAAAAATTAACCATCATAACCAATTAAAATACAAACAAAATAATAAATTATAATAACCAAAAACAAAACAAAAATATAATAAATTAAAATAACCAAAAATATATAACCATAAAAACAAGTGTAACATCCTTCCATAAGCTAAACCTATTTCTCAGGGAGAGAGGAAACTCGGGGATGAGAGGAGATTAGTAACATGAAATCAGTCATCTGCTAAGTGTAACATCCAAAATTTATATTGTAAGATTTTCTAGACAATGTATTGCAATTATATTATTAGTCAACATTGCATTTAGAAGAAATTAATTTTTTTAATAATGATAATAATAATAATGTATTAACTTTAAATAATAATAATAGAAAGTATTAAAAAAAAGAAAGAAATAATAATAATAGTCAAAATTATTTAAAATAATGATTATAGTAATATAATAAATTCAGAATAATAATAATACTAATAAGTATGATAAAAAAGTATTAATTAGATAATAAAATTAAAAATAAAAACATTCATCCTTAATTGTGATAGGAATTGTCTAATGACTCTGTGATAGAAATATTCATCCTTAATTAAGGGAACGAACTTTTATTAAAATTAAGAAAATGATTGATTATAACGTATTAGAATTGTTTTCATTCTTGAGAACATGCACATTTATCTTTTGAAAGATGAATAGTATTTAATATGTATTTGGATTCTTGATGGAATTTTTTTAACTCTTTATTATAAATAAGGGTCTTAGAGGGAGTAAGAGAAACTTACAATAATACTAGAGTAAATACACTTATAAATTTATAAATTAAAGAGTAACAATGAGTTAAAAAATATTGCAAGAAATAAAAGAGAGATTTCATCATTCTTGAGATTGTATAGGTCATTTAAAGAAAGGTTAATTAGTGGGTTATTCTTTTAAAAAAAATATATCTTTTTGTAATTATTCTTACCAAGAATAATTTAGGAGAGTTTTGAGGTGAACAAGAGAAGACTTTAATGTGGACTGTGATTTGTAGTGTTGACCAATCACAAGGAGAGAAGATATCAAGTCAATAAGAATAAGATGATAAGATATTTGTTAGTATAAGAGAGTATGAAGAGTTGAATTGAGTGAGTACTCCTGAGAGTTATCACCTATTCATAGGTCTTATTTCAAGTTGTTGAGAAGACATTAAACACTTATTATGAGATATGAATGAATTTTATACTAGTAACTTATAAACGAGTTATGATCTGATTTATGTGTTTTAAATATTATATTAAATAAGTCGTTATTAGTATGAGTGTATCTAACTATAATTGGGGATATGTACAATAATCATCTTTAGTAGTGAAGTTCTTATACTAGTTTAGTCTCATGGTTTTTCCTTTTCACATTGAGTAGGTTTTCAATGTTAAAAAAGTCATGTGTTATTTCTTTCTCTTGTTATCTTTCTTGTAGGTATGTTCTAAGTTACACATAGGGAGGGGAACTTTTTCACTTTCATATAAATTGCTCAAATTTCTAATAGTGGTATTTGAGCTATCTTAATTATATTAAACTGCTAACAACTTGGTGGGAGACAAAGATGAAAAATTATTTATACTAGAATGACTTACATAAGCTTATAACATGTAACATGAAACTGGTGGATAAAATTGACAAAGAATGGGAGCTTATGAATCGAAAAATTGTGGCTTTGGTTCAAAAGTATATGGATAGAAGCTTATTTCGCCTTGCGTTGGTGTACACCAATGCTTATGAATTGTGTTCCAATCTTGAATCTATAATTCAAAAGAAAATTTTCATAAATAGAGCATACCTTGTTAGACAATTAGTGAAACTGGAATAACAGGATTGTCAAAGCATGATAGGACATCTAAATGGTTTTAAATGATTAGTTAATTACTCAACTACTTAAGATTGAAATGAAGATAAACAATGAATTACATGTTCTTATGCTCTTAGTTCATTACCTGGGAGCTAAAATGCTTTGGTGGTTACCCTTAACAACTATATACCTGATGAATACAAATTATAGGATCATGTAAAGAAAAATATTACAAAATTTCAAATTGATCCTACTCAAACGAATCTAAAGTTGTCACATTCTCATACGAATGGTAAAGAGTAGATGAACTTTAATGATTATTCAAAATATTAATTAATAGAAGAAGATTGGACATATCCAAAACATCAATTAATCAAAAAATATCACACAAAGTCTATGCTCGTCAAGATTTTCCTTCCACTAGGTACTCATCATATAAATATGCAACATTCATTGCTCAAGGTGAATCGTAAAACTTTGATGAAGCTATGATGAAAGATAAAATGTACTAGATCAAAACTATAAATGAGGAGATAACCTTGTTGCATGAGAAGCACACATATAAGTTTGTAGAGTTACCTAAAGGAAGATAACCATTCAAGAACAAGTGTACAAAAAAGTTGAAGTTTGAAGAATGAATAACAAAGACCTTATATAAGGCTTGAATTGTAGTAAAGGGTTGCAACTAAAAAAGGCATAATTTTTTAAGATATTTTTTCACTAATGGTAAAGATGACCTTTATAAGGTGGTCCTAGGTTTGACAACTTTCCTAGACATAAAGATTGAGCAACTTGATGTAAAGAATGCATTTTTATATGAAGTTCTAGAAGAAGAAATTTACATGGAGCAACTATATGGGTTTAAAAAAAACATGTAGATAATATTGGTGTATCATCTAAAGAAAAATCTTTGTAAACGAAAACAACTCCTAAACAATGGTATAAGAAGTTTGATGAACAAACATAATTTTTCAAGAATGTCAGTTTATCATTTTGTGTATCCATAAAAGGCATAACAATAATGATTTTATATTATTATTATTATATATTGATGATATGATGATTGTGAGTTATGATAATAAGATTATCTTTTTCTGAATGAATGACATAGGACTTGGAAAGCAAATCCTTAGAATAAAGATGATAAGAGATCATTTCAAAAGGTTGATGTGGTTGTCACAAGAAAAATACATTAAATATGACATAATTTGATAAACTCATAATAACAATTAAAACTTTAGAAGATGTACGTATATGTAAACTCTAACATCTACTTGTTAACTTTGTATCTAAAAAAATTGTCTATTTACTTATCAAATACCTTCATAAAATATATTAATTTTTTTATTTTTACAAATATCTATAAATATTTGTGGATATATAATTTTTAAAATTTTATCAATGAAATTATTTAAAAGAATTTTTAAATATAAACGTAATAAAATTCCGCTATTAAAATATAATTTAAATAAAATTATATAATAAAATATTACATAAATAAATTTCGTCTTTTAAAAACATAAATTACACCATAAAATATAAATAACTTAATACTTTTAAAAATAAATTTAATTTCATAAATTTAAATAAAAAATAAATATATAAAACCAATAAAAAATAAATATAGAAAACCAAATTCAAATTTCAATAATCTTCCATGGTTAAAAAAAATATCTAAAAAAAAGGACTAACTATCACTAAAAAGTATCTGCCTATTAAATATTATTATATACTTATATAATTAAAATAATCATTAATTTTTTCTTCTTCCCTAATTGGAATGTCATGTTAAAATTAAACAAACCATGGAAATTAAGCTACGTGTCATCATGAGAGAACCATAAAAGTTGAGACTTTCGTTAAAAGTCAGAGATTTTGAAGTGTTTTTATGGCCAAATTTTAATCAAATTCCATGTGGACGGTGTTGGACATTTCTTTCAGGCCAACGTGCTTTTCTTTGGAGCAAGCGTTTGTAATTATATTTTCTTTCGTATTATAAATTATAAATAACAATTTAACAAAGTGTTTTAAAAACTTATTGCTGTGTGTTTTTTCTGGAATTCTTTTCAACAAAATCACAGAATTAACTTCATAATTTATTTAACAAAAATTCATTTTAAATGTATATTAAAATAAAATAATAATATCTAGATTCAGGTGTAAACAATTAAAATTATATAAAAAATCAACGTCTTTTTTCGAAAGCAAATATAAAAATCTGAAATATGAAGTTGAGCAGAAGAGAGACGAATCAAACGTTAGAAAAACGCCACGTATGAGTTTGGTGAACCATAGCCACTCCTTCTAAAACCACACAATAACAGCTTCCATCATCACCTTCCTTTGCACCACCAACACCTTCTAATTCTCTACTCTCACTTCTCATCCCTCACTTTCTCTATCACATTTTACTTTTAAGGTATGTGCTTCTTTCTGTTCAATTTTTTTTTTGGGATTTTTTCTGTGCCTCTTTTTTCTGCTATCTTAAAGCTTACTTGGCTGTTCATGTCTTTAATTTTGTGCTAACTGCCTTCAACTTTGTCAGTTCCTTTTAAAGCCTCATTTTTGTATCTTCCCATTAATTGAACTGGGATTTCCTTGCTCTTTCCAATTAAACAAATTGCTGGGTTGTTGCTTTTTCATTCTAGAAACTTCGGAACATTTAGAGTGTGTTTTGTTTGTTGGTTCACGTAATAAGAAATTGTTTTACAATCATAATTATAGTATTTAAGAGCCCTTGTTTTGGATTGGATGGTATTGTTGATATAGATGGCAGCATCATCTGCATGCCTTGTTGGGAATGGTTTATCTACACGGGGTAATAGAGTGGCTCTTAAGAAGGACTTCAATGGAAGATATCTCTACTCATCTTGGAGACTTTCGTCATTGAATAATAACAAGGCATCAAAAGCATTTTCCATAAGGGCATCCTTGGAGGAAAGGCAACAAGAAGGGAGAAGGGGGTTTCTGAAATTATTGCTTGGAAATGCTGGAGTTGGTTTGCCTGCATTGTTGGGAAGTGGCAAAGCTTATGCTGATGAACAAGGGACTTCCTCCTCCAGAATGTCTTACTCCAGGTTTCTAGAGTATTTGGACAAGGACAGAGTAAAAAAAGTGGATCTTTATGAGAACGGAACCATTGCTGTTGTTGAGGCTGTTTCTCCTGAATTGGGGAATAGGGTGCAGCGTGTTAAAGTTCAACTCCCTGGACTTAATCAGGAGCTCCTTCAGAAATTCAGGGAAAAGAATATTGACTTTGCAGCTCATAGTGCCCAAGAAGAGTCAGGTTCTCTTTTAGCTAATCTGATTGGGAATCTGGCCTTCCCTTTGCTCTTGATTGGAGGTTTGTTCCTTCTCTCGAGACGATCAGGAGGGATGGGAGGTCCTGGTGGGCCTGGATTTCCTCTTGCTTTTGGTCAATCTAAAGCCAAGTTTCAAATGGAACCAAACACTGGAGTGACATTTGATGATGTTGCTGGGGTGGATGAAGCCAAGCAGGACTTTATGGAGGTGGTGGAGTTTCTAAAGAAGCCTGAGAGGTTCACTGCTGTTGGGGCTCGCATACCTAAAGGAGTTCTTCTTGTTGGTCCTCCAGGAACTGGAAAGACCCTGTTAGCCAAGGCTATTGCTGGTGAAGCTGGTGTTCCATTTTTTTCAATATCTGGTTCTGAGTTTGTTGAGATGTTTGTTGGTGTTGGTGCTTCTCGAGTTCGTGATTTGTTCAAGAAGGCCAAAGAGAATGCCCCTTGCATTGTCTTTGTTGATGAAATTGATGCTGTTGGAAGACAAAGAGGAACTGGAATTGGTGGAGGGAATGATGAAAGAGAGCAGACCCTGAACCAACTTTTGACAGAAATGGATGGTTTTGAGGGTAATACTGGTATCATTGTCATTGCAGCAACTAACAGGGCAGATATTCTTGACTCTGCCTTATTGAGACCAGGACGGTTTGATAGACAGGTATGATTATATTATGAAATGCCTAATGCTTTTGTTAAGTAAATTACTGAACATCAAGGCTTCTGCAGGTAACAGTTGATGTTCCAGATATAAGGGGAAGGACTGAAATCCTAAAGGTTCATGGTAGCAATAAAAAGTTTGATGGTGATGTTTCTCTTGATGTGATTGCCATGAGAACGCCTGGTTTTAGTGGAGCTGATCTTGCAAATCTCTTGAATGAGGCTGCCATATTAGCCGGTCGACGTGGAAAGACAGCAATTTCCTCTAAAGAGATTGATGATTCTATTGATAGGATTGTTGCCGGAATGGAGGGAACAGTGATGACAGATGGGAAGAGCAAAAGTTTAGTAGCATATCATGAAGTTGGTCATGCAATTTGTGGGTGAGAAATTTGACTTTCGTTTTTGTCTTTTAAGTAAATGTTTCAAGATTGCAATCGAAGCACCGTATTTTGTCTTCATGAATTTCTATCTAACACTTAATATATTAGCTTAAGCAAGCAAAACTACCACTGTTATGCGTTAAGTGGCAACATTTAAAATCTGTTTCAGTAAAACACGGTTGTGCTTGTTTGCAGAACTTTGACTCCTGGTCATGATGCTGTGCAAAAGGTAACACTAGTTCCTCGTGGTCAAGCTCGGGGTCTTACATGGTTCATTCCTTCCGACGACCCAACTCTGATCTCCAGACAACAACTCTTCGCAAGAATTGTTGGTGGACTTGGTGGTAGGGCTGCAGAAGAAATTATTTTTGGTGAGCCTGAGGTCACAACTGGAGCTGCTGGTGATTTGCAGCAAATCACCGGTTTGGCAAAACAGGTACTTGCGAATCATATGCTCTAGTGTCGCACTATATCTCTTTTATCTTTTATATTTTATGGGTGGAAGATGCTAATATTTTATAACCCCGAATTTATTTAGAATCCTTTTTTTGATCCTTAGAAAGGAATTAAACTCGGGTACTAGGAGGATTACAACAACTCATACACTGCTCATCTAATGAACTATGACTCCTTAGTTTATTTAGTATCTGGTTTCATTTTGGCAATGTTTTGCCAGAACAATAGGAGTTATATTGTTAGCTACAATTAATTGGTGAAACCACCAATAAGATCACGTCATATGATTTCTTGAATGCCTGCAATGCAACAAAGAAACTTTTGCTTTAATTGAAAGAATGGTGATGTTCACTCTGAAGGATGAACTTTTTATTTTTCTTCTAGAAAAGTCTTTTTTTCTTCTTTTATTTACCTCTTAATTAAACCTTAAATGATACTCTTGCAGATGGTAACTACATTTGGAATGTCTGATATTGGTCCTTGGTCACTGATGGAACCATCAGCACAAAGTGGGGATATTATCATGAGGATGATGGCAAGGAACTCAATGTCAGAGAGGCTTGCAGAAGACATCGATGCTGCCATCAAGAGGATCTCAGATGAAGCATATGAAATTGCCTTAGAACATATAAGGAACAACCGTGAGGCCATTGACAAGATTGTGGAAGTCCTTCTGGAGAAGGAGACATTGAGTGGAGATGAATTCCGTGCTATACTGTCTGAATTTGCTGAAATTCCAGCTGAAAACCGGGTCCCTCCTTCAACTCCAGTACCAGCCACTGTTTAAATACCTTATATGCAACATCATTAATATGTATTATCTTTTAGAATACGGAATTCCCTCTACAGCCTGCTCCAAGTTTGTGAATGATTAACGATTCTACCTTACTTTTTCATTTTTGTAGTGTTGATAAATGACAACAGAGTATATATATACATATACATATATATAATGTTAAGTGTAAAATAAGTGGTCTATACGTCTATAATACGGTGTAACTTTTGTCAACAGCAACAAAACTTTAATTTCAAGTAGAGTTGTAACTGCAATGTTTAAGTGCAAATGCAAATTCACAGTATTTGTGAGCTAGGTTGTGTTATTTTTTTCTTGGTATAATAAAACACTGACAAGTTTTTAACCAAAGAATTTGTGCAAACTGTCTAACCTTTCACCATTAGATTAGATTGATGCTAGTGGATTTGAGTTTGGTTTAGTTTGACAAAAGAGTGTAGGTAACATGTTTGTTACTCTTATACTTTGTTTGGTTGGTGAGAAAAGTAATCTCTCAATATATAATCGATGATTATTTTTGCAAGGATACTTGTTCCTGCATTATAAAATTCTTATGATAACCTGGTGAATGAATTGGACGCTTGAATATGCTTGACCTTGTCTGCTGCAACCATTATCAGTCTTGGAATGAATACTGTCAAAGGCATTTCACTGTCAACCCAGGTAGTTTCTAGCCAGTGACTGTGTAATTTATTTTAAATTATTAATAATGAATTCTAATATCATAAATATATCAATCTATACATTTTTATATCATGAGTATGTGAGTTGGATAAATAAATACATTTAAAAGGCATTCTTAGGAGTGGTAAATAACATTCAGAAAGTAAAAATATACAGAGACTGATGTAATGACTGAAATTTGATTGATTTTTTTAATATTATTTTTATCTTTAAAATATCTTAAGTTAGTAATATATAATTGTAAATATCAAAATGTTGAGATAAAAAAATAATGTATCAACAAAGAAAATATTTTATCATTTATTTTAAGTGAGGAATGTCACAAGATCAAATAACTGATTACATATTCAAATAAAAGTTATCAATAAAGATTGATATTATTCATTAAGATAGAAGTTCGAAACTTAAGTCTCTCATCCAAATAGAAGTTATCTTGAACATGAGAGTAAATTTCATGTCCAAAATAAGAAATGATTTAGGATCTATTCTTCGATCCAATGACAAATGTGTAACCAAACATATTGTAAAAAAATTTGCTTCTACAGGTGTAAACAATTTTTTTTCACAATTTTTGATAATTCACAATTTTTTATAATCTTTTAATATCTCAAATATTATAAAAAATATTTCTTTTTAATTTTTTAATTATAATATTTAATAATTACTATTTTCTATTTAAAAAATACGAGAAGCATGCGTGTTTTTTTCTAGTATAAAGTATAAAAATTTACTTACATTTCTAAAATTTAAATTTGAATTTTTTAACATACTTTCTTGACTTCAGTCGAGTCATAAAAAAGAACATCATTAATTAGATAATTGATGAAGGGAGGTCATCCAACTATTACCTTTCCTTTCTATCGTCATGATCTCAAATTAGAATATTCAATGTTTTTGTATGAGAGTTCAATGTTACACTATTTTTTTAGTATTGGTTATCTTTGAGAAGACATCAACACGATTATTCATTGCTCTTGGTATGTGAGTAATGCAAAATTTGTATTCTTTTTGTTACGGGAGAGGGGGGACTTTAAAGAAAACAACCAAACAATTAAACATAAACATCCCTTAGCCCATGTTTCATGCATGGGCATGTTTGGTCTTTCTCGTAGAAGCTTCTTTCGTGTGTGTGTCTCTGTGCCCACCGTTGTTCAAATTGTGCTTCTCCACAAACCCACTTGCAAAATGACCACTTTTCGGATAGCAAAAGAACAATTTGCAACCTTGTGTTCAAAAGGGCACGTAAGAGAAGCTTTTGAAAGCTTTGTGTCAGAGATATGGGAAGAACCCCATTTGTTCTCAAACCTCCTCCAAGCATGCGTTCGATTAAAGTCTGTTTCTTTGGGCAAACAGATTCACTCTTTGATATTAACTTCTGGCTGTTCCTCAGACAAATTCATTTCCAACCATCTCCTCAACCTCTACTCGAAATTTGGGGAACTTAGAGCCTCTGTTGCTTTGTTTGATCGAATGCCGAGGAAGAACATCATGTCATGTAACATCATGATTAAGGCCTATCTAGAAATGGGCAACATCGAGAGCGCCAGGAACCTGTTTGATGCAATGCCTGAGAGAAATATTGCCACGTGGAACGCGATGGTAACGGGTTTGGCCAAGTTTGAAATGAATGAAGAGTCTTTAATCATATTTTCGAGAATGAATGAGTTGGGGTTAGTGCCAGATGAGTACTCGTTGGGTAGCGTGCTCAGAGGATGTGCTCATCTAGGAGCTTTGTTTGCTGGCCAACAGGTTCATGCCTATGTTATGAAATGTGGGTTTGAGTTTAATTTGGTTGTTGGATGCTCTTTAGCTCATATGTATATGAAAGCTAGAAGCATGGACGATGGGGAAAGAGTTATCAATTGCATGCCAGCTTACAATTTGGTTGCTTGGAATACACTAATGGCTGGAAAAGCTCAAAAAGGGTCCTTTGAGGGAGTTCTGGATCAATACTGTAAGATGAAAAAGGCAGGTTTTAGACCAGACAAGATTACTTTTGTGAGTGTGATCAGCTCGTGTTCGGAGTTAGCTATCCTTGGTCAAGGGAAGCAAATTCATGCTGAAGCAATAAAAGCAGGAGCTAGTTATGAAGTTTCTGTAGTTAGTTCATTGGTTAGTATGTACTCTAGATGTGGATGTTTGCAAGAGTCTTTCAAATCTTTTCTGGAATGCAAAGAGCGAGATGTTGTGTTATGGAGTTCAATGATTGCTGCTTATGGGTTTCATGGTCAAGGAGAAGAAGCCATCAAACTTTTCAATCAGATGGAACAAGAAAATCAGCCAGTAAATGAGGTCACTTTCCTGAGCTTGCTTTATGCTTGTAGTCATTGTGGATTGAAGGATAAAGGACTTGATTTCTTTGATATGATGGTGAAAAAGTATGGACTCAGGGCTAGATTAAAGCATTATACTTGTGTGGTTGACCTACTAGGCAGGTCTGGCTGTTTGGAGGAGGCAGAGGCCATGATACGATCCATGCCTGTAAAAGCAGACGCAATTATATGGAAGACATTATTATCTGCGTGTAAACTCCACAAGAATGCTGAAATTGGACGAAGAGTTGCTGCAGAAGTTCTTACGATTGATCCTCAAGATTCAGCTTCATATGTTCTACTTGCCAATATTTATTCTTCAGCTAAGAGATGGCACAATGTTTCTGAGGTAAGGACAGCCATGAAAGACAAGATGGTGAAGAAAGAACCAGGTGTAAGTTGGGTAGAAGTGAAGAATCAGGTTCACCAGTTTCATATGGGTGGTGAATGCCACCCAAAACTTGTGGAGATTAATCAGTATCTGGAACAATTAACTTCAGAAATGAAGAAGCGGGGCTATGTACCTGATACTAACTCTGTTTTGCATGACATGGACAATGAGGAAAAAGAACAGAACTTGAGGCACCATAGTGAGAAATTGGCAATTTCTTTTGCTTTAATGAGCACCCCAGTGGGAGTGCCAATAAGGGTGATGAAAAACTTGCGGGTTTGCAGTGATTGTCATGTTGCCATCAAGTACATATCAGAGATAAAAAATGTAGAAATTATTGTGCGTGATTCTAGCAGGTTTCACCACTTCAAAAATGGTACATGCTCTTGTGGAGATTATTGGTAATAGTTACCCTTGATTTCCGTTTCAGATTATTGTTCATGATGTTGCATAGCTTAAAGGTAAGAGGGAGTAAGTTCTTGGTCGCTGCTACAGCACTGGTCTTCAATTTGATTTTCATCTATCACATCACAACCTTACTGCAATGCTTGGTTAAGGCTTTGGTATCATAATTTCCATATTCATAAGTGAAACTTCAAATTAAAAGGGATTCTTTATGGTCAAATTTGAATAAAGAATACTGATTAGTGGTTGCTTCTGACCTCGGATGTTAGTTATTGTTGGTTATCAAGTGCAATTAAAAGCCAATCCTTCCGTCGACGACGTGTCTTCCGCCGCTGCCAATGAGCTCCCATTCCACCACTGCAACCGCTGTGATCCTTCATTACGTGGATCATCATCAAAGAGGTAACATTTATTAAATAATTGTTTATTATTCTTTATTAGTTACTTTTGAAGACCAACTGTCTCAGTACGGAGGAGAGAAGGGGGATCGAGCAATCTGAGCGATAAGATTAATAATACTTTGTTTAAAATAGGAGTGAATTTGAGATGGTTTACGAAAATTTTGAAGAGAATGAAGTTGTTTCTATTAAAGTAAATAGGTGGGAAGTTTGTGAATGATTTGCTAAATATAATAAATATTAAAAAAAATTATGAAATAATTTAATATAATTTTTTATAAATATAAATTAGAATAAAAAAATTAATAAAAAATACTAATAATTAAAACTTAAATTATTATTTATTTTATTATAAATGTAAAAATATATATTAATAATTAATAAATAAAGTATAAATGTTATAAATGTATATATATATGTATATATATTAAAATATAATTTTTACGTATAATTAATATGTAATTTATTAATTTTATAAAAAAATAACGTATAATTAAATTTTCTTTCCAAAATTTATTTATTGCTTTACTTATAGCAGTCAAATTTTCTTTGTTGACACAATGATGTGTATATTGTAACGTCTATTGTGAACAAGATTATCACACTCAAGAGTCTACGTAGACTTATGGAAGTTATGTTTACTCGACTAGAAGACTTGTAAAAGTTTATTTCGTATAACAAAAGTATTTTAATTATATAATTAATTAAAAGGTACTTAAAATAAATTTCACAATATTAATAAAATAATTACATTTAGTAGTGAATGAGAATTATATATGTTAAAAGTACCTCAAATAAATAAGTTCATACAATACAAATATTATAAACCATTATGCAGTTGGGTTGGGTTATGGATAAACATTATATCCTACAACATTTTTACTTATTTTTAATAAATGGGGTTGTTATTGGGTTGTTCGTAGTTAAATTTGATCTACTACCAAACATATCTTAAAAAGTAAAATTTTTTGAAATTAAAATTAAAATTCAATTGAAGAAAAACCCAATGGTTTTTAATTAAAAAAATGAGTTTGCAAGTATACTCCCAATGTTCTCTCCAGCGTAACCTTTAAAAAAACTTCGTCGTAGAGGCAAAAAAAAATTTAATATTCTCTTGGTCAAACAAACCCTAAACCTAAACTGAACAAACCCACCAGATGATCACGACACGACCGCAACGAACGAAGCGACGCGCCACCACGATCATAATATAAACTACGACAATCAAAACAGAGATGCAAGAAGAGGCAACCACGAAAGAGTGAACACGACCACCAACACCAACACGAATAGACATTACACCACGATCAAAATAGAGACACGCCACCAAAAGAACACGAGCGAACCCTAATGTTGGCAATGTGAGTTTGTCTAATTTAGGGTTCAAAAACGGGTTGTTTTGGATTTAAAGAAAAACCCTTTAAAATCGTCAACTCAATTGCAAACTCAAAAGTTCAACCGAGTTCACCGAGTTCTGTGCAAGTTTATTGAGTTTACTCTAAAAACAAGTTTGTTTATGAATTAACTCATCCAATGAGTGACAATGTAAACTCAAATGAGTTAATTCGCGAGTTTGATAACCATGATTGTAAAGATAAAATAAGTAAATAAAATATTTGAATTCTTGTCATAACTTTAGGTCAAAATCTATCTATCAAACAAAGGTAAATCATATACTAACTTAGTTTATATTTAATACCATTATTCAACCAAAACCTATCAGCCTCAAATTCAAAACTTTCTTATTCTTTCTCAATAAGTTAGTCAAAAAGTTCTTAAGATATTCATTTATAAATCCATGATTCAAGCTTATTCGTGTGATAAATACTTTAGATCGAAAGTTGATGAATTTCATTTATCAATAAAAAAGAACTAGTCTCTCCAAATCTTTTTCACCTTCCAAACATCATATTTGTCTCGATTTCACCTTCCAAACAATATTTGAAATCCTTATTTTTCTTATTCTAAGAATCTCATTCATAAAATACATATTTATACTTATATACATATTTAATAAGATTCATAACCATGAACATAATTTACATATAAGTATTTACAAAATTCTACGTTGTAATTACATCATGTTTAAGAGATTTGATCTGCTAGTATATTATAAAATGGATTGAGATGCATTGTGGTTGTTGGAACAGTGAAAATGATAATAAGTAGTCCTATAATAGAGATGTTTATGGTTCCATATGGAAGCTTTAATAAGGTTGATTCATGTCTTTTAAATGTTATTATATTATTTTGCTCATTTATGATGAATTCACTACAAGAAAATCATGAAATAGAAACCAATTTGTAGAAACCAAAATAATTAGTTACAATAGTAACTAAATTATAGACCATTTTAGAAACTAAAAAGAAATTTGGTTTCTAAATTAGTTTCTATTATTTTCTATTATTGTTAAATAGTTTTTAAATTGGTATCTAATTAGCAACCAAGATTTTTGCTACCAAATTTAGAAACTAAATAATTGGTAGTTAAAACCTTAGTTGCTAATTAGATACCAATTTAGAAACTATTTAACAATAATAGAAAATAAT
>Ga0123342_1000351_pt1 | contig 70130 bp, 38 predicted proteins | sample Turbeawhitnodule_FD_89960 | JGI IMG/M metagenome (GOLD analysis project Ga0123342, IMG submission 89960) | Root nodule microbial communities of legume samples collected from Mexico - Turtle bean Mexico white nodule | ecosystem: Host-associated > Plants > Roots > Nodule | place: Mexico: Nepantla... | reverse complement strand
CTTTTTTTATATCTTTTATTATTATATATTTTTTTTTTTTAATTTATATTTTTTTTTTTATATATCTATATATATATATATATATATATATATATATATATATATATAACAATATTAAAGTATAATGGGTCTCATTTATTATTTTTGTCGTGGATTCACAGAATCTCAGTCCTACAAGGAGTTTAGTGCTTTGAGGATGGTACCTCATGAGGTTCTTAGTACAACTTCATTTTAACCTACAAAAATATCTAATGAATGAAGATTGTTATATTGATAAAGATTAAAAATCAATCTTCAATTGAGATATTTTGAATTTTTTTTTTATCTGTAAAGAATAAATAAAATAAAATGAGACACTTCAAGGGTGTTTTCAACTCTTATACAAAACTCCAAAACCAAACTGTATTGTCTAGGCCGAAAGGTCAATCGAAAGTCTCGGCCGAAAGGTTAAATATAAAAAATAAATAAGTAAAATTAAATTAGTTATTGTAGCAAAATTCATTAGATGAGCTTAAATATACAGGTGTGTGTTTACAAAATGTTAGGTGCAAAAAGAAAAGATCCAAGTAACTTTTAAGCCCAATAAGAGAGCCTTATAAATAGATGTTAAATCCAAGAGGTAAGTAAGAGTGAATTTGTTTGATAATTAACTAGTACCAATTCTGACTTTGGCATCGAAGCACCTTTCAGGTACACACATCCATCCGTGAGAGGAGACCGAGACCAAGAACCGAGAGATCCAGTTAACCTAGTCCAGAGAAGTGAGAATCTACAAGTCATATCCAACTCCAAGCCGAAAGCCCAGACCGACAGCTCACACTGAGAAAGAAGACCGAGAAATCAACAACCTCAGAAAAAAGAAGATGGTTTCTAAACCCTTGCAAAAACACAAACTAATCAACAACATTTCGGTAAACAATAAAAAATAATAAAAAGAACAACAATTGGTAAAAATAATAGGAAAAAAATATAGAAAACAAATTCTACATTCTCATATAAATATCACTCGTGTTACATTGTGAAATAATCAACTTGAACAAAATAAAATAAAATATTATTTGTATTTAATGAGTGTTACTGAAATTTTTAAGTGTTTTGTAAACATCTATCTATTTAATATTTTTCTTCTTGAATAAGAGTTACAACACTGCACAAACGTAAGCACAATTAACTTTTATGGACAATTTTCTCATAAATTTTATTACATTTACATAATTTACTAACAATTATTCTCATAAACATCACTTCTTCAGCTACTCTTCCTTTTGTTTATATATAAATTCACATTTTGAATATCATGTATGTGTATTGTTGTATTCAATTACTAGAAAAAAAAAATTGTTTGAATAAATCTTTTAAGAATGATTTTAGGATAACTAATTTATTTGAAAAAAATAATAAAATTTTATAATTACAAAATTTTAAACTTATAAAGTTTAGTTACTTTTCTTTAAAATAAAGAACCTTTTACAAATTTCAACTATTATCTCAATGGTAAGCTAAAATTACAAAAAACTTTGTTTAGTCCAAAACAACTTAAATTTGAAAAGTATCTTTTATATTTATATATTTATATATATACACGTGTGTAATTTCCCTGACCACACACTTGGTTGTGAGATGAAAAGGTTGGAAATGGGTGTGCAGAGTTTTTGTTTTTTCTAAAGACCCTTTACCAACAGGTTAACATGCTTCTGTTTTATTCTCATCAATCAGATGGATCAATATTTTTTACTATCAATCTTGTTACAAAATCCTTTTCATAACCAAAAAAATTAAAGATCTTAATAAAAAATCATAAAAAATGTTTCCAAACTAAAACTTGTTTTTAAAAAATTAAATGTTTTTCAAATTCAAAAAAATTATATAAAACTGTTCCTAATCTTTCTCCTTTTGTTGTCTTTTATCTAATTCTTGAATTTTGTTGGAAGTATAATAATATATTGAATAGTATATTTTTTCTCTTTAAATTTGTATATTTCAACTTTTGTCTAATTACTCTTAATTTTTCTTTTTTTAATATCTTGTGTTCAAAAAATTATTTTAAGAGTATAATTTTTTTTTTCAGATTTACTAAAAAAAATTACATATTGATGAACCTATTGAGTCACAACATTCACTTAATTAAAAAGTAGAAGACCTATAGTTATAATCAAGAACTTACAAGCGCATTGAATTTGAGTAGGTCTCTACCCATTCTTAATGGGTCCAAGATCAATTTTAAGAAGTCAACTTTAGGGTATAATTAAATGTACATATTAGATGATGGAAGACCTCTAATCAAGGAAACAACAATTAGGTTATGGTTCAAAGGATTTCGAAAGATTGAGCCTCAATTGACATTAGTGGACCCACGATATTGTATGTAGTAAAATAAGGTATCTTTAGACCTTGTATTTGGCGAAGTAATGTAAGACATTTCAGCCTTGTAGGGTGTAGGGTGTTGGACTTGTATTTGTGCCTTTACTAGATTAGGGTTAGATGGATCTTGCTAGGGTTTTAGGGTTCACACAAGCCTAAGAGAAATCCTAAAACATATAAGTTAGGGTTAGAGGTACATACATGCTTCTTGCATTAATTAGAGCAAATGTGGAAAGCATGAGTGGATAAGTATATCCATTTCATGCACCTAAAATAAAGGGAATTCAAATTTTAATTTCCCTCTTGATAATTGTCCTCAACGTACTTGTTCTTGAGTCTCCTTAGGATAGAATCCTAAATTTGGCTACCAAGTCTTTCTTCTTAGAGAATTGGTTTAACCTCTCTTCTAGGGTTCCTCTCCCAATACACTTCAAAAGCCACCGAATATTTTCCATCTCCAATCTTTTGCAACACTCCAACTCCATCCATTCATTGAAGAAGCAATGTAAAGAAGAAGAAGTTTATCACATATCTTATTAAACATTCTCTTCAATTCATGGTACTTTATTGTGTATTTTTTCTTCTTCCGATAATTGTAGTCATTAAGAATCATTTCTTTCTCGGGATAAAGGCTACAATGTTATAAGGTAAAGATTGTGATGTTCCTCCCCCTCCTCATTCTCACCTTCTCTTTATTTTCTCTCTCTCCCCCCTCTCTTAAATCTTTTATCTCCCTTCTCTCTAATTTTCTTCCTCCATGTCTCATTTCTTTTAGAATTCGATCACACATCGTCGTAGTTAATGAGCTAAGGATCAATTCTAACTGATCATATTTTCAAATAAAGTAAGTTTTATCTTCTTTTTCTTATGATTTTTTCATCATTCTTAGTGGGACTAATTGAGAAAAATAATCATCTCAACTTAGCTAAGCTCATAAAGTTTGGTTACCTTTTTCTAGGTCTCTAGACTTTGAATGAGTTTGTACTTAAGTTAAAACTTTCTTTGTAAGAGTGGATTGGTAAGAAAAACTAATTATGTTTTTTTTTTATAATCTTATAACATAAATTATTTGGATGTAAAGGTGATTTAATTTCTCAAAATTATAATTTTATGCAGGGATGATATTTTATTTAAATATTTCAAACATAAAGTTATTTGTGTTTTGATTAATATAAATGAATTGTTTTGAAATATTTTAAAATTTTCTATGTAAATTTAATTTTCTTAACAAGTAATTTTATATTTGGAATTTGTAAATAACTAGCATACTTTTAATCATATAATGAATATCAATGTTTATCAAATTATCAAGTGGTTTATCTATTATATTTATATTTTTTTATTTTATTTTATAATTTTGAATACTTACACTTTACGTTAATAACTTTTATATCTAAATATCTTTATAGATAAATTATTTTCTATTATAAATATGTTTTTAGTTTTATATATCTTTATATTTTTATAATCTAGATTAAATCTATAATATATATATATATAGTTTAAAAGTTACCACGTGGTAAATAGTAGCAAAATAACAATGTCAATAAACAGATAATGTCTTACTGTGTGTCTGAAAGCGTTTTTACAAGAATTTGAACTAAACTCTTGCATTTATCGTTCTGAGTTGAATTTAAAAAATTATATTAAAATTGTAAAACAAAAGATTAGACAATTTTAATAGCCACTTTTTCCTATACAAAGTCTTAATGTGATGTGTCTTTTATTATTAAAATAATGAAAGTGTCCTTCTATATGGACCAAGGATTATATTGTATTCTATAAATAATGAAGAAAAGTGAAAATGAAATCAAAATTAAAAAAAGTTACTTTACTATTTTTGTATGAACCTTGCTAGAATAAACTTACGAAACTTAATAGAATGTTTTACCTTCGAGCAACAACCAATAAAAAAAAATCAATTTCAACAATGTTACATAAATCCAAAATTCCTTGTATTATTCTCACTTTAAATATTACATTTCTTTTTTTATATAAATTTAAAAAATACAGTAAAAACTAATCGGAGTATAATTAAAGAAAATTTAGTTTTGAGATTTCAAATACACAATTTATAATTTTCCAAATCTTATTATTTAATACATTTTGAAAATAAAATAAATTCCCCTTTGCCATATTCTTAAACCATCGATTCTCTCTCAATGTCTTATTCCAATCCTATAATTTCCACTCTCTAATTATATTTCTAACGACACTCACTATTATTTAAGTGTATAGTGATATTAATGGGAAAAAAACTACCAAATTTCATTTTAAAATATAAAACCTTTTTAAGCAATAACTTAAATATATGTTATTAATTTTATTCTACTCAGATTAAATTAGTTAAATGTTTTAATACATAATATTTAGACATTGACAGTAAAAAAGAAAGAAAAAAAATGACTTGCTCTGAAATAAAAATTGTACTTATGTTGAATGTTTTATTCAATGTTTTTGAATTTATTCTACATCAATCTTTTTTTTCATTAGGAAAATTGAGTGAGAAAAAAAATAAACTAATTAAACCCTAAACCAATTAACCCTTGATTATTGCCACATGGTTGGTGGATCTGGTATATAATACACTGATAAATACTATAAACCAAACCTTTGATTCTATTAACCATTGATTTTGCTTTAATTAATCACAATAATGTGCTTCCTCATAAAGTATGCTTCTCTTTTCCCTCACCTACCAACCTTTTTTTCCCCAATGTTCCCAATAATTTTTTGTGCCTAATTACCAATTTTTTCTTTCCTTTTAAATTGAATATTTGAATTTCTTGAATAAAAAAGTAGTTTTATCAACATTTTCTTATAAAAAATAGTTCTTGATAAAAGCAAAATGTGTCACACTTACAATGAAAACTTGTTAGGGTAAGATTTGTATCAAAGTTTTGCATATTTTTACTGTGGAGACTTTCTGAATTTGCTCAAAAACTGCAAAGGTTGTTTCATTCATTACAACCTTATTCATTGGAGAAATGAATCCTTAAAATAGAACCTTAAATTGCCTCAACAACCCCATTTATCAAAATTCTTTGAGAGTGTCACACAAATTAAAGGAAGTGGCTACCTGAATCAAAAATCTAACTTTCAGATTGTGATTGTTCCTTTAAGCATCAAAGGGTGTCAACTAATTTCACAACCATCTATCTTAAGCAAAAAACATAGCCCCAAAATTTCAGAACCCCAAGTTACCCTTTTTGTTTCTTTTGCCTTGTGACACAGAAAGGATAAGCCTGGTGATTCTGTGAAAGGATCTGCCACAAACTACTCATCAGAATCTTACAATTTTCAAACCTCACAAAAATAAAACACCCTTTAATGTCTTCCATTGAAACTCAATCTTCCCAGCTTCAATGCCTTCCATCCATTCCTCCCTTCCACACTTTGTGGTGTTTTCTTCTGAGACAGTGATAACCTTCAATCTGTCATTTTCCTTCATAGGTGGACTCTCACTCACCAACCACCTACCATTTCCACCAGATCTCAACACCATATTTTATCACCCCCACAAAAAAATCATCCTTTTTTTACCCATTCATTTCCACAAAATCAAAGCTTTATTATCACAATCTCTTTTTTTTAACATTCAAACCATTTTCATTTAAAAGTCAAAAAACCAATCTTTTTGTCATAAAAGACATGTTTAAAGGACCCAATTTTCTTAATAAATTCCTTTTCATCTACACCAACCCAATATTAAATTCTAAATCAAATAATTAAGAGATGTGATTATATATCAATTATATTATTATTAAGGTCTTATATTATATATATACAAGTAGAACATAGGTTCATATTTTATATAATTGTATAGCCTTCGAAGGAGTCTAGTGTCATCAGCAACACTTTACACCCCATCCTCACTCACAAACTCCAATGGAATCATAACGAGAAAAACAAAACACCTCAGAACTCTGAAACCTCAAGTTCTAACACAAAACATTTCTCCTCTGTTTTCTCTCTCTCTCTCTGTAGCAGCAGTTATGGAACGTGCTCGCAGGCTAGCGAACCGCGCCATTCTGAAGCGTCTGGTTTCAGAGGCAAAGCAGCACCAGAAGAATGAATCTGTACTGCACTCTTCCACCACCCCCATGTTGTTGTACTCTTCCTCTAGGTGCATGTCCTCTGTTTCCTCCCCTGCTCTGCGAAACAGAGGATCCAAAACAGATACCCTTCTGGGAAGGAGCATGAACATCGCCACCATGTCACGCGGCGTTGTTGGTGGCTTCCTTGGTGTTGGTTCAACCCGATCCATCTCGGTTGAAGCGCTTCAAGCGAGTGACACTTTCCCCAGGCGCCATAATTCTGCCACCCCAGAGGAACAGAGCAAGATGGCAGAGTCATGTGGCTTTGAGAGCATCGATTCTCTGGTGGATGCCACTGTGCCTAAGTCGATCCGCCTGAAGGAGATGAAGTTCGGGAAATTCGATGGAGGGTTGACAGAGAGCCAGATGATTGAGCACATGAAGGAGTTGGCCTCAAAGAACAAGGTTTTCAAGTCCTACATTGGGATGGGGTACTACAACACTCATGTTCCACCGGTGATCTTGAGGAACATAATGGAGAACCCTGCTTGGTACACTCAGTACACTCCTTACCAGGCTGAGATATCTCAGGGAAGGCTTGAGTCACTGCTAAATTACCAGACCATGATCACTGACCTCACTGGCTTGCCCATGTCCAATGCCTCATTGCTTGATGAGGGCACTGCTGCAGCTGAGGCAATGTCCATGTGCAATCACATCCAGAAAGGGAAGAAGAAGACCTTCATTATTGCAAGCAACTGCCACCCTCAGACCATTGATATTTGCAAGACAAGAGCTGCTGGATTTGATCTCAAGGTTGTGACAGCAGATCTTAAGGATATTGATTACAAATCTGGGGATGTGTGTGGTGTGCTTGTGCAGTACCCTGGGACTGAGGGTGAGGTGTTGGACTATGGGGAGTTCATCAAGAAGGCTCATGCTCATGAGGTGAAGGTTGTTATGGCAAGTGATCTGTTGGCTCTGACAGTGTTGAAGCCTCCTGGGGAGTTCGGGGCAGATATTGTTGTTGGGTCAGCTCAGAGGTTTGGAGTTCCAATGGGCTATGGAGGTCCTCATGCAGCTTTCTTGGCCACATCACAAGAGTACAAGAGGATGATGCCAGGAAGAATCATTGGGGTCAGTGTTGATTCTTCTGGAAAGACTGCTTTGAGGATGGCAATGCAAACTAGGGAGCAGCATATCAGGAGGGACAAGGCTACCAGCAACATTTGCACTGCCCAGGTAACTTGCTCAATTGGTTGGTTCAATAATTTTTAGTTATTTGTTGTTTGCAAAACCTATTGATAGTTTTAATACTTCAAATTTGTTTTTAGAAACCAATTAGAACGTACTGACTGTGTAAATGATTTTAATGCTGTCATTTGATTATAGATTACCATATGATAAAATTGTTGACTTACTCTCTAATCATGATGCACCAACTATGTAAGGGTTTTTTACACTATCACTCAATCATAGTTTGTAATGTATGATAACACGGGTGAATTTGGAAATAACTGGGGTTTAAGAGTCATATTGAGAGTGATTTCTAATTAGTTTACAGTGTATAAATTTGTGTGCTGATATACGTATCAAAATAAAACTATTTTTTTAAATATATATTCATGTTTCGAATCCTATTTTTTGGAAGGGAAGGATTATCATGAAGCCTTGTGTTAGTGTATTCCTGGAGCTATGTTGTGATTTTGTTTGAGTTGGTTTAGTATTTTATTGAATACTGGTTGGATTTGTTTAGGCACTTCTTGCAAACATGGCTGCTATGTATGCCGTGTATCATGGACCTGAAGGCCTTAAGAACATTGCACACCGTGTTCATGGTCTTGCTGGGGCCTTTGCTCTTGGATTAAAGAAACTTGGAACTGTGGAAGTTCAAGACCTTCCCTTCTTTGACACTGTGAAGGTTAAGACTTCCAACGCACATGCAATTGCTGATGCTGCTATCAGAAGTGAAATAAATTTGCGAGTTGTAGATGGAAACACTGTGAGTGTTGCTTTTTGTTGCACCAAAATTGGTTAAATGTGTTTGCATGCCTTTGGATAATTGAGCTTTCCTGTTTTTTCAGATCACTGTTGCTTTTGATGAAACAACCACATTAGAGGATGTTGATAAGCTTTTCAATGTCTTTGCTGGTGGAAAGCCAGTAAGTATGATTACACATTATATTCATTTCACAATTAACACTTGTGTCATCACTCATGATTTTGATGTTAATTTATATACAGGTCTCCTTCACAGCTGCATCTCTTGCATCAGAAGTTCAAAGTGCAATTCCTTCTGGATTAACTAGGAATAGCCCTTATCTGACACACCCTATCTTTAACACGTATGTCCCTTATCATGAACTTTGAATTCATGCAGTTATATTATCGAAGCTTACATCAATTTTATTTTCTCTTAATAGGTACCAAACTGAGCATGAGCTGCTTAGATACTTGTATAGGCTACAATCAAAAGATCTCTCACTATGTCACAGTATGATTCCATTGGGATCTTGTACAATGAAGCTGAATGCAACGACTGAAATGATGCCTGTGACATGGCCCAGCTTTAGTGATCTTCACCCTTTTGCACCAGTTGACCAGGCTGAAGGTTATCAGGTAATTCGATGTTTAAATAATCTTACAACAATAATCACTCAAAGAAATTCATATACATACTTTTTCTTCCCTGAAAATATTAGATATATATTGTTTTTTCGGTCTAAACAAGCACACTTGGTATCAGGAACTGTTCAACAATTTGGGTGACTTGTTGTGTACCATCACCGGGTTTGACTCCTTCTCTTTGCAACCAAATGCTGGTGCTTCTGGAGAATATGCTGGACTTATGGTTATCCGTGCATATCATCTGGTAAGGACCATACTTGGATCATTTGATAATTTATTAGGAAATTTATGGTTCTTCAGATTTACGCTTGGGATATATAAGTGTTTCTGTGATTACTATTGAATTTAGCATTGTATTTTCATTTCAGCCGATTGTACATAGTCTTAGTTATGTCATTTTCTATTGCTAAGTATCTACAAGAGATGCAATGATTTTCCTGCATCATCATCTCCAATAAATGTTCTTAAATACCTGTGATGGTTCTTACTTCTTTTGGCCATTGGAAAATGTAGGCAAGAGGTGACCATCACCGCAATGTTTGCATTATACCTGTCTCAGCACATGGTACAAATCCTGCTAGCGCTGCTATGTGTGGAATGAAAATTGTCTCAGTTGGAACTGATGCCAAGGGAAACATTAATATAGAAGAGTTGAGGCAGGCTGCTGAAAAACACAAGGACAACTTATCTGCACTTATGGTATAACTTGCATCTGTAGAATGTTACTCAATATTGACCTTATACCAGCTAATTGAGGTATTGTCAAACATAAGCATTGTTTACATTAGTTTGATTTTGATTTAATTGCAGGTAACATATCCTTCCACCCACGGTGTTTATGAGGAAGGTATTGATGAGATTTGCAAGATTATTCATGATAATGGGGGCCAAGTATACATGGATGGTGCCAACATGAATGCACAGGTTTGTTTTTTTATATGTATCTTTACATTCATGTTGGACCAAGTTTCTGTTCAGGATATTCACCAAGAGTTCAAGAAACTAATTTCTCTCCATTTTTAGTCTTCTTCAAAATGTGAATAGATCCAAAATCCTTATTAAAGTCTTCTAAAACTCTTTACAACAAATTGTTCTGTTGCCAGATTCTTCATATCATAGTGATCCAGAATTTATCAATTTGTGCTTAATTTTCCAAAGATATGTGTTCAATTGTCAAATTATATTTGGTCATGTTTACAGGTGGGACTCACAAGCCCAGGTTGGATAGGAGCAGATGTTTGTCATCTCAATCTCCACAAGACATTCTGCATCCCTCATGGAGGAGGTGGCCCTGGCATGGGTCCTATTGGTGTAAAGAAACACTTGGCACCATTTTTACCTTCCCACCCTGTGGTAAGGACTTCTTTCATTGTTATGGATGGTATTGTGTATACTATGAATTTATGTTTTTTATTACATTAAGTGCATTGCTTTCACAGAAAAAAGCAATTTAGTTTAAATTTCTAGATTGGATAGCATTTTTCCTTTTTATTTCATAGGTAGTAGAACTTAAACTCCTCTGAAGATAAATCATTTGTGTGACTTTGTTCTTGCTGTTTATTTTGTCTTTGTAATCTATTTTTTATCTGTTCTCAAAATGAAGATATCAACTGGTGGAATTCCTGCCCCTGACAAATCTGAACCACTTGGTACCATCTCTGCTGCACCATGGGGCTCAGCACTCATATTGCCAATCTCTTACACTTACATAGCCATGATGGGTTCTGGAGGACTCACTGATGCATCAAAGATAGCCATTTTGAATGCAAACTACATGGCCAAACGATTGGAGGTTTGTTTGGCCCTTTTCATATATTTTATGTATTTCTTTCCTTTTTCTAGTTAGTTTCATATTAGTGTGCATCTGTATATGATCCTTGGTTTTACTTATACTTTGATTCCTGCAGAACTATTACCCAGTTCTTTTCCGGGGAGTCAATGGAACAGTTGCTCATGAGTTCATTATTGACTTGAGAGGCTTTAAGGTAAGTCCATTCCATGATTGCAGCTGTTTTTCAATTTTTTAGAATTATTCTTCCTCTGATTACATGTAAGCTATTTCCATTGTAGAATACTGCTGGAATTGAGCCTGAAGATGTTGCAAAACGCCTGATGGACTATGGTTATCATGCACCAACAATGTCATGGCCTGTGCCTGGCACACTCATGATTGAGCCTACAGAGAGTGAAAGCAAGGTATCACCTTGGAAAATGAGTCCTTTGATTGAACCCTTTTTTATTTGTACCTTTTTTTGGCAATTTCTTCTCTAATTCAACTGATCATCACTGCAGGCCGAGTTGGACAGGTTCTGTGATACTCTTATTTCAATTAGACAAGAAATTGCTGAGATAGAGAAAGGAAAGGTTGACATCAACAACAATGTCCTTAAGGTAAAATATTTGTTCTTCCTTCATATGATGTTACAAGAAAAGAAGAATACTTGTTAAGTAGTAACCAACTCTTTTCAACTCTATTATTGGTTGAAACTTGTTGAAAATCACAACATTTTGAGAGTCACTCACGAATTACTAGTTTGAAATAAACTTTAATCAATAATAGTGTCGTGTTAGAAGTGTTCATACTGTTTAACTTGAAAAATACTATTTTAGAGACTAAAAAAATTATTAGTATCTAAATTAGTTTCTATTATTGATAAATAGTGGTAAATAGTTTCTAAATTGGTATCTAATTAGATACCAGGATTTTAGATACCAAGGTTTTAGATACCAACTTTAAAATCTATATAATTGGTAGCTAAAACTTAGGTAGCTAATTATATACAAAATTAGAAACTATTATCATTATTTATCAAAAATAGAAACTAATTTAGATACCAATAATTTTTTTAGTCTCTAAAATAGTATCTAATTTTGTCAATATAACATCTAATTATTTTTTGTCTCTAAAATTTATTTTTATTTAATTATTTTTTAGTAGTGTTATTAGTAGGTGTGTTAGAGAGTGCTAGTAACATACTCTTTAAAATGAGAGATTATTACATGATCTAGTCAAGTAATAATTTCTTTTGATGCAGAAGACACCATTGTTCACAATTTCAACATACTTGATGCACTTTTGACTGATTATCTAAAATGTTGTGCAGGGAGCTCCTCATCCACCATCACTTCTCATGGCTGATGCATGGACAAAACCATACTCAAGGGAATATGCAGCCTTCCCAGCTCCATGGCTCCGTGCTTCAAAGTTCTGGCCTACCACAGGTAATCATGTAGTTGTGTGTGTTAAGAATCCCTCCTTATTTTAATGGGAACTGTGACCAACAAATCTTGATAAAAAAACGATGGTCATTCCAAAAGTCTAGAAATTGTAACTTTCTCTTGAAAATGTGATAAACGTTAATTATCCACTATCTCTTTATGAATACGTCTTCCTCTGATTCTCTATATAAAGGGAACTTGTGAGGAAGAGAAAAGGGAAGCAAAAGTGTGTTTATATAACTATGTGTTCTTAACATCCTTCTAATAATTAACCTTACCCCATTATCAACCCTTGTTTGATATTTTGTGCTATGCTGTATATAGTAGCTGCATAATGTGGTTTGACTGAAAGTAAATGCATAGACTAATGAATGTAACATGTGTTTCAGGACGTGTTGATAATGTGTATGGTGACCGCAACCTCATCTGCACCCTTCTCCCAGCATCACAGGCTGTTGAAGAAGAAGCTGCAGCCACAGCCTAGTGCTCCATTGACAACTATTTCCATTTCATGTTGTACATAAAACTCTTCCTATTCATACAGTGCTTGCACTTGCTGAATGTTGCTTCATCATATGTGATAATGATGATAATTAATCCTCTCTTAAGTTTCATCCTATCACAAGAATCAAAGTTCCTCAAAAGAAAAAAAATCATTCATATAAATTCTGCTGCTATTAGGTTTTAGAAATGTATTTTAGGCCTATGTATCACAGTAATGTGAAAAATAAATTTCATTCTTATAACAGAAGTGTAAAAAAAGAAAAAGAAAAAAACAGTATCAGTTCCTTTTAATAAAACATGCACTTTCCATAATCTGATCATATGATTTTATAATGTTGTGTTATTTCATTTTCCTCTCATCACCAAGTGTGACTTCCCCACTACGTAGCATAGACATTGATACAACATGGACACGGAGATATGTCTAATCTCTAAAATGTATGATACGGGAACGCGAACTTATATATTATATAAATTGACAATAAAGATTTATATTCACAAGTATATTTTAGTTTTTTTTAGCAGAAAAATATTTTTCATGCTTGGTACAAAAGGATTTGTTCCTTATCTTTATAGTCATAATAAAAATTTATATAATAAGTTTGAGTTTTTAGAAAATTAATGTATTTTTTATTTTAAAATTATGTTAAAATCGTGCTAGAATTGTCAAAAATTCAACAAATATTTTTTAAATTTGACACTTCACCGATACGTGTCGTACGAGTATCGATTTTCGATACATGTGTTCAACACAGATACGTCATTTAAGAGGCGTGTTCGAGTCTCACAATGTTCTCCATGTTAGTTAAATAATTAGAATCAGACTATTTGTTAATAAAGATCACAATGTTCTCCATGTTAGTTAAATAATTAGAATCAGACTATTTGTTAATAAAGATTAAAAGAAGACTGAACTTTGCAAGTTCAATAGCCCTTTTAGTATGTGATAATTTGAATTGAATTGAAGGTGTAGAACAAAATTGAATATATTTTTCTAATTTTTAAAGAGTCACCTAACACATTCAAAGATAATCTTTATAGTTCTAATTATAATATACACAATATAAGTATGTTGAAGTGAATAAAAAAATTTAACTGGTGAAGACTAATATTTCTATTAGCTTAGTCTCATATTTAGTTTTAAACATTAGTACTAAAATTCTACATAAATAAGTAACTAAAATAGTTATCATGGATGAGAACATTTGTTTTTAATTAAGAATTTAAAAACATATATATTCTTAGGGGACAAAAGTTTCTCAAATTATGCAATTAAATTTTACACAGACTAAAATTATATATTTACAAAATCATAAAGAGCAACAATGGATCCTAACCTTTTATATTTTATCTTTGATTCTTGTTTAATATTTTGTTGAATGACTGATATTTTTCCAGTGTGGAATGACACGATGAATAGTTTAGACATGTTACATAACTTCTAATCTTTATATTTTTTTTTCTTTCTTTTTCATATATAGTGCCATTATATATATATATATATATATATATATCATTTAATGGATTAGTCAAATAAAAAAAATATACCCATGCCTTAACTATTATAATTAAATATAATACAATTTTTATAAATAAAAAAGTAATTCATCTAGGAGAAAAACAAATATATGCAGTGATGTCACCTAACATCTATCTACTTTGCAAAACTGATTTTTACAATGGATAATAGATTAGATTACTCTGTAACAATATTTTTAATTAAAAAATTAAAAAAAATAATTTCTGTACATTTTGTATGTCCTAAAATAAAAATTCCTAAACCAAAACCCAAATTCTAAATATGAAAATACCTTTTACCTTCTTTCTTTTTTTCATTTTATCTCACTTCAGTAATCTAAACTCTTTTTTTATTGGTTTGTCAATGTTTCAGTGTCCTTCGTTTTTTTTTTCTTTAAAATATTCTAAATTACAAGTCTAAAATATATTTTTGGATTTAGAAGTATTTTTTAATTATAGAATCTAAAAAGCAATCTAAAAACTATATATATTTCAAATTACATAATTCGAAAGCTAATATTAAATCGTGAAATAATTTTTGAATTATGTCATTCATCCATAATATATTCTTAAAAAAATATATTCTAAATCTAAAAAAAATATGTAATCCATCAGGCTAATCTCATATCTAAAAAAAACTTCCAGATTATATAATCCAGAAGCTAATTCTAAATCTGAAAAAAGCTTTCAGATTACATAATGTGAAAGTTAATCCTTAATTTGAAAAAGACTTTCAGATTATGTAATCCAAAATATAAACTACACCACACTATAAACCTCATATACTTTAATTTTTTTACAAAAAGGACAATTTTGAAATAAAAAAATTTATAAGGTTGACACAAGAAACTATGGAGGTGTAGGAAGAAGCGGTCATATGCAAATTCTGAAGCGGGCCAAGTGTATTTTGGGCCAAGCCCAATCAAACCCAATCCCATTGGTAACAAAAACCTACTTTCACTGAGACATGCAGTGGCGGCAAAATATATCGTTGTCACCTTCATACAAAATCCAAAACCCAGACAAGGCTTAAAGGTATTAGGGTTTTACTTTTTCTATTTCTTCTTTCTCAATTCACTTTCATAATATTATTATAATTACTAGTTAGTGATTCAATTTGCCTTCTTTCAATTGGTAAATTTAATTACAGTTGCAGAATTTTAGCTTTAGATTGATATTCAATACCATTAGAGTGAGTTGTGTTTCTTTCAAAGCATAGGATTTATATTTTTCCCAAATCCACATATCTTTTAAAGCTATTTGGCTCTTAACGTTAATCTCTGGCCATTACATTGAGCTTGCGATTTCAAATTCTACAGTTTTACGTGGTTTTGAGTAAATGTGTTGTAGGAACTAGAATCTGTCATTAGTGTTTTGCTTTCAGTTGTTCTTTGAATGAGTTGATTTTTTGTGTTAGGTTTTGCCAAATGCTGAGTGAATTTGAAGTTGTGATTTTGAGTGTTTTTTTAGAATGTGCCCTGTAACCCCTCTTTTATTCCTTTTGAAATTTAGGTGTATGTGTGAAGGCTAAAGGTGAGGAAGATGAAGACAATTTCTGGGCATTGTGGTTCGGTGAAAGATGTATCACTATCCAAAGCAGCGAAAATTCTCTCCAAGTTTGTCTCTGCTGATAATGGTGCTTCACATATCATCACTGCATATCTCCATCGGGCCTCTGATTCTTTCAGCGAGCTCAACCAGATTCACAAGGAGTTTGAGTCCTCACACTCTCATAAGAAGCACAAAAAGCACAGAACTGAGACTGGTACTGACAGTGAGAGGGTAGTGGAAAATTTTGTTGGGAGTGTTGATATCAACCAGAAGCTCAGCCTTGGACTTGTGAAATCTGTTGAGTTGAGAAGGCAGCAGAGTGGCAATGGGAATGCTGATCTAGATGATGAAAAACTAAATCAGACAATTGTTAAATGTAATCAAGAACTTAATGGTAGTGTTGAGTATGGGACAGAAAATGTGGGTGGGAGTGAGATGCATAAGAAGAAGAAAAGGAAGAAGCTGGAAGTTGGGCACAACACCAGAAATGTTGTTTGACAGCAATTTTAATCACAGGGATCAAAATTAATACTGTTGTGAATGTTATTGTTAGTTTCTAATTAAAAAGTAATACCTAAGATGTCTTGGTTCGAGTTACATTAAACTCTTAATCTCCTTAAACAAGATTAGATATAAAAAACAAACTTGATTATTTAGTCACCAAAATAATGATTAAGTATCAGTATATGGTTTTTTAACGGCAAACCCTTTATACATGGCTAATTTTATTTTATAATACAATTGAAATTAACAATATTATGAAACTGCTAATCACACTTAGTTATATATAAGTATATGAGTAATTTTAATTCTGTTGGAGATCTCACATCGATTAGAGTCTTTCATAGTATATAAGTAGGTGTAAATCTCACTTCATGAGCCAGTTTTATGAGTTTGAGTTAGGCTTAAAGTTCACTTTGTAATATGGTATTAGAGTGTTAAACTTATCGTGTCACCCGCTATCGGATCATCCATAATATATAGTCTCATAGTATATTAGTATATAAGTAGGTGCAAATCTCATCCCATAAACTAGTTTTATATAATTGAGTTAGGCTTAAAGTTAATTTTCTAATAATCTCAAATAACCAGCAATAAATTTATGTAATTATGTATGATTACTATTGTGGTAAAGAATGTCGTAAACTTATTGAAGTGTGCAAAAGTAATTTATAGTGGATAACTTTATCTATAAGTAAATAAGTGTTGTATATTGTTATATTAATTAATTTAACAACTTATGAAGTAGAAATAATGGTATTTACACGTGTAGTTTCTCACTAATTCCAATGGATACTGACAAAACCCAAACCATTATTCAAATCATGTTGTGATTTGTAATGTTAATATATACATCCCCTAAACAAGAAATTGTAGTCAATTCCAAAACAAACATAATAAATGCAGAATAGTTCTTCAGCATGATTTCTTGATATCTTGTTGCTCAAATAATTGAAAAAGGGTAATTTATAAAGGAGAATAAAAAACCTCATAATCAAATATAAACAAATTTATTTTAACTGCCAGTACTTTCTACAGTTTTTTCCTTGAAGTTCCGAAATAAATGTAGCTGAGGCATAGACCAAAATTAGAATATCTGTACACTGCACCAAATGACAATAATTAACCACACAAGCTCCATGTTCATATAAGAATTGGACAAGGGAGCTCTCAAATAATTCATTGAACAAATTCCTAACCTTTAGGTAATGACAAGAATATATTACATCTTTAATAAGCTCGTGATCTAATGGAAAATCTCCAGTGAAAACTACATTCAATCCATATTTTATTCAAAACACGGCAGGAGTTATATAACTTCAACCCATTAACGAGGAAAATGACATCAAGCATACAAAAAACATCTTTAAACCAAGAACTCCAGATTCAGACATTTTTCCACCCAGTGCAATTAAGATTAATGTACCATTAGGCACCTTTACAACTATAGCCAGAATAAATTCATAAACATAACACATACAAACACCATACAATTACTCAATAGTAAGTTTCAAAATGACTTTTCTGATGTACCTATAAAAAATTCTGCGCACTCGGCAAATTGCTCCATATCTTGATTTCAAATGACACAATAACTATTTCTTCTCCAATAAACAAAAAATTACCTTAAGAATATGTAAACTACAAGAACCGATTATCCCTGATAAGTGGTGATTGATCTACACAGTCTACAATGAATTTAGCATCACCAACAGCTGATGATTGCAATCAATGTTTTGAATGCCGCGTAAGACTACATAGAAGTCTTATAGTTCACAAATTAATACTACAAACAACGTAATCAATCCTACAAGTGCAAATCCTTAAACAACTTGAAAAAGGATTAACCAACTATAGTTATTAAAACAACTAACTTTTAACATCACCACTGTGTTTCCTTTTCATTTTCTTCTTAGTCAAACCCCCAGTTGGTGTATCTTCCACATCATCACTTTTCCTATTCTTGCTCTGTTCCAACTTTCCCTCTTCAGCATATAATGTATTCTCCCTTCCTTTCTCATATTTCTTTTTCTTCTTGATTTGTGAGTCCGGGGAAACACCAAGCTCTCCATTTTCACTGTCTATACCAACGGATAGTTTTTTTTCTATCTCTTTCTGTTGCTCTATTCTTTTTCCATTCTCAACCTCATCCTTATAACTTGCCTTGTGCTTCTTCTTTGCACTTTTCTGTTCCCTTCCCTCTTCCATCTCTGGGTTATATGAATCACCTTCATTGCCCTGTTCTCTGCCTGACTCAATTTCAACTTGTGCCCCATTAGGCAGCTTCCCATCATCTTTCACCTCTCCAAAGTTAACAGTGTTATCTCCGTTTTGCTGGGACCCAACTTCCAGCTTCTTCCTTTTCTTCTTCTTATGCATCTCACTCCCAACCACATTTTCTGTCCCATGCCCAACAGTACCATTAAGTTCTTGATTACATTTAAAAATTGTCTGATTTAATTTTTCATCATCTAGATCAGCATTCGCATTGCCACTCTGCTGGCTTCTCAACTCAACAGATTTCACACGTCCAAGGCTGAGTTCCTGCTTAATATCAACACTCCCAATAGAATTTTCCACTACCCTCCCACTGTCAGTGTCAGTCTCAGTTCTGTGCCTTTTGTGCTTCTTATGAGAGTGTGACGACTCGAGCTCCTTGTGAAACTGGTTGAGCTCGCTGAAAGAATCAGAGGCCCGACGGAGATATGCACTGATGATATGTGAAGCACCATTATCAGCAGAGACAAACTTTGAGAAAATTTTCGCCGCTTTGGATAGTGATACATCTTTCACCGAAGCACAATGCCCAGAAATTGTCTTCATCTTCCTCACACATACACCTAAATTTCAAAAGGAATATAAGGTGGGTTAGCAGGGAACATTCAAAAAACACTCAAAATCACAACTTCAAATCCACTCAGCATTTGGAAAAACCTAACACAAAAAATCAACTCATTCACAGAACAACTAAAAGGAAACACACCATGATAGATTCTAATTCCAAGCACACATTTACTCAAAACCACGTAAAACGTAGAATCTGAAATCACAAGCTCACTGTAATGGCCAGAGTAGAGATTAACGTTAACAGCCAAATAGCTTTAAAAGATGCTTGGATTTGGGGAAGCTACAAACGCTGCGCTTAGAAAGAAACACAACTCTCTTTAATCGTATTAAATATCAATCTAAAACTAAAATCCGCAACTGTAATTAAATTTCCCAATGAAAGGAGGAAAATTGAATCACTAGCTAGTAATTATAAATCTCTTAGAGGTCCTCACCATTTTATCAATCACAGTAAAGTGTATGTTACCATGGTTTAGTGTGTTTGTGTGTACCATAAATATGATAAGGCTTGAGTTCATGTGAACATATTATTTTAGTGTTAGCAACCCATTCTCATATTTTCATTCTGAATTAGATAAAACAACTCTTATTTGCTAAGTCACCCATTGGGCCTGTGGAAGTGAGATCCTGGAGAAGATGCAACTCTAGTTACCAAGTCTCAATGGGGGCAAGCTTTATGCGTGAATATGTATTCAAATTTTCCAATGAAGGTAGATAATGCAATTTACTGAGGCACAAATAAAGGATAAGATCATCAATCCTTCCACTACAACTGTTTTTCTGAACACCTTGGTTATTAGGAAGGAAAGCTAAGCATTCAAGAAGAAGAAGATAAATCCATATATCTCACATTAAGCACACCTTGGTTGCTTTGTGACACATTAATAGGATTCACGGTCCTCAAACATCTTTTTTTGAAATATTAAATCATATGAACTAACAAAACCTGATGAAAACTGGTGGTATATGAAAGGAAATAGATGATATTCTAGGAGAACAACTCCTTTACAGCAGCAATATAACTCCAGCTTAGAAAAAGAAACCAGGAAAAACAGAAAATGGCAATGCAGAAAAGAAGACAACAACTAGAGTTATAAGACGCGAACTCTGTCCCCAAGGCAAATGCCTAACCAATTCCTCAACCAATTTCCGTTCTCCCCTTTGCTACTCTCTCCCCTACCCTATAAACACGCCTTCCATCGACAATGATCACAGGACATCTCCTTTTTGTTGAGATACACATTAGCTGCTCCATATACGCACACGTATTTCGAAATTATTGTGTTTATATTTATCTCAATGAAAAAAAACCCTAAAAAATGACAGTTAACGTGTCTAAAGCGGCACCAACTGACACTGAATCAAACACCGTTTTTCATAACTATTAGGGAAGGGGTCTCGATGAAAGAACATATTATACACTGAATCTAAATCAGAAACAGAGTGAAAAGGTATACAGTGAAATTGATTGATACAACACAACGGCGCACAAAGAAATATAGCAAACATTCTGAGAAGAAGAAGCTTAGATTGGAAAACCTGAAATCGCGCAGCGTCGGTGGCGACAAAGAGCACGGCGGCGGACGGCGTGAGCGACGGTGGCAGTGTCTTATGAAGGGTTTTGGTTTCGCAGTTTCCCTTTGGCAACAAACAACATGAATATTTCTTGTGAGAATAAACCCTATCATTCAATTTATCGTAATTTTAATAATACTCCATCTATTTTTAATTATTCATCAAATATAATTTCTAATTAATTGTTTCAAAATATATATTATTAATATTTTCATCAATTCAAACTAAACTTTGAATCAAGCACTACAAAAAAATCTATAATCCATACAATTGTCTCATGAATTTTTACTTTATAAAATAACTCATTTAGTTTTTTCGCTGTACAAAATAAATGTATCTGTATAATTAAAAAAATTATAGTAAATTAAAAGCTTTAAATATATATTATAATTATATATAATTAATAATACTTTAATATAAAACTTATATTTCAAATTTATACTTAATATATTATGATATAATATTATTTTAAATTATTGATGATATTTTAAGTGAAATTCAAAATATAATTAAATTTATTGAAAGATATCAAATGCTACCAAAAATCCTAAAAAAATCATCAAAAAAAAAAACTCCTAAATATATATATATGGGAAATTGTTGTCAAACAACATTTCTGGTCTTGGGCCCATTTAAACAAATTAGGTCACTTTCCAACTCATATTCTGTCCTTTTTTTACTTTTCTCAATATGATTAAGAGACGACAAAAAATGGATAACAATATATTTTTCACTATTGGTTCTAAAGAACAAAAACTAATGGGGGAGAGATTTAACAAAATGAAAATAAGTATAAAAAAATAAACACCAAAAAAATATAAAGTTTTTTTTATCAAGCAAAACCAAACAAATATAAAGTAAAATATATGTATATGATTATTCTCTTCTTGATGCACTTTGCAATCAAAGAATAAGAGGTATTATTAGAATTTGGAAAACAAAATTATGAATATCAAAATGTAAATGTTTAATAGAATTTTTAAATCAATTATAATAAAAAATAAATAAATAAATAAATAATAAACTTTCTAGATCAAATCTTAATACAAACTATATAAATGGGAGATGATAACTATAAATGGGTTTTTTTGAAACCAACAAAGTGGCAATTGTGGTGGAATTCCAATAATTTGGAATATGGCTTTGAAGTATTGGGAATTTTCATGAGAGATCACTTTTTTAGGGTTCAAAGGTGGGTAGGGGACTATTAATGTTAATAATTTCGTCATAGTCATTGTATAACTTTTTTTTATTTATTCAATACTTTTCAGCTCTTTCTTTTCTTTAAAGTTATTTTTATGAATACTTGGTATAACAAAGAAAAATAGTTTCTTAGTAATTTAAGATTGAAAAAGTACGTTTTTATAAATTGATTTTTTTTAAAAAAGATAACATTCTAAATAAACCATGTTTATCTAGAATAATTTTTAGTTCCCATGGGACCTTAAAACAATGATCAATAGTCAAGCTAGACTTTAAAAGGGTTATCATAAAGAAAAATGAGATTTTATTCTTAAAACCTTTAAAAGGGTCATCAAAGAGTAAATTGAGATTTTATTCCTAGAACCTAATCAAATTTGAATTATCAGATATAAATGGACTTTAGTCGTGTGTGGAATATTGAAGGTCGAAGTTTATATATTATTTGAAATAAATATAAACTTGATCACTTTTTTTCTTCACTTGATTACATAAAATATATTATATCTCTTTATTTATTTGTCTCTGTATGAAAAAATTCGTCTTATATTGTGACAAGATAAACATAAATATTATAGGTCTATGTTGTGATTTAATGTGACTAATAAAATTTGAAATTTAATGAACTGAAAAAAAAAAGTAATAAAATAAAGTATTTTAGTGAATGAGGTGTTAAAGATGCCTGAACAACAAATAACAACGACATCAGTTTGATACTTTGAATTCAAAAGCATGTCAGTTTTTTATAAAATTTTGTAATATAAAACACAACCTAAGTCTATTTTCAAATGACACATATTTATTGTATTCAATCTATAATATTCTTTCTATACAAAATAATTGGGAGGGGTTTTAGAATTGAAATGCAAATAGAGATTGAAAATGAAAAAACTAGAAACAAAAGTTCAATTCACATATTGAAAATTCGTAATATTTCTTTTGTTATAGTTCTCTAAAATATCCAAATTTGATTAACCAATTCAATTAATTAAAGAAATCAAATAAATTACATTGAACCAAAACTACGAATCAAATCAAAATATCATTCAATCTAATATGTACACAATTATCATATCAATATATAATTGATTCTTAATTTGGTTTCTAAAATCATAAATACAAATTATAATAAAAAAATACAAATTCCAAATTAAAGAGAAGAATAAAGTTGAAGCATTAAACGATGGGTGTTAAACTTAATTCATATTTTATGTTCTTGGTTTCGTTATTTGAACTTAAAAATTAATTCTCCATGGATGGAAAAAAAATCACAAAAGAAAAAGGAAAACAAAGAGTCAGGTATGACATTAAGAGAAAACGAGTGAGAAAAAATGAGAGGAATACACCATTTTTAAAATTAAAAGACTAAATAAATGAACTTTGTTTATATAATTAAAAATCATTTAGTTTTTATACGTTTATGTTACTCACATTTTAAAGTTTTAATCATAGATTATTGGATTATAATTATGAATAAATCCACTATTGTTTATGATAATATTGTGTTTAATTTGGAGTAAACAATATAATATTTCTCAGAGTAAACGGTCTGATAGTAGTGTCTGACTATACAGTTTGAATGAAGCATCGGACTATACAATTTGAATGGAGCGTCTCTGACTATACATTTTGAATGAAGTGTCTACAACTACAAGTTGATTGAATCACATGAAAGTCCAAATGCTTCTCTAAATAAAGTCAGAAAATGAGATATGAGTAGAAGAATTAGAGAATAAAATCTACAATATTTCATAACACACAGTCAAAATCAAATCTTCTGCAAAAACATGAAAAAACAAATTTCATTATGAAACTAGAAATGAAATCTAAAATTTGTAAAAGGTTGAAAATTGAGAAACCGTGAACAATATCTGAACCGAAATGTAATTCTAAGATCCTTGAATAAAAGAAACCTACAAAAAGATACAAGTTTCGAAGAAAATCAATAACCTTCACAACTGTATTCGAAAAAAAAGCGTTCGAGTTTTCTTAATTTTTTTTTTAATTCTTTCGTTTTGTATTCACATCGAAAGTTAAACTCATTTGGATTGATTCTTTTGTAATTTTACAATGAATTTTGAGATTACGTGCAATTAAAGTTTTGTTCTTTAATAAATAATATGGTTTAAAAAAATTCTTATTGTATAATTTTTTTATATAATAATATTACAACAATCATTTAATGGTTTAGAAATGTTGAAACATCACCATTTTATCATATCATTATAACATATCTTATGTTTGAAAGTGTAATTGGCTTATTATATCAAAATTTAATTGTTAGTGTACCGAGATGATGAATATCGACCTTTAAAAAATATTTGAATCTCCTACATCTTTTTTTTAATGTGAAATTCAATATTTATTAAACATGATTAAGCTATAGTATAATGAGAATATGTAAAGTTATACAAAAAAAAAATATAGTCACAATGGTTGAATATTTAATTTTAAAAATTTTATGGACTTGAAAATACATTGTTTATAAAGTTGAAAACCATGTGAATAGTTTATTGATCTTGTTTGATTAGGATATCATAATTCAAGATAGTTATCTACGATTGAATAGTTAATATTAAACTGAGATAAATTAACACTTTTATTGATTTTTTTAATTTATTTTAATACTAAAAAAGTTTAGCAGTAAATAATTATTATTTCCTCGCACGAAATTAGGAATAATGTGTTTCCTAATTTAGTCCTACATATATCGTTTTTTACTATTATTAGAAAAAAATCATTAAAATATAAAATAATAAATTGAAACAAGAATTAACTGCATGTTTAAAAACAAAACAAATATATAAAATCTGAATCATTCAACAATTCAAGCCATTTTTTCTAGTTAGGTTGAAATTTATATATATTCAATTTAACTAAATTAAATTACAATTTTTTTATATTTAAATTATATGATATTTTTTTGTCTAGAGCTATATATTCGAACTACAAACATTCAGACACAGATGCACTTGTTAAAATAAAACAAACTTTGCCATATTTAATAAAAATGTAAAGCTATTAACATTAACTTTGTCTATTTTGAACAATTGTTTCAGAAAAATTGTTTTTTTTTATACTCTTTAGTGTTTTATTATTCTCTTAAGTGGTGAAATCTTAATACTTTGTTTTTTGTGTTGTAAAAAAATATTTTTTTATTGATTCGATATTTTTTAATTATTGGCACAATAAATAAAATATAATGCTACTAACTGATACGTAAACTCTTTAAACACCTGTGACTTTAACTTTTATACTTTTTCATAATGTCCTTGATACAATTACATAAAAATTGTCAATTTTGTCATGACAATTTTTATAAACTAAAATAATTAAAAATTAATTGTTTCTTCCACCTCTCTAATTTTCTTCCCAAAATCACTCATTAATTAAGTCTACAATATGTTCAATTTAGGTAAATGTTTACGTCCAAATTGAAATTACTTAAAATAAATGCTAATTTTACATTCCAAAGAAATGACCCAAATAAAGCACAAGAAATTGACAAATTTAGTACTATTTTTTTTACTGAAATACTCACTACGAGGTGCTCTTGTTGTATTTTAGAAAATTTTAAAATATAATCTATATATTATTATTAAATATTGTAATTAAAATATTATAAAATAATTATTTTAAAATATATTTTAATTTGACTTCTCTTTTTGTTGAATATTATGTATTAAAAAATTAAGATTGAATAACATAATTGCAATAAAATTAGCACTTACGATGTAAGAGAGATGATAAGAAGTAAGAGTTTAAGTAAGAAAATTTTGAAAGAGAAGTGTGTAATTTTAGATAATATTTTTTTTTACTATAATAAATACACTTCAATTAAATTCAAAACTTATCTCTTCAGCCCTAATAAATAATAATTACAGTTAAAACTTATAATTAAATACTAGTATTAATAATTAAGTGGTAACTTTCTTTTAAGAAAAAGTCAACTTTTGTATTGCACGTACAATATGTGAAGCGTACACAGGCAAAAGGCCAAACAATGTGGGCCCCAAGACGCAAAAAATCGACCGTTACGTTTCCCTGTTCCCAGGCTCCGTCCTCGTAGTTCTCACACACACCAATGTTGTACTCTCTCTCTCTCTCTTACACATTTCAAAATTCAAACATTCAAAATCACAAAACAAAGCTCCTTTCTTTGTACACATCATTACAAAGCCCCATTGTTATGTTATCATGTTATCTCCTACACTAAGCAATTGTTTTTTCACTTGCTTCTTAATGGCCTCTCATTTTCCTTAGCTTGACTTCGAAACCAAACCCTCCTTGGTGATATACATTCTTTCTGTTTGCTCAAAAAGTTTTGTTGTTGTTGTTGGTTGTGCACTTTCCATACCATGAGGGAAGAAAAAGAAAACCCTTCAGAGAACAGGTCCAAAGCTTCAAAATTTTCTGATCAAAACCAACCCCCAAAGCCTCAAAACACCAAGGGAACCAACCCCAACAACAACAGCTCCAAAACCAGGTTGTGGGGTGCTCACATTGTGAAGGGCTTCTCTGCTGACAAAAAAGCAAAGCCCTTTGCCAATAAAAAACAAACACTAGCATCTTCAACAACAACCTCGGAGAGTGTTGTTGTTGCTAACCAGAAGAACAACAGCAGCAACCCTTTTGTACCTTCTCATTCCAGAGTGAAGAGGTCTCTCATAGGGGACTTGTCATGTTCAATCAACCCTGCTCAGGTTCATCCGCATGCATTCCCAACCCATAGGAGACAATCTTCCACTGATTTGTTCACTGAGTTGGATCACATGAGGGGGTTGTTGCAAGAGTCTAAGGAGAGGGAGTGCAAGCTGAATGCTGAGCTGGCAGAGTGTAGGAAGAGGGTGAGTGAGGTGGATGAGGTTGAGAAGAGGGTTGGGTTGTTGGAACAAGACAAGGCCACTCTCACTGAGCAATTGGCTGCACTGACTTGCGAGGAAGTGAAAGGGGAAGTAGAGCAGCACAAGGAAGTGAAGGTGCAGAATCTTGAGCTGGAAGTTGTGGAGTTGAGGAGGCTGAATAAGGAGCTGCAGATGCAGAAGCGGAACCTCACTTGCAGGCTTTCTTCTCTTGAGGCTCAGTCTGCATGTCCTAACAAATCTTCTGAGGTTGATTTCTCAATTTGACTTATTTGAATTTTATAAGAAATTAAAATATCGTAAATGTTTTATGTTTCATTTGGTGAATTGTTGGGTGGTGTTCATTACTTGTGAGAGTGTGGTAATGTTTGGATAACTTTTCACTTGTGATGAGAAGAAGGTAAAATGAATTAAAATTCTCCAAATATAAATGAGAGAATTTCTGTTAAAATTAAAGTACATAAGTTGATTTTAATTTGTGAGGGAATTTTAATTTATCTTATCCCTTATTAGTGTTTCTGGAATGATATGTTCTATTTCTGAAAGTTTTTATTGAAATAATAAGACCTTTAGTTTGAATTAATTAACTTAAAAATGAAATTATACATGCAATGCTTTATTACTTCATGCACTCAGATTCATTGCCAAATAGATGGAAAATTTGAAGTATTTCAGATACCAAATTTCTTTTGCTCATTGATTTGTCTTGCATATTTTTCTGTACTTAGAATACGAGCTTCTTAATCTAAGATGTAGTGTATCTTTTGCTAGTGTCTTGCATCTATCCTTTTGTATTTTCGTTTCACCAATAAATTTTGGTTATATATTTTCGCTAGGAATATGAACCTCATGTTTTGCCAGTTGCTAGGTGAATTTGCTTGAGTTTGGCTGATTGCCCTTTCCTTTTTGTGATCAGAGTGATGTTGTTGCCAAAATTAAAGCCGAGGCATCATTGCTGAGGGTCACGAATGAAGACCTGTGCAAACAAGTGGAAGGTTTGCAGATAAGCAGATTGAATGAGGTTGAAGAGCTTGCCTACTTGAGGTGGGTGAATTCTTGTTTAAGAAACGAGTTGAAGAACACATGCTCAGCACTGGATTCTGATAAGCCATCTAGCCCTCACACAGTTGTGAGCAGTAGTGGAGATTGTGTAAGTTCTTTCTCTGATCAAGCCAATAGGTACTTAAACTGTGGCAGTGTAAATAGGTTCAACATGATGAAGAAGCCAAAAAAGTGGCCCATAACATCACAAGTAGAGTGCCAAGGCAGTCTCATTGAGAAAAATTGGATTGAATCAGATGTTGCAGGGGGAAGCCCCAGAAGAAGACACTCTATCAGTGGATCAAACTACTCAGAGGAAGATGTTGTTTTGAGTAAGAGAAGACAGTCTGATTGTTTTGTATGTTCAAAGGAAATGGAAAAGGAATCAGTGTCATTGTCTGTTCAACAACCTGGTTTGGAGATTGTCCAAAGACCACAATATTTTGGCAATTGCCAAGAAGCTAACAAGCTTTTGGTTTCTTCAGATGTTGAGAAGAGGGCCCTACGCATTCCTAATCCTCCTCCAAGGCCTTCATGTTCTATTTCCAGCAAAATAAAACAAGAAAGTTCAGCTCAAGTTCTACCTCCCCCACCTCCACCTCCTCCCCCACCTCCTATGAATTTTGCATCAAGAAGTAACACGGCAACGGTGAAACGTGCCCCACAAGTGGTGGAATTGTACCACTCACTTATGAAGAGAGACTCTAGAAAGGATTCTTCAAATGGAGGACTCTCTGATGCACCGGATGTTGCTGATGTTCGTAGCAGCATGATTGGAGAAATTGAAAACCGTTCTTCACACTTGCTTGCTGTGAGTACCTTTCCACATTATGCACATAAGTTAGTTTGTATGATGTTCTAGTATAACTTAAGCATACATAGTAGTATATGGCTTACATCTGTAATTTAATAACTTGCCCTTGATATGCAGATAAAGGCAGATATCGAGACTCAGGGAGAATTTGTGAATTCATTGATTAGAGAGGTGAAGAATGCAGTTTATCAGAACATAGAAGATGTAGTGGCATTTGTGAAGTGGCTAGATGATGAACTGTGTTTCCTTGTAAGTTTCCCTTTTCTCATCACCTGTGCAGCTTGAAGTTATGTCTTGTACAAATTAAGCCATTGTTAATAGGTTCAAATTATCCATCACAGAATTGAAATTTGTGATTGTTATTGAAATTCATTTCTACAACTCGTATGAAATTTATGAATTTTATGCTTGAATTTGTCATCTGATAGAAATATGATTGTGTGCTTTCAAAGGTGGATGAGAGGGCAGTCCTTAAGCATTTTGATTGGCCAGAGAAGAAAGCCGACACATTAAGAGAAGCAGCATTTGGGTATCAGGATTTGAAGAAATTAGAATCTGAAGTTTACTCCTACAAGGATGATCCTCGTCTACCTTGTGATATTGCCCTAAAGAAAATGGTTGCATTGTCTGAAAAGTAAGCTACTTAAATATTGAAAAAGCATTGGAAGAAGAGAAAAAAGTGTTTGAAGTCATAGATTTAGTTGTCTTTGCAAGACACTTACACATTTGTGTTACATATTCAGGATGGAGCGTACAGTTCATAACCTTCTTCGCACCAGAGAGTCACTAATGCGTCACTGCAAGGACTTTCAAATTCCCATAGAATGGATGCTGGACAATGGAACTATTGGCAAGGTACACATACTGTGCAACGTGCATCAATCCTCACAACATGTAAAAAATTTATAAAGAGCTCAACAAATTAGTGTGAGAGCATAACATAATAACATATATTAGTATTTTTTTGAATCCTCATCACAGTCATGAGCAATTGGTTCAGCAGAACAGAAAAAAAATGTACTAGTATATGAAATTAAGCATGCAAGTAATTGATGTGGTGGCCACAAATTAAGGATTAGGCTAGCAAATAGATATTTTTTTAACAACCATCTAGCAAGATCATTGTAAAAAGTTCTATCTGACATTGATTGCTTCATTTAGAGTTTTTTATACCAGTCCACATAACATTTGATTCAACAATTAATTTTTGCAGATAAAGCTAAGCTCAGTTAAATTGGCTAAAAAGTATATGAAAAGGGTAGCTATGGAACTCCAAGTAAAGTCAGCATTAGAAAAAGACCCTGCAATGGATTACATGCTTCTCCAAGGAGTGAGATTTGCTTTTAGAATCCATCAGGTTTGTCCTCTAATCTATTTCTTTTTGAAGTTGTCCCTCCAATGCAATGTGAATTCCATGTTGCTTCAGACTTGTCTATTATCAGGATTTTAACTGATATACATTATCAGTCTAAAAACATTTCCCAAATAATCCAGTAAAATTGACCTTATTTGAAGGGTTATTATAATAACAGTGTGTATATATTACTCTGTTGTAATTTGTAACTGATGTGATGTAAACAACACTCTTTCTAGAATCATTTTTCTCTTTCTAAATATAACAGCATGTAGTAATCTTTATTTATTTTTTGAATGCAGTTTGCTGGAGGATTTGATGCAGAAACAATGCATGCATTTGAGGAGCTTCGCAATCTGGCTTCTCTTCTCAACAAAACATAAGATGAGTGAGTGGTTTAGCTTACCATCTCAGTAAGCCATACACTATAACATGTTCATAGTTGCAATCAGATTGGTTTGGTCTGAGATTGCATCACATTTTGGTAGTCAAAAATAGGCAAGATTTTGTTCTATGTACACAAACCAGGTCTCTCTGTTGAAATGTCAGTTGTTGCTAGAAATAGCATAAACAACATCAAAATCAAATTATGTTCTGTAATTCAATTATATAACTGAGAGCTAAAATAAACATTTTTAAAATTAGCTTATACTAGAGTTAAAACATATATTTAATTACCAGAGACACCTTTGACACGATGGATAAGAATAAGTGAATGAAAAATAAAGAACATAAATAATTGTTTTTGTAAATAATATTATTTTTTTTCTTTTTTAATCCATCCCACGAATTGCTTGCTGTTAAAGTTCGTCAAAGGACAATACAAACACACTTTCCTATAATTTCTTAATGTCCAAAAAGTCATTTACTAGCTTCTCTCCTCATCAACATTGTTTAATGAAATAAAAACAATATTAAATTAAATAGGTTTTAACTATTTTAAATTAAGTTTTTATGAATAATATTTGAATAAACTCATGACCAGTGGTATATTTTCTTACAAAATTAAAATACTTAATATTGAATTAAATATTTTTATATTTGCGTCTACGCATTTTCACGCGATCTCACGGGGGAGATGGATAAGACGATCAAAATCTCATGCTCATTTCGTGGCTACAGTTTCAGACGGTGATCACACGCTTTGACTTTTCCTTTGTTAACAGCCGTGGGATGTGAACAATGTTTTGGGTCAATGAATCGAACGGTGAAGAGCCATCGCTGCACATCACACTCCCAACGCAGAAGCAACTACAACTGTAATTATGAAATCGATCAGAGGGTGTTGGGAGTTGCATGGCCAGAATTGATTTTGGATTTAAACAAACAACAATTATTAATTAATATTAATAATTTAATAATAAATATAAAATAAGTTGGAAATTAAAAAAAAAAAGACAGAGAGAAAAGAGGAAGAGAAAGTAAAGAGAAAGTGGAGGGAATGAAACCCTGAAGAAGGAACGGTTTAAGGGTAAAACGCGAAACGCAAACGCGAAAGCGTGGAGAGAAGCGATTAAGGGAATCTCAATCTGCAACGTCATCGTTTTCTTCATCGTCGTTATCTGTTGTAACGGTCGATGATCCATGCCAAAGATGAAGCACCTGCTCAGAAAGCTTCACATCGGTGGTGGCGCTGCCACCATCAATCACAATCACAATCACAACGCATTGTCCTCGCACGCGCATCACGCTCCCTCCACTTCCGCGCTCTCTTCGCCCACCGTCGTTTCGGATCCGACGCCGGCTCCGAGCCCCGTCGTGGAGGCGCAGAACGACGTCGCCGAATTCAACTTGTTGCAGGAGGAGGAGTTTCAGATGCAACTAGCGCTCGCAATCAGCGCCTCCGATTCCGATCGCCGCGACACCGCGGAATCGGCGCAGATCGACGCCGCAAAACAGATCAGCCTTGGTTACTCTGCTTCGTTCACTGACACTCAAGCCCTAGTTCAGTTCCAATCGCTTCGTTATTGGGTAATATTTCAGTTACTATTATTATGGTGATTATAAATTATTTAGAGTAGCGTTTCTATTCTAGGCATTTTCTTGTTTTTTATTTCTCGTAACTGGAATTAGCCAATTAGGTGCCTGTAAATGGTAGTTTTGTTTTTTATTTTTGAATTATTTTTTTTTATCTGTTTTGGATATTGGAGTTAGTTTGATTTGTTGTTGCTATTTATAGATAGTCATTTGAAGCTATTGAAGAGTGTTAAAGGAAAATAAAATGAAACTGTTGGATGGAATTTTTTTGAAATGTGGATTTTGAGAGTTTGTTGTGGTGTTGTTACTGTGGCAGAACTACAATGTGATTGGTTATGATGAAAAAGTGATGGATGGGTTTTATGATGTATTTGGGGTTACCTCAAATTTGGTTGATCGAGGGAAGATGCCATTGTTGGTGGATCTGCAGACGGCTCCTGTCTCGAGAGATGTTGATTGTGAGGTGATTTTGGTGAACCATGTGGTAGATCTTGAGCTCAATCAGCTTGAGAGGAAGGCGTGTAGTTTGGTTGAGGAGTGTTGTGTTTCTGAACTGGGACTGATTTTGAGTGGCTTGCTTCAGAAGCTCGCGGATGTTGTTGTTAATAGAATGGGTGGACCTGTTCTTAATGCTGAGAAACTTACTAAGAGGTGGGCTATGAGGAGTCGTGAGTTGCGGGATTCTATGCTGACCATTGTTCTTCCCCTTGGTTGTCTAGATGTTGGACTTTCACGTCACCGAGCCCTGCTTTTTAAGGTGAGAATTTTCTCCATTTATTGATTAAAGAGATCTGTGTAGGAGATTCAAATTTGAACAATTTGGAGTTTAATACGACTAAATGCTTAGTGCAATTTTTAATCATCATCCAAACGTATGTGAAAGGGCATTTTTTTCTCTGTTGTTGACTTATATGGCCCTTGTTATTTGTTATGTTTGACATGTGTATGTTGTCATTAAAATCAATCATGCATATGGTATGATCACTTTATTTTATGTTTATAGTCTGTTTAACAGAAAAATTAATTATATTAAACAAGTAATATCTGCAAAATTAAAATGAGTTACTTTTGTCTCTCTTTAGCGGAAAGTTTTAGTTATATTACTTTCAATTTCAAAGTTAGGCAGGCTTATGCAATTTATTTTATTTCAACCAAAGCTAACTTCACTTCTGGTGCTTAGGTACTTGCTGATAGGATTAACATTCCCTGCATGCTGGTTAAAGGGAGCTATTATACAGGAACTGATGATGGGGCTGTGAATTTGATTAAAGCTGACGATGGAAGGTATTTATCTTATGGTGGAAAGTTGTTTCCCTTTTTATTGTATTGCTTTTAGGGTAGTTTAGCCTCTGATGTAAATGATGACCGTTGTATGTTCTATTGAGTTAGAAACTCTATATTGCATGTTTACACTTCATCGGGGCGGGCCAGACACCAGAGGCAGGTTTCCAAAAACAATTTTATTTCACTCTTTCCGTTCTGTATTTCTGATGCTTTATAAAACTCTACCTCTCATATGTAACGAAGAAGTGGCACCACCTGTCTAATTAACTAGTATATAACACTGTTAAATGAAGCATAGAATATTGCAGTGACTGAGGTTTAGGCTGTGTAAGGGAATGGTTTTTTAATTTGTTGCAGACTGGTGATAGATCATTGTAGTACAGTAACTGCAGTTTATTGTTACTTTTAGGTTTTAGTTACTTCAACTTACTGTGGTTGAACTTACTTTTTTCAAGGAATTGGACCACAAAGTGTTTATCTTGTATCATATAGCATTATTCTTCTCATATATGGCAATGACCTTTTAACAACACAAACAGTAAGATCTTACTTTATGTCAACACAATTTCAAGAACTTGTATTTATTTGTTGCACTGATGCAGTGAATACATAATTGATATGATGGGTGCCCCTGGAACTCTTATTCCTGCCGAGGTACCCAGCAGCCAGCTCGAAAGCAACAGTTTTGCTGTTAGGGGTTGTGCAGAGCTTGTTGGACAACCAGACAAGACAAGTTCAATGGTAGATGATAGAACTGGTGTGCAAGGAGTCCTTTCTGATTGTGGTAGAGTTTCAACAGTGGGGAGGGTCCAGACAGAAGAATTATTAGTCATGGGCAGTCAAACAAATCCCGATGAAATTAATCATGTTAAAGTTAATGAGTCAAGGAGATTTGAACATACAGAAGCATATGAATGCTCTTCACATACGAAACCATCACCTGCTGAGAATATGCATGTAAAAAATGTCTCTAAGTATGTTCTCAGTGCAGCAAAGGACCCAGAATTTGCCCAAAAACTACATAATGTTCTACTAGAGAGTGGTGCCTTACCTCCTCCTGATCTTTTTTCAGATATAAATCCCCAAGATAGGGGTGTAGATAAAGTAAATGAAAAAAATGTTGATTCTGTTCAAGCTGACACAAATAGGTTATTATTATTAAGGTATGAAAAGTCTCTCATACCCTCACATGGGTTGGGCTCTGCCAGTGATACTAGGTTATGTCAATCAGCTGACTGGTTATCTGAGCAACAAAAGGAATTGCAAACAGATGTTGAATTTTACAATTCATCACAGAGTGATAATACAAGGAATGGGTTTTTAAATGTTTCTGATAGAGATATTGACGTAGAGAAATCTAACGCAATGAATGTTGTTTTGGCTTCTATTCACTCACATAATAAGATAGTTAAAGAAAAGTGTAGTGGATCTTCCGTGCCCAAGGCAACTCTTTCCTGTAAAATGCATAATGGGATTGGGTGTTTCTGTGAAGATGATGAAAATGGTTATAGAAAGAATGTTGGAGCTTCTTTTAATAACAGCGGGTTGGGCAAAGATTCAGCTGTTCAAAGAAATGAGATGGAGGTTAATGGAGACTGTTATGATGGTAGAAACAAGGAAGTTGACCCAGTGCTTGGTGAAGGCACAGAATGGGAAATTCAATGGGAGGATCTTGATATTGGTGAGCGTATTGGTATTGGTAAGTGTATTTCCTTGCTTCAAATGTTCTATTTTAGTTATAAAAGTTATATAAAAACATAAGATTTTACATGTATAAATATATCTTTTACTGGCTCTTTTTTCACTTTTTTTAAAATATAAAAACACTTTTGACATGTTTTGATAAAGGGTCTATTTTTAAGTACTCAATAATTATGTAAATTTTTTCATAAAAGTAGTAAAGGCCTCTTAAAAAGTTGTTTTACTTGCTAAAACTATTAGTTTGGGAAATTAGGTCTAAAACAAATTGCATAATAAAACATTTTTTTAAAGCTTAAACAAAAGAACCATTAGTAAGATAATTGACAATTTATAATAGCTTAATTCTTACTTCACACAGAATTGAAATTTTAAATATTGCTATGTATGATTTAATATGATATATTTCATTAATGGAGACCTAGTACGAGCTGATTGGAAATATGCTACACATGTTTTTGTAGGTTCGTATGGCGAAGTTTATCGTGCCGATTGCAATGGCACTGTAAGTCCGTTCAGTACATCAATAGTCTTTTTTAATGTTTTGCTTCTATTCTATTTAATAAGTTCCTAAAATTACATATCAGAAAATTTTGTTTAACTCCTTGATGACTTCATTGGTCTGGTTTATGCTAATTTTTAAAATGCACATTAATATTTGTGGAATTTGATGTCATATTTGGATTATGGTTATACGTTAACTTGCAATGTTTTCACTCACTTACGATTGTGAAGAAAGAATCCATAATATCCATGAAATTCTCACCAGTGTAGAAAGTTGTAATTCCATGCTATTGACCAAGGTCTAGATCCTCATAAAAGCATTTAAAAAGTATACAAAGGCAATAGTATTTTATGAATTATAATTGCTTGTCTCAGGCAAGTTCCTATTTTTTTTTTCTGTTAACTATTCTTGAAATCAATATCTATCAATATTCAGATTCCAAGAGGGATCGGGGTGACATGGGGTGTGACATTAATCTTATATTAGATAAGATGGCTTCAATGCAGGTCTTAGAACTTTCACTTTCTTTCTATATGGTTATCCAGAGTTTAATAAATTGCTTTTATTAGCCGGTGAAATATGGATGAATATGCACACTTTTTTTGTTTGGAACTTTTGTTACTTGTATCTGTGCAAAAATGAAGATCTCATTATACATAGTTGCTTTGACTTGAAAGTACTCAATAGTAATTTTGTGCACTGATTTTGGTAATTTTGCATGAATGGTTGGCATGACAGGAAGTTGCTGTAAAGAAGTTTCTGGACCAAGATTTCTCTGGTGATGCACTAGCTCAGTTCAAATCTGAAGTAAGTCATTGTCTCTATATGCACATGTATAATGCAGTCATATGCACATAATAGTCATGCCCTTTTATGTCTTATTGCAGGTTGAGATCATGCTAAGGCTGCGACATCCAAATGTTGTGCTCTTCATGGGAGCAATTACTCGGCCCCCGCAATTCTCTATCTTGACAGAATTTCTTCCAAGGTTAATTTTGTTTTATGCATTAAGTTACATATTATCGGTAGGGGGATTAGATGAGGAATGCAAATGATAGGAATTCTTTTGTGATTTTCTTGAATGGTCTCGTTGATTATGTTGACAGGAAATGTTTCCTTTTATTAATGTTTTGTTCTGGCATCTAGTCAGCTTGCAACTTTGCCTCCCACAAAAACAATTAATTAAATTATTTTTCTATATTATTGTTTTGCTTGTTAAAGTATATTTGTCTTTTGATATACAGAGGCAGTTTGTATAGGCTATTGCATCGTCCCAATCTTCGGCTTGATGAGAAGAAACGGTTGCGCATGGCTCTAGACGTGGTAAGAGTTGAAAATAATTTCCCTTTCCTTTTCGTAGTAGAAATCAGGAAATTATTAGAAACAGCTAAGATACTGAAAATACAACTGGCCATGGGCTGAACACTAAATAGAGACCGTGAATATAATTCTATCCGAAAGCAAGTATAGGGGCTATGAGATTTTCTTATAAATGTGAGCATTTCTCTCCATCCAATTTTGTATAAACAGCATATTTATTGACACATCTTAGCTTTATTCTTGTCAAAGCTTTTATACATAAACCATAAGGAGTGCTCCAATGTTGACAGTCATACCATTCTCACCTAGATCCCAGCAAATAATCCTTATTTTTTAACTTTATGTATTATTTCTCTATTTCCTTTATTTAATGTGAATTTATTGTGCACTTATCAGGCTAAGGGAATGAATTACTTGCACACGAGCCATCCTCCCATTGTACACCGAGATTTGAAATCTCCAAATCTTCTTGTTGACAGGCATTGGATTGTTAAGGTATTCTTACATAAATTCTGTCTTGGAAGTTTACTTAACAAAACTGAAAAAAAGGAATATCAATGGATTGCTTGATGTGAGAAATAGGACTGATAGTGAAAAGTTACTATTATGCTTTCTTGGTAGAGAGTAATGGATGTTTTTTGTTCTGCATCATTAACAAATTAATTCTGCTGACGAATGTGTAAATTGAAGAAATATGATAGGCCAGGGCCCTTGGGTATTATAGGGTATCTCTGTCCTACATCAAATAATATAAGATGCTCAATAAAGTATTTCGGTGTGTGGTTCTCCCCCCTTAACAACTAGCTTTTAAAGGTGGTTTCCCCTAGTGATTGGGCACATATCAAAGTATCAACTTATTTTATGTCCATTAAATTGGTCATAAAATGTCATTGATACAGTTGTATTGTTTGAATGATTTATTTTTATGCTTGATACACACATGCTTTAAATTACAACTACATTATCTATATCATCATTATATAAAGGGGATACACCTTTCTGGGACTATTTTTAGTGTCATTTTTTAGTTAGAAAATTTTATCTTTTAACAAACAAAAGTAGTTTCTTTATTTATTAAAATATGTAACTGCACAAACTCTGTACTCAAAGTAACTACATAACTTCTCCACTTAAAAGTAATCACACGATACTTTTTTTTAAAAATCATTCTTACAAAATTATATAATCTTGAAATTGTATTATTTTAATGTAATACAAATGTGGATACATAGATGTGGACCATATGTGTTTCTATTAGTATTATTAACATTAATCCATAATTTCTATATTGATTTTGAAAAAATTAATTTATTATGGAATATAATATATTATTTTTACCATTTATTTTGATATTATTTTTTAATTAACTTTATATTTACATTGCATCTTAAATTTATTTATACTATAGTTTTATATATTTAATTTTATGAAGTTATCAAAACTCTAGATATGGAGCAGGGAACACTGAGTAAAGCGCAATCTTAAGCTTTTGAAATTTTTTTACAGAGATCTTGGGACAAAGAATAAAGAATGTAAAATATATAAGCTTGCTAAAAATTGAGAAAGGAAAACCACTTTTGGATCAAGTAACATGTATTAAGGATAAAGGGGAAGTTTGGTCACAGTGCAAGATATAGGGTGACTTACTTCTTCCAAGGAGAGTAGTTAACTTTAAACTTAAGCTTTGAACACAGATTATGGAAACAAAAAGGGTGGTTTTCCCTTAAGTAGGAGTGAGTAAGAGAGTATAACATTGCTATTTTTTATTTTAGCAAGAGACAAGAAATATGACTTGAAAATTAAAAATTGGAGATGACATACCACAAGTTTCCAGGTTTAAATTTGCAGGTTCAATATTACGAAATGATGGGAAAATTATTGACGATGTGTCATATGCAAGATAGAAGCAAGATGGCTAAGAAGGCAGAAAAGAAATTGGGGGTTATTTGTGATCACAGTATCTACCTAACTCAAAGGCTAGTTTCATCATATTGGTCTACGTCTGACTATACTTTATGGTAGTGAATACTGGGATTTGAAAGGACTATGTGAGTAAAAGGCGAGAGTGGCAAAATTGAGAATGTTAGAATAAAGGTCTGGTTACACAAGGAAGTTCAAGATATAAATTTGTTTTTATACTAGATGTTAGCATGTCATTGGTCGAGGAAAATATCTACAATAATTAAAGTGGTTGGTCTTGTACAAAGAAGGCCACTAGAGGCATGAGAAGAGTAGATTGTATGTTTTTTAGTCCAATGAAAATGGGGAGAGGGAGACTAAGAAGGACACTGGAAGAAGTTGTTAAGAGAGATTTTATGGTGAAGAAAAAGTTTCTGAACTTTTGGTCTTTTACTGTATGACAAAGTCGAACCCTGTTGTGTGATGAATGTAGTTGAGCTAATATAGTGGGATAATGCTCACTCATTCAAAACTAATCTATGAAAAACAGTTTATTAAAGAATACTAAACAGTTGTAGTAATGGTTAAATGATTTCATCACATATAATTGAATTATTGAAATTTATTAGAATGATTTTTGAGTTTAATCTTGTGAAATTCTCTAATATATGTTCCGAAAACATGATGTATATCATAGTTATTTAGCTGAGCCCAGTGAAATTTTATAGGTTGCCACAACAAGATGCATCATATTTATCAATATTGGATAATAGTGCAAAGCAGTCGACCCCAAAAATGCTATTGTATAATTATGCATAGTGAGATGACCACAATTCTGAATTTTTATATGCAAATTAAATAATTTATATTTATAAATGCTAAATAATGGCTCAATTCACGACATCTATAATTTAGAACAAGCTCATTGGTTTAAGCAAAATATGCAATCAAACAAAATTCAAAAGACATAATTGTATCACTGGAAATTGAAGGTTTAGAGTTTAGAACAGAGATAAGAGTGAAGGGATAGTGTCACTGGAGATGGGTACGTGTTGGTTGCAAAAAATTGGAAGGAAGGTGAGTGGGTGTTAGTTCAGAACAGAGAAAAGAGTGAAGGGATGGTGTCACTGGAGATGGGTAGGTATTGGTTGCAAAAAAATTGGAAGGTGAGTAGGTGTTAGGTTAAGGTTTAGAGTTCAGAACAGAGAAAAGAGTGAAGGGATGGTGTCACTGGAGATGGGTTGGTGTTGGTTGCAAGAAATTAGGAGGAAGGTGAGTGGGTGTTAGGTTAGTCAGTCTTGGTGTTGCGTAGGAGGGGCAAGCAACAACCAATTAGCAATTTTTTAAATTCTGCAAAGGGGAGGAAAATCTCGACTACCCACAGTTCTGTTTTCAGGAAAAAGTGGATTTTCAAAAAGGCCCACTATGTCACTGCTGTTTGGGCTATACGATTGGGGCCATTACAGCTCCTAATCCAAACTGAATCAATATTCAAAACCTTCTTGTTGCCCATTGCTGCTTCCCACTGCTATTGTGCACTGTTGATAACTATGTTGTATATGATTTAAACATATAAGTACTAACTAATCTTTACGCACTTTGAATTAGCTATTATGTCGGAAATTTCTGGTATGTGATCATGTGACAGGTTTCTAAGCTATGTGTGGCACATTTTAAGACGTTTTCAATAAGTGCTTAATTAATATGGCATTAGACTGGCATCCAACATTATGTCTGACATAGTAACTATGTTACTAGATTTGATACAAAATTATTCTTGTGCCTGGTGTATAAAAATCGTTGAAGAATTTTGGTAAATTATTTATTTTCACTTTTTTACTCAAGAAGTGATAGACATAGAACTGTTGTACGAAAATTAACTCCGTTATAATTATACTAATTCTAATTAAAGCTTGATGAAATAGAAAATATTTTCTCTTGTTTTCTTTGTCATTGCTTTCACATTTTTGTGACACATCTGAAAACCCTTTTTTATGTTGTTTTTTTACATCTATTAAAAGTATATATATTATTATTTCTTTCTTGTTTGTCTTTTCACAGGTTTGTGATTTTGGTCTGTCAAGAATGAAGCACCATACATTTTTGTCATCAAAGTCTTGTGCTGGAACGGTAATTTGTTATTGAGTTCATCATTGATATAATTATCAGTTTATCACCAGAGTTGGTTTCATTACGGGATATATAATATTTACCAAAAACACTAAATATATCTTTTGCCTGTAGCCTGAGTGGATGGCACCAGAAGTCTTGAGAAATGAGCCAGCCAATGAGAAGTAAGTTTAATCCGTATCTGTTTGCTCCATTCAAATATGATGTCAAAGTTTGCAATGCGATAATTAAAGTTTGCGTGCAGGTGTGATGTGTATAGTTTTGGTGTGATCTTGTGGGAGTTGATCACTGCAAGAATTCCCTGGAAAGGTTTGAACCCAATGCAGGTTGTTGGAGCTGTTGGATTCCAAAACAAACGGCTTGAAATTCCAGAAGATGTCAATCCAGCAGTAGCACAGATTATACGTGATTGCTGGCAAACGTAAGTTCTATTCCTCTACTTACGTTTTCTGATTGTTACAATGTGGACCGTGAGAGTCTCAGTTCTTGGAAAGCTGACTAAAGCATCCATATTCTGATACTCATTTGATGTCTGAATATTTGTGGGCTGATTGATTGCCGCTGGTGTTGTTATCAAAGTTTTGCCATGTTCATGTTCTTTTACAATTATGATTTTGACTATAAATGTTAATATACTTTAGTAAACTTTAGATTTTGGTTATGTACTGATGGTTTAAATAAAACTTTGGTTGTATATTTTCATCTTATATTGGTCCTCGTGAGAACCAAAACGAGAATAAGTTTATTTGATACTAGGAGGGAGGGACCATATCTTCATTGAGAAGCAATCATTATTCATTAAAACCCAAATAAGTAGAAATAATAAAAGTACAAAGAAAACCTAAACGAGAAAACATATGGATTGATGTTCTTCAAAATAGAAAAGTATAAGAACAAGGATCATCCCCTCTCCTCACCATAGAAAAAACAAAACAAAAGGAATAGAAGAATCTGATTTGAAGTTACATTGATACTACTGGTTTGTTCTATTTGTTTGATTTTATTTGGGTTGGTTTTGATGCAGGGAGCCACACTTGCGGCCATCTTTCTCGCAGCTGATGTCTCGTCTTTACCGTCTTCAACATATGGTTGTCCCACAAACGAGTTCAACACATTAAACGAAGTTGTCTATAGCATAGCAATTGTAATAATACCTAAAGCTGTTCGTTGGTTCAAAGAACCAGAACAGCTAGTTTTCTTTTTTCGTCCATCTTGACAAAAAAGATTGTTGACCTGGGAAGTGTCAGGTACATTGAAAGTTGGCACTGGACACAACCCCTTCAGAAAAGAGCAGGTCCCTCCCCAATATCTGCATAAGTGCAGTGGAGGTTTAGTTGAAGTAGGTACAAATGAAAAATCCCGAGAGGGAAGAAAAACAAGAAACAAAAAGAAAAAAGTACAAAATTATTATTCTTTGTCTGTAGAGGTCTTATTTGGAATTGTAAACATGCGATCTCTCAGGTTCTCATGCAAATGTAAACAGAAGAAAAAGAACAGAAAAAAGAAAAAAAAATTGAAAAAAACTTTATGTATTTCCCATTACTCAGCTTGAGTTTGTCCTCAGAAACTATACCTCATCTGTTATGTTGTAATGCCTAATTTAATGTTTGCCACGGACTACAGCATCCAAATTAAACTTTTATGGCAATCTTTACTAATCCTTTCACTTTTTCGTTTTCAAAATAGTCGTTACTGTGATATTCGATCGATATACGGGGGATTTCGTATCCCATTCCATTGCATAGTATTCCATGTTAGCACAATACTTTTAAGGACTGAATATTCCCCTATAGGTGTATGCCAAGCGACTTCAAGTTTCTATTTCTTTTTGCTAATTCCTTCTTAGAATAATTTCTTTTTTAAATAAAATATTTACAAGACTAAAACTTATATACCGTTCGTGAATAAGAAATTAAAAAGTCAAAAACAAAAATATATTAAATGTTTAGAAACAACAAGACCAACACATTTTTCATTTCCGTACCTTTTCTTTACAATTAATTTATTTTAGTATTTATATTTTTAAAATTCATTATTTAATACTCAAACTTTAAACATAATTTTTTATTAATTATGTAAGGACAAAAAAATCAAATGTGGATATTTTGTTCGTTAAATTTTAAATTTATGTATAAAAAAATAGAATAAGTAATTTTGGTTGGAAATATTTTTTTTAAAGAAAATAAGCATATTTTTGGATTTGATTTGAATGGATAATGGATAGAAGGAAAGAAAGAGGAGTGAAGCAGAGGAAAAGGCAATAGCAATGGCAATGGCAGGAACACCCACTCGCATATCACCATTGCCATTAAGAAGAAGAAGAGGCACAGTTTTCCCAATTCCACTGTTTGGTATTCCCTTCACAAGCACAGCCACAAGCACAACCCCTTCACTCTTATCCTTCGCTTCCACCAGCAACAGCAACAACAACGCTCCCCAAACAAATTGTCCCGTTCCACTGGAGCAGCAGCCCATCAACGAGTACCACTCCCTCTCCACCTCCTTCCCCTTTTCCTGGGCCGCCCTCGACGCCGTTGAGTACGCCTCCCGCCTCTTCGTCACGGGAACCTCCTTCGCTCTCCTCGTCGGCCTCCCCGTCGCCTGGTTCGGCTCCGCCGGGGCCCAGGCCGAGCCCGTCAAGCGCCTCCTCTGCGCCGCCTCCAGTGGCCTCTTCGCGGTCACGCTCGCTGTCGTTAGGATGTATCTGGGCTGGGCTTACGTCGGGAATCGATTGCTCAGCGCCACCGTTGAATGTATGTATCCTCACTCACTCCCCTCTCGCTTAATCTCTCAACTCTATAAACCAATCAAGGATATATGAATTGTTCGAATTCTGATACTGCAAAAGGAATCAGAATACCTTTGAAATATTTTCAACTCCTGTTTTATTCATCAACCACTACAACATTTTCATTTATAACCATCCAAACTTCAAAACAAACTTAAGAGATATAATTCTTTAGGGTTTAGGGTTCTTGAGTCGGGAGATTAATAATTACATATGATATCAGACACTCAAACAATATCTTTAACCCAATAGATTTGTGAATATTATTTCTTATACAGTATTTTAAGTGGGTGATTCGTTTCTAAAGAGAATTTGAAATGTTCGGTGTTTTAGTGATTTTTTTGTAATTCTTAAATTCATATAAGATGGTAAAAAATGTGCTTAAACTATACATTGTAAATATCCTTACTGGAACAAAATTTGCATTTCAACCAATCAAAAGTTGTTATAAATATAATCTTCAAAATAATTATTGCAAATTTTCACACACGATAACTTTATTATTTTCTATAATAGCTATATACATACTATGTTTCTCTTGGTTTGGATAATGAATTTCACACTGAAGATCCATAAAAATTAAACTGTGTATTTTTAAATTTATTTAATTTAAATGTACTAATAATATGAAATGATTATATATTAGTTTATAATATATAAAAATGTTTATAATTACTGAAATTTACACTCACAATACTTCATTCATCGGACAACATCTGTGTAGTTACATTATTAACTCATTTTCTACTGAAATTGATTGGAACATGCATACTTCTTAAGGATTCAATATTTTTAAAAAAATGAAGTGGAGTATTAGAATTACAAAAAAAAATTAGTTTTATATATATATTTTTTTTAATAATATTTTTTTATGTAATGAAGGTTTAAGTCTAGTGAGATGTAAGTATGGTTAACGTGAAAGCTTTTAATATAAAAAAAAATTAGGAAATGGTTTGCAATCCTAGCTACTCATTATTATTTTTCCTTACTGTTTTTCTTTTGAATATAAGATTCAACACTTGACAGTGTTGAAAACTTTGGGAATGGGATGCTTAATCATTTTTTACTTGATGTTGCAGATGAGGAAACAGGGTGGTATGATGGTCAGGTATGTTCTTTCTAGTTCTTCCCCCACCCTTTTTTTTTCCTGAATGCTTAGTCTCATTTATGCAAAATCTCAGTGCAGTATAATTGGTTGTTGTTCTTGCCAAAAAAACACTTAATTCTCTCCTCTTCTCTCTCCTGTTTATTTTCTACTGTTTTCTCTCTTTTTGGCTGGCTAATAAGAGCTGTGCTTGGCGAAGAAGCTTATGTACTCGAGGGAGATAACTTGTTTCCTTCGCGGGTTCCGAGGCGACAAGACTTGAGTTTCTATGTCATCGGAAGTAGATGTCCTTTGACACACGTGTTGGTTGGTTTCTTCGCAAACGTTTCCGCTTCCCCGTAAGAACAGACCCCTTCTGCCAAAACGTGTGCCTTTTTACGGATCGTATGATTATATTCGAGGGATGTGTTACGTGGCAGCTGTTCAAAGGCTACTGATTCAAACGCTTCGAGTTCCGCGCGAAAGGAAATGTTTTTCTTGACTTCGTAACGCTTCTCTCCCCTCAGTTTCTGCCTTGCCCATTCCACCACTACTCTAAGCTTCAGCTGCCATTTTCAACTTTTTGCTCCTCCGTGATTCCACCGTCAGCCACCACCTTCTACGTTCCTCACTCGTTGCATTCCTATACCCCTTTTAGCGGTGAGTTTTACTGTTATATCTTGTTTTGCTCCGTTCTTTGATTGATTCATGGATTATTCTGCTTGGGCAAAAAAGGATTTGCTCAAGGAAACTTCTTTTTACATTTCTAGTGAGAGGATTCGTGACCTCCGAAAGTCATGCGATTTGAGCAAAACTAATGAGAATTTGATCAAAGTCGTTCCGTGTGAGCCAGATGAACCCGTTTGTAATGACGAATCGCACGACCCTTCTGGTCCATTTTGTTTTTTCTATGATACTGTCTTTAAAAAATTGTATCTTCGTCTTCCTTTGACCAATTTTGAGAAGGAACTTTTAACCGAGTTGAACGTCTCTCCGGCCCAACTGCATCCGAACAGTTGGGCTTACATTCGTGCTTTTGCTGCCCTTTGTTCTCAATTCGAAATATTGCCGACGTTGAACATCTTTTTCTATTTCTTCGAGTTCAAGAATTCTACCAAACAGTTGTGGTCTTCCCTCAACAGTTGTGGGGGAAGAAGTCTGCTTTCGCTTTTCCGATCCTCATATAAAAATTTTAAAGGACGCTTTGTCAAGGTCCGCCCTTCGTCTAACAGTTCAACTCTCCTAGAAGGGTTTCCTTTGTATTGGGCTCGTCAACCTCGCTTTCAAAAGCCTCGCCAGCTTGGCAAACTTGATCCGATGGAGCGAGGTGTCTGTGAGTTTTTGGAAAATCTTCAAACTGTTTTCGACACTTCCACCATCTTGAAGTGGGAATACAACCCCGATCTGCTAAAATCTTATATTGGTATAATGCCCTCTTTGCCGAAACAACCCTCTTGGATTGAACTCTTATGCTTTTTGTACTTTGCGTTTCTAAGCTTTTATTTTTCTCTTCTGTAGATAAAATGTTGGTTTCCTTTAGTAAAACCGAGCTAACCGATAGGGTGAAGAGGATGCGGGCTTCGAAAGCCGTATTGGTAGCCAACCCTGCTGCTCCAGGCGGAGTTCAAGTACAATCCGACCAGGATGAACGTACGGTGTCGGCGGGGAGCTTCAAGTGGAAAAGATTCGAGGGCCCGATCCCTGCTCAACACTCAACTTCCGACGTCCAGGCCCCTGATGTGGTGATAATAGAAGCCGGCCAGCCGAGTACGGCCGACTGTGTCAAAGGTAAAGCTAGCTTCTGGGATGCCGATTTTAATATGTCAAGGCATAATCTATCCCAGTATTTATTAGAGGAAGACATCTCGAGGCTGAAGGGTTTGAGTGTGAGCCTACTCTACAATACTGCCGAGAGTTTGCTCGGCGAAGTTACTGCCCTAGTGTGTATGGCAAATGTGAGAGCAAAAGAGGAAGCGGTGGTGGAGGAAAAGAAGACTCGGCAGTTGGCCGATCTGCAAAAAGAGATTGATAGGCTGCAGACGGAAGCTGCTGAAGTGGATCGCTTTCGTGCTGACTTCCAACGACTTGACCAATTTAAGTCTGGACTTGAAGTCCAGATTGACCAACTGAAGAAAGAGAATGAAGACAAACAACAAAAAATCAGCCAGCACGAGACCAAAATTGAGCTGCTGAAGGATGATGTGACGAACACATTCATAGTTGGGTTTGAAGCAGCTTTGGAACAAGTCGCCGCTGTACACCCTAGTGTGGACTTATCTTTAATGGACCCTTGCAAAACTGTGGTTGAAGGGAAGTTAGTCGGCGATGCTTGAAGTTCGTCATATGTTGTTTTGAGTACTTGGGCTCTTATTTTGTTTTTTGTAAAACACTTATGTTTCTTTGACGTATGGCCATTTAGATCTTTTAGGGCCTTCTTTCTTGAGCCCCTTCTGTGATTACGAAATGTGCATCCTCCCCTCAATTGAATGGCCTTTTTAACATATTTTGTAGATCATAGATCCAAAACTTGGACCCAAGTATACATGGTCACCTGCACAATATGTACAGTACATATATTTGATAATCTTTATTTATTTCTATATCGACACTTCACTATTTCTGTCCCTATCCGTGCATCAGTTTCCTTTAAACTTTGTGCTAAAACTGTACTCACTCACTGTAAGGCCATACTTGACCTTGACGATGGGACTGATGCCCTTGTCATGTGAGTTGGATGCAATGCCTCTGCACGGATTCTCTTTGTTTTTTGTTTTGGGTGGTATGAACAATTATTGTTTCTACCACTTAAGAGGCTACATGTTTCTCAACAGATATGGGTGAAGACTGCTGAAGTTTTGGCCCGTGATAGACTCCTGGGATCATTTTCTGTAAGCATTCTATTCAATTATTGTCACTTTTACACATAGCTCCGGTGTTATTGCTAGAGAACCAAGTCATTGTTTAGTATATACTATATATTATTGCTCTTCTTTTGGACCTACTGCAATTGTTTTTGAATATTTGAGATTATGTTTGTAGTGATCACTAACTTAAACAGCCATGCCAAATAGTGATTGTGTTTCATGAATTGGGTATGTGCAAGGATATGATTAGTTCATTTTTTTTCCGAGACACTGAGAAAGTGAAATAATTTTTTCATAATTTAAATACATAAATCAACTTCTACAATTTATTTCATTAATTTATTTTGAAAAATAGTTTTTAAGAACATCACTAATTTTTACTTAGAAAAAAAAGATTATTTTCTCTATTATTCTTTTCTTGTAAGGTATCTATGTAAAGTTTATCCAATCAAGTTATCATAAAGGTAGGCTTTTTATGACTTGGGGCTTAATCTGTGTGAAACTTTATGATCGCTCCCTCTTATTTTTTATAAGTCACATTCTAAAAAAAAACTTATGTTGTTCCTTTCTGTAAGTCACTTTAGAAGATAGGAAGACAACATATATCTATCTTAACCTTTGTGCCTTTTGCAAGTAACATTTAACTTTCATTGCAACTCAAGTAATCTTCATAATGAATTAACATAACCAATAAATTTTTTTATGTTTAAGGTGAAGCCTGTACTGAGCAGATTGAAAATTACTCTTGTGAGTCTGGCAACTTCTTTACTTGTATGTGCTCTTATCCTTATTAACATTGACGGGGACCAAAATCTGATATCAAAAGAACCAAGAGTTCGAGTTGTACCTGGAGTTTACAGTGATAATTCTGCAAGATTATTTGAACCAGATGCTTTTCGTGATGAACCTGAACTTCAGTAATACAAGTATGGTTGCATAAATTTTTCCTTAAACACTTATCATAAAGATAAAAGGTACAAATGAAATAAATCTTTTCAAAAAAACCAAAAGTTAATTTATGCAGAAGTTAATTTATAAGAATGTTTTAAAAATCAGATTTGTATACTTATGCATAAGTTAATTTAGTTTATGAAAAAGTTTATTTCATTTTTTTAGACAATGGACCCCCCATGAATTGTGGATATTTGGCAGGAATAAGTTATCTGTATACTTAGTATCAAATCCTCTGTCATGTGTACATATCTTATATTGCCTTTTACACACCATTTTTATACGTTTTCTTTTCCTTTTGATCAATGGAATTCCACTGTTAGGTGTGGTTGTTGAAAAAGAGGAACAACCTCAAAATAATGTTAATTTTTCATTGTATGTTTTACCAACTTATGCTATACCAAATGGTCTTTCATGACAACCTCAATCTTTTTTATCTTGAGTATTTTTTAGAAGAGATCATTTCTGTTGAAGTTAATTCTAGTAACCATATTGTCCATGCATATAATGCTTGAATTTTTAAATTTGATTAAATAGCAGTATATATATATACATGTATATGTGTATATATATAAAGGAGAAGCATCACTTTAATCAATTAGTGTGACTGGTAAGTTTAACTTGCAACAACTCTCTCAATTATTAGAGAAAGAAATTCCCAATTGAGAAAATCCTAACCACATGTTGCATGTTCCTTCAAATTAGTACATGCACCAAAGAAAAAATGAATTAAATTGAAATTTGAAAAATAAATTGGAGTTAGAAAGGAAAGGGTATCAAGAAAAATTCAAGTTTTCCACAGCAATCTAGTCTTGTTGGTATTGGCAGCCATTCAGCACCTCCAAAGCTGCCCAAGAAAGTTAGAACATGAGCAAACATGGTGTCTCCCATACTCATAAAGGGAAAAATATTGGCTATATTTTTCAAAATAATTATATAAATATTCTCATGCTTCCCTTATATTTTTTCTTACATCTAGTTATTTCTTAATTTCTCCTTTTTTTTCATTAAATCTCTCAATTCTCATTGCATTTCTCACATTTGTCATTCTTTTACATCTCTCTATTCAAAGAATGTATATACCTCGAATTGCATCCTGAAATACTAATTTTCTGTTTTAGATGTACTTCATGAGGTTTTATCTCCTTCACAATTAAACTATTTGACAAAGAAAATAATGTATTAAGTTGTATCAATAAAGAATTGTAGTTGTCTTAGATAAATCTATAATATTTTTTAAAGGTGTTAAAGATTAGATTCATTTAAGAGACAAATTCTTCTTAATCAATATATCATACAAGTAATTGTAAATCGAATATCTAAATACACATTTATGGATAAATACATATTCACACCTAAAAGTGTATCATAATATTTAACGTTGTTGTATATTTCTCTTTCTTTTTATTCATGATCGCTTTTATCATTTCAGAGTCCTATTGATATAATTATTTCATGGAGCAATTAATGATTTAACTATAAAAAAAAGTGGTGTGGTCAAAGATTCAGGAAGAACAACCATATCAAAGAAAATCTTTTTTTCTAATTAAATATTTGGCTCTACACAAAAGTATGAACACATCTTTGATACAAGTTCATTTCTTACATGGATCTTTTATCAGATATTTAAATAATAATAAAATATAATAATAGAAGTAATAAAAATAAATAATAATAATGATACAAGATATGAGCTTTTGGTCAACTTAGTTTTAGATTGTGTTGAGATCCAACATGGATTTTTGAAAGTATTGTGTTAAGGTGAAGGAGACCCATCACTTTACACTCACCAAATCACATTAATCTCATTTTTCTTTCAATTAAATAATTATGAAACACAATTAGTTCAAGATATAATAAAATATAAGTTCTTAAAGAATTGAAAGATTTAAGATTTGATTTAATAAACAATAAAATTAGGAAGAAAACTATTTTTATGAAATATCAAAGGAAGTTCAGAAAAATATAAGTTGGATGAAGGAGAAAAAAAAGTGATTGTATATTATCAGCTTAAACCATAAAACTAAAGATAGAATGTTGACATGAATTAAATAATAATACCAAGAATATCTCTAATTTTAGGCATTTATGTTCCATAAAAATAAACATATTATTTCTTTCATAATAAAAATCCATTTCGTTTTAATTCCTTAAGTTTTAACATTTCTAACATATTTCATTCGGATTCATATGTATTGTATTATATTATAATATTAATCAGATATTAAAAGACTATACATGTTTTATTATATTATATTGTTTAAATGAATATTTTTTGGTATTTTAGTCATAAATTATGGTCATAACTTCGTTAGTTTTATAATAATTATTTAAAAAAATATTAACGATAATTTTTTTAGAAAACTATATAATAGTGTAATTTTACATCAGTAAACTTTTTATAATTACTTTTAAATGAAAAACAAGAAAAAATAAATAAATTTTCACTAGTTAAAATTAATTTTTACATAATGAAAAATTAGATCTTAAAAAATTATCTAAAAACATTATACAAATTTAATTATATTAATTTATAAAAAAATCTATTTATTTACTTTCTTATTGTAGAAGTGTGTACTTAAAAACATGTTCATCCAAACCTAAATCATTCAAACAATATCAAGCATTGATAACTTAATAACAGTGAAGATTGGGGTCAAATAATTTATATTATACTTAATCCATATTTTGAAGGGAGTTCAATCCATTTTGAAAAAAAATGATCTGAACTTTTCTTAGATTGGAAGTAACCCAAAATACCTTAATTTTGAATTCATCAAAATGCATGTTACCAAAGAACCATAACAATCACAGGACAAATTCTATTTTTAATATGTTAGAATTAAATCTGCAGTCTCATAATTTAATTACATTTCTAGTTTTGTATTTCTTATTCTTTGAATAATATTTTTAAGAATATCATATATGATTGATACAAGCTGTAAAACTAATTGCAACTTAAATAATAATACTAAATAAATAATATATATATATATAAAATACAAAATGAACTTTAGATTTAACTCAACCTCATAAAACCGGCTCATGAGGTGAGATTTGCACCTACTTATATATAATGAAATATCTTAATAACTAGTTGTGAGATCTATGACAATATACAAAACACACGTATATTTTTAACTAGAAAACTTCAAGGAAAGAATAAAAATTCATGAATATTAGATAAATAGCTCATTATGAATAATAAAAAATAAATAAAAATTAAAAAACATAAAAAAACACACACATCCTTTGTCAAAACAAATTAATAAATACTCAAAAAAATATTTTTTATTAGAAATTCTTAACCAATCAACCATACAACTATTGAAGAAAAAAGAATCATCTATTGTCCAAGGATAAGTCTCATGTAACTCTCAAGGAATCTAGAATTGCAATTCAAAAGAGTACTATGCAAATTTCATGATGATTTTACCTTCTCTCTTTATTTGTTGTATATTTCCAAATTATTTATGTGATAATAAATTTGCAAACTCTTTAATAAGTATTTATTTTAATTAATTCTATAAATTTTGATATGAAACATTAAAATTTAGCTACACTATAGAATAAAAAGAAAGAACTCTTTAAGAAGATTTAATAGTGGTTAACTTCAAAAATTAACAATCTTTAAAATCAAATCAACCAAATTATTAAAAAACACATTTTTATCAGAAAACAGAAATCTTATTACTAAAAGCTTCAGAATTTTCCAACTTGGGATTGAAAGAAAAAAATGGCAGAACTCTGTAGACATCATCACAGGGACCCACCATGAAAGATAAAAAATTGAAAAGTGAAGAAAGGTTCATGCACCTTTCCCATTTATCGTCTTTTGCTTCGGTTTCAAAACAACAGGAGAAACATTTTCCTAAATGAAACAAACAATAATTAAATTGAAATTAAAAATTTATATTTCTATAAAGAGAATAATAGCTTGTGGACTTTGTGAATCTGTGTTGTGATGTTTTTCCCAAGTGGTTTCATCTCCAACACAAATAGCATACCAGTGTAATAACTCCCAACAACTTCCCTGCTCAATTTCATCACACCCCTTTGTGATTTGTGATTTTCCTTTGAGCTGTGATTTTCTCTTAGGTAAGGTGAGGACCCTATGTTCTGTTCTCACCGGCTTTGGTTCTTCTGACATGTTATGCACATTGATGAAAGGTTTGAAGTGTTTTTCGATATCTCCAATGTGGGGATTCATGCCTATATAATGAGGACAGTGGAGAACTATCCCCACAGGGAAAAGTAAGTTCTGTTTTTTTTTTTTCTTTTCTGTTTCATTTTTTTTTTCTGGGTTATTTTTTAGGGGCTAAAGTTAATTGCTTTCGTGGTTGAGGGATTTTGTGGCAAAGTAATGTCTGATTGATTGCATGTATTTCTCTATGGTCTTGTTCTCTGTTGTTGTTGTGATTGACTTTCTGCTTGAGTCTGTAGTTTGAGAGATTGGACACTGTTGGTTTTGTGTTTTCCATTTGGTGGGATTTCCAGCATTTAGTAGAATTAGCCCAAATGTTTTTTGACTGGTGAATGGTGATATATATGGTCATTTCATTTCATTTAGACACTTTGGTTATGGTTATGGTAATTGTTCATTGATCTGTGCTGTTTAGGAGAATGATGGGCGTAAGAAAAGCATTATTTTAAAAACTGTGGTACTTTTTTGTGTGTATCAATACTCATTGTCTACTCTTGAGTTGCTAGATTGAATGTGCGAAGGGAAGGAGAAACCTATTCAAGTAAAGTTTGTGTATGTAATTGGAATAAATATCATGTCAATTTTTAATATTATAGGAATAGGTTTAAACCAGATGTAGGAATGTGCATTGTGCAGACATGAAAGTTTTCTTTTAAGATTGTAATATTAAGTTTTATGAAAAAACCAAACCTATTATTTTTTGGTGCATCTTAGAGATGAATTTTATCAAAATTTGTTCCACGAGGTATATGCTTATAACCTAAAAATGCATGAAACAAGAGAATTGTTTAGCTTATTAATGTAACATAATTACAGAATTGATAATATGATAAAGTACACCTGTATTTTCTAAAGGTCTTATTTGTCTTTTCATTTGGTTGTTGGTTCATAATAAGAAGTTTGCGGTACACAGCTATTTATTTGGGATTTGATCGATGTGAACTATTTACAAGCATGTTGACAATGTTGTAGTGCCATATAGTGCTGCAATTATATATCATTGAAGACTGTAAATAAACAAATAAGTAGATAAATAGATTGGTATAGATGGAGATAGTTGAAGTGTTGAAACTAGACCAACCACAGTGAGTTGTGCAATGAGGTGGAATGAAGCATGATAGTCAAAATCGAGATCTCACTCAAGATCGGAAAGATAAATATGAATCGTAAATCGAAAGATGGTAACATTAATCGTAAGATCCTATATACACACATAAAACTGCACTTTGGAATGCAGTGCATGTGCAGTGAAGTTAAATAGAATGTGCAGTGAACTTATTCAATGAAGACTCACATAAGGAAGTACGAATGTGGTAGTCCAATGTAGTTGATGTGACGAAGTTACAAATTGGTAGCCAAAATTACTCTTTGTCCTTGTGAATTCTTCTAACTATTCTGATTGTTTGGGGTTACCATGTGATGATGTGAAGTTTTTTTAGTGTTTCAAAGTTTTCTCACTTAAAATTTCTTGTTTTCAATGCATTTGATAATAATCTTAAACATTTATTTTGTGCAGTGTGCTTATCTTGTATCCGATATTACATTATTTTACGTTCTACAGTTCTTAAAATACATTTGTGATTCCCTCCAACATTTACCTTTGACATTTGAACAGTACACCCAATTCTAAATATCACAACAATACAGGATTAATTTTTGAAACTAACAAAGGAATAATTGTTTCACTTGATTTTTTTCACCATGCAGAATTGGGATGTGCAGAGGAGTAGTTGGTTGTGCTATAGACTTTTACTATGGAGTTAAATACAAGTTATGACATTGAACTTTCACAAATTGGAGAAAGAACACAGCATGAGTTGTGGCCTCTTGATCAAATTGACCCAACCAATGCAAAATTTCCATGTTGTTTGGTTTGGAATCCATTTCCGGTGGTATCATGGTTGGCTCCCTTCTTTGGTCATGTTGGCATTTGTAGGGAAGATGGAGTTGTTATAGATTTTTCAGGATCACATGAAGTGCATGTCGATAATTTCGCGTTTGGTTCAGTGGCAAGATACTTACAACTGGACCGTGAACAGGTAGTTTCTCAAATACAATATCTAATTCTCTTGTTGCCCTCTTTCTGTACATATTATTTTCATTTATAAATGCATTCATGTTTTGCAATATAGTATTATGCCAAATTCAATTATCTATTTTTTGTCGGTTATAGGAGTTTGGGATACTAATGGTCTTTTATTGTCAACATAGTTATGTGTGAAACTGTTACGTCAAACATTGATTTATTATGGATACTGTTTGACTGTGATATTGACACTTAAGTCATTGTCAGAAATGAGTTACATTTGTAGCTACAGTGTTCTTTAAGGTCAAAACTTACTTAATCACCTCTCATTTTGAATCTTAGAGGTTTTAAGTTGAGATGTGCATTATATGAACAGTTTACTTTGAATAAGAATTTCCTTAATTTTTTTACCCTTCCTTATATTAAATCAAATCTGAACTTTTGTCATTTTACCCCCTCTCTTAAAAGGCTTCACATAGATTAAGATGCGCATTCAAATAAACACATTAAGTTTGCAATTGGTTTTTTATACTCCTATTAAGTTATTGGTGCTTGATTTCTTGTTCTAAACCTTTATGGCGATCATGATTGTTGGTAAATTCACCTACTAGATAATGGAGCATACATGCTAAACTTGAACAATTATCTGTTCTTTTTAACCTCAACAAGCTCAGATTATTGTGACTCCACCCTGATTTTGAAAAATCAAATTAGTTATTATTGGAGATCCCAAATCGATTAGAAATAAGGACATTTTAAAGTATATAATGGGTGCAAACCTCACCTTATGAGTCGTTTTGTAAAGTTGAACTAAACTTAAAGTTCATTTAATATGACATCAAGAGTTATTTAAAGTCGATTTTATAAGGTTGAGTTAAACTTAAATTGTTTATATAGAACTATAAGAAACTCTTAGTTGACATTCTTTGTAACCTCAAATAATGTTGCAGTGTTGCTTCCCTCCTAACCTATCTGGACACAAATGCAAGCAACGTTATCGACATGTTGATTATGGCACTTGTATCACATGGGATGACGCATTACAGGCTAGTCTGCGGGATTATGAGACCAAAACTCACAACATTTTCACTTGCAACTGCCACTCATTTGTTGCTAACTGTCTGAATCGTCTGTGTTACGGTGGATCAATGGACTGGAACATTGTGAATGTAGCAGCTTTGATTATATTCAAGGGACAATGGGTTGGTTTCTGGGCAATTGCAAGATCTTTCATGCCTTTTGTTGTGGTTGCTTTCTTAGGAGTTGTCATGGTTGGATGGCCCTTCTTACTTGGGCTACTATCAGTGTCTCTACTCTTACTGTTGTGGTTTGTGGTGGGTACTTACCTTGTGGGAAACATATCACAGTGCTAGATTATTCATGTTTTGTTTCCCTCTTCATCAAGTAGCAGGTTAGATCTTATCTTGGAATAAGAAGTAGTTTTTGAAAGTGTACTTGGTGTTGATTAGAGTATGTATTATGCAATCATATTTGTCTAGTTGGTGAAACTGTTTTGCAACCTGAATCCTATGAGGAAGCTGTTTTAAGTTTCAGATTCTCATCACACATTTGTTTGTAGCAAGATGGAATGACTTTTATATAAAGATAAATGTTTATGACACTTCTTAAAGCATTTGTTTTGGTAAACTCTTTAGTATTGGTTAAGATTTTTTACAAATCATTGGATTTTATTGGTGATATCTTAGTTCTATAGATTTTAATGTCTAAGAGAATTTATTTGTAGGAAATGTTATGAAAAATTCACAAGAAGCATGAATTTGAAAGCAAAGAGAACATCCTCACACAAACCAAACTGGATAGGAAATACAACCGTCTCACATAACCAAATTAAGAAACATTTTCAATAGTTCCTTATATTTGGGCTAAATAATAGAGGGAACATGATTTTGAAGGTAACATGGCATTAATTAAAAGCATATGATGTTTCATTTAGAAATGCAAAAGTTCCTGATGAGGAAATTCTTATAAATGTACAACTTAAATCTTGTACTTGAATTACAAATAAAAATCTACAAGCAAACTGACTATTTAGAATGGTGTCTAAACCCAAATCTACAAATAAAAATTCTAAGTATTCTAAACACACCTAAACAAATATGAGCAACGTAAGTTGTTGGAGGACCAAAATCAAAACACACTAAAGTTACTAAAGTTACTCAATTCAAAAGTACAAATAAATCATTCATGTTATTTTTGTTTTCATCAAAACGCAAATTATGAGATCATTGGTTATTTTTGTTTTCGTCAAAACACAAACTCTTTGTATGGATCATCTTTTAACAAATTGTCTATAACTTAACAAATGCAATAAATGTGATGGGAATTAGATTTAGCTTTTATGTTCATCAAAACATATATATTACATATGATATTCTGGTCATCAGATTGTCCATGTGATTTATGGATCATCTAATTGGTTATTGAGATTCTCTAGAAACTAATCCATATGATTCATGGATCATCTAATTGGTTATTGAGATTCTCTAGGAACTAATCAAATCGTTTAGATAAATTTGGACGATCGTTAGATTGATAAATTATAAAATTAACACAAATTTATCAGGTATAATTATGTTTTTAGTTATTGAAATTTGAAATAAATCCTTTTTTTCAGTTGCTCAAATTTAAGATATTCATTCTAATAATTCAAATTTAGTAAAATATGAATTTAATAAATTATGTCACCTTAATACTACTTCACTTTAACATAGTTAAAATCGTGTACCAGTTAAAATCGTCTTTAACATAGTTAAAATCGTGTACCAGTTAAAATCGTGTTACGTTAGTACGACTTATCTAGATTTGTAATTTTTTTTAAAAACAACTCCAATTTGATAAAAAACAAGGAAAAAATTGTCCCATGTAGGTAAAAAAAACACTTATCTACCACTTGAGCAATATTATTCTTAATGCCTAATCTTTTTATAAACAGAATGAGATATTTGTCGGGAAGAATGATTAAGTAAAGAGATGGTGAATGGAACATTAAAAGTTTTTCATAAAATTTTTTAACAATTAGATGTTGAAACTAAAAAATGTCAAGATAATCTTTTTTACAATTTCACTTTTTTAAAACCATGTTGATAAACAAAATAGATTCAATAGTAAAGAGAAGAAAAGAAAAACTAAAAACTTATACCAATTAAGAGTTACATTTAGTTGTTTAATCAACTTGATTAGACTTGCCATTATCATTACAAGAACATGAGAATGAAAGAAAATCGAGAGAATAAGACTTAATAAAGTAATTATCTTAAACCAAGTCAATCAGTGATAAATCGACCTGCATCTTGATTAACACAACGATTAAGGATCCTATATATACCAGTCCAGACCCATCCACAATAAGGTCTATCCCAACTCTATATATTGGTCAAAGTTGGGACAAGTAAGGTGACATTCAATAGCATTTATTTTTCTCAACTACATCAAAATTGACTTGAGTGTTAAAAGGACCTTTTACAAGTAACCCATTTCATCATACGCTGATCTACAGAACCCCAGAGACTACTCAGCTGTGCAGGAGGAGGAGACCTACTCGGCCCTTGTAAGAACACATTTCATTACAAAAGAAAAGATTACCAAAAATAACATTTTTATATTTACTAAAAAGAAACTTACGCAAGAAAAGAATGAGTGGATAGGTGAATCATCGTTCAATCATCAAGATCTTATTAGTTATTGCATGATGCAACAGAGTTTGGACTTTAGAGTCCAAAGTAAACATGTTAATCAGAACTTTTAAATACTGTTATGACAAGTGGGCAACAAAAATTTAGAAAGGAACACAAAAAAAGAAATCACGCTCCATACTTGGGAGCTTTCCAAAGCTTAAAGGCTATCTCATGCAAGAACCTATCTGCCGGTATTGTAAGATTTCCACCATGCTGTATGGCAAGGAAAGAGAAACAATGAAGCAAAGATTATTCAGTAACCAAGAATTACATTATAGCTTAAACGAATAACAAGCCTACGAAAATTCCATAATGGTTAGCACTCAAACCATGATACTTTACAAAAAGTGTAAACACTCACAGAATCAAAAGAATTTAAGGTATACTAGAAGGAACACTGAAGTAAACAAGAAAGTTTTAAAGATTGAAGTATTTTAAGTTGTGTAGACAGGATAGGACATATTTAAGAACAAGAAATAGAGAACGATCAACCAAGGCAAAAATATAAACATTAATTGGATTAAATAATTACTCGTGTAAATAAAACATGAAGTAAAATCTTTAAACGAACCTCCATAAAATCTTCAAAAGAAAATCTCTCTGCATTATCCTTGCGAGTCACAGCATACTGCCATTGAGCAGTTAACATGGGAGAATATGACCTGTATCATTTAATATGAGATAAATAATCAAGACAATCCAAAGAGAAAGCAAATATTACTAATCTTCAATTACTATAACTTAGGTAGTATTTAGTGGACACGTGCATATCATAACATGAGTTCTATATATGTTTAGCATATTTTGAAAATATAAGAACATGACAAGGGGTAAAAAATTGATCCATTTTGGTTCTACTTAAAAGTATAGAACCAAGGAAAAGAAAAAAAGATGGTCTATTTCATTCTGTCCGTGCTAAATGCTGCTTTAATTACCTTACATCCTTTCGAGGAATTCCTCCTTTCATACCGTAACTTTGTAGAGGATAAAGCACTGAAAGATGAGAGTTCTTCTCATCTACCCTTTTTGAAACAGGAAACTTAGAATCGTCACCCTCCAAGACATTGCCATAGCTCATGACAACGGACAAGTGCAGACGTGATCCAATGTCAGATCCGGGTTGTGCTTGACTCATTATCCTTCCAATCAAAGCATCCATATACCCCACATCAGCAGCAACCACTTCTTTATCACCAGCTCCAATGTGAAAGAAAACAATATCGTAATGGTCACTATCCAGCACCTTCCCTTCTTGAAGGCCAAGCAACTTGAGCAACTCAAGGGCCACAACCTCAGCAGAACGACCTCCCACTAACTCGTTCAATTGAAGAACACTAAATCCAAGTTTGGCACTAAAAGACTTCAAGCTTGAATTGTCTGTCAAAATAGCAGCTTTCATTCCCATAAACCTGTATTTAGAAAAGGAAACCATTTATTTGATCTATTTAAATCAATAATTTGATTCTTGCAGATGACACATTTAAGAATCAGTCCCTCTGTGAAAAAACTTAAGTTTTAGTACCTATAATATAACTCCTTAGTTAATACAAATTGGTCCTTGTTGTTCCTATGTTTCTTATGTCTTAGTCCCTTAAAACTAAACTTTTAGTCCTTAAACTTAACTTACATTTTTCTATACTTGAATGAGTGTCACCAATAGATCAAAACCCTGTTTGGATATCTTCTCAGAAAGTACTTGTAAGAGAAGAAAATAAAAAGGTAAAATAAGTTGAATTTCTCATATAAGCTAAAATCATATTATTCACTTCAACTTTTACAGAAACTATCTCATTTAACTTTTTCAAAAACTAATTTTAACTTACTCACAAACTAATGTTAACTATAGGAAAAAAACTTAATTCATTAACCTTATTACTTTCTTCTTTTAAAAATCCATAACCCACACAGTTATAGATGCTATTGAGAAGTTTATCCACACAAGCAAAACCATTAATTTAACCTTTACAAACAGCAAAACTGAAAATGGAAAACAAATAAAGAGAATACCTATCAGACAAAGTTTGTTTTGGTGGATCCTCTTGGCTATCACCATCACTGATTTCCCCCTTCTAACAAGGAATGAAAGAATATCACAGTGATGAAAAAAAAAAATCAAAAGTTGAGCAAATGGGTCTAACCATATTAGAATAAGTGTGACATGCATCCAGCAGCACTGCAAATTCTCTAACTGACCTCTCATCCCCGCTTTCTGAAAACTACATATCCAAGTGAATTTGAATGTGGCAGGGGCACAAATGGAAGAAAAAAGATATTGAAAAGTGTGTTTGGCATTATTACAAACACATAGAGGTTGTGGGTTGAGGAGAAGGGAACCTGAGGGTGGAGAATTGGGAAGACTCAAGAATCCACAGGAAGATAGAGAAGCTAGAGAGTGAAAGTGGGTGTGCGATGAATCGACGAAACGAGCAAAGCCATCACCGAATAAGACCAGGGATCGACTTGGTTTGTCTGCCATTGCTTCTTCTGCTTCTGAGTTTTTCACAATTTTGGAATCAGATGCAGAGAGAGAATACACAAATGAGTATTGTGCCAAAGCATCAAACTTTTGTTGCAACATATTCAGAATATTAAGACTTTTAATTTTACATAATAATAAAAATTATTTAATTATATAGTCAAATTACATTATATAAGTGTAGCCTTTATAAAATTTTATTATTGAAATAAAACTTGTGAAAGGATTTTAAAAATAATGAAATATCATAAGATCCCCTTAAAACAAAATACATTAACTTTCACTGTTGATAAGTGTTTATTTTTTTATTTTAAGTAATATTATTTAAAAAATTATTTTATGAATTTAAATAAGCATTTATTTTAAGGTATAATTTAACTAAAATTACCTCATACAATATTAATATAAATAAAATTAAGCATTTTAAAAAATAAATTCAAATAAATTATACTGCAAAAAAATAATTTAGTTTTATAACATTCAATAAAATACAAATGTGTAAAATCAAATGTTAGTCCGTTTTAATCTTTTCTTCATTATTCATTTACTTTGACCATTTGATTCAAAAGAATATTGAAATAAAAATTAATGATTTTTTTTATCCTAATGAAAAAATTTATAACAACTACAAAAGAAGCTTTTGTGTTTATAAAGACAGAAGTATTCGTTTTAGGTTTTAACACAATTTTTTTGATATCTAATGTGAACACAACTAATAAGATTATCTGTACATATTTGATAAGTTTATTCTTGATTTTTAAATTTTAATTAACAATAAATAATAAATTTGAAAAATATGTAGATAATGCGTTTATTTATAAATTTAATTTTTTGTAAAGTATAAGTTACAATCTATAAAATCATGAGATTATAGTAGAATAATTCATTTGTCAACTATTCATCACAGTTTTTTTTTTATATAAACTTTTTTAATAACAACAATTATTAGAAATATTTTTTGAAAATAAAAATTATAAGAAAAAGTGATTAATGACTCAATTACGTGATTGAAGAGTTATATTTTGATCATATACAATTCTAAAATAAGGTAAATTGAGAAAAGAAAATACTTACTCTAGGATATAATTGTAAAAAAAATCAAACAATTACCAAAATATATATATATATATATTGATTATAAAAAAAATATAGAAACAATAAAAATAAAATGTAACAAAAGATGTGTGAAAAAAATAATTATTGAAATTGGTATTTTATTATATATTGGTTGTTTTACATGGGCAAGACATGCATAATGTCTAAATTATCCTTACAAGACAATAAAATTAGAATTAGTTTATGTAGATATTTTTAAATATTCTTTATGAAATTAAAAAAAATTAAAATTGTAAACTTAATTATATTTGAAATGGTATTAAATTTTATAATTAAAAAAATATTTAATTCGTTAAACTTAATTATAGAATACACAATCTTAGCAATGTCTTATATGATAATGGAGTTGTCCTCTTCACTAGGCGAGACCCTCTAGGAGTATCGACGGCTTAAATTTTAAATTTGATAGCAAAAAATCTTAGTTGTTAATTAGATATCAATCCTTTAACAATAATATAAACTAATTTAAAAATTAAAAAAAAAATAGTCTTTAAAATTATTTTTTATTTTATGATTTTTTATTATTTAGATAATAGATTGATGTTACACCAGATTTCAAAAATTTTACACAAAACATGCCAGTCTTTTTAAAGAAAAACTCATTCATTGTTATCATTCAATTATCTGGACAATATAGAAGACTTCAGAAGAGAAGAAATTTTCTTAAGAAATTTGTAACATCCCCTACTATTTTCTATTTTCAAGCTTCAAATTTGACTAGTAGTATAACTCAATTCATTGACTCTTTTGCACCCATGATATTTTACAATAGAGAAGGTCTCAGTCACATGAAATAAGTATTTTGAAGATCTTTTCAAATCAAGAATCAGCAAAATATATATATATATATATATATATATATATATATATATAATGTGAGCACATAACTCCAAGAAGTTGTTTTTATATAGATTATAATACAAAAACTATTTTCTAATACATATTATATAGTAGTTTCTAATATAGAGTTTATTTCTAATACAAATTTATTAACATAAAATGAGTAAGGCATCTCAATCATTCACCTGAAACAGAAACCATATTGATGCCAAGATGACAAAAACATGGCCTTAAATTTCTTCCATGGTGAAAAAAAAACTTGGAAACACAGTGGTGATATCCCTGATAGAAAACACAAAGTTACATGGTTAGTTACACTAATTAGGGTAACCAGAAAAGAGAAGAACACAATGTTTTATAATTCATACTTCAAATAAGGAAGTGTCATGTTCATCAAGAGGGATGGATTTTGACTCACAAAAGCTTTCCAATCTTCTCTACTGATTTTACCATCACTGTCCTTATCCACATCAGCAATTGTCTGAAAAAACAAGTGAGTTCTGAAGCTCCTATAATTACCATGTTTCATTAACCTAAATTTTCATACTTGGTTAGAAAATAACCTTGTCAACCATAGCTTCAAGAAGATCATCAGGAATATTCATGTCTGATTCAATCAAAATGGCTACAACCATTTGCTTCACCTAAAACCAAGGAAATAATAACCAAATCACCAATCAATAAAAAGCACAAAATTAACATGGAGTTCCTTAATTATCTTTTATGTTGTTTTCAGTATAATTGTAATACCATTTCAGTAATATATGTTAATCTCAGCAAAGTTTAAGATCTCCTTAAGATGTTAATTGTTATTTCTAACTATAAATAACTAATAAAAAAAATGTATTGACACTTAGATAGTTTTGGAATATTCCACCTAATAAATTTTTTTAAGTTTATAATAATCATCCTTATTTTTTTTATCAGTAAAATATATATTAAATAAGGTATTTGAGGGAATCTCAACCTTTATATAAAAGAGGTAAGATTATTAACATAGCCTTCAACATACTCCTACACTGCAAGGAACACCATAAGACTATGTAAAAAAGCTTAAAAAAATAATATTATAGTTAAAATAGACTATGAAAAAGCAAAGGGGGTGATGTTAAAATAATAAAAAATATATGAGGAGATGTTATAGAAAAAGAGAGGGAGAAAAAAAGAAAGACACAAATCTAATTTATTTTTAGTAAAAAAAATTATCATGAAAATGATCTAGAGAATATTTTTTTACTCTAATTAAAGATCATTGAAATAATTAATTAAGTAAATGCATAAAAGTTTTGTTGAACAATAAATTTATACCATAAAGGATTATATGAATATGTACACTTACTTCCTTTCGTCCAATAAATCCAATTTCACTGAGGTCATAGAGCTTAAATGCAACTACAAAAAATATGATTGAGAGACAAAGATTAGATGTGAAGAAAAAAATAATTTCACTTAATGAAGCAAAAAGATTGTCTTCATCACTTTGAACATACAATCAATTTTTTCATCTATAGGTGCATTTGGATGGAAAACACTGAGTGCAAGGACAAATTCGTCAAACTCAATTACACCATTTCTTTTTTGGTCAAAAACATCAAACACCTGAAAATGAAAATATTTCAAAATTACATAATGTAACATTTAGAACTATATATTTAAGATTTTATATTATTAAACATGAGGTTAGGAGGACTATCTAAGTTTTTTTTCCTTGTTGTTAAGAATTTAAATGTAAGATAGTAAAATAGAAAATCCACAATTTACTAAATCATCTAACGTATAAGGTAAGACGATAATAGAGAAAACTACAATAATAGAAAAAATAAACAATAATATAGAATAAATGAAGAATTGCATAGAAAAATTTAACGTGATTCGACTAATTAAGTTTACATCCATAGTCAAAAGTTCACTATGAATAGGATTTGATATTACAACAGAGAGTTTCTCTCAAGTCTTACAAGTGAACTCACAACTCAAAGTTAGAAATAATTATTTAGTACAAGGTTGTATATAAATAGACAAAAGTGTCTAACTAACTTCCAACACATGCATCAAAACAGTTAGGAATCATGTACATTTATGGATGGTATAAGAAGTAAAGGTCAATGTTGTCATGTCCATACACTGAAAAAGGAGTTTGAAGCAATATGATGGCACGAGCTACCATGGTATTAAGTACGAGATAGTTAGAATCTTTGGAACTGAATTGCGCGTATGTCAACTAGGAATGTCTATGAACGAATTGTTTAAAATATGGAAGCAAATGTAGGCTGGAATATTGGATGAACATTGATTGAGTCATAGAAGGGGAGGTATATTGTGTAATCCCTTTGGGATTTTGGTATATATTGGACAAGGGTGAATGTTTCTCAATATATATATATATATATATATATATATATATATATATATATATATATATATATTCCATGTTTGGGTATGTGTAGGAAGCTATTACATGTAGCCTAAGATCTTTTTGTATAAGGGATTTAAACATTCCTTAAATGCTCCAATTTATTTTAAATGCATTCTTTGTCAATTAAAAATATGAGTCACACATGCAGTGATTCAATTAGGAAGTGTAAAACGTCAACTGATCATTGAAAGTCAACTGACCTTGAACCATAAAATGATATTTCACCACTAGACGATCTAAAGCCTCTAGACTTTGAACACATTTATTGACTTAACTTTTTTTTTAGAGAAAAGTATTTAAGATCTTTTATATAAATACACTTATATCTTAGAATTTTTTTGTTGTTTGAATGACATTTGAATCTAGAATTAAACCTCCACAATAAAAATAAGTGTTCTATTGCTTAGAAACATGGAAATTGCTTACTCGATCTAGGAAAAGATTTTTTCCGTTTGGGGTCTGAAACAATGCCAATTGAAGCTCCTCCTACAAATATCATGATCATTGCATCATTGACCAAAATGAAATCCTCAACATAAGTGTTTGGTAGATGACAATTTATGCACCATCCTCCTATTTATTCATTTTGTAAGAGAAATAAAATTATTATAATTTTGGCTCCCATTTGGGGAGGAGTTCAATTACAACAATCTAAGATTTTTCACATTAGATCTTGTACAAATTGAATAACACCATTTGGTGAAATATTTCCATCATAGTCTTTGTGGTTCTTTTTGTCACATTCAAATCACCTTATGCTTCATATTTTTTCATAAATTTCACTTCAGCTTTAAATTTCTCTAATACATTTTATTTTTCTCATATCTTTACTTGTATCACTCTTTTTTCAATCCTTAAATGTTATCACACCTTGATTACCCTACATTTAGTATCATTAGTGCACCATTTTTTTTATGTTTTTTATAAAAATTGTAATTGCACGATTTTTTTAATATTTATTTTGTATGAAGTTTTAAATTTTTTTTGTGAACTTATATTTTTTATGAATGTGATATTTTTCATAAAATAAATAAAATTGAGGAAAGAAATTAAATAACAACTAAAAGAAATATATAAAGCAGATAAATATTATAATATATCATTTTTAGTATACAAACAATTTTATCAATGATAATATCCTTTCGATGAAAAGAGAAGAGATCATTTCTCCAATCCTTGTTCACACAAAAAATTATTTCTAATAAAATAAAAATATAAAACAAATCGCATAGAATAAATATTAAAGAAAATAGAACTCATGTTTGCAGATACAACTTTCATTCCACTTTCATAGATAAAAGCATAAAAAATAGTGCATGAAAACTAGACTTCAATTAAAAAATAATAATCATAAATTATGTATATAAACACAAATTTCTTTAAAAATAAATTAAAAGGCATGTATATTTCTATTAAAAAATCAAAATTAGAGATTATGCATCCAAACTCAAGTTCTTAACATATAAATAAAAAGTGTTTAAGCATATATAAGGCACGAATTTTTCATTTTGAAACTTTATTTCCAAATATAATTTATCTATATATAGGTATTTGTTATAAAATTTTATCATTTTTCTCAAAAACATAAGAAAAATTACTTTGATTTGATAAAATTTCCTCCATTCTATAACTTCAAAATAACATTAAAAAAATGAAAGGAACTCCATGCAAAATAAAATATTAGAAACAAGAAGCAAGTGTTAAATGATAGAAAACCTACCTTGTGAATAAAACCATCATCGATTAAGGAGCTACTTAACCTCTTAAACAACACATGCAATGCCTCCACTTCCTTAACTGTGACTGCATTAACATCAACAACAATTCAACCCTATTTACTAATTTATTATTAAGTGCAAAATTTATTATTAAAGTATTTTTTTATTTTCGATGAATGATCTGTTGAAATAAACTTTTATAGGATACCCATGAAAAAAGGGTTAATTATTTACATGTTGTTGCAGAAGCTAGGGTTGCGAAGTCCTTAGCAGTGTAGGAACAACGTTTGTGCTTCTGCATAATGCTGCTTGAGCAATAACCCAAACAACCTGTGACAGGCAACATCAAAACCTCAACAACCACCATCAATGGCATCAACGCTGCACACACACGTTCACCTATTCTCCTTGAATCTGACAAACCCTATTCAAAGTTACAACACCAACCATATATCCATGAAAATCATGACTCGTATATATAAAGTAATAATAATGAAAATGAATGAAACATATCTTTAATATGATGTATTTAGAACAAAAATTCTTAGACAGTTTAAAAAAAAGGCCGTTAAGATATTATTAACTATTACAAAGTGGAATTTAAGTCTAACTCAACTCCATAAAACCGGCTCATGAAGTTGAGGTTTCCACTCACTTATATACAATGAAAGGGTAGAATCTCCAACACACCACTCACGCCGAGACTGCCAACTCGTGCATGGGACTATATATTATGGATGGTCCGATAGCGGGTGACACGATAGGTCCAACACAAACACTCCTTAGGATAGATTTAAAATGACTTTGATACCATATTACAAAATGAACTTTAAGTCTAACTCAACTCCATAAAACCAGCTCATGAAGTTGAGGTTTGCACCCACTTATATACAATGAAAGGCTCTAATCTCTAGTCGACATAGGATCTCTAACATTAACAACTCCAAGCATGCAGCAACCTTGGTGATTAAGATGAAAAACTTACCTGGGAATCCGAGGTGACGATGGGTGTTGCTGTTGTTGTGTCTATGGAAGGATCAGAAATGGAACTCATGGTGATGAGAAGGGTATGAATGGTTCTTCAGTTTAGAATTCTTTCTCACCGTCTTTCTCATGATTATCTTGTCTGTGTGGCCCCAACCCTACCATACCCACTTGTGTTTCAACCAAGTTTAAAGTTACATGATGAGGCTCTCTCTGACATGCTTTCCCACCTATCAATGTTTTCTTTTAGTCTACTTTTGAATTATTTTAGTGTTAGTAATTCTAGCCATGGTAATTGAATAGTAAATCATAAATTTGGAGAGTTCATATTTTAAATCCTCAATCTATTTTTTATTGGGAATAGCATTTGTGATATATATGATCCAATCCGATTCACATTTGAAATAAAATCCAAACAGCAATATAGAACCATTTCGTAATTCAAACGATTTGTGATATAATTCATACGATACAATTGGGATATGAGAGTAAAAATGATTATTTTTACTGTTCATATTGCATGCATCGCAACCATATCTGAATTGTATGATATTTACTACCTATAAAATTTATGAAGCTCGAACACTACTCTTAAATGACGTGTTCGAACACACATATTGAACACAACACTTGTATGATACTCATAAGACAATTATGGTTAAGTGTTCAATTTAAAAAATATTTTTTAGAAAATTAGTAATTAGCTTTTATTTAATTAATGTTCTAAAAATTTCTGAAATAGATGGTAAGATCCTAAGTAAAGAGTCTTCAAAATGAGTTGAGTATTATATGAAATCTCCTAAACATTGAAGTCGGTGTTCGTCTTTGTAGTGAAACGTGTCCTCTGCTGTTTTTTTTTCACTTATTTATCAAATCTTATGAGAGAAATGATATGAGTGGTCCTACCTTTAAGTTATCCAAAGTTAAAGTTAAGTGGTTCAATGAATCTCACCATTTTTTTAGAAAAAATCATTTTTTATATGAATTTTTTCTTCAATAAAAGATTATTTTTCTTAGTATCAAGTTTTAATAATTGTAATATGAAATAATTTATTGTTAGTTGTGAATATATCAAGACTTCCGACTAATGCCTTAATATATAAACCTATTAAATCTTGATAAATAAATTTAGGATTTAATTGAATCCTATTTCTCCTAAGTACATCATTTCTTAATATCGGTATTACAAAATGATGATTTCTTAATATCAGTATTACAAAATAATGATACTTAAATATTTAATTGAATGTGATATAGTTTCTCTATTGAATCTATAAGGCAACATTTGAATATTAATATTGTGTTTAGATGGAGGAGAATAACTTTAATGTTTTAAAGTGAATTTTTTTTATGAAATAATTTATTTAATTATAATCATTAAAAGAAAATAAGGATTTAACGTGGACCAAAAATGGATGCAACAGACCAAAAACGGACGCTTATATTTGGATTTTTGTTGACCGTCATTTTGCATAAATTTTGCATCATTTTGTCCGACAATATTAACGTCTGTAATTAATCCACACACAAGTATTTGGAAGCTAATTGCTGATTTTTTTTTAATGAATAATAATAAGATAATATCTCAAGTAAGAATACATGTTAATTTTTAAAAAAACAGCATTTCAAACTTGTAAAAACATTTCATTTATTATGTGTATCATTGATTAACTCTCACCTTATCAAAACTTCTTTTACATAAAATTTAAACTAAAAGATTCATTAATTGCACATTAATGTGTTTAAGTAAAACAAAGATAGAAAAAATAATAAAACATAGTAATTTGTAGACGTGATTTCAACATTTTTCACTTTTAATCCATATTTTCTTACGAATTTTTTCTTCATCTATTATCTTTTATTTTGCTTTTAAACATTGCTATTTGTATAAGAATTAGAAAAATTAAGCCTTAAATATATAAGGTTTAACTTAAATATATAAGGTTTAACTTATATAAGTGGCTCAATTCCCTATCTAGCACCATTTACATCTTTATTTCCCTATCTAGCACCCTTTTGACTTTATTTCCCTATCTAGCACCCTTTTGTTTTTATTTCCCTATCTAGCACTCTTTTATTTTTTATTTCCCTATCTAGCACCATTTTAAAAATAAATAAATAAATAATAAATTATTATTTTTTT